>Ga0207675_100000494_pt1 | contig 38308 bp, 37 predicted proteins | sample KBSSwiS42_FD_184305 | JGI IMG/M metagenome (GOLD analysis project Ga0207675, IMG submission 184305) | Switchgrass rhizosphere microbial communities from Kellogg Biological Station, Michigan, USA - KBS Switchgrass S4-2 (SPAdes) (version 2) | ecosystem: Host-associated > Plants > Roots >...
GGAAGATCGGCAACCCCCGACCCGGGTACTGCGGCCGCCAACGCGGCACGAGCATCGCCGAGATCAACGAGAACCCGGCGAAGACGGCCGCCACGAGGGCGAGCCCGACCTTGTTGCCGGTGGAGAGCCCGAGCAACAGCACCGCGGCAACCTACCACGGTACGAATCGGATTTTAGGCGGTGGCCGTCTCGCCCGCCCCGGGCTCTTCGACACCGGTCTCAGGCGGGCCAACGGGCTCGGGCGAAGCCGGACGTAGGTAGAGGTATTCGTAGACCAACGCGGCCGCGACGGCACCGATCGCGGGCCCGAGGTACCAGACCCAGGCGTTGCTCCAGACGTTCTGCACGAGCTCCGGGCCGAACGCCCGCGCGGGGTTCATGGCCGCTCCGGTGAAGGGACCGCCGATGTAGATGTCGAGCGTGATCGTGAACCCGATCGCGAGCCCGGAGATCACGGCGAAGGCGCCACGCGGATCGGCGGCGGTGGCGAAGATCACCCAGACGAGGAAGAACGTGAGCACAGCCTCGATCGCGACCCCGGACCCTGCGCCGATGCCACGTCCGAGGGCGGGGACACCGAGGTCGACCGCGTCGACCTGCCCCTGGGGGAGCACCGCGGAGAGCAGGAACGCGGCGAGCGCAGCCGCGATGAACTGCGCGAACCAATAGGTGGCGGCCAGGCGCGGCTCGATCCGCTTCGTGACCAGGAAGCCGAGCGTGACGGCGGGGTTGAAATGGGCGCCCGAGATGTGGCCGACGGCGCAGGCCATCACGCCGATTGCAAGCCCGTGGGCGAGTCCGATCGCCGTCAGGTTCAGACCCTGCGTGGCGACGATCGACCCGCAGCCGACGAAGATGAGCGTGAAGGTGCCGACGAACTCGGCGACGCCTCGCTGCAACATGGCCGATTGCACGGGATGCACCCTAGAAAGCGCACCGGATGGATCGAGAAGCGCTCCATCGAGGGATCGGCCGCACGGGCCCCGAGGCCGACCCTTTACTCGGCGTTATTCCTGCGGAACGAAAGGCGGCAACCGATGTCTGCGGACGACCTCAAGCGCAAGATCCGGAACTTCCCGGCTGCGAATCTGAACCAGCGCATCGCTGCAACGGTCTGAGACCGTTCCGGGCCTGTTCTTGCCGGGCCCGGCTCGATGCATTAGCTTGCCCACTCGCCTACGAACGAGGAGCGGCGAGTGCAGGAAGAAATCGGACGCGCGAGCGACGCGCCGGCCGAGCCGGCGCGGCCCCCGGGCTACGGGGCGCTAGGCGATCGCGTCGCCGGGATTCTCGAAGCCGCCGACCAGGCTGCCGGCGAGATCCGCGACGACGCCCGCAAGCTCGCGCACGACCTCGAGCGACAGGCCCGCGCGGAGGCGGAGCGGCTGAAGGAGGAACTGACGGCCGAGGCCCGCCGGCTGCGGGACGAAGGGGACGAATACGCACGCGACATGCGCCTCGCCGTGGAGGCGTACGCCACCCAGCATCGGCGCCAGGCCGAAGAAGAAGGACGCGCGATCGTCGATGAGGCCGAGAAGCGGTCGCAGGCCATGCGCGAGAGCGCGGAGCAGACGATGCGGCAGGCCGAGGTCGAGCTTCGCCGGCGGCAGGAGGAGCTACGCGACGAGGTGCGGCGGCTGGAGCAGCGAAAGCGCGAGGCGCTCGAGCGGCTCAGGGAGATCGCGGCCGCGGTTCAAGACGTGCTGCCGTCGCCGTCTCGCGAGCCCTCGATCGAGCACGACCTGCGCCCGGCGCCCAACAGCCGCCGCGCCTAGCCGGCGCAGGCGAGCAGCCGCCCGGCGCGGGCCTCGACGTTCTTCACGTAGCGCAGGGTGCCAAGGGTCGGCGCAGCGCCGCTTCGTTCGACCACGGTCGGTCCGGCGTTGTAGGCCGCGAGAGCGAGATCGACCGAGCCGAAGCGGTCGAGCAGCTGCCGCAGGTAGCGCGCACCGGCCAGCACGTTGGCGGCCGGATCGTCGCCGTCGAGGCGCAGCGCCTGAGCCGTTTCCGGCATCAGCTGGAGCAGACCGCGGGCGCCCGCGACCGAGCGCGCGGCCGGATCCATCTGCGATTCCTCGTAGGCGGTGGCGACCAGAAGCGCAAGCGGCACGCCGGTCTTCGTCGCGGCACCCGCGAAGGCGGCCCTGAACCGCGCCGGCACCGGGCACGCCGGGTCGAGCGTCGGTGCCGCCGCTGCGCGGGTCGGCGAGGTTGCGTTCGAGCTCTCGAGGCGCGTCGACTCGGCGACGACCGTCAGCAAGATGAGTGCCAACAGCGCAGCGCGAACGCTGCGCCACGCCGCCGGGCTCCGTTTCGGCGGCTCCTTGCGACGAGCCTCCGCATGCCGCCGGGAGCGCGCGAAGCGCAGGTCCATCTCGGAAAGGCTGCGCCACGAAGACTCCCCCACGGGGAGAACCCTACCCCCGTCCTGGAGAGGGAAACGAGCTCAGCGGTCGCGGTCGGAGCGCCGCGGCAAAGGCGGCAGCGCCCTCTCCTGCCCGAACTCGCGCTCCGCGGCGCGCGCCGCCGCCCAGTGGCGGAAGACGAGCCCGACGGGCAGGAGAACGATCAGGGCGAAGATCCCGAGCGGAACGAGCAGCCAGCGCTCGGTCAGATGCGGGCCGATCCCGGGATCCTTCGGCTCCGGCCCTCCCCTGGGCTGGTCGGCGGCGGTTACGAGCGTCTCGCGGGGCTGGAAGTAGTCGACCCGCCAGCGACGCGCCGGCCCGGAACCAGAGGCCAGAAGCTCCATGTCCACCCCCAGCGGCTCGACCTTACGCGTGCGCGCACGCACGTAGAGCTGGACCATCACGTCGTTTCGGTACGAGGCCGCGATTCGGACACCGTGCCTGTAGACCGGGTAGCGGTAGATCGGGCTCTCCCCGTGCGCCCACTGCTCCCGGGTGAGGTCGCCCCGGAGATTCGCGGTCGACAGGTCGTACGCTCCGGCGAGATCCTTGCCCGCAACCCCGTCCTCGACGAATCGCTCGACGACGGAGAGGATCTTGCGGCGATCACCGGCCGCCAGCCGGACCGGCACCTGTTCGTGGGTCACCTGTGCCTGACCGCGCTCGAACGTCTCCTCGTTCGGTTTCGCCGTGTTCGTGAGGTGGAGGCCCAGGAGCGTCGCGACCAGGGCTGCGGCGACGACGACCGCGGCGACGAGCGCTCGCTTCCGGCGACGCGGTGAATCGAGCAGACCCCGCATGGAAAGCACGATAGCGGTGGCGGCGCTACGCGCTGTCCCGACGTGCAGGTGCCACCTTTAGTACGTTCGCGCGGCAAGGCAAGGCTAGGCACAAGGAAGGGGAGAGAGATGACGAAAGCCCGTTTGGGCCTACTCGTGTTGGTCGTGATGGGCGTCGGCTTGTTCTTCGCCGCCACTGTGCGGGCCGAGCCGCCGGGCGGCGAGGGCGAGGGCGAGAAGACCTCGCTGGCGCCGTCCAAGGCCAACAAGCCCGCCAAGCACGGATGGCTCTTCGAATGCACGGCGCCCTCGGGCGGACTCAACACCACGCTCGACTGCGACGACCCGTTCCCGAACAACGAGCCGAACATCGTGGTCGACCCGACGAACCCGCAGCACCTGATCTCGAGCTCGAACGACTACGGGTCGTGCTGCGACGAGTACTACACGACCTTCAACGCCGGGGCGACGTGGTCGACCGGGAACATGTCGGTCGAGGACTCGAGCCGAACCGGTAGCGATCCCGTCACCAGCTTCGACGTCAAGCACCACGTGGCGCTGCACTCGTCGCTGAATTACACGTTCAACGACGACGGCGAGGCGTGCGACGGCGACGTGGTCGTCTCACCCTCGCACGACGGCGGCCTCTCGTGGCAGAAGCCGGTCGTCGTCTTCAGCGGCCAGGGTTGCGACCTCGATCCCACTCAGGTCTTCAACGACAAGGAGTGGATCACCACTGACAACAACCCGAGCTCGAAGTTCTACGGCCGCACCTACGTGACCTGGAGTGCGTTCGTCTCGCACAACGGCGAGTACGCGTCGTCGGCGATCTTCGAGTCACACAGCGACAGCGGCGGCCACTCCTGGTCGAAGGCGAAGGAGATCTCGGGCGCGAATTCCGCGATCTGCATCTTCCAGGAGGACGGCCCGGCCGGCGTGTGCGACGAGGATCAGTTCTCGAATCCGGCTGTCGCACCCGACGGCACGGTCTACGTCGCCTTCGAGAACAGCCAGAACACGGCCCTCTGGGAGCCCGGAGAGATCAACGACGACCAATACCTGATCGTCAAGTCCACAGACGGCGGCGCGACCTGGTCCAGCCCGCGATTCGTGGTGGGCCTCGAGGACGGCTCGCGCGACTATCCCATCAACGACGACGGCCGCCAGACGCTGACCGGGTACCAGGTACGGGTCAATTCGGCCGGCAACATCGCCGTCGATGCCAGCGGGAAGGTGTACCTCGTCTTCGACGACAACCGCAACGGCGCCCACGACAGCGCGAACCCGGTCACGAACATCGACACCTTCGTGACCAGCTCGGCGAACGGCGGCACCACCTGGACCAGCCCGGCGCTCGTCGACACAGGCGCCGGTGACCAGTGGTTCCCGTGGATCGACGTGAACCCGCTCAACGGGAGAATCGGGATCCTCTACCACGATCGCGGTGCCTCCAACGGCCCGACCTATAACACCGCGCTCGCCGAGGGCGCGCCCGGGTCGCTGGTCAAGACGGTGCTCAGCACGGCCCCGTCGAACCCGACGCTGTCGGAGTTCTTCCAAGCCGGCATCCCCGGCTGCGAGTTCTGTGCGCTCTTCCACGGCGACTACATTGGGCTCGCCTACGGCAGCGACGGCCACGCGAACGCAACCTGGACGGACATGCGCGTCCCGTCTCCGTTCACGCCCGGCCTGTTCCTGCAGTTCATCGACTACGCACGCAAGTAAGGCCTGACGCGACGAGGAGGGCCGCAGCAACGCGGCCCTCCTCACGCGCCGTCCGCGCATGCTGAGACAGTCCTCTCGTGGGCGCGGTCCGCGGGCAGTTCAGGATGCTTTTCTCGTGGGAGGAGCACCACCGGAGGCTGCTGGCCCGCCTGGCCATGGTCGTCCTGCTGACGCTGGTCGTCGACGCAGTGGGCTCGGTGGCCATCTACTACACGGAGCGACACGCACGCGGAACGGAGATCACGAGCTTCGGGGACGCGCTCTTCTTCACCACCGTCCAGCTCCTGACGGTCTCGTCGCAGCTGCGGAACCCGCTAACCGCCGCTGGAAGACTCGTCGACGTGGTACTCGAGCTCTGGGCGGTACTCGTCGTCGCCGGCTCGGCAGGCGCGCTGGCGGCCTTCTTCCAGAACGCCGACGCGAGCTCCCCGCCCGGCTAACCGAGGCTTAACCGAGTCGGAACGAAGCCCTTGCCCAGCCATGGGCGGTGCTTGGGCGGCCGTTCCATAGCGTGGGAGCACAGTCCCACGACGCTGGAGGTGCAACATGAAACGGTCTCTTCTGATCACACTCGTCGCTCTTGCCGTGGCGGTGCCGGCCGCGCTCGCGTCGGGAGGCGACGGCACGCGAATCGCGCTCAAGCCCGTCAAGGCCTTTCCGGCGGCCAAGGGCTCGGCCAAGTTCAAGGCGAAGCCCGGCGAGCGCGAGCTGCAGGTCGAGGTCGAGCACATTCGCCGGCTCGCCGGCCGGCGGGTCGTGGTGGTCGTCGGCGGCGCGAAGCTCGGCACGGCGAAGGTGAGCACCCTCGGCGCGGCCAGGCTCAGCCGCAACAGCGAGCTGGGCCAGCGCGTCCCTCAGGTCTCTGCAGGAACGGTGGTGAAGGTACGCACCGGTGGCGGAACGACCGTCGTCAAGGGGTCGTTCTAGCCGGAGTCATGAGGCGGCCGGCCGGGGTCAACTCGGTCGGCCGTGAGCCCTTTGGGACGGTCACGGATGACGAAACCCCTGCACCACCTGGTACTAGTCCTGGAAAGGGAGAAAAAGCTCACTTGCAATCGGGATGACGCAGGGGTAGCTTCCGGACCGTGATCGTTCACACCAGGGCCTTTGGGGTCGCCCTTGGACTCGTCCTTCTCGTCGCAGCATCGATCGGTGCGGCGTCGGTGCAGGCGGCCGCCAGGCATGTCAGCTACGGCAAGCCCGGGAAGGTGGAGACGCCCAAGATCCAGGGCTCACACGCGAAGGCCGCGGACAAGCCGCTGGTCATCGTCCCGAAGCACGGGCTCTGGCGATCTCCGGTGAAGGCCGGCGTCGGCAAGCGCCAGAAGGTCTGCAACCAGATGCAAATCTGGACGCAGGTCGGATCTCCGGCCACCTCGTGGTCGATCAAGACGACGAGCAAGAACTACTGCGGTTGGGTCAAGCCCAACGAACGAGCCCAGATGGGTGACTGGAGCTGGGTGGGCGAGGTCGCCACGCCGTACCACGTCGAGTTCGTCGTCACCTGGGCGACTCAGAAGCGCAAGCTCGCGAAGGCGACGTACGACTACAACGTCGCCGGCGACTACAAGTGTCTGACCTTGTTCTGCCTGGTCGACACCGATCCGACGACGAACTTCCCGTACGTCAGCTTCAACTAGACGCGATCTCGACGGGCTCGGTTCTCGGCTAGATAGATCCCCGTGCGCCCCGTCGACAGGCGGCCTGCGCCGACGGAGCGCACGGATTCGACCTCACTCGTACTGCAACGCCTTGAGGATGTTCAGGCGCGAGGCGCGCCGCGCGGGCACCACGGACGCGAGGAGGCCCGCGGCCGTCGCCCCGATGACGAACACGGCCAGCGTGCGCCACGGAATCGCGAACACGATGCCCTGGTCCGAAAGCGCCTGGGTGGTGAGCCCGGCGAGGAAGGCGCCCACCGCGATGCCGAGCGCTCCGCCGATCAGTGCCGTGACGACGCCTTCGTAGCGGATCATCCGCCGTACCTGCCGGCGTGTCATGCCGACCGCCCTGAGCATCCCGATCTCACGCGTCCGCTCGAACACGGACAGCACGAGCGTGTTGACCACGCCGAACAGGCTGATCAGTACGGAGAGCCCGAGCAGCACATAGAGGATGTTCAGGCCGAGCTTGATGTCGTCTTCCTGGGTCTGCTTGAACTGGCTCGCAGTCTGGATCTTCGCGTCGGGGAAGGCGGCCAGCGACCGATCCAACCGAGCCGTGTTCGCGTCGTTGACGCCGCCCTTGATGTTGACGAGCGCCATCAGGTCCCGCGGCGCCGAGTAGTTGGCGTCGAAGGTCGCCGCCGACATTGTCACGCTGCCGAAGGGCGAGCCGCCGTTCGGCGGGTCGAAGACGCCCTTCAACCGCAGGTGGAGCACTTTTCCCGTCGGCGTCGTGACGGCGATCGGGGAGCCCAGCTTCAGGTGGTGCGACTTCGCGTAGTCCTTGCTCACGAACGCGCCATCCTGGCCGAGCTGCGCCGGAACGCTCGTCGAGCCCTCGGTCCAGTCGATGCGAACCGTCTTCGCCAGGTTCGGCCCGACCGCCGTGACCTGGGTGTTGTCTCCGAAGACGCGGGCGTCTCCGCCGCGAATCGGCGAGACCGCCGTCACGCCCGGAGCCAACGCCACGGCGCCGCCGGCCTGCTTGGTGAACGGATCGAAGCCGTTGTCGGCGGTCACCGCATAGTCCGCGACGAAGAGCTTGTCCACCGCGTCGCTGAACGAGGCGCGCAGTCCGGCGCCCAGGATGGCGACGAAGGTGATCAAGGCCACGCCGATCATCAGCGCCGATGCGGTCGACGCGGTCCTGCTCGGGTTCCGCATCGCGTTCTCGCGGGCGAGCGTTCCGGCGGTGCCACCGATCCGCGCGCCCGGCCAGCCGAGCACTTCCGCAAGCGGCTTGACCGCACGCTTGGCATTCAACGAGACGCCCACGAACAGCATCAACGTCCCGATGCCGAGAGCCAGCAGACGGCTCGCGGTCGGCAGGCCCCCAGCGAAGATCCCGTAGACGAGCAGCAGGATCCCGAGTGCCAGCGTCACGATCGAGGCAATTGGCCCGAAGCGCGACAGGCGAGCGGCGGGCAATTCCGCACCCTCGCGGACCGCGGCGATCGGCGGTACGCGTGTCGCCCTGATCGCCGGGCGGAGGCTCGCGAGGAGCGTCACGACGATGCCGACCGTCAGGCTGACGATGATCGTGCGTGCGGAAAAGACGGTGCCGCCCTTCGGAAACTCGACTCCGATCGCGACGAACAGCGCGTTCAAGGCCTTCGCGATCCCGAGGCCGAGGAAGAGACCGACCACCGAAGCGGCGGCCCCGACGACGAATGCCTCCAGCATCACCGCCCGCAGAACCTGCCGCCGCGAGCCGCCGATCGTCCGCAACGTGGCGAACTCGCGCACGCGCTGCGCGATGGTGATCGAGAGCGTGTTCGCGATCACGAAAGCTCCGACGAAGAGCGCGATTCCGCCGAAGCCGAGCAAGAACTTCTGGATCATTCCGAGGGAGCTGTTGACATCGTCGACCGCCTCCTGGGTCTGGGCCGCGGACGTCTTCACTTTCGCGGTCGCCGGCAGCAGCGGCCGGATCTCGGAAACGAGCTTCTCGGGCGTCACCCCGTCCTTCGCCGCGATCTGGATTCCGTCGAGCTTGCCCACCTTCGCGAACAGCTTCTGGGCGGTGGGGACGTCGAAGATCGCGATCGTGGCAGACCCGATCGAGGCGCTGTCGGCGTAAGTCGCGATTCCGGTGATCCGGAACCGACGCGCGCCCTGGTCGGTTGCGACGCCGATCGTGTCGCCGACCGCGTAGTGCTTCGTGTCAGCGGTGTGCTTGTCGATCGCGATCTGTCCGCCGCCGACCGGCCACTGCCCCGAGGCGAGTTTCAGGGGGTTGAAGCGCGCATCGTTCCGCGGGTCCACGCTCGCAGCGATGCTCCCACCACCCCCGGTCGAGATGACCTTGCCGTCGCGTCCGATCAGCTGTGCCTCGTCCCCGATCTCCCCTGAAGCCGTTGCGACATCGGGGAGCTGCCGCACCTTCGCGAGCACGGAGGCCGGAAAGGCCGGTGTCTCGGCGGTGCTGCTGTTGTCGTTCTTGAACGCGACCTTGCCGCTGATCACGGCGTCGGAGTTCTGGAACGAATGGTCGACGATGTTCGTGAACGCCGCGGTGATCGTGTCCGTCAGGACGTAGGTGCCGCTGATCATCGAGACCCCGAGCACGATCGCGAGCGCGGTCAGCGCCGTTCGGAGCTTGCGCCCCCACAGCCCTTTGAGGGAGACGGCGATCATCGTGCGAGCTCCTCGCTGACCGCGATGACCTCACGAGCGCTCGAGGGGCCGAGGTCGCGAACGATCAACCCGTCGGCGAGGAAGAGGATCCGGTCCGCGATCGTCGCCGCGCGAGGATCGTGCGTGACCATCACGGTCGTCTGGCCGTACCCGTCGACGGAATCGCGCATGAGCTCGAGGATCTCCCCGCTCGTCTTCGAGTCGAGGTTGCCGGTCGGCTCGTCTGCGAAGACGATCGTCGGCCGGCTGACCAGCGCCCGGCCGATCGCCACCCGCTGCTGCTGGCCGCCGGAGAGCTCCGAGGGGCGGTGCTTACTGCGCTCCTCGAGGCCGATCTTGGCCATGAGCTCGGCGACCCACTCCTTGTCGGGCTTCTCACCCGCGAGGGAGAGCGGAAGGACCACGTTCTCCTCGGCGTTCAACATTGGGAGCAGGTTGAAGAACTGGAAGATGAAGCCGATGTGCTGGCGCCGAAGCAGGGTGAGCTCCGTGTCGTTCAGCTTCGAGATGGCCGTGCCTGCGATCGTGACCTCGCCCGAGGTGGACTTGTCCAAGCCGGCGAGAATGTGCATCAGAGTCGACTTGCCCGAGCCCGAGGGCCCCATGACCGCCGTCAGCTTCCCTTTCGTCACGTCGAGCGAGACGCCGCGGAGAGCGTCCACCGCGGTGTCGCCGTCTCCGTAGCGACGGATCAGATCTTGGGCGGCAACGACGAACTCCTCCTGGGCCGCGCCCTTCGACCCGTCCTTCGTCTCGACTGCCGGAATCGCAACGGTTGCCATGCTCAGCTCCTTCTCTTTGCTGTTGGATGAAGGCAGACGGTCATGGGATCCCGACGTCGCTGACTCGGGTCGCCGTGGTCCGCTCTGCGACGAACAGCGGCAGGAGCGCGAGCGCCTCCGCCTCTGACGTCGCTTCGACCGTCCACCAGAGCTCATGTCCACCGGAGCGGCATGACCCGATCGTCGCCTCGTGACGGAGCGGGCTCTTGTAGCCCTTGAACGAGGCGAAGACGGCGCCGCAGTCCTTGGAGTCGTGCCGGTGCTGCAACAGGTAGCGGAACACAGGGCGAGCATCGCGCGGCTGCGAGTCCGTTCACATCGGGGCGCCACCCTGGTCCCCACCCTGATTAGGCGATTCAACTGCCCTGCTCTATCCTGGTTTTGGCAGCACATGGCGGTTCTTTCCGAGCACCTCGTCGGGCGCGCCGAGGAGCTCGGTGCGTTCGACCAGCTCCTCGCCGAGCTCGATTCCGGCGAGGCGGCGGCGATCGCTCTCGTGGGAGAGCCCGGCATGGGCAAGACGCGTCTCCTCGCAGAGCTCGATGCTCGCTCGGATGCCCGCGGCCATCTCGTGCTCGCCGGGTCGGCGTCGGAGCTCGAGCGCGACCTGCCCTTCTGGGTCTTCGTGGACGCGCTGGAGGAATACGCGCAGGCGCTGGATCCTCGGGTGCTCGCCTCGCTGGACGACGACGTGCGGACGGAGCTCGCTCGGGTCTTCCCCTCGCTCGCCGGGCTCGCGGCCGGCCGGCCGCCCGCGTTTCAGCACGAGCGGTACAGGAGCTATCGCGCAGTCCGGGAGCTGCTTGCACGGCTTGCCACGACGAACCCTGTCCTGCTCGTGCTCGACGATCTTCATTGGGCGGATTCGGCCTCGGTCGAGCTGCTGGGCGCGCTGCTACGGCGACCACCGCCGGGGGTCGCCATGGCCTTCGCCATGCGTCACCGCCAGGTTCCGGAGCGGTTGTCTGCCGCGCTCGAGCACGCACACCGCACCGGCAGTCTCGTCCGGATCACGCTTCGCCCGCTGACCCGGCTCGAGGCCGACGAGTTCCTCGGGGAGGACGTCGAGGCGACAAGGGCCGACGCGCTCTACGAGGCGAGTGGTGGCAACCCGTTCTACCTCGAGCACCTCGCCCGCTCGTCCGAAGGAACACCGAGGATCGCCGCCCACGCTCGAGAGCTCTGGCTCGGAGACATCGACGTCCCGCCCTCGGTCGCTGCCGCGCTGGCGGAGGAATTCGACCTGCTTTCGAACGGCGCAAGGGTAGTCCTGGAGGGGGCGGCCGTCGCCGGCGACCCGTTCGAGCCGGAGCTGGCGGCGGCCGCGGCCTCGAGGCCCGAGGCGGTTGCGATCGAGGAACTCGACGAGCTCCTGCAACTCGACCTCGTGCGGGAGACGGATGTACCGCGTCGCTTTCGCTTTCGACACCCTCTCGTCAGACGAGCGGTCTACGAGTCCACGCCGCCAGGCTGGCGGCTGGGCGCGCACGAGCGCTGCGCCCAGGCACTCGAGGCCCGCGGCGCGCCGGTAGCGGCCCGCGCGCACCACGTCGAGCGCTCCGCTCGCCAGGGCGACCTCGCGGCGATCGCAACCTTGCGCACTGCCGGCGAGGCGACGGCACATCGCGCACCCGCAAGCGCGGCACGCTGGTTCGCCGGCGCTCTCAGCCTTCTACCCGAGGACGCACCCGCAGAGGAGCGGGTGGAGCTGCTGCTCGCTCGAGCGGGTTCACTCGCGGCGATCGGCCGGTTCTCCGAGAGCCACTCCGCACTGCTGGAGTGCAGTGCGCTCGCCCCCGGCGAGGCGACGGCGCTGCACGTGAGGCTCGCAACGGCCTGTGCCGGAGTCGAGCACCTGCTCGGGCGCCATCAGGAAGCCCATGCGCGCCTTCGCGACGCTCTCGAGACCCTGGCCGAGCCGGGCTCGCCCGAGGCGGTCGCGCTGATGATCGAGCTGGCCGTGGACGGCTTCTACCGGATGGAGTACGGGCCGATGCGCGACTGGGCCGAGCGGGCCCTGAGCGCTGCCCGACCCCTCGACGATCCGCCGCTGACCGCTGCCGCGCTCGCCGCGGTCGCCTATGCAGCCGCGCTCGGCGGGGCGATGGACGCTGCGGAGGCCAACAGATCAGAGGCCGCGGCCCTCGTCGACGCGCTCTCCGACGAGGACCTCGCGCTTCGGCTGGACGCAGCCGTCAATCTCGCCGCCGCAGAACTCGACCTCGAGCGCTTCGCAGACGCGGCAGCCCACGCCAAGCGGGCGATGTCGGTCGGGCAGGCGACCGGACAGAGCGATCTCGTCCCGATCCTCGTCTACTGCCTGGCGTGGGTGAGCCGGCGGCGCGGCGAGCTGGCCGAGAGCGGCGACCTGCTGGACGGGGCCGTCGAGGGCTCGCGGCTCTCGGGCAATGCCCAAAGCCTCGCCGGGAACCTGCTCAACCAGTCCCTCACCGCGCTCGCCGCCGGTGACCTCGAGCTCGCACTGGCCGCGGCGGAGGAGAGCGTCGAGCTGACGTCCCGGCTGGAGCCGGGTCTGGTCTCGGCTTCGGCCGGCCACGCGCTGGCCTCGGTGCTCTTCGAGCACGGCGATCCCGCGGGCGCCGTGGAGGCCCTCGTCGGTCCTGCCGGAGGGGAGGACCTCCCGCTCGTCCCGAGGGCCTGGAGGACGCATTTCCTGGAGCTCCTGACGCGATGCTGGCTGGCGCTCGGCCGTCTGGACGAGGCGGGCCGCGCCGCGACCGAGGCCGAAGCCTGCGCCGAGACATTCGGGCTGCGCCTCGCCGGAGCTCTCGCGGATCGCGCCGCGGGAGCCGTCGCCCTCGCGTCGCGCGACCCCCGCACTGCCGCCGAGCGCGCCCTCGCCTCGGCAAGTGCGGCCGACGAGCTCGGCGTGCCGGTCGAGGCCGCGTTGTCCCGGATGCTGGCAGGTCGGGCGCTCGCACAGTCCGGCCAGCCCACGCGAGCCGCGAACGAGCTCGGCCGCGCGGCCAAGCAGCTCCACGCCTGCGGCGCGATTCGCTATCGCGACCAGGCGGAGCGTGAGTTACGGCAGCTCGGACATCGCATCCACCGACGCACTCGTCCCGGCAAGGCCGGCGGAGTCGGCCTCGACTCGCTCACGGAGCGAGAGCTTCAGATCGCACGGCTGGTCGTCGACCGCCAGACGAACCCTGAGATCGCTGCCGGCTTGTTCCTGAGCAGGAAGACGATCGAAAGCCACATGCACAACATGTTCCACAAGCTCGGCGTCGCCTCACGCGTGGATCTCGCGCGCGCCGTCGAGCAGGCCGACCGCGCGGCGCAACGGCCTGACGCGTAACTGAGGGATTCAGCGCCACGAGCCACGAGCGGCCGGTGGACGATTTATAGGAGTAGACTGCTTGGACTGGCCCTGCGGCCAGAACCCCGGCCGAAAGCCCGAAGGCCGCCAACGTGCCCCACGCGCACGAGGCGATGAGCCTAGGCAAACAGAGTTCGACTTGCAGGGCCAGCGCTCTTTGTGGCACCGCGGCTAGGCGAACCGCGTGAGGCGGAGTAGTCTGGATGCATGCTCCAAAAGCTACGGAGCGCATGGGGTAAGTGGCGCGAGAACAGCCGCCAGTACAAGCTCGACCGCGCGATGGACAAGGCTGGCCGACGCGGCGATACAGGCAAGGACCTTTCCGACGCGTCTGAAGGTGCTCAGCACGGAAGTGGGCCTCCGCCCGCGGGTGGCAGCGGCATATAACTGACGGGCGGTCGGGCGGCAAGCTGAATTCTTAGACTCCAACGCCGTGAGACCCGAGCAGCTCGTTCAAATCCCGTGTGCGCCCGTGCCGCTTCCCGGCGGCGGCGTCTACATCGTCGCCGGTCAGGGGACTGAGTTCGGTCTGATCGTGGATCACGGTACGAACGGCGACCAGGCCGCTTTCTGCGCGGCGCTGTCACCGTAGACCACCAAAGGTGGGGCGGCTACAGGTGGGTGGCCGCCCCTCTCGCTAGTGCGGGCTAGTCGCTCATTCGGCCACGCCTTTAAGGCCAGTGTGCGCGACGACGAGCCGAACGCCTAAAAGGCGTGCCAGGCGTGTCTGTTAGGGGCCAGTTCCCTGTCCTGGGCCGCTGATTCCACCCCGGACGGCAGACCGAGTCTAGAGGGTCGAACGTGAAGTCCAAAACGTCCCGTTCGCTGTACCAAGAAACGTCGTTTGACGTCCGGGCACCAGGAGCGCACACTTGCTCCATGGCCGGACTCGGGCAGATCGGCGCCGATGTAGAGGGCGCGCTTGAGCGGGTCTCGGTTCCTGCCTACGTCGTCGACCGTCACGGAGTGATCCGCTGGATCAACGCAGCCGCAGAGCGGCTCGTGGGCGATGTTCGGGGGAAGCAGATGACGACTCCTCTCGCCCCCGAGGAGCGACGGCGCGGGCGGGAGGTCTTCGCTCGAAATCTCCTCGGACCGCCCGGGGGATCGGACAACCGAGCCGTGCTTCTGAACGCCGAGGGCGAGCGCTTCACTGCAGAACTGAGCGCTGTTCCGCTCGCTAATGGTGAGCAGGTGATCGGTGTCTTCGGTCAGTTCAAGCATGTCGAGGAGAAGCCTCCTCCGCCGCCGCACCCAAAGCTCACGCCGCGTCAAAGCGAGGTCCTGCGTCTGCTCGACCAGGGCCGCTCGACCGAACAGATGGCCACCGAACTCCACCTCAGCATCGACACCGTGCGCAACCACATCCGCGGCTTGCTGCGGGCGCTGGGCGTCCATTCACGCTTGGAGGCGGTCGCCGTTGCACACCGCGACCAGGTCGCCGTTGAACACCGCGACCAGGCTTTTGCGAACTAATCTCGGCTAGCCCTCAGTTCGGCCCTGAGCTCACGCAGGTGGATGATCGGGGAGCGCGAGGTCTTCAGCTCGGCCGCGATCTCAGCCGACCAGTTCCGGCCCGAATCGAACTGAACCGTGGGTGACCATGGTCACCCCGCGCAATCGCGAAATGTGCCCCTAAGCGAACCCACCCACAGCGACTTGAGCGACGACAGCTGCTTTTGATCCATCTAGGTCAGGCGATAACCGCTCACTGATCTAGCCGTGTCATGCGACGCGCATTCCTGCCTGTGAGTCTCTTTCCAGACCCCACGACCCCAAGCAGGAGGAAGACCTAATGGCACGGAACTACCTTCGACGCGCGCTCGGCATCGCGGCCTTTGTCGCGATTCTCGCGCTCGTCTGCACCACCGCGGCGTTTGCAAATCCGAGTACGGGAGCCACTGACAATGCCAGCGGCTTGGCATGCGACCTGTCGGTCGACGAGACGCCGATCACCGACGATCAGGGCACGGACGACAGCGCGTCGGCGAGCGACGATGAGTCGAACCCAAGCGACACCGATGGCAGCGACGGCGCTGACGACAGCGCGTTGGCGGACGACGATCAGTCCGACGCTAGCGACACCGATGGCAGCGACGAGTCGACCGACGACCCCGCGTTGGCGGACGACGATCAGTCCGACGCTAGCGACACCGATGGCAGCGACGAGTCGGCCGACGAGGCCGACAGCGCTGACGACAGCGCGTTGGCGAGCGACGATGAGTCAGCCAGCGTGGACGACTGCACTGGCCTCGACTCCGCCATCGAGAACGGGAAAAGGGCTCGGAACCTGTACCTGTTCGGCGGAGCGGGCAACGACGCGCTCCTCGGCGGTAAGTGGAATGACAGGCTCTCCGGACGTGCTGGCAACGACCGTCTGCGCGGCCGAGCAGGCAATGACTGGCTCAACGGCGAGGCCGGAAATGACAGGCTCTGGGGCGGAGTAGGGAACGACATGCTCCGCGGCGGGACCGGTAACGACGTGCTTGACGGCGGCAACGGGAACGACGCGCTGAGCGGCAACGCTGGCGCGGACTTCCTCAAGGGCGGCCGCGGGAACGACGTGCTGTCCGGCGGCGCCGGAAAGGATCGAGTAAACGGCGGCGCCGGCAACGACGACATCAGCGTGCGGGATGGCCGCCGCGACGTCGTCAACTGCGGCGGCGGCAACGATCGGGTCACGGCCGACCGGTTCGACGTCCTGCGCCACTGCGAGTCCGTCGTCCGCTAGAGACCTCGGACCTCGCACTCGGAGAGCCCTCGCGTCTGCGAGGGCTCTCTTGGTTGTCCGGGCGGACGCCAGCTGCACGTCTCCCGCTTGAGCGGCGTATCTACAGCCTCATCGCGTCCGTCACTCTCGTCCTTCGGCGCGGCGTGAAGACATTGATCGCCGAGACGCCTTCCTCCCTTTGCACGGTTGGCGCTACGGCATACCGGCGTAAGCAGATGAATGATGCGCGCAGGGCAGCGCGGGTGTGCTCGAGGGCTCGCGTCGTCGGAGTCGCCTTCTTCGACTACGACCACGGTCAAACAGGCGTGGCGCCGAACGCGATCGAGTTCCACCCGGTGCTCGGGTTCGCCTGCCTCTCGTAAGGCAGACCTGCCCAAGGCGCTTTAGCTGAGTCGGCTCAGGCGAGAGCACGCTCGCCCGTGCGGCGGTGGCGTCACTGGGCAACGGCTGCTCCCTCGCCCTAGGATCTCGCTGTCCCGTTACCCGCGGAAGGGAGTCGTCTTGGCAGTCGGTATCCGAATCAAGCTTCCAGGTGTGACACAGGAACAGTTCGACGCTGCACACGACCACATCAACCCGGATCGCTCCCCGTGGCCGGGGATGCTGTTTCACTCGTCCGGGCCGATCGATGGCGGCTGGGGAGTGATCGACTTCTGGGAGTCGCGGGCAGACTTCGACGCACACCTCGAATCCAACATCCAGCCGGGGATCGCCGCGTCAGGGGTGCAGATGCAGGGGCCACCGGACATCAAAGAGTTCCCGGTCCACGAGATCATCCATCCCTAGAGAGCAGCACAGTTGCGCGGTCAGGGCCTCCGACCGCGAGACCCTGCCCTACCGCACGTAGCACCCAGGGCCTTCGACACATTCGCGCCGTTCAGGGGACATTCCTGAACACTGGCCCACGCGACAGATATGAACGGTTCTGCCAAACGAGAGAGCGACGGCGGGTTACATTCGCCGCCGGTAGGGCGGCGCCAGTTTTCGTTCGTGTCCGGTCGTTTGAGACGTCGGGAGGTGGTCGTGGCACGGGTTTGGAACGATGGCCATCGCTTTTCGGACCGGGTCGTGCTTGTGACCGGTGCCGGGGGGACGCTGGGCGGGGCGATCGCGCGTGGCTTCGGCGGGGAGGGTGCTTCCGTGGTTGTCGGCTACCGGCGGTCACAATCGGCGGCTGAGTCGGTGGCAGCCGAGATCGCGGCCGCGGGGGGTTCGGCCTGCGCCGTCCAGCTTGATGTCACCGACCAGGCTTCGGTCGACGGGTTTGTCGCAGGGGCCGACACGCTGTACGGACGGATCGACGTGCTTGTGAATACAGCCGGACGGATCGACGAGGCCGACACGGCTCGTTTCGAGGACATGAGCCCCGACGCGGCCACGGCTCTGCTGATGGTCGACGTGGTCGGCTCGATGCGCATGTGCCACGCCGTGATCCCATACATGCGGCGCAGCGGAGGTGGCTCGATCATCAACTTCTCGAGCACCTACGGCAACGGCGTCACCCCAGAGAACCCGATCAACTGGGTGCCGGTCACCTACTGCGCCGCCAAAGGCGCGATCCGAGGGTTCACAGCCTCTTTGGCACGAGACATCGCACCCGACATCCGGGTCAACGCGCTCGCCCCCGGTCCCATCTCCGGGAATTGGGAGCAGGAGTGGGGCATCGACCCCGAACACATCGAGGAAGCCAAGGCGATGAACCCAATGAAGCGCTTTGGCGATCCCCGCGAGATCGCCGAAACGGTCATGTTCCTCGCATCGGACGGCGCCGGATACGTCAACGGCCAAGTGATCCACGTAGAAGGCGGCTGGGTTGCCGCCGGATGAGCCCTGAGCGCGTACCTGCTGTTAGAGGTGAGCGCGAGAGCCGGTTAGGTCGCTCGGGTGACATTCCCGCACACTGGCCCAGGCAAAGTGGCTTCTTGACAGGTCACCATCGCCGCGACCAGCGCCGCCGACGCCGACCCGAGGTTGCTCGATTGCAGCGACGGTGCTCCGGACCCGAGTAGCGGCTACGGTCGACGTCGTCATGGCCGAGATCCCAGGGCTCACCGGGAATGATCGGCCTCCCGCACCGGGCACAAGCCACGCCTCCTAGCGCCACGCGCTTCGACCAGCTTTGCCGGACTCGCTGGTGAGCGGTGCCGTAGCCGCGCTCGCTGGTCTTAGCCTTCAACCCGGTCGGCCAGCCACAAGTCGCGCGAACTCCTGCAGCGCCTCCGCTCCCCGAACCCGAGCGCCCCGCGGGCCGCGCAGGTCGAGCACGTGCCGACGTGCTTCTTCGAGCTCGGGGTCGTCAAGCGGTCCCGACTCGTCCAGCGCCCGGCGGTGTCGGAAGTTGCTCGGGTCGAAGCGATGCTCGGCGACCAGAGCTTCGAGAGTCCGCGTTTTACGGGGCATCTCAGGCAGTGCCGAGCAGAGTGACGCAATCTTGTCGGGAAACGTGCGGGGAGGGATGTCTCGACTGCGCGGGGTCAGGAGAGGAAGATATTTCTCAATCGACCCCATCCCCCCTTGGCTCCGATCATGCAGATTGCACCGCGAGGATGCCGGCGCGGATCCTTGCGGCCAATCAGAATCGTGAGCTCGAGCGCGTCGGTGAGCAAGTACAGGCGGCTCGAAGGATCGCCAGGGTCTGCGCCCGAGCCCGGATAGTCGGCGTTGGCTTCTTCGACTACAACCACGCTCAGACGGGAGTGGCGCCGAACGCGATCGAGTTGCACTCGGTACTCGGGTTCGCCTGCCTCTCCGGCTGAGGGTCTAGCGCCGGTGTGCGATAGTCGATCCACCATGGCCGGAGTTTCAGGCCCACGAATCGCCGCCGATGCTATGGGGAGGTGGTCACGGTGGCCGCAGGAGCTTTCCAAGAAGTAGTCGCACCACTCGAGCGCGTAATGGTGGGGCTCCCGCCATGCAAGAAGACGGGAGCCGTTCAGTTCGACCGTGTCTTTCTGTCACTAGCGAGTGACTTCGAGGGCGCCCAGGTACGCCTTGCGATCGGCAAGCCTGGAGCCTTCAACGTCGAAGACAATCTCGCCGTGCCGCCGGGAAGAAGTGTCGTGCGGGAGCTCAAACCGGGCGACGAGGTCGCGTCGATCATCCATCAACGGGGCCAACCGGTCGCGGTCCTCATTGAGTACCAAGGGCTCTAGGGCCAGCCTGCGCCCGACTTGAGCGCCGCAACAGGAGATCGAGGGCCGGGCGGTGAGCCGAACGCCTAAGACGCAAGACGCTTCCCATGACCCGGCTCCGATCGAACCTACGAGACGCCACAACCCAGCGCTAGTCGCTCATTCGGCCGCGTCCTCGATGACCAGCACCGGAGGTTGGTCGGCATCGTCGTCGCGCACGCCAACCACGCGCACCGTCCTGTGGCGGGTCAAGGTTTAATCCCCGGACGCCGAAGCGACGGGGGCGGGGTTAAGCCCGCCCCCGTCTGTCCATCTAGCCGGCAATGTTGCCGATGTTCCCGCCGCGCGGCGCTGAGCGGTTAACCCAGTGGCCGTGAGCGGCGGTGTCATACCGATATTCCCACCCATTGTTGACCGTCGAGGTCGCCGCAGGGCCACCGCTAGCCGGGAAGAATGTCGTGAGCATCGCGGCTGTGGTGCACGGATCGGGACAGGTCGCGTTCGGAGTGAACACGCCGCCCGTCACGACCACGACATCGAAGCCTCTGAACGTTCCCGTTATGCCACCTGTCTGCGGCGGGCCGGGGCATCCGCCGACCGGATCGGGCTGTGAGGCGCCTGCGATGGTCGTGAACGTTCCGTCGTAGGAACGAACGACTTGGATCGTCCCATCGTTTTGCGGGATGAACTGAAGCGTCCGGTTGTAGTCGTCATTCGCCCAGTCGCCGCCGCAGATGCTGGAGTCGAGGCCGGTGACGTGTGTTACGACCACCCCAGGGGCGTTGAGTCCAGCAGACCCAGCGTCGCCCTTGTCGCCCTTGTCGCCCTTTGGGCCAGCGGACCCCTGCGAGCCCTGCGGCCCCTGGGGGCCCCGCGGCCCCGGGGTCGCGACGCCTCGCGCACCCTTCGGGCCCCGGATGTTCCAGGCGATCGCCTTAAAGCCCTTGTGGCAGTTGGCGAGCTTCAGATCGCCGAGCGTCTGCTTGCTGCCACGCGTCTCCACGCACGCGTAGATGACCCCGTTCCGAACACCGAGCGTTCCTTGACTCACCGCGGAAGCCTTCGAGCCGTGGCTTGAGGCGCCGGTGCCACCGACCAGCGCCCCTGTCGTCAGCAGAACGAATGCCGCGACGGCGAGCAGTCGCTTCGTCATTTTCCTCCCCCTTGCGCGTCGGGCTGCGCACTGCCCCGGATGCTCTCGGCGGTATTGCCACTGCTCACCGGAGCAGGCACGTTTGGCCGAGAAAGGAGTGTCCGTCCAACCTCCCTTCTCGGCATCGTCCTGTTGAGGTGAAGCTCCGAACGCGATCGAGCTGCACCCGGTTCTGGGGATCTCGGGCGAGCTTCCCGCAAAGATCCGCAAGTAAGTCAGGGCCGCGTCCCGGTGGCGGTCGCCGGCCAGGGCGGCCAGGCAGGCCGCGACCATCGCGGCCTCGTCGATCGTCGACTTCCTAGAGGTAGCGCAGCAACCAGCGCGCAGCCACACGCGGATGCCGGCGCGGATCCTTTCGCGCGATCAGGATCGTCAGGTCGAGCGCGTCCTCGAGGCTGAGCGGCGGCAACTCTTTCGCCGTCGCCTCGGCGACGAGCAGGTTCCCGCGCTCTACCGCTCGGTGGAAAACGGTCCGGGCCTGCCCCTGCGAGGTCGACTTCGCTCCTCTCCGGGGCGAAGACGGCTTCCGAAAGTCTAGATCGAGCCGTAATGGACGAGGGAGGGACAGCCGGTGGCGGCCGCCCTCCCTACGAACTAGCGAGGAGTTAAGAATCTGGCGATCGCGGTAGTACCTGCGCCGAGATCGGCAGTGCAGGTGATCAGTTCTTCAGGCCGTTCTTGCTTTCGTGGATCACCAACGTGTTCGTCCCGTCCATGATCGCGAAGTAGGCGTCCACGAAGACGCTCCGTCCTAACCCGCCAGAGATCCTCGGACCTGTTGGTCACAGGCAGTCGGAGACATCGATGTCCACGTTGGAAACCTCACCGTTGGACTCGATCGTGGCGTGGAATAGGTACATCAGTGGGTGAATCGGTTGGCCCGCTCCCGCTCCCACGAGCGTTCCGTGATGGAACGACGTGATGCTTGTCGCCCCGACGCCAGCCACGATGTCGGCGCCAGCACCTACGAGCCGATAGTGCGTACCACTCGTCCCCTCACCAGTGATCCCGTCGGCGGTGACGTGGAAGACGCTCGCACCCGTGGACTCGACAACGACGACTCGAAAGTTTCCGCTTACCTGAACTGTCTCACTCCCGCAGTCCAGCGTCGCCTCGACGGGCAGCGTGAATCTCGTCGCGCCTGCACGGGCAATTGGCGAGGAGCTCAATACGAAAATACTTACGACAGCCCCTGCGGCGGCCGTCCCTAGCAGTATTCGCGGCGATCTCCGAGCGCGTGACCTGGTTCTCGTTTTCCGATTCATTAAGGCACCTCCAGGTGAGCTTCTCAGGATGAGGAAAGGCCTCCTGACACTTGCCCTAACTGGTGTTCGGTCACAAACGAGGAAGAGGAGCGGGGCGACTTCGCCACGGGACTGGAGCCACCTGCGCGACTTGCCCGCTCGGGCCAAAAACCGAGTCTGCGCCTCTACATGAGTGCGAGTCAACCCGAGTGGTGCAGGCGTATGCAGATTGGCGCAAACGCCCCGCTGACCGACCAAATGCTCTTGACCTCGGTGCGCGAAGTGCCACACTCGCACTAGGCGCTTAGACCCAGAGCGGAAGCCGCCGAGGCTGCGGCCCTCCCCGACTCCCACACCGGGCCTTTCGTGCAGGCAGGGAGACGCACTCTTGCGCTCCGGGATTCAGAACGGGGAGGTTTCCATGAGATGGTTCCTACGGGTGGCCCTTGCCGGGGTCGTGGTCGGATTGGCGATCCCAGTCGCGACGGCGCGAGCCTCAACGACCGTTGAAAAAAACATCCCGTTCGACGCGACCGTCGAGGGATGCGGCGAGACGATCACGTTGTCGGGGAGGTTGCTCGGCGTCTTCACCGAGCAACAACTGAATGGCGGAGGGCTCCTCCTGACTTTCCACTTTCAGCCGCAAGGCGTTAGCGGGTCAAACAGCAGTGGCATTCCCTATCACGCAACAGGACTCACAAGGGAAACGACTGTCTTCGCGCCGAGCGGAGGATTCACGGACACGTTCATCAATCGCTTTCACATCGTCGGCACGAGGGGTGCCCCGACCTACTACGTGAAAGAGACGGCGCACATCACCGTCACACCCAGCGGGGACGTGACCGCGTCCGTCGACAACTTCAGCTTGGAGTGCCGCTAGGGGGAGCATGGAGGCCCGGGGCGTCCCGGGCCTCTCTTTCTTCGGTGCCAGTGGTGCGCCGCGGGCATTGCAGTGTTCGGCCCCTTAGGTCGAGTGGTGGTTTGGGCTCGGATCCAGTTGGTGCGCCTTAGAGGGGCGGCTCGCAGCGTGCGTCACCATCGGCGCGACCAGCGCCGGCGGCGTCGATGAGCCGTACTTCGATTGCAGCGAACGTGTGAAGGGCCGAGATAGCGAGAGCGGTCATGGTCGTCGTGGTCGACGTCGAACGACTCCCAGGGCTGAATCGGTAAGCCGCACCTGGCACAAACCGCGTCGTCTGCAGCGACCACTCGCTCGAGGGCTTTGCGCAAAGACTTGTGTCTCGAGCCGTATCCCCGTTGCTCCTGGGTGAGCTTCACGGTTCTCGGCTGCTTCCTGATCTTCGGGGAGGGATTTCTCTACTGCGCGGGGTCAAGACGACGTCGCTCCAAAGAAGACCCCCTTCCCCCTCCCCTGACCTCGCTCGAGAGTGATCACGACCATGTTCGAGCCCGTTCAGCGGACCCGATCTCGTCCGTTGTAGGTGTGTTCGGCGAGGAACGTCTTGAAAGTCCGCTACCCGAACCAATGGTCGAGCGTAACCAGGCAGCGCAACGACCGGACAAGCGCGGAAGACGGCGTCGACGGCACGGCGCTCTAGGCCGAGCTCGCGCAGATGGGTGCGCGTGAGCAGGCCATCGGGGTTGCCCAGCAGGTGGCAAGCCGTCACGAGGTACGCGCCTCCCTCGCACGCTCGACGACCTTGTGCAGGGCGTAGCACTCGCTGAACTCGTTCTCGGTGATGTGCCCTGCGCGGCCACCTCACAGATGACGAGCCGCCCGAGCTGGCGTTTCAGGGACTAATCGGACCGGAGCCAGGCGACCCTGTGTCGTAAGTGGGGCAGCTGCGCCGCCCGCAGTGCCCCCAAAGGCCGCCCGGCCCCTCATTCCAACGATGTGGCTCTAAATCCGAACTCGCAACCCGGTCATTGGGCCAGATCTCCACGACCAGCACCGGAGGTTCGTCCGCTTCGTCGTCGCGCACCGCCAACTACGCGCACCGTTCTGTGGCCGACGTGAATCGTTTCGCCCGGAGCCCAGTTCGGCACCGCGCTGCTGAGCGACGAGGGCTCAGCCGGCTCGCCGTTAGGCGTCTCGAGCTTGAACAGAAACCCTGCCATTCGGTTTTTCCCTTCCGTTGTCGGCTGGGACAGAACGGCAAGCCGAGCGTATCGCACGGGGAGCCGGGGCTGGGCGCCTAGGCTCTACGGCCAGCCGACGCCCCCGGCCAATGGGGAGAGGTGCCGTTACCCCGGCTCCGGTGCTATTTATCGCACAAGGACGACCGCTAAGTGCAGCGGGGCGGTCAGCACCGTAGTACCGACCACCCCGACAGGATTCGAACGGATCTAGGAGCGGGTCGCGCCCCTCGAAAGTCCAGAAAGCACGAGATCGAGGGCCAGGAGACGAGCCGAAGGCCTAGGACGCTTCTGATTGCGTCGGGCGGCCCCGCCTACCCAAGGCGTCTGCGGCAAGCGCCCTGGGCGGCACCGCAATGGGGCCGTCTGAAAGCGGGCTCTCCCTCCCGCCTTCGCCTAACCGCCTTCCCGACTGATCAGTCAATCAAACGCCCGTGGGGCCTCCGCCGGCCTGCCGTCTGCCGTCTGCCATCTCGAGCTTGAGCCACCTTCAACCGGCCGGAGACGAGGTAGCCGATGGCCACCGACGGATCGCAGCGGCTCAGCCGACACTGAGGCGGCAAGGACGGAAAGGCCTCTATCGCGAGGTCAACGAACGGGTGAACGACGCGAAGGCGCAAAGCCGCGACGGCCTGATGTGGCCTTGCCTCGCCGCGGGGTAGAGGCGTAGCATCTGCTTGTAATCACCGGGGTCAAGGAGGCTAGGAGCCATGCGGAAACTCTTGATCTCCGGGGTGGCTGGGGTCTTGCTCGCGGCAGGATCTCTGGCGACCGCGAGCGCAGCCGGGAAGACGCCTAACGTCTTCCCACCCCAGTCGCATCCACGTGGCCTGAGCTACGGCGAATGGCAGGTACGCTGGTCACAGTGGCAGCTCGGTAGCTCTGCAGGCCTCGATGCGGCGTTCGACGAGACCGGCGCCAACTGCCTTGCAGGCCTACAGCCGAAGCGGGTTTGGTTCTCCACCCTCGTCACGCATCCTGGGACAACCACGCGCTCATGCACTCTTCCTGCCGGGACCGCGCTGTTCTTCCTCACGGTGCAGAACGAGTGCTCGAACATCGAGCCGCCACCGTTCTTCGGCAGCACCGAGGCGGAACTTCGCGAATGCGCTGCCGCGGGGTTCGACCTGGCTTTCAGCGGCCCTGTGTCCCTCTCGGTCGACGGGGTCGCAGTCCCGAACCTGAGGAGCTTCAGGACGCAGACGCCGCTCTTCCAGTACACGCTCCCGCCAGACAATCTCTATGGATTGCCGGCCGGGACGACGGCGACCGCGGCGATCGCCGATGGGATGTTCGTGATGTTGAAGCCGCTCCATCCCGGAGTGCATACCGTGGCAATTCACATCGAGAGCGAGGCTCTTGGTGGAGTAACCGACGAGATCTACAACCTGACGATCACAAAGTGACACCAGAAGTCGCGCTTACGGCCACGGGCCAGGCGCCGACCAGTCCCCGTCCGAGCTCAGGCCAGACAGCGAGACGCGAGAGACAGGGCCTCCTCTTCGGGTAGCTCTTGGCCCTCAGTCCAGGCTTCCTCGAAGGCCGCGTCGTCAAGTTCGGTGCGCAACTTCGCAACTGTGCGCTCGTAGTCGGCCGGATCCCAGCGGGGCACTTCCATCTCCGCGAGCAGCCGCTCCGATGCGCCGAGCAGCCGGACCGCGTCGGCCGGCCGATTGGGGCTCGCCGCAGCGACTTCCTGCAGGAGCTCCGGAAACACCGCTCGATGACCGAGCTCCTCGTGCAGCGAAAGGGCCTGACGGAGGTGCGCGGATGCGCCGGCCAGGTCTCCGGTGCGACGCGCGGATTCTCCCGCCATGAGCACGGCCGCGGACAGCCTCGCCGGCATGCGTGGCTCCTCGAGTAACTTGATCTCCTCCTCAAAGAGCTCACGGGCGCGCTGGAAGTCGCCGGCCAAGAACTCGACACTGCCGCGGTTTCCGAGCGCGTGCCCGATTCCCCACGGCGTCCCCAGTTTTCGTCGTAGCTGGATCGCTTCGTCGCTCAGTCGTCGCGCCTCGTCGAAATCACCCTCTAATGCGTGCATTTCCGCCATGTCGGCGAGGGTCGCCGCAACGTAGTCCTCGTGACCGTGCTCTCGAAACTGCCCGACGAGGTCTCGCTTGAGCTGAAGCGCCAGGCCGGCGTCGCCGAACATTCGGAGCAGCTCGCTCGCAGCGAGCAGGCCGAACGTGCGCTCGACCGGTGGTGCGTTCGGCGCCTCTGCCACCGCCCACCGGGCCCACTGAAGACCCTCCCTCACGAGCCCTCGCGTCACCCAGAAGAACCAGAGGCCCCACACGATCCTCATGCCCCGTCGCGCGTCTCCGCGGTCAGAAAGCCGTTGGAGCGCACTGCGGATGTTGTCGACCTCAGCCGTCAGCCGAGCTGTGGCCTCGGCGTCACCGTCTCTCATCGGCTCCTTCAGCCGGTAGGCCTGGTCTGCGTACCACTCGGCGTGCCTGCGTGCGACCGCCTCGCCCGCATCGAGCTCCTGCAACCGCTCGGCCGCGAACTCGCGGATCGTCTCGAGCATCCAGTAGCGCGCCGTGCCTCCCACGCCCTCCCGCCGGCGTAGGAGGCTCTTGTCAAGGAGCGACTGGAGGGTGTCCTCCTCGGCGTCGCAGATCTCCTCCGCCGCCTCGTAGTCGCAGCCGCCCGCGAAGACCGACAACCGGGCGAAGAGGCGCTTCTCCTGCGGGTGGAGCAGGTCGTACGACCACTCGATCGTCGCTCGAAGGGTGCGCTGGCGGGGGTCGGCATCGCGGCCACCCTTGAAGAGGTCGAGCCGCTGCCCGAGCCGCTCGAGGAGCTGCGACGGCGAGAACAGCTTCGTCCGGGCCGCCGCCAGCTCCAGCGCGAGCGGTAGGTTGTCCAGCCGCTCGCAGAGCTCGTCGGCCGCCTCGTCGCCGTCGAGCTCGACCCCAACCGCCCGGGCGCGGGCGGTGAACAGCTCGAGCCCGTCCGGTGCCGCCAGTGCGGGGACGGGGTACTCGTGCTCGCTCGCCAACTGCAGCCGCTCGCGGCTGGTGACGAGGACGGTGAGCTGCGGGCAGGCGCTGATCAGGTTGGCCAGATCTCGGGCGGCGTCGATCAGGTGCTCGAAGTTGTCGAGCAGGAGGAGCAGGCGCTTGCCGCCGATCTGAGACGCGAGCTCGCCCTTGGCTCCGAGTACCTCGCCTGCGCTCGGCAGCACCAGGGCCGGATCGCTCAGCGGCGCGAGCGGCACCCACCAGATTCCCTCCGGATAGCTCTCCGCCGCCTCTGCGGCGGCCTGCAGGGCAAGGCGCGTCTTGCCGGTCCCGCCTGGCCCCGAGAGCGTCAGCAGTCGGACGCCGTCGAGAAGCAGCTCGCGTGCCTCGGTCAGCTCACGCTCGCGACCGAGGAAGGGCGTCGTTGGCACAGGCAGGTTGGTCTGGTAGAGCGTCTTCAGGCGCGCGAACTCGCCCTCCCCCAGTTGGTAGACGCGCTCGGGGGCGCTCAGGTCCTTGAAGCGGTGCTCTCCCAGGTCGCGCAGGCCCGCGCTGTCGGTGAGGGCCGCGGTGGTGGCGGAGACGAGCACCTGGCCGCCGTGGCCGGCGGCGGCGAGCCGCGCTCCCCGGTGGACGTCCATGCCGACGTAGTGATCCTCGGCAACGAGCGGCGTGCCGGTGTGGAGGCCGGCCCGCACTCGGATCGGACCCTCGGCTAGGCCCTGCGTGAAGGCGGCCGCCGCATCGAGCGCGCCCTGGGCGGTCGGGAAGGCGATGAAGAAGGCATCCCCCTCGGTGTCGACCTCGACCCCGTCCTGGGCGGCGCAGGCGGCCCGGATCACCTTGCGGTGGGCCGCCAGCGCCTGCGCGTAGGCCTCTGTTCCGAGCTCCTCGAGCAGCCGGGTCGAGCCCTCGATGTCGGTGAAGAGGAAGGTGACCGTGCCGGTGGGCAGCGCTTGCACGCCAAGATGATCCGACGTTTTGGCCGGTCCGGCTAGTAGGCGGGCGCCTGCTCGAGAACGGCCGAGGCTTCGCGCTGGAGTCTCCCAGGAACGGGACTCCGACGTCTCCCGGGCCGGGGGTCCTGCTTGCCGCACCCGGGGCGACCTTGATCATGGGCCAAACCGCGCAAGCGGATAGGTCGGGCGCTAGCGGTCCTGGAGCGCGTCGAGGCCGACCGCGAAGGCGACGATCAGCCGCCGGTCGGCGTCTCGAATCTCCGGAGCAAGCTCAAGCACATAACGGTCGCGGAACTGTCCTAGCACGCGCTTGTACCTCCCCACTTCGTCCCCGCCACGACGCAGGACGAAGTTGAACGGCAGCCAGCTCAGCAGCGAGGCCAGATCCGGACCGAAGTCGGCGAACCTGCGAACGATCGCGATGATCCAGCTTGCCTCGTGCGCCTCGAACACCTCGGTGCCAGAAGCCTCGCGCACGTGCCAGTGGCTGCGCAGCAGCGAGCGGGTGAAATCCTTCTCGAGGAGCCCGATCACCACCCCGTCAGCATCGAGCACCTCGTGCCGCCCGCGAAACTCGAACACCGACTTCGACTTGATCATGAAGAGGTGCGCCATGTCGTCGGGCGAGAGACGAAAGCGGATGTCCTCTTTGATCTTCATCTTCTTCTGCTTCACGTAGAGGAGCGGCCGGCCCTCCTCGGTGGAGCCGGGCGAGGGCACGCTGATCCGGTACTCGTTCGCGATCGGCTTGAAAACCTGCTGCACGAGCAGCCGGTCCGCATCCTCGAGCTCGGCAAAGACGGTCCTGGGATCGGCGACGGAGGTCACGATGGGATCGTAGGCGCTTTATGCCTCAGGCGCGGGCGGTCGCGAAGCCTCACCCATGCGCTTCCCGCGGCGGCCGGCAAATTCGTCCGGTCATGATCGCAGCGCCACTGACGAGCCCTCGCCCGGGGCAGGGCAAGCGGCGTACGACGCATCATTTTTGGCGCATCAGGACGCGCTCGTCCTAGCGCCGGCGAAGAAGAAGGCCAATCAGGAAACCAGCGAGGACGAGCTGGACCGGCGCCGGGAGGCCGCCACTGCGGTGCCAGCCGTGGAGGCGGTGGCTGGGGAAGAGCTTGCGCCCACCGGGCCGCGGGAGGCGAAAGACGTGCTCGAGGTCCGGAGACGAAGCGGCAAGCGCGCCGCTAACGGCAGGGTCGAGCGGTCCCCGGACCGCGGCGAGGAGCAGAACTCCGGCGATGCCCGAGCCGATCTCGAAGCGGCGGTCTGGGATGTCCTCATGCGGCATCCGATCGCCAGCGAGGTGGAGCAGCAGCCCGAGCGGTAGCGCGCGGAGCCTGGAGCCGACAAGCGAGCCGCCCGCCGCGCCGGTCGCAACGTGAAGGGAGACGATCACGGCGCGACTTTAGCGTCGCCTTAACTCCTTGGATCACGGGGCTACGCATCCGGCTCGTTATTCGCGAACGCTGGAGGGCCCCAGGTAGGAAGGCGCGCGCATCGCAACGTCCAGCACCGCGGCTCCGAGCCTGCCGCGCTCGCCGCCGGGCTGGGGGCGTCACCTGCACGACCTGCGCCACCCCCACGGCTCGCGCCTTGCCTCCAAGGCCTCTCCGCCCGCCAGATCGCCGACGCGATGGCGCACAAGACCGCGACGACCGAGATCTACATCCAACGCTTCAATTGCGAGCAGGCCGACGAGCGGAGCCGGCAGGGCGATGAGCGGCTTGTCGGTTCCAAAGCTGGTTCCAAAGCCGAGCAACCAGCGCGACCTGGAAACTCCGCTCCGAGAAAAACCCGTCCTATGCGGCGGGTTTTCTCATGGGCGCGGCTGGGTTCGAACCAGCGACCTCCCGCGTGTGAAGCGGGCGCTCTCCCGCTGAGCTACGCGCCCTCAGCTGCCTGAGGATACCGTCGACCCGCCGCGGCCGAGCAGCTCCCTGGCGCGCTCTCGAGCCTCGGGGTCCTGGGTTCTCCAGAGCCGCTCGACCAGCGTCCGCATCACCTCGCGAATGCCCACCATCCCGAGCAGGTTCTCGCCCTCGAGAACGGGTAGGTGGCGAACCTTGCGCTCGCCCATGAGCCGGGCGGCATCCAGCACGTCGTCGTCGGGGCTGAGCGTGACCGGGTTCCTGGTCATCACGTCGCCCACCCGCACCTCGGCGAACTCGGAGCCTTCACCGGCAAGCCGGAGGACGTCTCGCTCCGTGAAGATGCCGACGAGGCGCTCCCCCTCACAGACGGCGACGGAGCCGATTCCCTCCTCGAGCATGCGTGCGATCGCGAGGCGGACCTCGTCGTCCGGTCCGACGGTCGCGACGCGGAAGGTCATGACGTCTGCGATCGCCACGGAGTTGAGTCTAATCGCACAAGACCGGTTGGTACCATCACGCGCGCCGCGGGCTCGGGCCGGGCCCCGTGCGGTGAGAGCTTGCGAACCGCGTCAGATCCGGAAGGAAGCAGCGCTAAGCGATCACTCTCAGGCGTGTGGTGCGCCCGGCCCGAGGCCGCGGCTCCTAGAAACGATCACGGTCGCACCCTTCGGTAGAGTCGCAACGTGGCCGCGCTGTACCGGAAGTACCGCCCTCAGGACTTCGACGAGGTCGTGGGCCAGGAGGCGGTCGTGCGGACGCTCAAGAACGCCATCGCCCACGGGCAGATCCGTCAGGCGTACCTCTTCGCGGGCCCGCGCGGCACCGGCAAGACGTCGCTCGCGCGGATCCTGGCCAAGGCTCTGAACTGCGAGCACGGCCCGACGCCGACTCCCGACAAGACCTGCCACGCCTGCCGCGCGATCGCCGAGGGCACCTCGCTCGACGTGGTCGAGATGGACGCGGCCTCCCAGCGCGGGATCGACGACATCCGGGAGATACGCGAGCGCGTCGTCCTGCAGCCGGTCGAGGGCCGCCACAAGGTCTACATCCTCGACGAGGCACACCAGCTCACGGATGCGGCTTTCAACGCGCTCTTGAAGCTGATCGAGGAGCCTCCGCCCCACCTCGTCTTCGTCTTCTGCACGACCGATCTCGGAAAGATGCTCCCGACCGTCCGCTCGCGCTGCCAGACCTTCGTGTTCTCGCGGCCGCGGCTTCCCGAGCTCGTGCAGGTGCTGCGGCGCGTCGCCGACGGCGAGGGCATCGAGGCGCCGGACGCCGCGCTCTCTTTGATCGCTCGCGCGGCCCGCGGCGCGTACCGGGACGCGGTCTCGACCTTCGACCAGCTCGCGGCGGCCACCGAGAAGCAGGTGACCGTCCAGTCGGTGCTACAGCTGCTCGGCGCCGTGGAGGAGGAGGCCCTGTTCCGGCTCTGCGACCTGGTGGTCGATCGCGACACCGCGGGCGCGCTGACCTTCGTCGAGGAGCTCTCGGAGCAGGGTCAGGATCTCGGCCGGCTCGTGACCGACCTGCTCGAGCACCTGCGCCACCTGCTGCTCGTCCAGCACATGGGCGAGGTTCCCGAGTCGCTGCCCGTGACAGAAGAGACGCGCGAGCGGCTACGGGAGCAGGCCAACCAGCTCGGCGAGGCGACCGTGCTCCGGCTCTGCGACCTGCTCGCAGTCGCCGTCGAGGACATGCGCCAGGGCGGCGACCCGCGCCTGCCTTTGGAGCTCGCCCTCGTGAAGGTGACACGGCCGGCCGCCGATCTCTCGCGGGAGTCGACCGCCTACCGGCTCGACCAGCTTGAGAGCCGCGGGCATTCGAGCTCTGCCCCGGTGACAGTCACAGAGACAGTCACAGTGACCGACACCGTCGAGGCAGCCGCGCCGCCGTCGCTGGAGCTGGAGCAGCTCCAGGAGGCCTGGCAGCGCACGATCTTGCCCGCGGTCGAGGAGAAGTCCATCCCGACGGCCTCGGTCCTGCGTGAGGCGCAGCCGAAGAATCTCGCGGGCGACACGCTCACGGTCGAGTTCCCGCGAGCTGCCTCGTTCCACCGGCAGCTGGCAGAGGAGCCGAAGAACGCGACCCTGCTCGAGGAGGCGCTCTACGAGATCACGGGGCGCCACCTCTCGCTGGCCTTCGAGATCGGCGAGAACGGCGAGGAGGCCGCGCCCGACGAGGACCAGCCCGTGACCGAGGAGGAGATCATCGAGCTGATGAAAGGGACCTTCGACGCCCGCGAGGTGGCAGACGAATGAGTGGCATGGACATGAACAAGATGCTCGAGCAGGTGCAGCAGATGCAGGCTCAGATGCAGAAGGCCCAGGAGGAGCTGAGGACCGAGACCGTCGAGGCCACGGCTGGCGGCGGAATGGTCAAGGTGGTCGCCACCGGCGGCGGCGAGATCCGCGAGATCAAGATCGACCCGAAGGCGATCGACCCGGACGACCCCGAGATGCTCGAGGACATGATCCTGGCTGCGGTCAACGAGGCGCTCCGCTCCGCGCAGAGCCTGATGGAGTCCAAGCTCGGCCCGGCGCTCGGCGGCCTTCAGGGCATGGGGCTCCCGGGTCTGTAGTGGCCGACGGGCGCGCCGACGCGCTGCGGCAGATTTCGTTGTTCGCCGAGCTGGACCCCGCCGAGCTCGAGCGCGTGGCCGAGGCGACGAAGGAGCTCGAGGTGCCCGCGGGGCAGGTCCTGGTTCAGCCGGGGATGAAAGGCACGGGCATGTTCTTCATCTCCGAGGGCACCGTCATCGTCGAGACGAAGCGCGACCACGTCGAGCTCGGCCCGGGCGAGTTCTTCGGCGAACTGGCGCTGATGACAACTGACGCCACCCGGACGGCTCGCGTGCGGGCGCAGACCCCCCTCCGCTGCCTGGCGCTCGACCGGGGAGGCTTCCGGGAGCTGGTCAGCGCCCACCCCGACATTGCGGCGTCGCTGCTCGAGGCGGCGCTGAACCGCCTGGCGGAGAACGCCGCGCACGACGGCTGAGACCGACGCGAAGGGCACAATGACGGCATGTTCAGCCCTGCCGTCGAGAACCTCGTCTCGCAGCTGACCCGTCTGCCCGGAGTCGGCCAGCGAACCGCGCAGCGGCTTGCCTTCCACCTCCTCCGGGTCTCCAAGGACGAGGCCGGCGCGCTCTCGGCCGCGATCGCCGAGGTCAAGGAACGCGTTCGCTTCTGCCGTGAGTGCGGCAATCTGACCGAGGAGGAGACGTGTCAGATCTGCCGCGACGAGCGCCGCGACCACACGATCGTGTGCGTGGTCGAGCAGCCCGCCGACCTGATCTCGGTCGAGCGAACGCACGAGTACCGCGGCCTCTACCACGTACTCGGCGGCTCGCTCTCCCCGCTCGACGGCATCGAGCCCGAGCACCTGCGCATCGACGAGCTGCTCGGCCGCGTCGAGCGCAACGGCGTCCAGGAGGTCGTGCTCGCCACCAACCCGAACATGACCGGGGAGGCGACCGCGGCCTACCTGGCCGACCGCCTGCGCGGCCGCGTGCGCGTGACCCGCCTGGCGAGCGGCCTCCCGGTTGGCGCCGACCTCGAGTACGCAGACGAGGTCACGCTCGGCAGGGCGCTCTCGGGCCGCCGCGAAATGTAAGTCCGTGAGGCCCCTCCCCTAGACTCCAGGCCGTGGCAACCACCCAATTCGAGCCTCTTCCGGCTCTCGAGGGCGCCGAGCCGCGACTCGGGACGCTGGTGATGAAGTTCGGCGGCACCTCCGTCGCCGACCCGGAGAAGATCAAGGACGTCGCGCGCCGGCTCGTGGCGGCCCGAGCGGAGGGCAACCGCGTCGTCGCCGTGCTCTCCGCGATGGGCGACTCGACCGACGAGCTCGTGCGCCTCGCCTACGAGGTCTCGCCGCGCCCCAAGCCGCGCGAGCTCGACATGCTGATCTCGGTCGGCGAGCGGATCTCCTGCGCGCTCGCCGCGATGGCGATCCACGACCTCGGCGCCGAGGCGATCTCGCTCACCGGCTCGCAGGCCGGGATCGTCACGGACACCGTCCACGGCCGCGCGAAGATCGTGGACGTCCGCGCCCGCCGCATCCACGAGGCGCTCGACCAGGACCGCATCGTGCTGGTCGCCGGCTTCCAGGGCGTCTCGACCGACTTCGACATCACGACCCTCGGCCGCGGCGGGTCCGACACGACCGCGGTCGCGCTGGCCGCGGCGCTCGGCGCCGAGGTCTGCGAGATCTACACCGACGTCGAGGGCGTCTTCACGGCAGACCCCCGCCTCGTGCCGCAGGCGCGCAAGCTGCACGCGGTCAGCTACGAGGAGATGCTCGAGATGGCCGCCTCGGGCGCGCGGGTCCTCCAGGTACGCTCGGTCGAGGTCGCGCGGAACCACAACGTCAAGCTCCACGTCCGCTCCACGTTCTCGGGCGCGGACGGCACCTGGATTCGCGAGGAGGACGAACGGATGCTCGAGAAGGCGCTCATCTCCGGGATCACGCACACGCGCGAGGAGACGCTCTACCGCGTCGACGGCACGAGCCCGGCGCGGCTGTTCGCGGCGCTCGCCGAGGCCGGCGTGAACGTGGACACGATCCTCCGCACCGGTCCCGAGATCCTTTTCTCGGCGCCCGCAGAAGATCGTGAGGTCGCAGGCGACACGCTCGAGCGCCTCGGGGTCGACTGGAGCGCCCGCGACGACCTCGGCAAGGTGAGCGTGATCGGAGCGGGCATGAAGAGCCACCCGGGAGTGGCCGCGAAGGCGTTCGAGACCCTGACCGAGGCCGGGATCGAGCCTGAGGTCGTGATCACCTCGCCGATCAAGATCGCCTGCCACGTGCGGGGCGAGGACGTCGAGCGCGCCGTCGCCGAGCTGCACCGCGCCTTCGAGCTCGATGCCCCGGAGGCCGAGCGTCAGCATGCGTGATGCGCGCATCGGGGTGATCGGTGCGACCGGCGCGGTGGGCGCCGTCGTCCTGGAGCTCTTGCGCGGTCGCGGCTTCGAGAACGTCCGGGCCTTTGCATCGGCGCGCTCGGCGGGCACGAAGCTCGCCGACGGCCGCGTGGTCGAGGAGGCGACCTCGGAGACGCTCTCGGCGGGCGACCTCGATCTCTGTCTCTTCTCCGTCGGGACACGCGCGAGCAGGGAGCTCGTGCCTCACGCGGCTCGCGGCGGCGCCGTCTGCATCGACAAGTCCGCGGCGTTCAGGCTCGAGCCGGGGACCCCGCTTGTGGTGCCCGAGGTGAACGGAGATCGTGCACTGGAGCACAAGGGGGTTCTGGCGAACCCGAACTGCTGCGCGATCCCGCTCGCGCTCGTGCTCGCGCCGCTGCACCAGGCGGCCGGGTTGCGGGCCGTTCGTGTCGCCACCTACCAGTCGGCCTCGGGCGCGGGAGCGCAGCGCTTGCAGCGGCTGCTCGACGAGCCGCAGGCCGAGCACGACCTGGCGATGGACTGGGACTACGACGGCGAGGAGTTCGAGGAGGAGTCGAAGCTGCGGGACGAGACGCGCAAGATCCTCGAGCTGCCGGAGCTGCCGCTGAGCGCGACCTGCGTGCGCGTCCCGGTTCCGGTCGGACACGCCGAGTCGGTCTGGCTCGAGACCGAGCAGCCGCTGTCTCCCGAGCAGGCGCGCGAGGTGCTCGCGGCGGCCGACTCTGTGCGCCTCGAGGAATTCCCGACTCCGGGCCGGGCGGCCGGCGGCGACGAGGCTCTCGTGGGCCGGATCCGGCGGGATCCGGCGGCCGAGAACGGGCTCTCGCTCTTCCTCGCCTGCGACAACCTGCGAAAAGGCGCGGCGCTGAACGGGATCCAGATCGCCGAGCTCGTGCTCTCCCGGCGCCCGATTCCCGCCTGAATAGGCCGGACTCCGCTCTTTCTCTCAAGACGCGGCCGCGAAATCCCGATACCTACCGGGACATGCGGCCCGCACGTCTCGACCACAGCTTCTTCGAGGACGAGCCTCGCTCGCACCTCGGCGCGCTACTGCTGCGCAAGGGGCTCGTCACGAACGAGGAGCTCGACCGGGCGCTCGAAGAGAAGCAGCCGGGCGAGCTGCTCGGCGAAGCGCTCGTTCGCCTCCAGTTTTGCTTCGAGGACGACATCGCCCGTGTGCTGGCAGAACAGTCGAACGTCGAGTTCGTGGACATCGGCGTGACGTCCGTCGACTATCGCGCGACCGGGCTGCTCGCCCGGCGCGAGGCCGAGCAGCTGCACGCGATCCCGATCCGCTTGCATTCCGACGGCACCGTCTCGGTCGCTGTCGCCGACCCGACCGACGAGACCCTTCTCCCCAAGCTCAAGCTCGCGCTCGGCGGGTTCGACGTACGACTCCACGTGACGACCCAGTCGGCCCTGCGCGCAGCCTGGGCCACGGCGTACCCCCAGTCCTAGGGCCTCCGCGGCTCCGGCACGGGCTCCGGGAGGAAGGCCTCCCGCAGGGCCCTCAACACCTTCCAGCGCTTCCCTTCGAGCACGGGCACGAGCCCACCGAGCTCCAGCCGGGCGAGCTGGACCGACCCGGACGAGCGGACGACCTGAAAACCGAAGTCGGCGAGGAAGTCCTGCGGGAAAACCGTGCGGTGGACGAGGAAGCGCTCGTAGTCGGACTCGCCCTCCGGATAGCGGTACGCGAAGGCCTCCAGGGCAGCCGCGCCCTTGTCCTTCGCCTCGCCGATGGCTGCGAGAAAGAGCGACTGGAGCACCCAGGGGCTCGAGCGGTCGACCAGGTAGGCGCACGTGACGAGCACGGCGTCGTCGGACGGCGGTCCCGCCGGAAGCTCGAACGCACGCGGGAAAAGCCGGACAGGGCCGAACTGCATCGAGCCGAGCACCCGTCCGTCGTCGTCGGCGTAGAGCGACCCCCAGGCACCGAAATCGGTCTCGGCCTTCTCGATCCAGCGCTCCTTGTCGACCGCACGACCGGCCGTGCGGGACTGCCACCACACGCACTCGTGGCAGACGGACGGCGCTCGCTCGAGCGTGGCGCCCGTGAGGCCGTGGATCCGGAGGCTCACGCCGGCGGGCCGATCTCGTCCACGACCACGTCGACCGCCTGCGGGCGAGCCCCGGCCATCCATTCGAGGTAGTCGGCGACATGACGCTGAAGCTCCCGTCCGACATCCGGCGCAGAGGCGCCCCAGGCAAGCTCCACGTGGAGCTCGACTCTGACCGCACCAGCCTCCCCGTTCACCCGCACGGCGCCGTGCCGCGGCAACCGGCTCTCGACGAGCCCGACCACGCCCTCGACCTCGACCGCGGCATCCGCCGCGTAGCTGGCGAGCACGTCCGCTGCCACGCTCGCGTTGCCTTCCATCAAGCGGATTGTAGGGCGAGCTCGGTCGCCTCAGGCCTCGCGAGGAAGCGGAAGGGAACGAAGGTCGTGCCGAGACCGGAGGAGAGGTGGAGCGTGCCCGTGGGCCGCCGGTAGAGGCCGCGGATGTACGTCCAGCGGATGTGCGCGAGCCGCAGGCGCCCGCCCGGCCAGGGGACGCAGATCTGTCCGGCGTGCAAGTGCCCTGCGAGCACGAGATGAAATGCGCCTCGCGGGAGCCTGTCGATCACGGTCGGGAAGTGGCAGAGGAGGATCCGCAGCTCGGCCTGCGGATCGACCAGGCGCTCCGGGTGCGACCGGCCGCGGCGGTACGAGCGCGGGTCCACGCCGACGATCTGGACGCGCTTGCCCCGCAGCTCGAGCGTCCGCGAGTCGTCCGAGAGCAGCGTCGCCGGATCCAGGTCGTAGAGCTCGGCCGGGTGCGAGAACGGATCGCGGGTGAGCGCAAAGTCGTGGTTGCCGAGCACGGCGAAGCAGTTCGGCAACCGCGCGAGCAGCTCTCGCAGCCGCGGCTCCCCGCTGCGCCGCGAGAGCAGGTCGCCGCTGATCAGCGTCAGGTCTGGGCGGCGCTCCTCGACCCAGGACACCGCGCGCTCGACCGCCACCGAGCCGCGTGACGGGAAGCCGAGGTGGAGGTCGGAGAGGTGCGCGATCCGCAACCCTTCCAGCTCCGCGGGCAACCCCGGCACCGGACACGGGAGCGTCTCGAGCCGCACCCACCCGGCCTCGAAGTGTCCCCAACCCGCAGCGCCGGCGCCGAGGGCGGCGCCGAAGGCCGCGAGCCTGCGCGGCACTAGGCTTCTGCTTCGAGCTTCTCGACCACCGAGCCCACCGACACCACGTGGCGCTTGAACTGGAGCTCCGATTCCTCGAGCCCTGCCGCCACGCCGATCAGCTGCGAGAGGTGGAGGATCGGCATGCGGTAATCGCGCCCCGTCGCCTTCTTGAGCTTCGACTGCCACGCGTCGAGCGAGAGGTGGCAGAGTGGGCAGGGCGTCACGATCGCGTCGGCACCGGCCTCGGTCGCCTGCTCGATCGGCTGGATCAGTTCACCCAACGCGACGTCCTCTCGCGCCTGGATGATCGGAAAGCCGCAGCACTTGATCTTCGCCGGATAGTCGATCGGCTCGCCCCCGCAGGCCTCGATGATCGCCTCGAGCGACCAGGGCTTGTCGGGATCCTCGAAGCCGAGGATCTTCGAGGGCCGCAGGATTTGGCACCCGTAGAACGGCGCCACCTTGAGCCCCTTGAGCCCCTTGTGCGCGACCTCCTTCAGGCGCTCGTACCCGTCGCCTTCGGCGATCAGCCAGAGCAGGTGCTTTACGTCGACCGTGCCTTCGTACGGCGGCGCTCCGACGGTCTCGAGGTTCGCGCTCACCCGGGCACGCAGGTTGTCGTCGTTCTTGAGCTGCCAGTTGGCCTGGCGCAGGTTGAGCGTGCAGACGTTGCAGATCGTCATCAGCGTCTCGTTCCCGGTCGCCTCGGCGTAGGCCAGGATGCGCGCGTT
>Ga0207675_100000495_pt1 | contig 38207 bp, 36 predicted proteins | sample KBSSwiS42_FD_184305 | JGI IMG/M metagenome (GOLD analysis project Ga0207675, IMG submission 184305) | Switchgrass rhizosphere microbial communities from Kellogg Biological Station, Michigan, USA - KBS Switchgrass S4-2 (SPAdes) (version 2) | ecosystem: Host-associated > Plants > Roots >...
CCGGGGCGACGGTGCTCGACACCGCCGACGAGGTCTGGGGCGGGGCCGACCTCATCTTGAAGGTGAAAGAGCCGGTCCCCGAGGAGTTCCACCGGCTCCAGAAGGACCAGGTGCTGTTCACCTACCTGCACCTGGCGGCCAGCCGCGAGGTCACCGAGGCCCTGCTGGAGAGCGGGACCACCGCCGTCGCCTACGAGACGGTCGAGCTGGCCGACGGCCGGCTGCCCCTGCTGGCGCCCATGAGCGAGGTCGCGGGCCGCATGGCCCCCCAGGTCGGCGCCCACCTGCTGGAACGTGAGTCGGGCGGCCGGGGGGTGCTGATGGGCGGCGTCTCGGGCGTGGCCGCGGCCAAGGTGCTGGTGCTCGGCGGCGGCATGGCCGGGCAGAACGCCGCCTGGATCGCCCAGGGCATGGAGGCCGAGGTCACCCTGCTCGACAAGAACGTCGACAAGCTCCGCTACGTCGACCAGATCCACAAGGGCCGGATCGTCACCCTGATGTCGAACCGCCAGACGATCGAGGACCTGGCGCTGGCCGCCGACCTGATCATCGGCTCGGTGCTGATCCCGGGGGCCAAGGCGCCCCGGCTGATCACCGCCGAGCACGTCCGGGCGATGAAGCGGGGCGCGGTCCTGGTCGACATCTCGATCGACCAGGGCGGCTGCTTCGAGACCTCGCACGTCACCACCCACTCCGACCCGACGTACGTGATCGACGGGGTGGTCCACTACTGCGTCGGCAACATGCCGGGGGCGGTGCCGCACACCTCGACCTACGCGCTCACCAACGTCACCCTGCCGTACGCGGTCGAGATCGCCTCGGCCGGGCTGGAGGAGGCCGTCGAGGCCGACGCCCCGCTGGCCAAGGGCATCAACGTCTACCGCGGCGAGCTCACCTACCAGCAGGTCGCCGAGGCCCACGGCCTCGACTGGCGCCCCCTCCCCGAGGTCATCCCCGCCCTGGCCGACGGCGCGGCCCGCTAGCGATGCCGGCCGACGTGGTCGATTCCGGCGCACGCGAACCCGGCCCCCGCGCTGGGGTGCCGACGGCGCCGGTGGGGCCGGTCGCAGGGGCGGCCGTGCGCCGCTATCTCGACTACCTGGCGGTTGAGCGGGGGCTGGCATCCAACACCCTCAGCGCCTACCGCCGGGACCTGCGCCGCTATGCCGGCTGGCTGGCCGGCGCCGGGATCGACGACCCGGCCCAGGCGGGGGAGCCCGACCTGGTCGCCTTCCTGGCCGCGCTCCGAGCCGGCAGCACCCCGGTGGGGACCCGCTACCGGGCCTCCAGCGTGGCCAGGAGCCTGGCCGCGGTCCGCGGCTTCCACCGCTTCCTGGTCCGGGAGCGGCTGGCCGGCGCCGACCCCTCCCGCGACCTCGGCACCCCCAAGGTCCCGGCGAGCCTGCCCAAGGCCCTCTCGGTCGAGCAGGTGGAGGCGCTGCTGGGGGCGATCGCCGGCCACGACCAGCTCGCCCTGCGCGACCGGGCCCTGCTCGAGACCCTGTACGCGGCCGGCCTGCGGGTCAGCGAGGCGACCGCGCTCGACGTCGACGACCTCGACCTGGAGGACGGGACGGTGCGGGCGTTCGGCAAGGGGGCCAAGGAGCGCCTGGTCCCGATCGGCCGCTCGGCCCGCCGGGCGCTGGAGGGCTACCTGGTCCGGGCCCGGCCGCTGCTGGCCGGGCCGCGCTCGGGGCCGGCCCTGTTCCTGAACGCCCAGGGCAGCCGGCTGACCCGGCAGGGCTGCTGGAAGATCCTGCGCCGCCACGCCAGGCACGCCGGGCTGGAGGCCGAGGTCTCCCCGCACGTCCTGCGCCACTCGTTCGCGACCCACCTGCTGGCCGGCGGCGCCGACATCCGCAGTGTCCAGGAGCTGCTCGGCCACGCCAGCCTGGCCACCACCCAGGTCTACACCCGGGTCACCCAGGACCGCCTGCGCGAGGTCTACCTGCGCGCCCACCCGCGAGCCCGTCACACCGTCCCCAGCCAATAGGCCGGACATTCGCGATGAACAGCCCACCCCGTGGCCGCCTGATCCTGTAGCCTGCAACCCCTGCTCTCGAGAGCCGACCGTCGTGGGAGTTCCTTGCCGCGGTGGGCAGAAGCGCGACGGAGGACCGGGATGGATCAGCAGACCGTTGACCGCCTGCGGGAACGGCTCGAGACCGAGCGTGGCGAGGTCCGTCGTCAGCTCGACGACCTCGGGGCCCGCCGCGACGCCGAGGGCATCGAGGACCCCGAGCTGGACGAGGGGTTCGCCGACGCCGGCCAGGCCGCCGCCGAACGGGCCAACCTGCTCACCCTGGTCCGCAGCCTCCGCGACACCCTCCAGGACGTCGAGCAGGCCCTCGAGCGCATGGAGGCCGGCACCTTCGGCCGCTGCGAACGCTGCGGCGAGCCCATCGCCGAGGAGCGCCTCGAGGCCCTCCCCGCAGCCCGCCTCTGCATGACCTGCAAGCGCCAGCGAGGTTCGCGGTGACCTCGCAGGACGCCCCGGGACCGACTGGGGCCGCGGTTCCCGCGAACGGCGAGGCGCCGCCGCGGCCGGCCAAGGTGGTGCTGATCGTCTGCGACTCGCTCGGGGTGGGGGAGGCGCCGGACGCCGCCGACTACGGCGACGAGGGCGCCGACACCGCCGGGCACGCCGCCGCCGCGGTCGGCGGGCTGGCCCTGCCCACCCTCGAGTCCTGGGGGTTCGGGCGGCTGACCAGGATCGCCGGTGTCGACCCGGTCGAGGAGGCCGCCGCCGTGACCGGCCGAATGGCCGAGCGGTCGGCTGGCAAGGACACCACCACCGGCCACTGGGAGATGATGGGCGTCGTCCTCGACGAGCCCTTCCCGACCTACCCCGACGGGTTCCCGCCCGAGGTGATCGACGCCTTCGCCGACGCCATCGGCCGCGGCGTCCTCGGCAACAAGCCGGCCTCGGGCACCGAGATCATCAAGGAGCTCGGCGCCGAGCACCTGGAGACCGGCAAGCCGATCGTCTACACCTCGGCCGACTCGGTGTTCCAGATCGCCACCCACAAGCGGGTCGTCCCCCTCGAGCAGCTGTATGCCTGGTGCGAGCAGGCCCGCTCCCTGCTCAAGGGCGAGCACGCCGTCGGCCGGGTGATCGCCCGCCCCTTCGACGGCGACCCCGGCGCCTTCACCCGCACCAAGGAGCGCCGCGACTACGCCCTCCCGCCCGCCGGCCCGACCGTGCTCGAGGCGCTCGAGCGGGCGGGGGTTCGCACCATCGGGGTTGGCAAGATCGAGGACATCTTCTCCCGCCGCGGCCTGGTCGACTCCGACCACACCGGCGACAACGAGACGTCGATCGACGCCACCGTCCGCTTCCTCGACGAGGCCGGCGGGCCCGCCTTCGTGTTCACCAACCTGGTCGACTTCGACATGGTCTACGGCCACCGCCGCGACGCCGAGGGCTACGCCCGCTGCCTGGAGCGCCTGGACGCCCGCCTCCCCGAGGTCACGGCCACCCTCGGCCGCGACGACTGGCTGTTCCTCACCGCCGACCACGGCTGCGACCCCACCGCCCCCGGCACCGACCACACGCGCGAGTTCACGCCCATGGTCGCCTTCAGCCCCGGCGGCACCTCCGGCCGGCGCCTCGGAGACCGCGCCACCTTCGCCGACCTCGGCGCCACCATCGCCGAGCTGTTCGGGATCCCCTCGGTCGGCCCCGGCCGCTCCTTCGCCAGCGACCTCCGCTGACCCACCGCTGATCCCCCAGGCCGGCGGTCCCGCGGGCCCCTGACCAGCGGCACCCGCTGATCCACGTGCCTGCCCGGGGCCTGCCCGCATGTCCCGGTAGTTGAGGAGTTGTCCACATCTCACCCAATGGTGAGTTCCGGGGCGCCGGGCCTGACCACGCAGCGTGAACCCTCGGACCCGGCCGTCCAACCACGGAGAGTGGTCAACCACGGAGCGTGGCCGGGGCTGTGGCCAGCCGCTTTCTCCGCCGGACCAAGGGTGGGTAAGATGCGCCCGCCCAACGTCAACGAGGCGACATCTCCACTCGTCGTTCTATCGGCCAAGACCCATAGCGACTTAACGTCCAACTTCCCAGTCGACAAAGCGATGTGACGACAACGGGTTCCTGCTGGCGGTCCCGGAGGTGCCGGAGATGGGGAAGGTCATCGCCCTGGCGAACCAGAAGGGCGGGGTCGGCAAGACCACCAGCACCATCAACCTGGGCGCCGCCCTGGCCGAGCAGGGCCGCCAGGTGCTCCTGGTCGACATGGACCCCCAGGGGGCGCTCTCGGTCGGGCTCGGCATCAACCCCCTGGCCCTGGAGCAGACGGTCTACAACCTGCTGCTGGACCGCAAGGCTGACGCCGGCCCGGTCATCGAGCGCACCAAGCAGGACGGCCTGGAGCTCCTTCCCTCCAACATCGACCTGGCCGCCGCCGAGATCCTGCTGGCCCCCGAGGTCGGCCGCGAGCGGGCGCTGGCCCGGGTCCTGCGGCCGCTGCGCGAGCGCTACGACTACGTCCTGATCGACTGCCCGCCCAGCCTCGGCCTGCTCACCGTCAACGCCCTCACCGCCGCCGACGGCGTGCTCATCCCGCTCGAGTGCGAGTATTTCGCCCTCCGCGGCATGGCCCTGCTGATGGACACCATCGAGAAGGTCCGGGAGGACATCAACCCCGACCTGGAGATCGTCGGGATCCTCGCCACCATGTACGATGCCCGGACGGTCCACGGGCGCGAGGTGCTCGGCAGGGTCGAAGACGCCTTCGGGGGTCGCGTCTTCCGGACCGTCATCGCCAAGACCATCCGGTTCGCCGAGGCGCCGGTGGCGGGCGAGAGCATCCTGACCTATGCCGGCTCGTCGTCGGGGGCGGTCGCGTACCGCGAGCTGGCCAAGGAGGTACTGGCGTCATGAAGGGTCGGGCGAGCCTGCCCGGAGCCGATGAGCTCTTCCGCGTCACCTCGATCGAGAAGGGTCGGGGCCGGGACGCCAAGCAGCCTGCCGAAGAGGCCGAGGGGGACGACCGGAAGCCGGCCGAGCGGGTCCCGAGCGGGCGCCAGCGTCACGACGAGAAGGTCACCTTCTACTGCACCGCCGACGAGCTGATGGACCTCGAGAACGCCCGCCTCCTGCTCCGTCGCGAGCACGGCGTCGCCGTCGACCGGGGCCGCATCGTCCGCGAGGCCCTGGCCCAGGTCCTCTCCGAGCTCGAGCGCGACGGCGCCGACGCCTCCCTGGTCAGACGCCTCAGCAGATGACCCGGGCGGCGACCGTGCGGGCGGTCGACGTGATCGCCCGCAAACGCGACGGGGGAGAGATCCCGGCCGACCAGCTGCGGGACTTCGTGCTCGCCTACGCCCGCGAGGAGCTGCCCGACTACCAGATGGCGGCGTTCCTCATGGCCGGCTACCTCCGCGGGTTCACGCGCCGGGAGACCGAGGCCCTGACCGAGGCTATGGTCGCCTCCGGCGACCGGCTCGACCTGAGCCGCCTCAGCGGGCCGACGGTCGACAAGCACTCCACCGGCGGCGTGGCCGACGGCACCACCCTGGTCGTCGGCCCGCTCGCCGCCGCCCTTGGCATGCAGGTGATCAAGCTGTCCGGCCGCGGCCTCGGCCACACCGGCGGGACCCTCGACAAGCTGGAGTCGATCCCCGGCTTCCGGGTCGGCCTCGGCACCGCCGAGCTGCTCGACCAGGTGGAGCGGGTCGGGCTGGCCGTGGCCGCCCAGACCGCCGACCTGGTCCCGGCCGACAAGTCGATCTACGCCCTGCGCGACGTGACCGGCACTGTCGGCAACATCTCCCTGATCGCCTCCAGCGTGATGAGCAAGAAGCTGGCCGGCGGTGCCGCCAGCATCCTGCTCGACGTCAAGACCGGCTCGGGCGCGTTCATGCACGAGACCTCCGAGGCGGTCGAGCTGGCCAGGACCTGTGTGGAGCTGGGGGAGGCCGCCGGCCGCGCCACCGCCGCCCTCGTCACCGACATGAACCAGCCGCTGGGAGAGCTGGTCGGCAACGCCGTCGAGGTCCGCGAGGCCGTCGAGGCCCTGCGCGGCGAGCGCCCGGGCCGGTTCCTCGACCTCTGCCTGACCCTCACCGGTCATCTGGCCGCCCTCGCCGGCAAGGCCGCCAACCCCGAGGCGGGCCGCCGCGACGCCGAGCGGGCCCTGGAGCGCGGCGACGGCCTGGAGCGGTTCCGCCAGTTCGTGGCCGCCCAGGACGGCGACCCCCGGGTCGCCGACGACCTGTCCCTGCTGCCCCAGGCCCCCTCCACCCTCGAGGTCGAGGCGCCCCGGGACGGCTGGCTGGCGGCGGTCGACGCCGAGGCCGTGGGCCGGGTCGCGGCCGCCCTCGGCGCCGGCCGGCAGCGCAAGGACGACGACATCGACCCGGCCGTGGCCGTCGAGCTGTCGGCCAAGCTCGGCGACAAGGTCGAGGCCGGGCAGCCGATCGGGCGCATCCTGGCCCGGGACGAGGGCGCCGCCCGCTCGGCCGCCGACGGCCTGCTCGCCGCCCTCCGCTGGAGCGACCGGCCAGCTCAGGCCCCGCCCCTGGTCCACGAGGTCGTCGGCGCCTGATCCCGCTGGTCCCGTGCTAGGGTGGCGCCGAACGGCGTGTCCCGGCGCCGAACTCCCTGTTCGAACGAGGCTGACGCATGGGCTCACCGCTGTTCCTGCTCCGCGACGAACCCCAGTTGTTCGTCGCCTTCGTCATCGCGGTGATCGTCGGCATCACCTTGCATGAGTTCAGCCACGCCGCCGTCGCGAGCCTCCAGGGCGACCAGACGGCCCGCTCCCAGGGCCGCCTCACTCTCAACCCGATCGCCCACCTCGACCCGCTCGGCTCCATCGTCCTGATCCTGGCCGGGTTCGGGTGGGGCCGGCCGGTGCCGTTCAACCCCTCGGCCCTTCGCAGCCGCCGGTTCGGGGGCATCCTGGTCGGCCTGGCCGGGCCGGCGGCCAACTTCGTGATCGCCCTCCTCTCGGTGATCGCCCTGCGCATCGCCTATCCCTCGACGGGCCTCGCCTTCGATGTCCCCTTCAGCTTGAGACTCCTCTACACCCTTGTCGCCGTGAACGTCATCCTCGGCGTGTTCAACCTCCTGCCGATCCCGCCGCTGGACGGGTCGACCCTGCTGTCGATCGTGCTGCCGCCATCGCGGCAGAACATCGTCCGCTTCCTGGATCAGTACGGGATCTTCCTGCTGCTCGGCCTGCTGATCCTGGCCCCCAACCTCCTCACCCCGATCTTCCAGTCGATCACCGACGCGCTCTACGGGCTGGTCGGCCTCCCCATCAGCTGAGCGGTGGCCGCCGCATCCCAGCGGCTGGGACGCGGGGCTCGTTGTCCCGATGGCCGCACGCTGGCTACCATCGGCCGGCCGCGCCGAACGCCCTGGCACCGCCGTTCCGCCGCAGACAAGCACGTCGATCCATTGATTCAACGATGAATAGATAAGTAGATACATGGACTATGTGGTCAAGACCGAGGTGTTCGAGGGGCCGTTCGACCTGCTCCTCCACCTGATCGCGCGCCAGCGGGTCGACATCTGGCAGGTGTCGCTGTCCCGCATCACCGAGGACTACCTGGCCGAGGTCCGCCGGATGCGGGAGCTCAACCTGGACGTGGCGACCGAGTTCCTGGTCGTCGCGGCCACTCTCCTGGAGCTGAAGGCGGCCCGGCTGCTGCCGGCCCCCGACGCCGACCCGGACGAGATCGAGGCCGTCCTCGAGGAGCGAGATCTCCTCTTCGCGCGGGTGCTCCAGTACCGGGCCTACAAGCAGGCGGCCGCCCTGTTCGGAGCCCGCCTCGCCGAGCAGACCGCCTACGTCCCACGCCGGGTCGGGGCCGAGGACCTCCTGCGCCGCATCGTCCCTGAGCTGCTGACCGGGGTCCCCCCGGAGGAGCTCGCCCGGTTGGCCGCCGCCGCCCTCACCCCGGTCCCGGCCCCCCAGCTCGGCACCACCCACATCGCCCCACCCCGGCTGTCGGTCGCCGAAGCGGTCGCCTCCCTCGCCCGCCGCCTCCAGGACCGTGGCTCCAGCAGCTTCGAGGACCTGGTCGGCCACCAGGCCGCCCCGATCGAGGTCGTCATCGGCCTGCTTGCCGTTCTGGAGCTGTACAAGCGATCGTTGGTCGAGATCGACCAGACGTCGACCTTCGGCGACATCGCCGTCCACTGGACCGGCGGCGACCTGGCCGGCCTCATCGACCTGACCGTCGAGGAGCCCGCATGACCACCCCGACCCCGCCGACCCCCACCCAGCCCGACGCCCCGCTCGAGGTCGGGGACGGGGTCGCGGAGTCTCAGCCTGAGGTTGAGGGTAGCCGCGAGGACCCTTCCTCCGCTCCTGTTGCCCCGTCGTCCCCTGCCCCGGAACCAGACCCGGCGCCGGGGCTGGAGGGGGACCCGACGGCCTGGCCGCCCGATGAGGCGTTCGAGGCGGTGGAGCTGGACGACCGAGGGTGGACCCGGCGCGATCTGGAGGCGATCCTGCTGGTCGCCGACGAGCCCGTGCCAGCGGGCGTCCTCGCGGAGATCGTCGGGTCGCGGCTGTCCGAGGTGGAGGAGCTGCTGGTCGACCTGGCCGGGGAGTACGCCCGCGACGGCCGCGGGTTCGTGCTCCGGGCGATCGCCGGCGGCTGGCGGCTCTACACCCACCCCGGGGCGCGAACCGCCGTCGAGGCGTTCCTGAAGGCCGGCCAGCAGAGCCGGCTGACCCGCGCCGCCCTCGAGACCCTCGCGGTGATCGCCTACCGGCAGCCGGTGACCCGCTTCCAGGTCGCCGCCGTCCGCGGTGTGAACGTGGACGGGGTGTTCCGCACCCTGGCCTCCCGCGGCCTGATCCACGAGGTCGGGACCGACCCCGGGCCCGGCCAGGCCACCCTCTACGGCACCACCCCGGCGTTCCTGGAGCAGCTCGGCCTGAACGACCTGGACCAGCTACCGCCGATCAAGGACTACCTCCCCGAGGGCGTCGAGCTGCTCGACCTCCAGGAGCAGCCATGACCCCCGCCGGCCCACCCCGACCCCCCGCCGGCGGCGACCAGTCCCGCCCGACCCGCCCGGCCACGTCCCGGCGGTCGCCCAGGTCGGTCGGTAGCCAGCAGCCCGGCCGCCCACGGACACCCCGCTCATCAGAGCCCGACACCAACACCACCTCGGAGGGGCCGACGGGGGGCCGGCGCAGCACCCGTCGAGGTGATGCTCGCAGGTCGGCGAGCCGATCTCGCCGTGCCGATGCGGAGGGCCGGACGGTTCGGCGTTCCGGTTCGGTGGACGCGAACGGGCCTTCGGGCGGTCGTCCGTCGCGCGGTGTGCGGGCGAGCCGGGAGGAGGGCCGCTCCGCACGCGGGGAGAGGGCTGGTCCGCGGGGAGCGGCTTCGGGAGGCGACGGAGTCCGGGGAGTGGAGCGGACGGCCCGGGGACCCAACCAGAGCGCGCGCGACGAGGCGACCCGGTCACGACGTGCGGCCCGGCCCGAACGAGTGCCAGGTGGCCGGCCATCTGGTGGTGCCACGGCGCCGGACAGGGTCGGGCGCTCCTCGAAGGGCTCGTCCACGTCAAGCCGACCCGGACGGCCTCTAGGCGACCGCACCTCGACCCGACCCCAACGGCCTGCGGGCGACGGCACCTCAACGCGGCCCCAACGCCCTCTGGGCGAACGTACCTCAACCCGGCCCCAACGCCCTCGGGGCGACCGCACCTCCAACCGGGCCGGACGTGCGGGGGGGACGCCCACCTCGAGCAGAGCCGGACGACCGACGGGCGACTCCACATCGGCCCGGGCCGGGCGGGCGGCGAACAAGCCGACCTCGGCTCGAACCGGCCGGTCCTCGAGGGAATCGGCGCACGGTCGGGCGAGAGCTTCGAGCGCGGCCGGGTCCGCGGGTGGTCGTGGGCCCGGCGCCGAGGGGGCTGCCGGTGAGAGGGGAGAGGCGCTACGGCTCAACAAGGCGTTGAGTGGGGCGGGGCTGGGGTCGAGGCGGGCGGTGGAGGAGCTCGTGCGTGCCGGGAGGGTGTCGATCGATGGTGAGCTGGTGCAGGACCTCGGCCGGCGGGTTGATCCCGTCAGTGACCGGGTCGAGGTCGACGGGTCGCGGGTGGTGCTGGACGAGCGGCGGCGGTACTGGCTGCTGAACAAGCCGGCGGGCGTGGTGAGCACGGCGGCGGACCCCGAGGGCCGGCCGACGGTGGTCGGGATGGTTCCCGAGCAGCCGCGGGTCTTCCCGGTGGGACGCCTCGACCGGGACACCGAGGGGTTGCTGCTCCTCACCAACGACGGCCCGCTGGCGTACCGGCTCACCCATGCCAGGTACGGGATCGAGAAGAAGTACCTGGCCGAGGTCGAGCGGCTGCCGGCCGACGCCCCCGGCCGCCTGCGCAAGGGGGTCGAGCTGGAGGACGGCTTCGCCAAGCCGACCAGGGTGAGGGTGGTGGCCGGGTCCGGCCGCCGCCGCATGATCGAGGTCGTCCTGGTCGAGGGGCGCAACCGGGAGGTGCGACGGCTGCTGGACGCGGTCGGGGCCCCGGTGCGCCGGCTGGTGCGCACCGCGGTCGGGCCGATCCGCCTCACCGGCCTGGCCCCGGGGGAGTATCGCCCCTTGCGACCCGAGGAGATCAGACGCCTCTACAAAGCGGCGGGGCTATGAAGACATCTATCGATGTAGCTACCTATCGACTTGTATCTAAATCGATAAAGCAATGGCGGGCGAGGGACGCCCATGACTGACGGACGGCTGGAGGAACGGCGGGTGGATCGGCTGGAAGGGCCGGACCAGCGGCTGGTGGAACGGCTGGTCGCGCTGCGCGGGGCGACCACGGTCGAGGCCGATACCCCGGCTGCGGTGATGAGCCGTACCAGGGAGCTGCTGTCGGCGCTGCTCGAGCGCAATGGGGTCGAGCACGACCAGCTGGTGTCGATCATCTTCACCTCGACCAAGGACCTGCGCAGCGCGTTCCCGGCGCTGGCGGCCAGGGAGCTCGGGCTCGGCGACGTCCCCCTGCTCTGCGCCGGTGAGCTCGACGTCGTCGGGGGCAACCCGAACACGATCCGGGTGCTGGTCCACTGCTACTCGACGCTGCCGAGGGCGAGCCTGCGTCACGTGTACCTCCACGCCGCCAAGCACCTACGCGACGACCTTCCGGAGTGAGCCCGATGTCACCGACAGTCCAGCGGCCGCCGACGACCCAAGAAGCCGGCCGATGACGTCGACGCTGGAATGGCCCCGGCGGCTCGCGATCATCGGCACCGGCCTGCTGGGCGCGTCGGTGGGGCTGGCGGCCCGCGCGGCCGGGGTCGCCGAGGTGGTGGGGGCGGACAACGACCGGCGGGAGCTGCGGGACGCCCTCGAGCTGGAGGCGATCACCAGCCGCGCCCGCTCCGTCGAGGAGGCGGCCGAGGGCGCCGACCTGATCCTGGCCGCGACGCCGGTCCGGTCGCTGGCCGGTGTGCTCGCCCGCGCCCTGGCCGCGAACCCCGAGGCCGTCCTCACCGACGTCGGCAGCACCAAGCTGCACCTTCTAGCTGAGCTTCAACGTTCGTCGGCGAACCTCCGGCGGGTCATTCCCGGCCATCCCATGGCCGGGTCGGAGGAGCGGGGGGCGCGGGCAGCCCGGGTGGACCTGTTCCACGGGGCGGCCTGGGTGCTGACCCCGGCGCCCCATGTCGACCATCAGGCGCTGCGGCGGCTGACCTCGTTCGTGCGCGATCTCGGCGGCCGGCCCCTCATGCTCGACCCGGAGCTGCACGACCAGGTGGCGGCGTTCGCCAGCCACCTGCCGCAGCTGGCCGCCACCGCACTCATGGGGGCGGTGGGGCAGGTGGAGTCGCCGGCGGCCCTGCGCCGCCTGGTCGCCAGCGGCTTTCGCGACACCACCCGCGTGGCCGCCAGCGACCCGGACCTGTGGGTCGACATCTGCGCCACCAACGGCCCCAGCATCGTGGCCGCCCTGGATGTGCTCACCAGCCGCCTCGAGGCCCTGCGCAAGCTCATCGCCGAGGGGGACAGGGTCGGCCTGCGCGAGGAGCTGGCCGCGGCGCGGGCGGCGCGCCTGCGCATCCCGACCAAGCCGGGGTCCTCCCCGCGGGGCCTGCGCGAGGTGGTGGTCCACATCGCGGACCGCCCGGGCAGCCTAGCCGCCGTGTTCCACGCCCTCGGCGCGGCCGGGGTCAACGTCGAGGACCTCGCCATCGACCACGAGCTCCAGGGCGGCAGCGGCGCCCTGCGGATCTGGGTCGCGGGCCGCGACGCCGCCACCACCGCCATCGCCGCCCTCGAGCTGGCCGGCTGGCCCGCCCACGAGGGCACCGGCGCCCCCTGAGCCACCAGGGCAGGGCACGCCGGGCGGGCACCCGGTGCCCCTGAGCGGCGGGCGGGCGCGGGCGGTTGCGGGCGGGGGCCGGGGCGGAAGGGGTGGGAGCGGGACGAGTTGGGGACCCGGCAGCGGGTAGACTGCGCTGCGGATGTCCCCGGTTCGGGCATTGTGCGGGCGTGGTCCACCGGTCGAGTAGGAGGCCAGGTGAAGGTGGTCGGGTTGGGCGGGGACGAGCCCGTCGAGGGAACCGCCGACGTCGTCGTCGCCATTGACGGGCCGGCCGGGTCGGGCAAGAGCACCGTCGCCCGGCGGGTCGCCGAGCGGGCTGGCCTGCGGTACCTGGACACCGGGGCGACCTACCGGGCCCTCACCCTGGCCCTGTTGCGGCGGGGGATCCCGGCCGACGACGCCGAGGCGGTCGCCGACGCGGCCAAGGCGGTCGACCTGACCGTTGAGCTGCCGCCCGGCCGGGCCGGTGCGGCCAGGGTGCTGCTGGACGGGGTGGAGCCGGGCCAGGCGCTGCGCACCCCCGAGGTCAACGCGGCGGTCTCGGCGGTCGCGGCCGTGCCGGCCGTCCGGGAGCTGCTCGTCGGGCTGCAGCGCTCGCTGGTCGGGGTCGGGGGGATCGTGGTCGAGGGCCGTGACATCGGGACCGTCGTGTGGCCCGACGCCGACGTCAAGGTGTTCCTCACGGCCGCCGAGCACGAGCGGGCCCGGCGGCGCGGCGGCGACGCCGAGGGCGGCGGCGAGACCGCCGAGACCCTGGCCCGCCGCGACGCCCTCGACAGCGGACGGGCCGCGTCACCGACCCGCCCGGCCGCCGACGCCCTGATCATCGACTCCACCACCCGCACCATCGACCAGGTGGTGGACCAGCTTCTCCAGCTCATCGAAGCGGCCAGAGCCACCCGCCCGAGATGACCGGCGGCCCCCACCGCGAGGCGCCCCGCGCCCCGGCCGACGACGCCCCGACCACCCCCGCCGCCGGGCCAGAGGCCCCAGGGGCAACGGACCCAGGGCAGGACCCAGGGCGGAAGCGGCGGAAGGGCAAGAACCCGGATCGGGGGTTCCTGATCGCCGGGGCGGTGGTCAAGCCGCTGATGCGGGTCTGGTTCCGGATCCGGGTCGAGGGCGGGGACCACGTGCCGGCCACGGGGCCGGTCATCCTGGCCTCGAACCACCGCAGCAACATGGACCCGGTGCTGCTGGCCTCGGCGCTGCGGCGGCCGGTGGCGTTCATGGCCAAGGCCGAGCTGTTCGTGGGGCCGCTCGGCTGGATCATGCGCTGGATCGGGCAGTTCCCGGTGCGGCGGGGCGGCATCGACCGGGAGGCGCTCCGGCGGACCGACGCGGTGCTGGCCCGGGGCTCCATGCTGGGCCTGTTCCCGGAGGGCACCAGGGGGGACGGGGGGTTCTCGGCCGTCCATCCCGGGCTCGCCTATATCGTGGTCCGGCAGCGGTGCCCGGTCCTGCCGGTGGCGATCTTCGGCACCGAGCGGGTACGGCGCCGGTTCGGCTGGCTGCCGTTCGCGTCGCCGGTCAGGATCGTGATCGGCCCGGCGATCGACCTGCCCACGTCGACCAGCGACCGGGCCGGCCGCCGAGCCGCCAGCGAGCTCCTGCGCCAGCGCCTGCAGGCCTTCCTGGCCACCGTCGGCGGCGCCCCCGCCGCTTCAGCGATAGATAGACAGAGCGATGAATAGACAAAGCGATATCTCGATGGATCAACACGACGACGAGCCGGCTGGCCGCCTGCCAAGGGTGGCGGTGGTCGGGCGCCCCAACGTCGGCAAGTCGACCCTGGTCAACCGGATCCTGGGCCGCCGGGCGGCCATCACCCAGGAGGTCCCGGGCGTGACCAGGGACCGGGTGGCCTACCAGGCCGACTGGTCGGGCCGGCGCTTCGAGCTGGTCGACACCGGCGGCTGGGAGCCCAAGGCGACCGGGCTCCAGGCCAGCGTCGTCGCCCAGGCCGAGCGGGCCATGGCCGACGCCGACCTCCTGCTGTTCGTGGTCGACGCCAGCGTCGGGATCACCGAGGAGGACGCCGCGGTGGCCGCCCGCCTGCGGCGCAGCCAGGTCCCGGTGCTGCTGGTGGCCAACAAGGTCGACAGCGCCGCCGCCGAGCCGCAGGTGGCCGACCTGTGGTCGCTCGGCCTGGGGGAGCCACTGGCCGTGTCCAGCCTCCACGGCCGGGGATCGGGCGACCTGCTCGACGCCGTCATCGAGCGGCTCGGCACCCCGGTCGCCGCCGGCGACGAGCCCGAGGTGCCGGCGCTGGCCATCGTCGGCCGGCCCAACGTCGGCAAGTCCAGCCTGCTCAACCGGCTGGCCGGCCAGGACCTGGCCATCGTCGACCCGACCCCGGGCACGACCCGCGACACCGTCGACTCGATCGTGGAGCGGGACGGCCACAGCTACCGGCTGGTCGACACCGCCGGCATGCGCCGCTCGTTCCAGCAGGCCGAGGGGGCCGACTACTTCGCCTTCGTCCGCAGCCTCGAGGCGGTCGACCGGGCGGATGTCGCCCTGCTCGTGCTCGAGGCGCCCCAGGGCGTGGCCGAGCAGGACCAGAAGGTGGCCGTCCGGGCGGTCGAGGCCGGCTGCGGGCTGGTCCTGCTGGCCAACAAGTGGGACCTGATGGACGACGAGGCCCGACGCCAGTTCGGGGTCGACCTGGAGCGCAAGCTCTACTTCGTCGACTGGGCGTCGATGCTGCGGGTCTCGGCCCGCACCGGCCGGGGGGTCGAGAAGATCTGGGGACTTGTCGACAAGGTGCTGGCCGAGCGGTCCCGGCGGATCCCCACGGCGGCCCTCAACCAGTGGCTGGGGCAGGCCACCGAGCGCACGCCGCCGCCGCCGGTGCGGGGCCGCTCGGTCAAGGTCCGCTACGCCACCCAGGCCCGGGTCGACCCGCCCGAGGTGGTCCTGTTCACCAGCGGGACGCTCACCCCCAGCTACCGCCGCTACCTGGAGCGGGACCTGCGCCGGACCTTCGGGTTCGAGGGCACGCCGGTCCGGCTGGTGGTCCGGGTCCGGACCCGGGAGCGGGCCGGCGGCGGCTGACCGCGGGGCCGCCCAGAGCGGGGAGAAGGCGCCGGTGGCCGTGATATCCTGACGGCCGTTTCGGGCCGTCGGGCCCGCTTCGGGACGTGGCGCAGCTTGGTTAGCGCACCAGTCTGGGGGACTGGGGGTCGCGAGTTCAAATCTCGCCGTCCCGACCAACCCAACAGGGAGCGGTGGTCTACGCTCCAGGCATGAGCGACACCTCCCCGTCCGACCCGCCGCGACCCGCCGAGCGGGTCTCGACGGCCATCCGGACGGTGCCCAACGCGGTCACCTTGGCCCGGCTGCTGCTGATGCCGTTGTGCGCCTACCTGCTGGCCACCGGCCGCTTCGGGTGGGGGATCGCGCTGACGGCGGTGGTCGGGTCGACCGACTGGGTCGACGGGTGGCTGGCCAGGCGGACCGGGCAGGTGAGCCGGCTCGGGCAGCTGCTCGACCCGCTGGCCGACCGGCTGCTGATCGCCTCGGTGGCGATCGCCCTGGTCATCCAGGACGTGGTGCCCTGGCAGGCGGCGGTGCTGCTGCTGGCGAGGGACCTGGTGCTGCTGTGCGCCTGGCCGCTGCTGAAGCGGCGGGGGATCGAGCCGCCGGAGGTGATCCTGCTCGGGAAGGCGGCCACGCTGGTGCTGCTGATCTCCCTGCCGGTGCTCACCCTGGGGGCGACCGGGGTGGCCGTGGCCGACGCCGCCCGGGTGCTCGGGCTGCTGGGGCTCTGGGCCGGGGTGGTGATGTACTACCTCGCCGGGGCGGTCTACGTCAGAATGGTCCTGGACCGGCTCGGCCAGCAGGCGCAGGACGGCTCCTAGCGGGTACAGGAGCCGGCCGCCGGCGGCCACGCGCCCCACGCAGGGCGCCGGACAGACAAGGAACCAACATCCCCATGACGACAGATGTCTCGCGTCCCCAGCCCCGCGGCCCCTGCCGGAGTGGCCGGTGAAGGCGGTGATCATGGCCGGCGGGGAAGGCACCCGCCTGCGGCCCCTCACCGCCAACCAGCCAAAGCCGATGCTCCCGGTGGGCAACCGGCCGATCATGGAGCACATCGTCCGGCACCTCCGGGACTACGGGTGCAAGGACATCGTGGTCACCGTCCAGTTCCTGGCCAGCCAGGTCCGCAACTACTTCGGCGACGGCTCCGACATGGACGTCGACCTGGCGTACGCCACCGAGCCGACCCCCCTGGGCACGGCCGGCAGCGTCCGCAACGCCGCCGAGCTGCTCGGCGAGACCTTCGTGGTCATCTCCGGGGACGCCCTGACCGACATCGACCTCGAGGAGGTGGTCGGCTTCCACCGCCGCCGCGGTGCCCTGGCCACCGTCGTCCTCAAGCGGGTGCCCAACCCGCTCGAGTTCGGGATCGTCATCACAGAGGACGACGGCCGCATCGAGCGGTTCCTCGAGAAGCCCCACTGGGGCCAGGTCTTCTCCGACACCATCAACACCGGCATCTACGTGCTCGAGCCGGAGGTGTTCGAGCACATCCCGGACGGCCAGCCGTCCGACTTCGCCAGCGACGTGTTCCCCAAGCTGCTCGACCAGGGGGCGCCGCTGTTCGGCTTCGTGGCCGACGGCTACTGGGAGGACGTCGGCAGCCTCGAGGCCTACCAGCGGGTCCACCAGGACATCCTCGACGGCCGGGTCAAGATCGACGTGCGCGGGTTCCAGGTCCGGCCCGGGATCTGGCTGGGGGAGGGGGCCGAGCTCGACCCGGACGCCGTCCTGACCGCGCCCGTGCTCATCGGGGACTTCACCAAGGTCGAGGCCGGGGCCCGCCTGCGCGAGTACACCGTGGTCGGCTCGGGCGTGATCGTGAAGCGCGACGCCTTCCTCCACCGGGCGATCGTGCACGACAACGCCTACATCGGCCCTGGGGCCAGCCTGCGCGGCTGCGTGGTCGGGCGCAGCGCCGACGTCAAGCGGGGGTGCCGGGTCGAGGACGGGGTGGTCGTCGGCGACAACGCCGACATCGGGCACAACGCCATCCTTCAGCCTAATGTAAAGATTTATCCCTACAAGACCGTCGAACCAGGAGCGATCGTCACCAAGTCGATCATCTGGGAGGGCCGGGGGGCCCGCGCGCTGTTCGACGAGAACGGGGTCACCGGCATCGGCAACGTCGACCTGACGCCGGAGATGGTCCTGCGGGTGGCCACCGCCTTCGGCTCGACCCTCAAGAAGGGGTCGAGGGTCACGCTCGGACGGGACGCCAGCCGGGTGTCGCGCGCCCTCAAGCGGGCCATCATCGCCGGGCTGAACTCGACCGGGGTGACCTGCGAGGACCTGGAGCTCGCCCCGGCCCCGTCGGTGCGGTTCTCGGCCGCCCGGATGGGCGCCTCGGGCGGCATGTACGTTCGCACCGCCCCCGGGGACAGCCAGTCGGTCGAGCTGGCCGTGTTCGGCGGCGACGGCAGCGACGTCGACGAGGGGACCAGGCGCCGGATCGAGCGCACCTATTACAGGGAGGAGTTCCGCCGGGCGTTCGGGCAGGAGATGGGCGAGCTGCGCTACCCGCCGAGAGCGGTCGAGCACTACGCCGTCGCCCTGGTCCACAGCCTGGACGACGCCGTGGTGCGGCACCGCGGCTTCAAGGTGGTGCTCGACGCCGGCGGCGGGACGGCCTCGCTGGTGCTGCCGCACGTCCTGTCCAGGTTGAGCCTGGACACCCTGATCGTGAACGGCCACCTCGACGAGAACCGGGTCGCCCCCACCGACGGCGAGCGCCAGGCCGACCTCGACCGTCTGGCCAAGCTGGTCACCGCCTCGGGCGCCGACCTGGGGGTGCTCTTCGACCCGGTCGGGGAGCGGATCACCCTGGTCGACGAGCGCGGCGCCATCGTCGGGCTCGACCGGGCCCTGCTGCTGTTCGTCGACCTGATCGTGCGGACCGAGGGCGGTGGCGACCTCGCCCTGCCCGTCTCGACCACCCGGCTGGCCGCCGGCCTGGCCGTCCGCCACGGCCGCCAGGCCCACGGGTGCAAGCTCTCGACCAGCGCCATCATGCGGGCCTCCCAGCGCGACGGGGTGGTGTTCGCCGGGGCCGAGGGCGGCGGCTACGTCTTCCCGGTGCTGCATCCCGCCTACGACGCGCTGCTGTCGTTCGGCAAGCTGCTCGAGCTGCTGGCCGTCCACGACACCACCCTGGGAGCGGCCGTCGACGCCCTGCCCCGGCCGTCGGTGGTCCAGCGCCGGGTCCCGACCCCCTGGGAGCGCAAGGGGGCGGTGATGCGCCAGCTGGTGGAGGCGACCAAGGGGCGGCGGGTCGACGACACCGACGGGGTCAAGGTCTTCCATCCCCCCGCCGGGCCCGAGGCCGGCCCCTGGGGCGACGACTGGGCCCTGGTCATCCCGGACACCGTCGAGCCGGTCACCCACCTGTGGGCCGAGGCCGGCGACGACACCGCCACCACCGCCCTGGCCGAGGAGTACGAGGCCCTCATCCGCCGGGCCGCCGAGCTCGACTAGCGCGGCCGCCGTCCCCGGGTTGCGCGTCCGCGGCGCTTGTCCACAGCGCGCGCGAATGGGGTTGCCCTGCGGCGGACGGGGCCGTAGGCTCTGCGTTCGCCTGGGCCCTTCCCCCGCTCTCGGCCCGGCGTCGCGCCGTCCGGCCGGCCGGACGGCAGGCCAAAGGAGCCCACCATCTCGGTCGCCGACCCACCAGCCGACCCCAACGACCACCGGTCGAGCCAGCCGGTGGCCCGATTCGAGCCGACCAAGCCCGAGCCGTCGGCCAGCCCCCGCTGGGTGCCGGGGCCGCTGGCCGGCCTCCTGGCCCGGCTGGGGCGGGGTGGTTCGGGGGACCGCCGCCAGGGTCCTTCGCTGCGCCGGGTGCCGAGGGCGGTGCTGGCCGGGGTGCTGGCGGTCGTGCTCGTCGCCGGGCTGGTGGCCGTGCTCGAGGTGGCCGCGGCCGGGCAGGTCCGCCGGGGGGTCCGGGTTGGCGGGGTCGAGCTGTCGGGGCTGACAAGGGCGGCGGCCACCGACCGGCTGCGGGCCGCCGCCGAGGCGCTGGAAGCGTCGCCGCTGACCCTCAAGGCCGGGGCCGCCAGCCTGGCCCTGCCCCGGTCCAAGGCCGGGGTCGAGCTGGACGTCGAGGCGAGCGTGGCCGCGGCCATGGAGGTCGGCCGCGGCGGGCCGTTCGACCCCGACCGCTTCAAGGGCTGGTTCGGCCGCATCGACCTGCCCTGGAGGGCCAGGGTGGCGACGGCCCGCCTGAACAAGCAGCTGCCCGCCCTCGACCGCAAGGTCGGCAGCGAGGTCCGCGAACCGGCCCTGCGCATCGGCGGCCGCACCCTCGCCCCAGGGGCCAAGGGTGGGGCCGGCGGCGCCGGCACCGGCTCGGCGTCGGGGGCCGTGCCCGTGGAGCTCGTGGCCGGCCGGCCGGGACGGGTGATCGACCGGGCCGGGGCCGAGGCGGCGCTGCTGGCCGCGGCGGCCGCGCCGGTCGGGGCGACGGTCGGCCTCCCGATCGGGGAGCGGCCACCGACCGTCGGCGCCGCGGCTGCCCAGGCCACCGCCGACCGTGCCGCCACCCTGCTCGGCACGCCGGTCGAGGTGACCGCCGGCGCCGGCCGGACCGACCTGCGCCCGGCCGACCTGGCCCCGCTGGTCCGCACCGAGGCGGCCGCCGGCCAGCTGCGCCTGCGTCTGGACCCTGGCGGGCTGGACCGCCTCCTGCGCCGCCAGGCCGGCTTCGCCTACACCGAGCCGAAGGACGCCCGGTTCCAGCCGACCGGCTCCCGCATCCGCATCCTCCCGGGAGTGGCCGGCCTCGAGGTCATCCCCCGCAAGGCCGCCGCCGCCGTCCTGAAGGCCGGCACCACCGGCACCGGCACCGACCGGTCGGCGGCCCTGCCCACCACGATCACCCAGCCCGAGCTGACCACCAAGGAGGCCAAGGCCCTCGGCGTCAAGGAGGTCACCTCGACCTTCACGACCACCTTCAGCGCCGCCGACGCCCCCCGGGTCCACAACATCAGCCTGATCGCCGCCGCCGTCCACGGCCGCCTGGTCCGGCCCGGGCAGGTGTTCTCGATGAACGGCGCCACCGGCCAGCGCACCGCCGCCAAGGGCTACCGGACGGCCCATGTGATCCAGAACGGCGAGATCGTCGACGGCCTCGGCGGCGGGGTCTGCCAGGCCGGCACCACGATGTTCAACGCCGCCTTCTTCGCCGGGCTGCCGGTGCCCGAGCGGCGCAACCACAGCCTCCACATCAGCCACTACCCGATGGGCCGCGACGCCACCCTGAACTGGCCGACCACCGACCTCAAGTGGCGCAACGACTCCCCGTACGGCATCTACATCACCAGCCGGGCCACCCCATCCACGCTGACCTTCACCTTCTGGTCGACCTCCAGGGGCTACAAGGTGACCTCCAGCACCTCCAGCGCCAGCAACTTCCGCGCTCCACCGACCAAGTACAAGGACGACCCGACCCTGCCCAAGGGCAAGGAGGTCGTGGAGGAGTCCGGGTCGTCCGGGTTCGACGTCACCGTGTCACGGACGGTCACCAGGGCCGGCACGGTCGTCCGGCGCGACAGCTTCGTCTCCAACTACAGCCCCTGGGTGCGGATCGTGCGCCGCGGCACCGGCCCCAAGGACGCCGCCCCCGGGCCGGGAGCCGCCGCCCCCGCCTGAGCGCTCCGCCTGACCGGCCGGGGCGCCCATCTGGCAAGGTGGGCACGGCTGTGCTTGGCTACCAGCGGCCCGGCCGCTGCCGTGCCTCGGTGACCACTTCTGGAGGGACGAGGATGTACCCCGACGACCTCAAGTACACGAACGAGCACGAGTGGGCACGGGCCGAGGGCGACCGGGCCACGATCGGCATCACCCACTACGCCCAGGACGCCCTCGGCGACATCGTCTACGTCGACATCCCGCCGGTGGGCACGGCGGTCACCAGCGGCTCGACCTTCGGCGAGGTCGAGTCGACCAAGTCGGTGTCCGACATCTACAGCCCGGTCACGGGCACGGTCGTCGAGCGCAACGACGAACTCGACAAGAGCCCCGAGCTGATCAACTCCGACCCGTACGGCCAGGGCTGGCTGGTCGTGGTCGAGCTGACCGACGCCGCCGAGGTCGATCAGCTGATGGACGCCGCCGCCTACAGCGACCTGGTCGCCGAGTCCTGACTATCACCGTATCGTGGAGGTTGTCAGGCTGAACTTCACGCCTGCGTTGACCCGTTTTTGATCCGTCCTCTACAGTCACCGACCAAAACGACGCTAGCTCGCCCGCTCCGGCGGACCCGGGCAGCGGGTGACCACGATTCGAAGCCCCAGGAGGGCAGCATGTTCTGCACTCAGTGCGGTCACAAGAACCCTGAAGGGGCCCACTTCTGCGCGAACTGTGGGGCTGCGCTGGTCACGACCCCGGACGACTCGACCACCACGATCAGCCTCGCCGCCCAGGACCTCGAATCTGAGGTCGAGGAAGAGGTCGTCGCCCCAGTCGAGGAGCTGCGCGAGAACACCGCCATGCTGGTGGTGCGGCGCGGGCCGAACGCCGGCAGCCGCTTCCTGCTCGACAAGGAGGTGGTCACCGCCGGGCGCCACCCCGAGAGCGACATCTTCCTCGACGACATCACCGTCTCGCGCCGCCACGCGGAGATCCGCCGTGGGGCCACCGCGTTCACTGTCCACGACGTCGGCTCCCTGAACGGCACCTACCTGAACCGGGAGCGGGTCGAGGACGGCGAGCTCGTCGCCGGCGACGAGCTCCAGATCGGCAAGTTCAAGCTGGTGTTCTTCGCCGGAAGTCGACCCGGAGGTGGCGGGTAGTCCATGCGGGATCCGGTCCAGCGCAACGTGCCGACCCGGCCGGGCGGCGGTGGAGGAGACGCCGCGGGCTCCGGGAAGCCGGCCGAGCAGTCCGGCGCCACCGGGACGATGAGCATCGGCGAGGTGCTGGGGATCCTCAAGCCCGAGTTCCCCGACATCACCGTCTCCAAGATCCGCTTCCTCGAGGGCGCCGGCCTGGTCCAGCCCGACCGCTCCGCCTCCGGCTACCGCAAGTTCTCCGAAGACGACGTCGCCCGCCTCCGGTTCGTCCTCCGCGCCCAGCGCGACCAGTACCTCCCCCTACGGGTGATCCGCCAGCGCCTCACCGACCTCGAACAGGTCGGCGGTCTCGACACCAAGGCCGGCCAGGCCGGGGGTGGAGCGGCTGGCGCCGAAGCATCCGCGGCCGGCTCCCCCGGGGCGGTCCGGCCCGGTGCCGAAGCCGGCCCTGGGTCCGGGGCGGCGGGGAGTGGGGCGACTGGGACCGGACCCGGGGCTGGGTCGTCCGGTGCCGGTGCGTCCGGGAACAGGTCGCCCGGGGCAGGCGCTGCCGAACCCGGAGGAGCTCGCGCGAGGGCGCCCGAGGCGTCGGGGGCCGGGGCGGCTGGGACGGTCAGATCGCCCGGGGCCGGGGCACCGGGATCTTCCGGCGCCGGGGGCGCCGGGGCTGGTGGGGCGGCTGGTTCGGCGGCTGCGGTGGGGCAGCCGGCGCGGGGAACAGGCGCGGGATTTGCGGCCGCGCCGCCGTCCGACGCGCAGTTCACCCGCGACGAGCTCTGCCGCGCCGCCGGAGCCAACGTGGACCAGCTCCTGGAACTGGAGTCCTTCGGCCTCGTGAGCGCCCGCGGCAGCGGCGACCGAGGAGCCTGGTACGGAGGCGACGACCTGGTCCTCCTCCGGCTGGCCCGCGAGCTCGCCGACTACGGCCTCGAAGCCCGCCACCTCCGCATGTACAAGCTGTTCGCCGAGCGCGAGGCAGCCCTGTTCGAGCAGGTGGTCGCGCCGCTGGTTCGCCAGCGCAACCCCGAGGCCCGCGCCCGCGCCCGCGACACCATCCAGGCCCTGGCCCAACTCGGCGGCCGCATGCGCGACCTGGCCCTCCGCACGGCCGTCCACGGCCTGGCCGACACCCGCGACCCCCACCGTTGACCTGTTACTAGATCGCCTTATCGACCTAGCAACATGTCAATAAATCTCCAGATCACCTCCCCGAGGGTCGGGGCCCGTCCGTCAAGGGCGGGCCGGGTCCTGGCGGTCCTCCGGGTCCTGGTTGTCGTCGTGGTCCTGGCGGTGACCCTGAGCACGCACGGTGGGTCGGTGGCCGCCGCAGCGGCCCACAAGGTCGCCGGCCCGGCGCCCGGGGTCGCCGCCGTGACCGGAGCCGGAACCGGTGGGGGCGGAACCGGGAGCGCGAGGCAGGCGGTCCAGGGGACGGAACAGGGGGCGGTGGCGCCGCCGAGGGTCCAGGCACGGGCGGTGATCCTGGCGGATGAGTCCACGGGCCAGGTGCTGTTCGAGCGGAACGCGAGCTCGGCCCGGGCGATGGCCTCCACCACCAAGGTCATGACCGCGCTGCTGGCCCTCGAGCGGCTCGACGAGCAGAAGGTTGTCGTCATCGGCTCCGGGCCGCCGCAGGTGGGGGAGGAGTCGCTGCGGCTGCGCCAGGGTGAGCGGCTGACCGTTCGACAGCTGCTCCTCGGCCTGCTGGTGAAGAGCGCCAACGACGCCGGGGCGGCCCTCGCCGAGGCGGTCGACGGGAACCAGGCCGCCTTCGTCCGGCGCATGAACCGCAAGGCGGCAGCCCTCCGGCTCGGCGCGACCCACTACGTGACCCCGTACGGCCTCGACCGGCCGGGTCACCAGACCAGCGCCCGCGACCTGGCCCGCCTCTGGGAGGTGGCCATGCGCCGGGCCGACTTCCGGTCCCTGGTCGCGACCAAGGCCGCCCGCATCCCCGGTGGACCTTTGTCGCTTCGTCGATTTGTCACCACGAATCAGCTGCTCGGGTCCTACCGGTGGACGGTCGGGGGCAAGACCGGGTTCACCAACCGGGCCGGGCGATGCCTGGTCGCCTCGGCCAGCCGCGGCGGCCGCCGGCTGGTCGCGGTCGCGCTCGGCTCGCCCGACGCCTTCCCGGACGTGCGGGCCCTGTTCGACTACGGCTTCTCCAAGTTCGTCCGGGTCCGCCTTGCCCAGCGCGGCCAGCCGGTCTCGGTGGCCCCCGACCGCCCCGCCGCCTTCCAGGCCGACGCCGACACCGACGCCCTTGTTCGCCTGGACCAGCTCGACCAGGTCCGCCTGACCCTCCCCCAGGGGTCGACCGCCGGGCCGGCGTCGGCCTGGTTCACCGGCGCGGGGCAGCGGCTGGCCAGCGTCCGGTTGACGCCGCTCCAGGGGAGTGGGACCGGACCGGCCGAGACCCTGACACCCCCCACGGCTCCGAACGGCTCCGCCTCGGCCGGGACCGCCCCCGCGCCGGGAACGGCCGGCCCAGGAGGAGCACCCCTCACCGGCGGAACACCGGTCAGGCCCTGGCCGGTCCCCCCCGGCGCCCCGGCCCCGGCGATCAACCCGTTCCTGCGCCGCGAACCCCCGTGATCCGCCCCGGCGACCCCGCGCCCGACCTGGCGCAGCCGAGCGGTGAGGAACGACCGGTGGTGCGGCTGCTGGTGGATCGGGAGGCGGTGCAGGGGCGGGTGGGGGAGCTGGGGGCGGAGCTGCGGGCCGACTATCAGGGCGTGGAGCCCATCCTGGTGTCGGTGCTGCGGGGCGGGGTGGTGTTCCTGGCCGATCTGGTGCGGGCGGCGGCGATGCCGTGCCGGGTGGACTTCATGGCGATCTCGCGGTTCGACGCCTCGGAGGACACCGGGGTGGTCAGGATCGAGAAGGATCTCGACCTGGACCTGTCCGGGGCCCATGTGCTGGTGGTGGAGGACATTGTCGACACCGGGCTGACGCTCACCTACCTGCTGCGGGTGCTGGCGGCGCGGGGGCCGGCCAGCCTGCGGGTGTGCGCGCTGCTGGACAAGCGGGCCCGGCGCATTGTGGATGTGCCGCTGTCGTATGTCGGCTTCGAGGTGCCGGACGTGTTCCTGGTCGGGTACGGGCTCGACCTGGACGAGCGCGAGCGCGGGAGGGGCGAGCTCCTGGCCGTGGACGACCTGGAGGCGGTGCGGGACAACCCGGCGCTGCTCGACCTTCCCACCAGGCCCGATGACGCGTGGAGGCCGCCTCGGGCGTGAACTCCTACCGGCTGCAACCTTCGCTCGGTATGTCGCATCGCCTGGAGGCGTCTGATAGCCTCGGGCAGGTGGCAAGCGCCCGTCCGGGGCGCCAAGAACGTTCGACGCCCGAGGGGGTTTCGAGTTGGTCGAGCTGACCCTCGTCGGCGTCAGGATCGAGCTTCCAACCCAGACGCCGATCGTGCTCCTCAAGGAGCGCGACGGCGAGCGCTTCCTCCCCATCTGGATCGGGAACGTCGAGGCGACCGCCATCGCCTTCGCCCTCCAGGGCGTGGCCACCCAGCGGCCGCTCACCCACGACCTGCTCAAGAACCTGCTGGACGAGCTGGTGGTCTCCATCGAGCGGATCGTGATCACCGAGCTGAAGGAAGGCACCTTCTACGCCACCATCGAGCTGCGCCAGAACGGCTCCAAGTTCTCGGTGTCGAGCCGGCCGAGCGACGCCATCGCCCTCGCGGTCCGGGCCAACACGCCCATCTTCGCCGAGGAGGACGTGCTCAGCGAAGCCTCCATCCTGATCAAGAGTGACGACGAAGAGCGCGAGGTGGAGAAGTTCCGCGAGTTCCTCGACCAGGTCAGCCCGGAGGACTTCGAGTAGGTCTGGGCGGGTTTCACCCTCAGCTGAAGGTCGAGACGTCGCAGGTCGATAACGGTGGGGTTGCTTCGTTGACGCGGCACACCGCGACCCCTAGGCTTGACGTCACATCGTTGTAATTACGCAGGACCCGGCAAGGAGGAATCTGGATGGTCGCGCGACCGTCTCCGGCGGCGTCTGAGCCGGGATTCCGCGGCCCCACCGTTCACAAGCTGGTCGGCATCACCTATCGGCAGCTCGACTACTGGGCCCGGACCGGGCTGGTCACGCCGTCGGTGCGGGCGGCGGACGGGTCGGGCACCCAGCGGCTCTACAGCTTCACCGACGTGGTCGAGCTCCGCATCATCAAGCGGCTGCTGGACGCGGGGGTGTCGCTGCGCCAGATCCGCGACGCGATCGGGTATCTGCGCAAGGAGTCGGGCGGCAAGCCGCTGTCGGACATCACCTTGATGTCGGACGGCAACCGGATCTATGCCTGCCACTCCAACGAAGAGGTCGTTGACGTCCTCTCCAACGGCCAGGCGGTGTTCGGCATCGCCGTCGGGCGGGTCTGGGCCGACACCGAGGGCGACCTGGCCCACCTCCCCGGCGACCAGCCGGGCGGCGCGGTCGTGGAGCCCGATGCCGCCCCGGCCGCCGGGCCGGCGGTGGCCGATGCGTCCGGCGGGGTCCCACCCCGGGCGGCGCCGCAGGGGACCCAAGGCTAGCGCCGGCCATGGCCACCAGCGCGGGAGCGACTCGGCCGGCCGACCAGATCACCTTCGCGCACAACTCCGAGCGTCAGTTCGCGCGCCTGCTCGACTTCTACCGGGTCGAGTGGGAGTACGAGCCGACCGCCTTCCCGATCGAGTGGGACGCCGCCGGCCGGCCGCTCCAGCACTTCCGGCCCGACTTCTACCTGCCGGGGTTCTGCCTCTACATCGAGATCACCACCCTCAACCAGCGGCTGGTGACCAAGAAGAACCGCAAGGTCCGGCGGCTGCGCGAGCTCTACCCGGACGTCCACATCAAGGTCCTCTACCAGCGCGACTACCTCTCCCTGCTGGCCAAGTACGGCCTCGAGCCCCCGAGCCAGATGGCCGCCCCGCCGGAAGCGGGGGACCGCGGCCCGGTGATCCCCGAGGGTCTGGGAAGGACTCCGCGAGCCTGGCAGGGCATCGGAGCGGTGAAGGGGCCGCTGCGGGGCGCGGTGAGCGGGGCGGTCGAGCGGGCGGCGGCGGCGGGGCGGCCGCGGGTGGTGCCCGACCCGCCGCAGCCGGTCCCGCCACTGCCCGCCGACCCCGAGCTGGTGCGCCTGGCCCAGGTGCCCCTGCCGGCCGAGATCGCCCAGCGCCGCGGTCCCGCCACCGCCGAGCGGGCCGGCTGAGCGCCTCCCCTCCGGGACCCCACCGCCAGGTGGGCGTTGCGGGGGTTCGGAGGGCGGTGGTTCAATCGCCGCGCCCTGGCTGGGTTGCTGGGCGAAGAGCTACATGGACATCTCGACAAGTCTCTAAGTAGATAAGTCTCTATGTCGACCCACCGGGGGGAGGCGCCGGGAGCCACCGGGGCGCCGGGTGGGGCGCGTCAGGAGGAGCGTTGAGCTACCAGCCCCACACCAGCGAGGACGTCGACCGGATGCTGGCCGCCCTCGGCCTGGACGACGTCGACCAGCTGTTCCAGCCCATCCCCTCCGACCTGCGGGCCCCGGCCGCCCTCGACCTGCCCCGGCCCCACGCCGAGCAGGAGGTCGCCGCCGAGCTGGGCCGGCTCGCCGCCCGCAACCGGCACCTGGACGAGCTGACCTGCTTCCTCGGGGCCGGGGTCTACGACCACTACGTGCCGGCCTCGGTCTGGTACCTGGCCGGCCGGGGGGAGTTCGCCACCTCCTACACCCCCTACCAGCCGGAGATGAGCCAGGGCGTGCTCCAGGCCCTGTTCGAGTACCAGACGCTGATCAGCGAGCTGACCGGCCTGGAGATCTCCAACGCATCGCTGTACGACGGCGCCTCGGCGGTGGCCGAGGCCGCGACCCTGGCCGTGGCCGCCACCCGCCGCAGCGAGCTGCTGGTGAGCGCGGCCGTGGCCCCGCGGGTCCGGGAGCTGCTGGAGACCTACAGCCAGGGCCTGGACATCAAGCTGGTCGAGGTCGGCGCCCTCGACGGCCAGACCGACCTGGACGAGGTGCGGAGCAGGGCCAGTGACCAGACGGCGGCGCTGCTGCTCGCCCAGCCCAACTTCTTCGGTGTGGTCGAGGACGTCGCCGCGGCGGCCGAGCTGGCCCACGGTGTCGGGGCCCGGATGCTGGTCACCTTCGACCCGCTGACCGCCGGGGTGCTGGAGCCGCCGGGGCGGCTCGGGGCCGACGTCGTGGTCGGGGAGGGCCAGGGGCTCGGGAACCACCCGAACTTCGGCGGCCCGGCGTTCGGGTTCCTGGCCTGCCGCGCCGAGGACGTGCGGCGGCTGCCCGGGCGGCTGGTCGGCGAGACACTCGATGTGGCCGGGCGGCGGGCCTTCGTGCTCACCCTCCAGGCCCGCGAGCAGCACATCCGGCGGGAGAAGGCGACCAGCAACATCTGCACCAACCAGACCCTGAACGCGATCGCGGCCGCCGTCTACCTGACCTGGCTGGGGCCGCAGGGCCTTGAGGAGCTGGGCCGGCTGTGCCTGCGGGCGGCCCGCTACACGGCCGACCGGCTGACCGCGATCCCGGGGGTGCGGCTGGCCTTCGGCGACCAGCCGTTCGTCAAGGAGCTGGTGGTCCGGCTGCCGGCCGACCCGGCCGAGGTCAGCCGGCGCCTGGTCGACCACGGCCTGCTCGCCGGGCTGCCCCTGGCCGGCCTGGCCCCCGGCCTCGAGGACGGCCTGCTGGTCGCGGTGACCGAGCGGCGGACCAAGGAGGACATCGACCGCCTGGCCGACGCCATGGCCACCGTCCTGGCCGACCTCGGCGCCACCGGCGGCGATCGGCCCCGCGAGGGCGAGGAGGTGGCCCGGTGACCGGCGCGACCAGCGGCAACGGCGGCACCCCGGCCACCCCGGCCCAGACCATCGCATCCGGCGGCGGCCCCCAGGCCAGCCCGGCCACCCGGCCCACGGCGTTCGAGGCGGTGCCGTGGGCCGCCGGGGGGCTTGACGGAGCGGCCGAGCGGCTGGTGTTCGAACGGTCGTCGCCAGGGCGGCGGGCCTCCAGCTTCCCCGACGGCGGAGGGCTGCCCGAGGTCGACCTGGACCAGGCCCTGCCGGCGGGGTTCCGGCGGACCGAGCCGGTGCGGCTGCCCGAGGTGTCCGAACGCGACCTGGTGCGGCACTACACCCGGCTGGCCCACCGCAACTACGCGGTCGACCTCGGGTTCTACCCGCTCGGGTCGTGCACCATGAAGTACAACCCCAAGGTGGCCGAGTCGGCGGCCGCCCTGCCGGGGTTCGCCCGGCTCCACCCGGCCCAGCCGGCCGAGCAGGTCCAGGGGGCGCTGGAGCTGCTGGCCCGCCTGGAGCACGCCCTGTGCGAGCTGACCGGGCTGGCCGCGGCCACCTTCCAGCCGGCCGCCGGGGCGCACGGCGAGCTGACCGGGCTGCTGATCATCCGGGCCCACCACGAGGCCCGCAACGACCCGCGGCGCCGGGTGGTCATCCCCGACGCCGCCCACGGCACCAACCCGGCGTCGGTCCGCCTGGCCGGGTTCGAGGTCACCACCGTGGCCAGCAGCCCCGAGGGCCTGGTCGACCTGGACGCGCTGGAGAAGGTGCTGGACACCGACGTGGCCGCGTTCATGATCACCAACCCCAACACCCTCGGCCTGTTCGAGCGCAACATCGCCCGGGTGGCCGAGCTGGTCCACGGGGTCGGGGGCCAGCTCTACTACGACGGGGCCAACTTCAACGCCATCCTCGGCAAGGTCCGGCCGGGCGACATGGGCTTCGACGTCGTCCACCTCAACCTCCACAAGACCTTCGCCACCCCCCACGGCGGCGGCGGGCCCGGGGCCGGGCCGCTGGTCGTGGCCGAGCACCTGGTCGACTTCCTCCCCGCCCCGGTGGTCGTCGCCGACGGAGACGGCTACCGCTGGGACAGCGACCGGCCGCGGTCGATCGGTCGCGTCCACGGCTGGAACGGCAACTTCGGCATCCTGGTCCGGGCCTTCGCCTACCTGCTGGCCAACGGCGGCGACGGCCTCCGGGGGGTGGCCGAGCGGGCCGTGCTCAACGCCAACTACCTGCTGGAGCGGCTGTCATCGGCCTACCAGCTCGGCTACCCGTCGCGGCCGGTGATGCACGAGTTCGTGCTCTCGGCCCGCAAGCAGAAGGGCCAGGGGGCGCGTGGCCTCGACATCGCCAAGGGGCTGATCGACCGCGGGTTCCACCCGCCGACGGTCTACTTCCCGCTGATCGTCGAGGAGGCCCTGATGGTCGAGCCGACCGAGACCGAGAGCCTCGAGACCCTCGACAGCTTCGCCGACGCCATGCTGGAGATCGCCGCCCAGGCCGAGACCGACCCCCACCCGCTGCACCAGGCGCCGGTGACCGCCCCGGTCGGGCGCCTCGACGAGGCCAGGGCGGCCCGTTCCCTGGTCGCCCGCTGGCACCCGCCGTCCGAGCCCGACGAGGCCGCCTCCGACGCGGCCGACGAGGGCCCGCCCGACAAGCCAACCTCGTAGCCGCACGGGCTGGAATGCTCCAGTCCCCGTTCGGGGGTAGCGCTCGCGGCCCTACCAGGCCCGGACCCGGGTCGGGCGGACCCGGATGGCCATCGAGTAGGTGCGGGCGAACGGCCCCGGCTCGTACCCGAGGGCCTCGATCGCCGTCTGGTACTTGGCCAGGTACTCCTCCACCCGGTCGGCCCGCGGGGTGCCGGGCTCGACCGTGGCCGTGCCCTCGAAGGTGACCACGTCGTCGCCGGCCCCGTCGTCGCCCAGGTGGAGCGACACCTTGGGGTTGGCGGTCACGTTGCGGACCTTCTGGGCGCCGGGCTGGCTGTAGAGCAGGAACGTCCTGCCGTCCCACAGGAACCACACCGGGGTGCTCTGCGGCTGGCCGTCGGCCCGGACGGTGGTCAGCCAGGCGACCTGCTCGGAGCGCAGGCGCCGGTCGGCGTGGGCGTGGGCCTCCTGGGACGGGTCGAGCACAGGGCCTCCTGAGGCTAGAGCAGCTCCGGGCGGGCCCAGTCCTTGCCGAGGACGTGCTGGTCGAGGAAGGCGAGGACCGTCTCGTACCACACGCGGACGTGGGGCGGGGTCAGGATCCAGTGGTTCTCGTCGGGGAAGTAGAGGAACTTGGCCTCCACCCCCGAGCGGGTCAGGTCGGTCCACAGCCGCAGGGCCTCGCCGATCGGCACCCGGTGGTCGCGCTCGCCGTGGATGACCAGCATGGGCGTGCGGATCCGGCCCAGGTTGCGGTCGGGGGAGTGGTCGCGGTAGCGCTCGGGCATGGCCTCGGGCGAGCCGAACTCCCGCTCCCACCAGGCGGCGTGGTCGGTGGTGCCGTGGAACTGCTCCAGCGACCAGATGCTGGCGTGGGTGACGATGCCGCGGAAGCGGTCGGTCTGGCCGGCCACCCAGTTGGCCATGTAGCCGCCGAACGAGCCGCCCATGGCGGCCGTCCGCTCCTCGTCGATGTCGGGCCGGGCCACGGTCGCGTCGACCAGGGCCATCAGGTCGGTGAAGGGCTCGGCCCCCCAGCGGCCCCGGCCCCGCTCCACGAACGACTGGCCGTAGCCGGTGGACAGGGCCGGGTCGCCGAGCAGCACGGCGTAGCCGCGGGCGGCCAGCAGCCACGGGTTCCAGCGCCAGCTCCACCCCGACCACGACGACAGCGGCCCGCCGTGGATGAACACGACCAGCGGGGCCAAGCGGTCCGGGGCCGCGCCCGAGGGCAGGACCAGCCAGCCTCGCAGCCGGGTGCCGTCGCCGGCCTGGGTCTCGACCTCGGTCAGGGTGCCGGGCACGGCCAGGGGCAGGCCGGGCGTCGGCAGCGGGCCGGGCCGCTGGTCGGGGGCGGCCGCGTCCAGGGCGACCGCCTCGGCCGGGGCGGCCATGGTGGCCCGCAGGGCGAACAGCCGCCGGCCGCCGGGGTCGGGGCACAGGTCGGAGAAGGCGCCGTCGGCGCTGAGCCGGGTCACCCGCCCGTCGTCGTCGCCGCCGACCTCGACCCGGAACACCGGGGTGCGGCCGTCGGAGTCGGCGACGAAGAACACCGCCCGGCTGTCGGCCGCCCAGACCGGCTCCTGCGGCCACAGGTCCAGGCCGGCCAGCAGGTCGCGGCCCTCGCCGCTGGCCAGGTCGACCAGCCACAGGCCGACGTCGAGGGCGCTGCCGGGGTCGCCGTGCCAGATCCGCTCGCACACCACCAGCCGGCCGTCGGGGGAGCAGGCGACCCGGCCGACCGAGGACGCCGGGTCGTCCAGCAGCACCCGCCGCTCACCGCTGGCCACGTCGATCGCCACCAGCAGCGAACGCGGGTTGCCGACCTCGCCGGTGTCCCAGCCGCAGACCACCGTCGCGCCGTCGGGGGTGACGGCCACCTCGACCTCGTCGAGGGCCCGGCCCGGGGCCGGGGTCAGCGGCCGGCCCGGCGCCATCCGCTCGTCAGCCGACGGCGGCGCGGCCGCGAACAGCCGCGGCTCCCGCGGCCCCAGGTAGTGGTCCCAGTAGCGGATCGGGTAGGTCTCGAACAGCAGCGCGCTGACCCCGGCGTCGGTGCGGGCCTTGTCGCGGCGCTCGTCGGCCTCCAGGTCGTCGGCCCCCGGGTGGACGTCGGTGCGGTACACCACCGTGCCGGCGTCGCGGGCCACCCGCAGCAGGCCGATCCCGGCCGGGGTGGTGGCAACCGGGCGGGCCTCGCCGCCCCCGGCCGGCAGCAGCCACAGGCCGGCCACCTCGCCGTCCGCCTTGGCGTCGGGGGCGGCCTCGGCGTCCTCGCGGGCCGAGGTGAACAGCAGCGACCCGTCGGGCAGGAAGGCGGCGTTGGCCTCGCCGGGAGCGGACCGGGTCAGCCGACGCGGGGCCGCCCGGCCGTCCGGGTCGAGCTCCCACAGGGCGCTGCGGAACTTCTTGCCGTCCGGGGCCGGGGTGGCCACCGAGGTCACCAGGCGGCTGCCGTCGGGAGCGAGGGCCAGGCCGGCCACCCGCGGAAGGCTCAAGTAGTGGTCGAGGTCGAAGGTCGGCTCGGGGCCCCGTTCAGCGGTCATAGCCCCGAATCTAGGTGCCCGGCGGCGGCCGCGCAACGGCACCGACAGGGCCGCGAGGGTGCTGGACATCACCGTCCGATTCGGGTACGAGTGCCCAGGTTGCGCTCGCCCCCGACCCACCAGAGGAGTAGAATCGAACATGAGTTCGAATCCGCCGCTGAAGGAGGCTGGCGTGGAGGTCCAGATCCCTGGAATGCAGGACATCGAGACGGGGAGTGAGGTCAAGGTCCGCAAGCCGGGGCAGGGGGAGCGAGGTGTCTGGCGGGTGACCGGCGAGGTGGCCAACTCCGGGCCCGACGACCCTGCCTACGACCTGACCAACCTGGTCAGCGGCCGCCGCCGCATCTTCCGGGCCTCGCGGCTCACGGTGGTCCGGGCGGCCCGGCCTCCTCGCCGCTGAGCCGCCGCACCAGCAGGGTGGCGCCGACGACGGCCCCGGGCATGGCCAGCACGTTCATCAGCGGGACCAGGAACAGGAAGAACGCGGTCAGCCCGAACCCGAGGGTCTGGGCCCGGTGCCGCCACACGAACCGCAGCCGCCCGGCCAGGTGGAGGCCGCGCCGCTCCAGGGGGATGGCCAGCAGCTCCACGGCCAGGAAGAACCCGGCCACCAGGGCCTGGATGACGGGGACGACGGTCTGGCCGAACACCGGGAACAGCCCGAGCACGAGCAGCGGCGCCGTGCAGGCCAGGGTCATGGCCAGCAGCAGGGCCGACTCCAGCGAGGCCCTGGGGAAGGTCCGCCACCAGGGGGCGTCGGCGCCGGCCGGCGGCGCGCCCAGCTGGTGCTCGATCCGGTCCGAGATCCGCTCGTAGAAGGGCTGGCCGAGGATCTGGGCGATGACCGTGAACGACACCACCAGCACGGCCGTCGAGCCCAGCAGCAGGGCCAGCCCGGCGCCGACCCGGATCAGGGTGCGGCTGCTCTCGTCCCAGCGGTCGGCGAACGGGGTCAGGGCGTCGGCCAGCTCGTCCACGTAGACCACCAGCAGCCCGAGCAGCGCCAGCACCACCAGCGCGGCCAGCAGCACCGGCAGGATCCCGAGCAGCCGCACCCCGGGGGTTCCCAGGAACACCCCGATCCCCCGCAGCACGTCCCTCCCCCCGGCGACCGGCCCACCCCGTGGCCGCCCGCCCTCGGGGACCCGAGGGGCGGCGCCCCACCCCGGAGGCGGCGGCGTCGCCGCCCGGTCGGGCGGGCGCTCCGGCGGCCGGCCGCTCATGGCCGCCGCGAGCCCGCCCGACCGGGTTCGGGCGGGACCTGTCGCGGGTCGGGCGGGGCGGGCGCGGCGGGGGTGGTCTGGTCCTGGCCGGGCGCGGTGCCGGTGCGGGCGTGGCGGCCACCAGTGGCGTGGCGGCCGGCAGGCGGACGGCGGCCGCGGGTGCGCAGGGTGACCTGGCGCAAGGCCAGGGCGGCGGCGACCAGGCCGAGGACGACGGCCAGGATCCCTGGGAGCAGCGCCGGGAACCCCGAACCGTTCGGGTCGCCGGTGCGGGCGGCGGCCGGGCCCGGACCCAGGGCCGGGTCCGCGGCCGGGGTGACCTCCGCGGACGCCGGCGGGAACCGGGGTTCGGGCATGAACGAGCGGCGGCCGACCCCGGGCAGCAGGGCCGGGGCGGGCCGTGCGCGGCGGGTGGTGGCCGGGCGGGCCGGGGCGGCTCGGGGAGCGCCCCGGAAGGCGGCCGAGGCCCCCGAGATCCGCAGCGGGGTGGTGTCGACGGCCTCGAAGTCGGCCAGGGTGACCCGCCCGAGCTGGTGGAGGGCGTCGTTGTCCCAGCGCTCGTCGGGCACGCCGCCGATGAACCCCGAGGAGCCGTTGTCCGCCACCACCAGCCCATAGGTCCGCATGGCCTGCAGGATCACTCTGGCCTGGCCGGGGAACCCGCCGATGTCGACCCCGGCCTTGAGCCGCAGCCGCAGCCCCATCGGCGGCAGCGACGCGCCGCCCTGCCCGGCCTGGTGGCGGGCCGGCCACAGGTAGCTGGCCTGGCTGCGGTCGACGGTGACCCGGATCGCATGGTCGATCCGGCCCCTGGCCACCTCCTCGTAGCGGACCAGCCCGGCCAGGATCGGCAGGCCGGCGGCGTCGGCCGAGGTCCAGCCGGCCGGTCGCAGCCGGTTGGCGCGCAGGTCCCACACCGCCCCCGACCCGGCCCGCCAGCCGCCACCGTCGCGGTGGGCGTCGAACAGCTCGTACAGCCGGCAGCTGCCGGCCTGGACGACCAGCACATGGCGGTCCCCGGCGGCGTCGGAGCCACCCTCGACCGGCGCGTCCGGCGGGATCGGGTAGGGCCCCGGGTCGCTCTCGCCGGCGTAGGCGAACCGGACCGGCACCCGGGTCTGGCCGGCCGGAACGACCGTGTAGGGGATCCCGATCGGCCCGCCCTCCCAGGTCCCGGAGCCGAAGTCGGCGTGGATGCCGGCCCCGGTCCCCATGGAGGCCAGATAGGCCCCCGACCGGGGGTGCACCGGCAGCCGCGACACCTCGGCGTGCCAGACGTTGTCGGCCGGGAACAGCGGGCACCCGGAGGAGGCCAGCGACGGCGCGCCGGCCGCCGGCGCCGCCACGGCCAGGCTCACCGCGGCCACCACCGCCAGTACTCGCATGACGCCAGAGCTATCACAAAACCGGCCGGCACCCCTGGGGCCGCTAGGACTTCTTGCGCCGGCGGCGGCCGGAGCCGAACAGCGAGTCCAGCACCAGGGCCAGGCCGATGGCCAGCATCCAGGAGTCCTTGGCCAGGCCGACGCCCTGCTGACTGGGGGCGACGGTGCCCTCCCGGCGCGTGCCCGGGGCGGTCAGGTAGAGCCGGGTCAGGGAGCCCCCGAAGATGCTGAGCCCGACACCGGCCAGGCTGGAGGGGACGAACCCGATGCCCAGCAGCGCCGCCCCCAGGGCGATCTCGCCGGCCGACAGCAGCCGGACGAAGTCCTTGGGGTCCATGTCGGCGAACTGGGGAAAGGCCCGGACGGCCTCGCCGTGGAGCCACGTGGCGGTGTCCTCGTCGGCGCCCAGCTTCTGCAGACCCTGGTCGACGATGATGGCGCCGGTCGCCAGCCGTACCGGGACATGCCAGAGCTTCGTCGCCATCTGGAACCCTCCTCGCCAAGGGGACAAAGTTGCGAGAGCAACGTACTCCCTCGCCGGTCCCTGGGCACGGCCAGGGGCCGTGGAGGATGCCTTGTGCTGGCTCAGAACCGGCTGCTACGGTGCGCCGAACGAGCGTTCTACCCCGGCTCTCGTGGTCCGGTCTGGTGGGAAGGAAGGCGCTTGTTCGAAGCTGGGAGGAGCGCGATGAAGCCCCGACGTCTTCTGGCCCTGCTGATCGCCTGCCTGCTGCTGGCCGCGGCCGGGTGTGGCGGCGGCGGTGGCGATGAGGGCGATGACAGCGGCGACAAGTCGATCACGTTCTGGTCCGCCGAGGACAACGCCGAGCGGGTCAAGATCCTCCAGGGGATCGTCGACGACTTCCAGCAGAAGAGCGGCGTCCAGGTGAAGCTGGTCACGATCGCCGAGGACCAGCTGGCCACCCAGATCCAGTCGGCCAGCGCCGCCGGCACCCTGCCCGACGTGTTGGGCTCGCTGTCGCTCGGCTTCGCCCACAGCCTGGCCGCCGACGACCTGGCCGACAGCGACGCCGCCAACGCGGTGATCGAGAACCTGGGCCGCGACACCTTCTCCAAGCGGGCCCTGTCCCTGGTCGACAGCGACGGCAAACCGGTCAGCGTCCCGGCCGACACCTGGACCCAGCTGCTGGTCTACCGCAAGGACCTGTTCGACAAGGAGGGGCTGGAGACGCCCGACACCTTCGAGAAGATCCAGGCCGCGGCGACCAAGCTCAACAAGTCGGGCATGGCCGGGATCGTCGCCGCCACCAAGGCCGCCGACGGCTTCACCCAGCAGACCTTCGAGTACTTCGCCCTCGCCAACGGCTGCCAGCTCACCGACGACCAGGGCAACCTCCAGCTGACCACCCCGCCGTGCGTGCAGACCTTCCAGTTCTACAGCGACCTCATCAACAACGGCTCGACCAAGGGCGGCCAGGACGCCGACACCACCCGGGCCGCCTATTTCGCCGGCAAGGCCGGGATGATCATCTGGTCGTCGTTCCTGCTCGACGAGCTGGCCGGGCTGCGCAACGACGCCCTGCCGACCTGCAGCGAGTGCCGCGACGACAAGACGTTCCTTGCCCAGCACAGCGGTGTCGTCACCGCCATCAAGGGGCCCAGCGGCGCCGAGCCGACCCAGTTCGGTGAGGTCACCAACTTCTCGATCATCAAGGACGGCAACACCGAGCCGGCCAAGAAGTTCGTCGAGTACATGATGAGCGACGGCTACATCAGGTGGCTCTCGTTCGCGCCCGAGGGCAAGTTCCCCGTCCGGGCCGGCACCAAGGACAACCCCACCGAGTACATCGACGCCTGGCACAAGCTCGAAGCCGGTGTCGACACCAAGGCGCCGCTCTCCGACTTCTATCCCCCAGAGGTGCTGACGGCCCTGACCAAGAGCACCGACACCATGAGCCGCTGGGGCTTCGAGCAGGGCCAGGGCCGCCTGGTCGGCGCCCAGCTGGCCGAGCTGCCCATCCCCAAGGCGCTGGCGTCGGGGATCTCGGGGAAGCTGACCGCGGACGCGGCGGCCAAGCAGGCCCAGGCCGACGTCGAGGAGATCGCGCAGTCGATCCAGTAACGGGGCGGCGCGGGCCAACCCTGGCCCAGCGGGAGGCCCGGGCCGGGCTGGCGCTGCTGTCGCCAACGCTGGTCGTGGTGCTGGTGATGGTGGTCGTGCCGATCCTGTGGACCATCGTGATCGCCTTCCAGGACCTGCGCCTGCGCAACCTCAGGACCCGGCTGTTCGACTTCCAGCTCACCCTGGACAACTTCGAGACCGTGCTGACCGCGCCGGGCTTCCTGGACGCCCTGAAGGTCACCCTGATCTACAGCATCGTGGGGACGGTCCTGTCGATCGGGCTCGGGCTGGTCGCCGCCCTGGTGGTGCGCAAGCCGTTCAAGGGACGGACGCTGGTGCGGGCGTCGATGCTGCTGCCGTACGTAGCCCCGGTGGTGGCG
>Ga0207675_100000499_pt1 | contig 38119 bp, 34 predicted proteins | sample KBSSwiS42_FD_184305 | JGI IMG/M metagenome (GOLD analysis project Ga0207675, IMG submission 184305) | Switchgrass rhizosphere microbial communities from Kellogg Biological Station, Michigan, USA - KBS Switchgrass S4-2 (SPAdes) (version 2) | ecosystem: Host-associated > Plants > Roots >...
GAAATGCGCTTCACAAAATTCCAGGGCTTTGGCAACGACTACATCGTTTTCGAGGCTGAACAACTCGCCGGCGTGAGCGATCTCGGCGACTTCGCGCGCCGCATCTGCAATCGTCACTACGGCGCAGGCGCTGACGGAATCGCCATCGCGCAACGCGCATCCGACGCCAATTCAGATTTCCAAGTCCGCATTTTCAACCCCGATGGCAGCGAAGCCGGCATGTCGGGCAACGGTACACGCTGCGCCGCAGCATATCTTTTCTTCCACGGCCTTTGGACCAAGACCGAACTGCGGCTGCAAACACGCAATGGCGTGAAGCGTTATCACCTGCGCAATCGCGAGAACGGATCATTTCTGTTCACTTCTGAATTGGGGCAACCGCGTTTGGATTCCGCATCGATACCAATGACGACTAGTCAGCCGCTCGATAGCGTCATCGATTTTCCACTGGTCGTTGCCAACCAAACGCTACAAGTGACCGCGTTGCAGATGGGCAATCCGAACTGCTGCATCTTCGTGAAAAGTTTTGCAGAGCTGGATTGGCGCCGACTTGGTCCGCTTATCGAGAACCATCCGCAATTTCCCGATCGGACGAACGTCATCTTTATACGAGTCCTTGACCGGGCAAACATCGAAGAACGCATTTGGGAACGCGGTGTCGGAGAAACTGAAAGTTCCGGCACCTGTTCGTGCGCGGCCGTAGTGGCTTCGGTAATCAATGGAAAAACGGACCGCATCGTCGACGTTCATGCACCCGGTGGCCTCATTCCGATTGAGTGGCGCGACGACGACGAGGTTGTCCTAACGGGTCGCGCTGAAGTGGTTTACAATGGCGAATGGTTGGGACCAACAATAGTCCCCAAAACTTAGTTCATCCGAGGATTCCCCTCTTGCCAGTCGAACATCTTCTCCTCCGCTCTTCCCAGTGCTGTATTGTCGCCGTATGCCTTATCTCGCTCGGTACTCTCGTTGGTTGCGGCGGAAAAGCCGTGTCTGAGACTAAGGCCGAGCCGCGGATCGAAAAACCTAAGCCGCCCACTTCAGTCCCAATGTGGCTCGGAAACGGCGAACGCAATTTCTTCGGCACCGGTCCCTGGAAAGACGGCGAGTTAAAAGTCATCTGGGAAGTCGAAACCGGATTCATCAGTGGGCGGCTGCACAAAGATCCTTGGGGCGGAACGTCCTGGCCGGGCCAACCATCGATAAAAGATGACCGCGTTTATTTTCCTTCTGCGGACGGCAATGTCTATTGCCTGGACAAAGACAATGGCACGGTCATTTGGAAGTTCAAAGCCAAAGACAGCTTCAAAGCGACGCCGGTAATCCTCGAAGACAAAATCCTCGCGAGCGGTCTCGATCATCACCTTTACTGCATCAACGCGAAAGATGGAACGCTCATCTGGGATTACGAAACAGGCTTCGAAGTAGACGGCTCAACGATCGTTTCCGATGGCCGCATCTATTTTGGCGGCGAAGACCACAACTTTTATTGTCTGAACCTCGCGGATGGATCGTTGGTTTACAAAGTGCCGGTTGGTTCCGTCGAAGGCAGCATTACGATGAAAGATGGCCGGGTGTATCTCGGCACTGAAGGCGGCGATCTTTACTGCATCAATCCGGCGGACGGCAGCACAATTTGGAAGTCGCGCATCGGCGCGGATTCGGATTCAACGCCAGCCGTGGCGAAGGGTTTTGTTTACACCGCAGCCGAAGACGGCGTCGTGCGGTCTTACAAGGCCGACACGGGAGAGTTGGCATGGACCTTCGTGACCGATGGCGCTCATTTGTATGCAGGAAGCGAGCAACGCGGCATTTGGGCGAGCCCAATCCTGGCCCACGGAAAGATCTACATCGGCGCGAGCAATCACTACTTGTATTGTTTGACTGCGGATAAAGGTGAAATCGTCTGGAAATACAAAGCGCATGGGCCGATTTGGGGAACGTCGCCGGTTGTCGCGGGTCGGGTGGTGTTTGGGGATAAAGCAGGGTGGATGAATGTGCTTGATGCTGATGATGGCAAGCTGATATCGGAATTGCGGATTGGTGAGAACATCAATTCGACGCCCGCGATTCTTGACGGGCGAATTTACATTGGGGCGTTCAATGGAAAGTTGTTTTGTTTGGGGATGGAGCCAAAGCCTCCAGACAGCAGAGATCAGACATCAGACGCCAGCAGTCAAAAGGCAAAAGGCAAAAGGCAAAAGGCAGAAGGCAGAAGGCAGAAAGCAGTAAGCAGTAAGCAGTAAGCAGTAAGCAGTGGCGACTTGCTCTCTGTAAGATGTCCGACATCCGACACCTGAGACCCGACACCTGCTCTTATGCTCTTAATCATCGACAACACAATTGAAGGCGTCGGCAGCAGCCCGCGCGAGATTCGTTCCGCGCTTGAGCGCATCGAACCGGGTGTGCGTATCGTCACAGAGCGTTTCGAAAACATCTCTCCCGAGCACGTCCGCACCCTCAATCCTTCACACATTTTTCTCAGCGGACAAAGTCATCCGTGGGATCGCTATTCGCGCGAAGACCTCGCCGGCGTTTTCCATGTCATTCATCATGCGCCGCAGCCCATACTCGGAGTGTGCGGTGGACAACAGCAAATTGCCCTGGCGTATGGAGCGCCCGTCGATCTAATTGAGAGGATTACGCCCGGTGAAGGGTATGACGGCGCCTTGCGCGAACGGGGTTACTGTGCGGTGGCCGTTAAGGCCGAGAATGGGATTTTTGACGGGTTACCGGAGACAATTACTGTTTGGGAATCTCACTGCGATGAAGTTAAGAAACTTCCAGACGAATTCGTTTGCACGGCCACAAACGAAACCTCTGAGATCCAGGCGATGCAGCACGCCTCACGACCTCTATTCGGCGTACAGTTTCATCCGGAACTCTTCGATGAAGAGCATCCACACGGCAGAATCATTCTGGAAAACTTTTTGCAGCTGTAAAGCGTGCCATCCGTCGCAGGCTGGCAGCCTGCGTTACACGCGGACGGGATGTTCTTTCGCGTACGAATACGCGGTGTAGGCGGCAATGATGTGACAGATCCAGCCGAGCGTGCCGCCGGTCCCGATCCAAAACCCCGGTGTGAAAATCAGCCAGAGAATTCCCGCCAGAATGCGCCCGTTGTAAAGCTGCCCGACGCCGGGAATGATGAAACTCAGAATGCCTGCGAGCATTGGATCGCGCATGTTTTCGAAGCCTCCGCGCAAAAATATACGCTGGGCTTTGTCCGTTTGTTCGCAGTTTGTGAGGAAGTAGTTGAGGCCGCGCACCTAGCGACTGTTCATCCACGCCGGCCGCTGCGTTTCAAATCTCGCGATAACATCCTCATGTTTCAAAGTAAGACCGATATCGTCAAGTCCTTCGAGCAGCCAGTATCGCTGAAATTCTCCGATGTCGAATGAATCAGAGAAGCCGAGGCTATCCGAGATCATCTTATTTTCAAGATCGACCGTCACCTCATAGCCATCAAATTCGGCGGCGCGATGCATCAACTCTGAGACTTGTTCGTGAGCAAGAGTGACGGGCATCAATCCGTTCTTCATGCAATTGTTGGCGAAGATGTCGGCGAACGATGGCGCGATGATCGCGCGAAACCCATAATCCGCCAGCGCCCACGGCGCATGTTCGCGTGATGAGCCGCAACCGAAATTCTTTCCGGCAACCAGAATTGATGCGCCGCGATAGCGCTCGTCGTTCAAAGAAAACTCAGAATTCTCGGTCCCGTCCGGTAGAAAACGCCAATCATGAAAAAGGAATTGACCGAAGCCGGTACGTTCGATGCGTTTCAGGAATTGCTTCGGAATAATCTGATCCGTGTCGACGTTGGCACGATCGAGAACGGCAACTTTACCTGTGTGTCTTCGAAAAGGTTGCATCGCGATTTGTACTTGGAACTTTGTACTTTGCGCTTTGATCTCTGCCCTGCCCAACGTCAAACATCCGACCTTGAATGAATATCAAAGTACAAAGCTCAAAGTTCAAAGTGCAACTATCTATAGTCCCACTCTCTTACATCAACAAAATGTCCGGCAATCGCCGCGGCCGCCGCCATCGCGGGACTCACTAAGTGCGTTCGACCGCCGCGGCCCTGGCGGCCTTCAAAGTTACGATTGCTGGTTGAAGCGCAGCGCTCACCGGGCTCGAGAATGTCCGGGTTCATGCCGAGACACATCGAACAACCCGATTCGCGCCATTCAAAACCGGCAGCCAGAAAGACTTGATCGAGGCCCTCGTGTTCGGCGGTCTGCTTCACAGTTTGCGATCCCGGCACAACCATGGCGCGGACTGACTTGCTCACGTGATGGCCATTGATCACACGGGCGGCGGCGCGCAAGTCCTCAATCCGCGAGTTCGTGCACGAGCCAATGAATACGCGATCAACCGGGATATCACTGATCTTCGTGCGCGGTTTCAAAGACATGTAGGCAAGCGCGCGTTCCGCGGCCAGTCGATCGGCTTCACTCGTGGCGTCGGACGGATCGGGGACGCTATCAGTGATCGGCACGACCATTCCCGGATTCGTTCCCCAGGTGACGAACGGTGCCAACGCCGCAGCCTGGACTTCAACGACGCGATCAAACGTCGCACCATCATCAGTCGGCAGCGCGCGCCAGTAATTTTCGGCAGCGCTCCACGCGCCGCCCGCCGGTGCAAACCGACGACCCTTGAGATAAGCGAACGTTGTTTCGTCAGGCGCGATCATGCCCGCCCGAGCGCCTGCCTCAATGCTCATGTTGCACAGCGTCATGCGGCCTTCCATCGACAGCGCGCGCACGGCCTCACCGGCATACTCGATGACGTGCCCACTCGCGCCGTCGGTGCCGATTTGACCGATGATGCCAAGCGCGAGATCTTTCGCCGTCACGCCTTCTGACAACAGTCCATTCGTGCGCACCAGCATCGTACGTGGTCTGGACTGCGGCAGACATTGCGTCGCCAGGACGTGCTCGACTTCGCTGGTGCCGATGCCGAAAGCGAGTGCGCCAAATGCGCCGTGCGTGCTCGTATGACTGTCTCCGCAAACAATCGTCATCCCCGGTTGCGTCAATCCCAGCTCCGGGCCAATTACGTGGACGATGCCTTGCTCTTTCGAGTTGATATCGAAGAGTCTCACACCAAATTGTGCGCAGTTCGCCCGCAGCGCTTCGATTTGTTTTGCAGCAATCGCATCGGCAATGGGCAACGAACGATCGGTGGTGGGCACGTTGTGATCGATCGTTGCGACAGTCAAATCAGCGCGGCGAACACTGCGCCCGGCGCTACGCAAACCGTCAAATGCCTGCGGCGAGGTGACTTCGTGAACAAGGTGCAGATCGATGTAGAGCAGATCCGGTTCACCCTCAGCGGCGCGAACTACGTGTGCATCCCAGACTTTTTCGAATAACGTTCGCGGCATTGACTAAAATGTTCTTTGGTCTTTGTGCTTTGGACTTTGTAATTCTGCGTGGTCTGATTGATTCCTCAAAAAAACGGTGGGAACAAAGCACTAAGTACTAAGTACTTTAGCGCAAAGCACGTTTTTCTAAACCGCATGATAAGCACGTCGCATGTCAGCTACGCCGGCGACTGCATCAGCGACAAGAGTTCCCATCTCAGCGGTGCCGACGATTCGTCCGCCTGTGCCCCGTGCAATGTCGATAGTGCGATACCCCGTGTCGAGCACTTCCGTGATTGCCGCTTCGATATTGTCAGCTTCTTCTTCGAGATTCCCGGTATGGCGCAGGAGCATCGCGGCCGAGGCAATGGCGCCCAGCGGATTGGCGATACCACGTGCGGCAATATCCGGCGCGGAACCATGCACCGGCTCGTACAAATCCACCGCCCCGCCAATCGTGGCCGACGCCAGCATTCCAAGCGAGCCTGTGATCACCGAAGCTTCGTCAGACAAAATGTCACCGAATAGATTTTCAGTCAGCATGACGTCGAAACGCCGCGGATTGGTGATTAGATGCATCGCCGCGGCGTCGACGTACAGGTGATCAAGTTCGACTTGCGGATATTCACCGCCGATCCGCGTCACAGTCTGTCGCCACAATTGCGAAGTCTCGAGCACGTTGGCTTTGTCGACCGAAGTTACTTTCTGCCGCCGTTTCACGGCGGCCTCAAACGCGATGCGCGCGACGCGTTCAATCTCGGCGACCGAATAACGCATCGTGTTGAAGGCGACTGAACTGCCGTTTTGCGACGAAATGCCACGCGGCTCGCCAAAGTACAGACCGCCCAGCAGCTCGCGAATGATCAGGATATCGACCGTTTCCGCGATCTCTTTGCGCAGCGGCGAAGCATCGGCAAGCGCGCGATACGAACTGACCGGCCTCAGATTGGCAAAACCGCCGAGCGCCTGCCGCAATTTGAGCAACCCGGCTTCCGGTCGTTTATCGAAGGGCAGATGATCGAATTCCGGCGTGCCGACCGCGCCCAACAGCACGGCATCGGCCGCGAGACAGGCATCGAGAGTTGATGCCGGTAGGGGATGGCCCGCCGTTTTGATTGCCGCGCCGCCCGCTGAGTGTTCTGCGAAGAGAAAAGTGTGGCCGTGGATGTTTGCCACCTCGCGCAAAACACGCACGGCCTGCTCTGTCACTTCCGGTCCAACTCCATCACCGGGAAGGACTGCGATCTTTAACTGCATGGTTCCCCTTAAAAAAGCTTGCTCAAACTACGCGCTCGCGACACGCGCCCATTGCTCGCGTTCCGATGCTATGACTGCATCAGCCCGCGCGCCAGTCTCGATCAGCGAAATCAGGTCCTGATCGTAAATCCGTTTCTTGCGATCCGCCAACTCTGTGAAGCGATGGTAAACCTGACTTAATTCGCTCGGTTCAAGTGAATAGCCGAGTTCTTCATATCGCAAGCCGAGCGCATGCCGGCCCGAATGCTTGCCGAGTACCAGCGCGTTAGCGGGCACGCCGACGGATTCCGGCGTCATGATCTCGTAACACAGAGGATTACTGATCACGCCGTGCTGATGAATGCCGGCTTCATGCGCAAATGCATTACGACCCACAATTGCCTTATTGGGCTGTACTCCGAAACCGATGATTTGAGACAACAGCTGACTGGTCGGATACAGTTCGCTGGTGTCGATTCCCGTCTCGAACGGTAAACGATCGGCGCGGACGCGCATCGCCATTACAACTTCTTCCAGCGACGCGTTACCCGCGCGCTCGCCAATCCCATTGATCGTGCATTCGATCTGCCGCGCGCCTGCGTCGACCGCCGCCAGACTGTTCGCCACCGCCAGGCCGAGATCGTTGTGACAGTGAACGCTGATCGTGATGTCGTTGCGAGCACCGATGACGCGCTTGCGCACCGTGCGAATCAGTTGGCTGAACTCATTGGGGAGAGTGTAACCAACCGTATCTGGTACGTTCAGAATCGTCGCGCCCTCGGCGACGGCAACCTTGAAAACGTCGCACAGGTAATCCACGTCGCTACGCGTCGCGTCTTCTGCTGAGAACTCGACTTCTTCCGCGTAACTGCGCGCCAGCCGCACCGCATCGCGCGTCATTTCCAGCACCTCGTTGCGCGTCTTCTTCAATTTGTACTCAAGATGAATGTCGGAGGTCGCCACAAACGTGTGGATGCGCGGATGCGCCGCGTCGCGCAAAGCCTCGGCAGCACGGACGACGTCCTGCGCGGACGTCCGGCACAAAGCGGCGACTGTCACTTCACGACAGTTCGTCGCGACGGCCTGCACTGCCGCAAAATCGCCATCCGAAGCAACGGGGAATCCCGCTTCGATGATGTCGACACCAAGCGCTTCGAGCTTACGCGCCAGTCTCAGCTTTTCGCCAAGATTCATGGAGCAGCCTGGCGACTGCTCGCCATCGCGCAAAGTAGTGTCGAAGATTCGCACTAGTTCAGTCATCTCGGCCTCCGGATCGCAAGTAAAGTCCGCAAATCCTAGGGCCTGTGCGTCCTCAAAGTCAAAGTTATAATGTTGATGAAATCATAATATTGTGTGATATCATCACGCGGACCGCAGTTGCTGATAAGTTGAATTAGGAGTGAAGGGATGGATATCAGCCAATTAGAAGTGTTTTTGAGCGTGGCGCAGGAGAGAAGCTTTTCCCGCGCGGCCGAGTCGCTACACCGGACGCAGCCGGCAGTTAGTCAAGCGGTGCGACGTCTGGAAGCGCAATTGGGCGAGCCGCTTTTCGATCGGTCGTCAAAAGATGGAACGCTGACAGCCGCCGGGAAGGTGCTTTTCGACTTTGCCCAGCAGATGATGAACCTGCGGCAGCACGCGCACACCGCGATTCGTGAATTGCGTGATCTGCATCGAGGGAAACTCACGCTGAGCGCGAATGAATATACGGTCATGGGGTTACTGCCTTTGATCCCGACGTTTCGCGCGCGTCATCCACACATCAAGATTGAAGTGAAGCGGAGCCTCGCGAGCCGCATCCCCTCAGAAATTCTGGGGCGCGATGCGGAGATTGGCGTCGTTACCTTCAAGCCGAACGATTCGTCGATTAGCGCGATTCCGGTCATCACCGACGAGTTGGCGCTCATCGTTGCTCCGGACCATCCGCTCGCGAGTCGCGGAATTGTGTCTGTCAAAGAATTAGGCGCCGAAACGTTCATCGCGCACAACGTACCCTCGCCCTATCGCGAGCGCGTGATCAAGACGTTCGAAAAGCACCGCACGCCACTGAACATCTCTATGGAAATGCCGACGTTAGAAGCAATCAAACGAATGGTCGAGGATCGAATGGGCGTGGCATTGGTGCCACGGCTATCTGCGCAGACTGAAATGGAGCGAGGATTGTTGGTTGGATTGACCGTAAAGGAAATGAGGCTGGAGCGAAGGCTGCACCTCATCTATCGCAAAGGCGCCTCGTTATCGCATGCGGCGAAGGCGTTCCTGCGCGTGGCGCGTGACGCCGCCCCGCACAAGCGAGCTGCGGCTACAGCACCTTGACGTCGATTATTTCCGCTCCGAATGTGCGTTGGACCTGCTGGACCGTTGGGTCGGCCGCAGCTGCATGTTTGGCTTTCTGTTTCAGTTGCGGGTCCTCGGTGCCGGCCGGCTCTGCAGCGGTCGCTGCAGCGTCCGCTTTAATCACAAAACGGATCGCGATTTCTCGACCGCAAACGTCGGCGCAAGCTTCGCGCAGTGCTTTCGAATTGTCTGATCGCGACAGAGTGTCGCGGTAATGCTTTGCTTCCGGCAGGAATTCAACCACGAACTCATCACCTTCCAGTTCAGCGCGCGCGGCGCCCTCAAGCGCCGCGATCATGAGGCGTCGCCGCTTTTGTTCCAGTTTCGCTTTTAACTGATGAGAGAATGAATCGTCGGCGACTGCTCGCGTCACGGCAGGTTCGATTGCCACAGCAGCTTCACTCGCTGCGCTTTTTGCGGTCGTTGAGCTTCGCGAGGTTTGCGTTGGCGCTGATGACGCAGGGGTCGCGCGCGGACTTGGATTGTCGGCGAGCGGTTTTCCCGTTCGCAGGGCCGTCTCAAGCGCGGCGATTCGTTGCAGCAGCTCGTTCAAAGACGCGAGCCGCCGCATTTCCATCAGCTTTACGAGCGCCACTTCAACCTGATAGCGCGGGTTTGCTGCTTCCTTTAACGTGGTTTCTGTTTCTGCAAGCGAATGAAAGAAGCGGACGAGATCGGATTCCGAGAATTGATCGGCTTGTTGTTCCAACGCACCGCTGCTACCGGAAGCGGAATCGAGAATTCTTGCGTCACCCGAAACCTTCACCACCAGCAGATCGCGCAGATGCGCCATTACGTCGCGCAGAAAATTGCGCAGATTGTGACCGCGCATGACGACATCATCGACGATGGCCAGCGCTTCCGCTGGATTGTTTTCCGCAATGCCTTTCATGACGCGCGCCAGTACGTCAGCGCCCGCGAGACCCAGAGCCTTCTCAACATCTTCAGTTTTGATTTTCTTCCCGGCGAAGCTGATGACCTGGTCAAAAGCCGATTGCGCATCGCGCATCGAGCCATCGCCCGCGCGGGCAATCTCGCGAATCGCATCGTCGGCGATGGAAATCTTGTCCGCGTCGGCAATCAAACGCAGCCGCTCAGCAATCTTCACCGTGGCGATTGTGCGAAATTCGAAAAGCTGGCAACGCGAAGAGATGGTCTCCGGCACTTTATGCGCGTCAGTGGTCGCCATGATGAAGACGACACGCGGCGGTGGTTCCTCGATCGTCTTCAAGAGGGCATTGAACGCCGAGGGCGATAGCATATGCACTTCGTCAATGATGAAGACTTTGAAACGATCACGGGCCGGAGCAACCGCAATACTGTTAATGATCACTTCGCGCACATTGTCGACACCGGTGTTAGATGCGGCGTCGATCTCGAGTACGTCCATCGATCGGCCTTCGGCGATTTCGCGACACGACGCGCAGGCTTTGTCGTCAATCGGCGCGCATGGATACGCAGTCGGCTTTTGCGCTTTGTGACAATTCAGACCGCGCGCTACCAACCGCGCGGTCGTCGTCTTGCCGACGCCCCGCGCACCGGAAAAAAGATAGGCGTGATGAAGCCGATCGTTCTCCAACGAATTCTGGAGCGTACGCGTCAGCACTTCCTGACCCGTTACATCTTCAAATTTTTGTGGGCGCCACTTGCGGGCGATAACTTGATAGGACATGTAAATTGTGAATCGTAAATCGTAAATAGACCTGGACCGCGGAGAATCTATTTACGATTTAACATTTACGATTTACGAGCAGAGTCAGACTCCGGACTTACCCGCAACACACGCGGCTCTGGCTACCGTTGCTCCGTTCCCGGCCTGGCGGGGTTCACCGAACCTACGTTGTGCGGAGCCCGAAGTCTGATATTGAGCATTTTAGATTGCCGATTGCCGATTGTCGATTCACCGTGTTGCTCAGTTCGTAACGGCTCTTTGTACCTCGCTGATATCTCTATGATTCTGTAGTGGACAAGGACGAAGCAGTAACTCAACCACAGAGGCACAGAGAATTAGCAGAGGCACAGAGGAAATGCAACGACCTCATACGGCGGTTTTGCGATGCGCGACGATGCGTAACAATCCGTTAATGGCGAGATGCAGCAAGATGTAAACGATGATCGCAATCACCAAAGGCAGCATCAGCGTGTGGCCGCTGTCGGTGCTCGGACTGGCAACGATTCCGCGGAACGGCCGATAGAATGGATCGGTCACGGCGACGATGAAACGGACAAAGCCAGCGCTGCTTCTCGCAGCCAGCAGAGCCAGCAGGAAGCGCATTCCCAACAGAGCATAAATCACGTAGAAGATGTAATCGACGACCTGCGAAACGCGCGCTGCGCCGCGCCCGCGCTCAACTTCGCGTTCGGTTTGTACGACTTCATCGACGGCCTTGGCGCGGAAGTCGGCAGCGACTTGGTCAATCGCCGCGGCCTGCGTCGGTTTTGCTGCGGCGCGTTCGGCGATTTCCGCCTGCACTTCGCCTTCGACCGTTGATTTGACAGATCCGTGTTGACCGGCGCGACGCGCCTCCTCAGCGGCTAACTTGTTGTCTTCCATTTTTCTCCCCTTGGTTTTGAGAAGCTGTTTCGGTCCAGGGGTAAACTAAGTGCCATTGAAACCCGTGCGCAGGCGCCGAATGTTAGCGCCGGAATATTTTCCGCTGGCTTTCACCGTCTCCAGCATTTTCTTCGCTTCTGTCAGCGTCTTGCCGGCGTAAACGGCCATGATTCTGTGCGTCTCGCTGAGCATGCGCGGCTTGCGGGTACCTACTTCTTCATAGAAGAGATTTTCCGGATCGATACAGCGCGAACTGAAGACTTTGTTGTCAGGAAATAGTGCCTGCGCGGCGAGCCGATCCGACTCTGGGATGAATACTTCGCAATTGTCGTCCTTTACGGCCGCGCTCTTAAGGATGACGGCGTAGAAGGGGACTGTATCGACGATCACCATGTTCTTATCGACCTGAAATGGCAAGTCGTTTGATTGAAAGGTAACGCTGGTTTTGCACGACACTTTTGGATTGCCGCAAATCGTGCCGCCGTGTCGAACCGGGCGATGCGATTGTGCCGCTGTGTTGACTGCGGTCATCAGGATACCCGCGATTATGAATTCCAGAGGCGCGTTCTGCTTCATCGGTTAGGTCCTCACAAACAAGATCACAGATCCGAAGTTAGGGATCAGATTTAGAGAATGCGGCTGATCTCTGACCTCTGCATTTTTATGGCGGAAAGGGTGGGATTCGAACCCACGGTGCGTTGCCGCACACAGCATTTCCAGTGCTGCCAGTTAAGCCACTCCTGCACCTTTCCGAAAAGCAAGGCAAAGGCAAAAGTAAAAAGGTAAAAATTCGTCTCTACGTGTTTGCCTTTTACCTTTTTACTTTTTCCTTTGCAGTTATGGCGGAGAGGGTGGGATTCGAACCCACGGTGGCCGTAAAGCCACTCCGGTTTTCGAGACCGGTGCACTAATCCACTATGCGACCTCTCCGGAACACAGACGTCAGATGTCAGACATCAGATGTCAGATCCTTTTCTGACCGCTGATGTCTGATCTCTGACGTCTGTTCTTAAAAAACCCCTGCATCAGCGCGCGACATTCCGATTCAAGAACGCCGCTGATCACTTCGACTCGATGATTCAACTGGCGCGCGTCGCAGATGTGAAAGTGAGAATCGACGGCGCCGGCTTTCTCGTCTCGTGCGCCGTAAACCAAAGTTGGCACGCGCGCCTGAATCAGTGCACCGGCGCACATGGCGCATGGTTCAATCGTCGAGTACATCACTGAGTTCGCGAGACGATAATTACCGAACTGCTGTGCGGCTTCGCGCAGCGCGACGATCTCAGCATGCGCGGTCGGATCACAGTCAGTGCGCGTGCGATTGCCGGCGACCGCAAGCACGACACCATCGGCCACGATGCAGGCTCCGACAGGCACTTCACCTGCCGCTTCTGCTTCGCGCGCAGCCCGGATTGCTTCGCCCATCCAACGCTCGTGCGACCGTTGCGTCTCTGCGATTACTTCATCTGCGACGGCTGAAAACATCTCTCAAACAGCAAAACGCAACTATACCTATTTCATGTTATTATCTTCAAGGCTGCCGCGGACTGTCCTGCCCCGCAAGTCAGGCTGAGATGCCAACGACAACCGAACCAACCCAACGAAATATTGGCACGCGCACAGACAGTATTCATGATTCCCAGATCACGACGCGTATGCCATCGCGCGGCTCAGCGCGCGACCCATCGCTGACTGTGTCAGGCGAGAGGCCGGCGTCGCGATTACGTCCGGTTTCGGTCGACTCGCCGCACGAAACCGTCACTCCCGATCGACAGAGAACATCACCGGTGGAAGTGGCTCGCCGCATGTCTTCGGCAGAGCTGACCACCGCGATGGTCCATTTCTATCGCGGTGAGGTGCAGCGATCCAACACGTGGCGCAATCGGCTGGACACGACGACCAATTGGGCAGTGTTGAGCGCCGGCGCGATGCTGTCATTTGCGTTCAGCTCGCCGGGGAGTCCGCACTTTGTCATCCCGATCGATTCGATACTCGTCGCGGTATTTCTTCTGATGGAAGCGCGTCGTTATCGCTACTACGAAATTTGGGCGAGCCGTGTGCGCGTGATCGAAATGGGCTATTACGCGCCGATGCTTGCGCCCGACGATGTTCCGCGTGACAAAGAATGGGCGTCGCATTTGGCGTCTGATCTGCTGACACCGCATTTCACGATTAGCGTGTGGGAGGCGATTGGCCGGCGTTTGCGCCGCAACTATGTTTGGATTTTCGCGTTGTTGGCGTTGAGTTGGAACCTGAAGGTTTATCTGTATCCCGCGCCGGCGCCTAACTTCGAGGAATTTCTTAATCGCGCGACCGTCGGACTGGTGCCGGGATGGATTGTTTTCATCGTCGGATTCTTATTCAACGCTGCATTGTTTATTCTGGCGGTGGGCACTTTGAAATTGCGGGAAGCAACCGGTGAAGTCTTGCCGCGACATGAGTTTTCACTTCATCCGCTGGCACGTGTCTCAAGCTGGACACGCGCAGCGTCGTCTGTTCCGAAGGCCACCGTCCGTCGCGCGAAGCGTGCGCGCCAGCGGCTTCGTGGCACGGGCGATCTAAAAAAGACTGATATGACACAAACACCCGACCGGCGCATTCATACGACGGAAATGCCGGATCGACGGGGGGGCAGAGGCCAGCACTCTGGGTCCAGAAGAACGCGGGAATTCACCGACGCTTGATCGAAGAAAGCAGTAGGCAGTAAGCAGAATGCAGTAGGCAGTAGCGTTCCCATACTTTCAGTTTTTCTGCCTTCTGCTCGCTGTTTTCTGCCTACTGTTTTCTATGGAAGTCTACGGACAAAGACTGTCGCTCGCTGAAGTGTCGGCAGTCGCGCGCGGCGCCGAACACGTGTCACTCGCTGAGGCTGCGCGCGCGCGAATTGAAGCGTCAAGACGCGTGATTGAGCAGATCATCGCGGAAAACCGCACCGTTTACGGCGTCAACACCGGATTTGGAAAACTCTCTGATGTGCGGATCGATCCCTCGCAGATTCGCGCGCTCCAGCTAAATCTAGTCCGAAGTCATTCATGCGGTTTGGGCGATCCGCTATCGATCGAAGAAGCGCGCGCGATGCTGCTGTTGCGCGCGAACGTTTTGGCGCTCGGCTACAGTGGTTGTCGTCCCATCGTTGTCGAGACTTTGATCGAGATGTTGAATCACGGCGTCACACCGGTGATTCCTGAAAAAGGTTCGGTCGGTGCGAGCGGCGATCTGGCGCCGCTGGCGCATCTGGCGCTCACCGCGATTGGTGAAGGCGAAGCTTATGTCGAACAAAAGAGAATGCCGAGCGCAGACGCGCTCGCTCGCGCGGGCATCGCGCCCTTGCAGCTCGAAGCCAAAGAAGGCATCGCGTTATTGAACGGCACGCAGGCGATGGCGGCCGTCGGCGGGCTCGCGTTGTTTCGCGCCGAACGCGTCGCGCGGTTAGCGGATGTCGCTGGCGCGATGTCGCTTGAGGCGTTGAAGGGTACACCGGTCGCTTTCGACGAACGCATTCATTCTGCACGTCCGCACGCAGGACAAACTGCCGTCGCGGAACACCTGCGCGAGCTTCTCCAGGACAGTCAGATTCGTGAGTCGCATCTTGAAGGAGATCCACGTGTGCAGGATGCGTACTCGCTGCGTTGTATGCCGCAGGTGCATGGCGCTGTCCGCGATGCACTGTCCCATACGCGCGGAATCGTGGAAATCGAAACCGGCAGTGCGACTGACAATCCACTGGTGTTCGTCGGTTCGGGTGAAGTGCTTTCGGGCGGAAATTTTCACGGCGCGCCGCTCGCGCTCGCGTTTGATTACTCGGCGATGGCCGTGACCGACTTGATGAGCATCACCGAACGGCGCATCGACCGTCTGGTTAATCCTGACGCGAACGAAGATCTGCCGCCGTTTCTGACTTCGGACCCAGGGCCGGCGTCCGGATTCATGATGCTGCAAATCGTCGCCGCTTCCCTTTTGAATGAAGCAAAGATCCTCGCGCATCCGGCGAGCATCGACAACGTGCCGACCGACGGTGGCAAAGAAGATCATGTCTCGATGGGCATGACGGGCGCGATTAAATTGCGGGCGATTGTCGGCCTAGCAGAAAAGATCGTTGCGATTGAGTTGATTACCGCTGCCGAGGGATTAGAGTATCGCAAGCCTTTGAAACCCGGACGCGGTGTCTACCACGCTTACGAAGCAGTTCGCCAACGCATCGAGAGACTCACGACTGATCGTTCAATGACCGCAGACATCGAACGACTTGCCGCGGCGATTCGCGCAGCAGACTTCGACTCGCTTGTCTGACATGACTGAGAGTAGAAACATTCGCGCGCCACGTGGCGCCAAGCTCAACTGCAAAGGTTGGCACCAGGAAGCCGCGCTGCGCTGCCTGATGAATAACCTCGATCGCGAAGTCGCCGAAAAACCGGACGAGTTGATTGTCTACGGCGGGGCCGGTAAGGCCGCCCGCAACTGGCCGGCTTACGACGCAATCGTGCGCTCGCTTCAAGAGATCGAAAATGACGAAACGCTTTTGATTCAATCCGGAAAGCCGGTGGGCATCTTTCGCACCCACGAATATGCGCCGCGCGTTTTAATAGCGAATTCAAATCTGGTGGGCGCTTGGGCGAACTGGGATCATTTTCACGAACTCGAGCGGAAGGGTCTGATGATGTACGGCCAGATGACGGCCGGCAGTTGGATCTACATCGGCACTCAAGGCATCGTGCAGGGTACGTTTGAGACCTTCGCGTCAATGGCCGACCGGCACTTTGGCGGCGATTTGGGTGGCAAGCTTTTGGTGTCGGGCGGTCTCGGCGGCATGGGTGGCGCGCAGCCGCTGGCGGCGACATTGAACGGTGCGGTCTTTCTCGGCATCGAAGTAGATCCGGAACGAATCGAACGGCGCGTGCGCACGGGGTACTGCGATCGGATGGCGCAGAACGTGGATGAAGCGCTCGACATCTGCGAGGACGCGCGCGAACAGAAGCGGGCGATTTCGGTTGGCCTCGTCGGTAACTGCGCAGAGATTCTTCCGGAGATTGTGCGACGAAGTGTGAAGGTCGACGCCGTTACCGATCAGACCAGCGCGCATGATCCTTTGAATGGCTATGTGCCAACCGGGCTGTCCGTCGAAGGCGCAATCGAGCTGCGCCGAATCGATCCGGATGGTTACGTGCGGCGTTCGATGGAATCGATGGCGCGCCATGTCGAAGCGATGCTCGCCCTGAAACGCAACGGCGCGATTGCTTTCGACTACGGCAACAACATTCGCAAGATGGCTTTCGATGCGGGTTGCAAAGACGCCTTCGAGATTCCCGGCTTCGTTCCTGAATACATTCGTCCGCTCTTCTGTGAAGGCAAGGGTCCTTTTCGCTGGGTCGCTTTATCGGGAGAAACCGAAGATATTCGGAAAACCGACGACCTTGCACTCGAGTTGTTTCCCGAAGACAAGACCTTGAATCGTTGGTTGCGGCTGTCCCGCGATCGCGTGAAGTTCCAGGGTCTGCCTTCGCGCATCTGCTGGCTGGGCTGCGGTGAACGCGCCGAGATGGGCGAAGCCATCAATGAACTGGTGAAGCGTGGTGATTTGAAAGCTCCGATCGCGATCGGTCGCGATCATCTCGATACGGGTTCGGTTGCTTCTCCATTTCGCGAAACCGAAGCAATGAAAGATGGCTCGGACGCGGTTGCTGATTGGCCGATTCTGAACGCGCTCTTGAACACTGCGAGCGGGGCCAGTTGGGTTTCGTTTCATCATGGCGGCGGCGTCGGGATTGGCTACTCACTTCACGCCGGTCAGGTTTCCGTCGCCGACGGTAGCGACGAAGCTGCCAAGCGCTTGAATCGCGTGCTCACCAACGATCCCGGTCTCGGGGTTGCGCGGCATGTCGATGCGGGTTATGAAGAAGCGATTGAGACGGCGCGCGAAAAGGGCGTTAAGATTCCGATGATTCAATAGGGGAGATGGTGCAATGCGTTTCTTATCAACTGTGATTTTGCTGTTGGCGTTGACGACAATTGGTTCGGCAGCGACGATTACCACAACCGAACAGCTCGTCGCCGCGATGCAGAAGAAGTACGCGAAGTCCTGGTACAAGACGGCGACGTTTGTGCAAAAGACCACGAACATCGACAAGGACGGTAACCGCAAAGTCGAAACATGGTACGAAGCTATGTTGTTGCCGGGTTCGCTCAGAATTGATTTCACTCCAACCAAAGACGGCAACGGCATTCTGTTTACCGATGGCCAGATTTACGTTTTCAAGAACGGAAAGATCGACAACAATCGCCCGTTCGTGCATCCGCTGATGGTGCTCGGCTTCGACATCTATCGCATGCCGGAGAATGAGGCAATCGAAAAGTTGAAAGGCTTGAAGTTCGATCTGTCGATCTTTCACGAAGACACCTGGCAGGGACGTCCGGTGTATGTCGTGGGCGCGAAGGCCGGCGATGCGCACTCCGCGCAATTTTGGATTGATAAGAAGAATCTTTATTTCGTGCGTATGGTTCGGCCTGCCGGCAAAGACGGCACGCAGACGCAGGAGACCCGGTTCAATGAATACGTGAAACTTGGCGGTGGGTGGATGTCACCGGAAGTCGTGTTTCTGGTCGATAACAAGGTGGTGACGATTGAAGAGTATTCCGATTTACACGCGAACGTGACGTTGCCGAACAAACTCTTTGACCCGCAGTCATTCGCTACTGTTCATTGGAAGGAGTAGCTATTTCAGTGGCTCCCCAGGAGCCAGATGTTTATAGTGCTTGCGCGCGACGACTATGACTTGGCTCTGTAGGAGCCAAATGGAATGCACATGGCGCTCCTTCGGAGCTCTGAAAATCTTTTCTGTAGACGGTTCTATAGACATTTCATCCCTCCGGGATGTCAGTTCAGGAGTTGCTCAATGAAACCCAGACGTCTTTTGGTTCCCGCGATTTCCTTCTTTATCTTTACTGCCTTCTTCATCGCTCAAGCCCAACCAGCGACGAGTAAGAACGATCCACCACCTCCACGCGCCAAAGACGGCAAGAAGCTTCTTACCGCAATGGATCTGCTGAGGATCAACGGCGTCGGCAATCCTCGCCTCTCGCCTGACGGCTCGCGCGTCGCGTACACGGTGAGTGAAGTCAAAATGGAGAAGGACAAAGAGTGGAAAACGGTGACACAAATTTGGGCGGTGCCGACGGGCGGCGGACGCGCGCGGCAATTCACGCGCGGCGACAAAAATGCTACGCAACCCGAATGGTCGCCAGATGGTTCGATGATCGCGTTTCTCACCGATCGCGAAAAGGATGGCGAGCGTCAGGTCTGGATGATGCTGGCCGATGGCGGCGAGGCGTGGTCGGTCACAACGCACAAGGGCGGCGTCAGCGGCTTTCATTTTTCGCCCGATGGAAAGCGTCTCGTGCTGACGGCGACCGATCAGCCGAACAAAGACGAAGAGGATCGCAAGAAAGTTAAAGACGACACGATGGTCATCGATCATGACATCAAGATGACGCATCTTTGGTTGTTCGATTTGGACAAGAAAGAAGAAAAGCGGCTAACAGAAGGTAATTACACTGTCGCCGATCCACAGTGGTCGCCGGACAGCACGCGCATCGCCTACGTTACGCGGCCGACGCCGAAAGCGGACGACGGCGACCAGGACAATATTTGGGTGCTTACCGTATCGAGCGGCGCCAAAGAAAAGATCACGGGTGATGAACGTTCGAGCCAAAATCCGCGATGGTCTCCTGACGGCAAGTGGATCGCGTTCAACGGCAGCGAGCGCGGCGCCGTTTCGATGGACTTCCTCGATGTGATTGCGGCGACGGGCGGGACGGCGCGCGAACTTACAACAAGATTCGAACTCCCGACTGGCACTCCTGTCTGGGCTCCGGACGGCAAGACCATTTACTTCAGCACAAATACTCGAGAAGCGATTGAAGTCTACTCAGCCGATGTTGCGACCGGAGCAGTGAAGCAATTGACGCAGCGCGGCGGCTTGATCGGGATTTCTGAAATCAGTCGCGATGGCAAGGTGTTCATAAGTACGGTTGCCTCGAATCAACGGCCAGCGGAACTCTATGTTTCAAATGCAGGATACTCGTCGCCGAAACAACTCACGGATCATAACGCGTGGTTGAAAGATTACTCGCTGGCGCAATCCGAAGTGGTGAAATGGAAAAGCAAGGACGGCACCGAAATCGAAGGCGTGCTTACCAAGCCCGTGGGTTACTCTTCCGGCAAGATGCCGTTTTTGCTGAATCCGCACGGCGGTCCGACCGGCGCGTCGTTGAATAGCTGGAGCGGAACGGTACAGGTGTTGGCGGCAAATGGTTTCGTCGTGCTGCAACCCAACTTCCGCGGGTCCACTGGCAAGGGAATCGACTTCACGCGCGCGAACAAGAACAGTTGGGGCAAAGGCGATTACGAAGACTGCATGAGCGGCGTTGATGCGATGATAGCCCTCGGCATTGCCGATCCAGATCGTCTGGGAGCGTTTGGCTGGTCGTATGGCGGCTACATGACGTTTTGGATTTTGACACAGACGGATCGCTTTAAAGCAGTTTCACCCGGCGCGGGATTGACGAACATCTACTCGATGTATTCGCAGAACGACATTCAGCGTTACTTGCGGTGGTTCTACTCGGACAAAGCGCCCTGGGATGCGACGGATCTTTACTGGGATCGCTCCCCGATGAAGTATGTGAAGAACGTGAAGACACCGGTGATGATTATGCATGGCCAGGTCGACACGCGCGTGCCGATTGCGCAGGCGCAGGAGTTCTACATGGCGCTCAAAGAGATGAATGTGCCGGTTGATTTCGTCGTGTATCCGCGCGAGAACCACGGTTTTACTGAGCCACGTCACAACATGGATCGCGTGCGGCGTTATGTACGGTTCTTTGCGAAATATCTGAAGACGCCGGTGGTGACTGAGCCGGCGGAGGAGTGACATAAGTTTCAAGTTTCGAGTTTCAGGTTTCGAATTGGCGGTCCTAATTCTATCGTCAAGTCCCTTCTTAACTGGAACTAAACGATTGCGTGTTTTTGACTTGAAACTTGGAACTTGAAACTCGAAACTCGTCTAATGCCAGAATTCCAAAACATTAAATTCCAAATCGAAGATCGCGTTGCTCGCGTCACTTTGGCGCGCCCGCCGCTCAATGTGTTGACCATCGCGATGATGCGCGAAATCAATTTTGCGCTGAACGAGTGCGCGCAGCAGCGGGGGCTGGCTGCTATTGTTTTCGACGCCGCTGAAGGTACCCGGGCATTTAGCGCCGGAGTCGCCGTTGAAGAGCACGTGCCTAACACTGTATTTCAGATGCTCGACAGTTTTCATTCAATTTTTCGCGCGTTGCATCAAATTGCGAAGCCCACCGTCGCGGTCGTGAACGGGCCGGCGCTGGGCGGTGGATGCGAGCTGGTGTGCGCCTGTGACATCGTGATCGCGAGTGACCAGTCGCGGTTCGGCCAACCTGAAATAAAGCTCGGTGTGTTTCCGCCGATTGCCGCAATTCTTTTGCCGCGCATCATCGGCGAACGCAAAGCGCGCGAATTGATTCTTACCGGTGATCTAATCGAAGCGGATGAGGCATTGCGGCTCGGGCTGGTGAATTATGTTGTTTCCACCAGCGAACTTGCCGCCAAAACAGACGGCGTGCTGACAAAGTTGCGCGAGCTTTCCGCTGCGGGACTTGGTATGACGCGGATGGCGCTCGACATCGGAGGACAACTTGGCTTTGAATCTGCGCTTACAAACGTCGAAAATCTCTATCTGCATGAGCTGGTGAAGACCGAAGACGCTGAGGAAGGCGTGCGGTCGTTCATGGAGAAGCGGAAACCGGAGTGGAAGAATAGATGAAAAGCGAGACACGGAGACACGGGGATAGGGAGACACGGAGAAAGGGCTACGCCGTCTCGTGTCCCCGTGTCCCGGTGTCCCCGCGTCTCCGCGTCTTCTTCTTCGCTCTCACCCTGCTCGTTCTCGTCGTCAACTTCTCAGCCGGCGCCCAAAAGCGCTCGCGCAGCGGCGCCCATTCTTCGATCCCGCGCGATACTTTCAGCGCGGCTGATCGCAATACAATCGAAAAGGCAGTCGGGACTGCCTGCGCCGAACGCATCCGTGATCCACTCGGCAGCACGCCCATTGACGAAATGCAGGCGCGCCCATCTTTGTCGGCTAGCAATCCGGATGCAATCGCCGGCGCCAAACGCGCGGATCGCTTGCTGCCTATAACGCGAAAGCTCGTTGCGAATGCAATCGTGCAGCTGTCGAAAGATTATGATTTGTACGATGCGCCCGCGTCGCGCGCTCGCGTCAACGCAGCTTCTGCTCGGGTGCAAGCCGTCAAGCGCGTCCGGCCCAATGTCGATGCGCGCGACAACGCCTCGGTTCTCTTGCGCGATCCCCGCGCCATCGAATTCGGCACAATCTTTCTCGCTGGGCTCAAGTCCGATGAAGCCATGGTAAGCGTCCTCGGTCACGAGCTCACACACGTTGCGAGCGGACAGTCCGATTTGCTGCGCCCATTGTTTCGCGCAATAGCACGTCGCGCCGCCGGCCGCACGAATTTGGGCATCTCCGGACAGCGAGCGGAAGAGCTTGCCTGTGATCTGGTCGGTCTATTGGCCACTCGCCAGTTCATCAACGAAACTCCGAGCTGGGAGCCGCAGCCGCGGCGTATTGCGCGTGCCGTAGAGCACAATTGCGTCGACGATGACAGCTCCGATGAAGATCACTTGTCGCCGCGCAACACGATTCGCGCTTTGTTTGCGCTGGATATCGACTTAGCGCACGAGCTGCTGACAACGGCCACGCGATCCTCTTCGCGGAACCGCATTTCGTTGACAGGACGAGCCGCTGCTTTCTAACATCACGCCGGATCGATTGTCGACGCACAATCTTGTAGCTAGTGTTTCAATCAATCATTCGAATGCGCCGAAACCATCGCGGGCAGTTGCGATTGGTTACGCTGCTTCTGGCTGTCGCACTCCTGGTGATTGCGATTGCATGTAGAAGTGACAGTGAAGCGCAACGTGTGCGACCGCGGCAACTGCGCGACGTACCCGCGCAACGGCTCGCGTTTACCTTCACCGCAGACGTCGACCCGCCGGCTAACGTTTCCACTGAAGAGGCGAAAGCCATCCAGGCAATTCAGCAGGATTTTGACGTTCGTCGCAAAGACGAAGCGCTCGTACTGCACCGCACGGTGCCGTCGCCCGACGGCCAACGCGCGCTCGCCCTTTACAGTGAACAGGATGAACCATCGACGACATTTCACATTGATCTGTACGCGGCCAGTGGAAGTTTCATTCGTAATCTGACGCCGCCGGATTTGGCGGTCGTGTTTCAGGATTCGGTGCTGTGGTCCGCGGACAGCGGATATATCGCATTCGTCGGACGCAAAGCGGCACAGCCACAAGCCAGTCCAACTCCGCCCGGACTCGAGCCGCCTGAGCTTCAGGAATCGCCGGTACCGTCGCCGACTGTCATGCCGGCGTTTCCGCCGATTGCGACTTTCTCGACGGAGCAAATCTACGTTTGTAATCGCGATGGTTACGATCTGCGGCCGCTGACAACACGCGATGGTCTGATCTATTTCGCGTTGTCGTGGGCGCCGGACGGTCACGCGCTGTCGGCGCTGGCGTGCAAAGAGAGTGAGTGGGACGCGCGCGAACGCGAGTTTAAAACACCGGCTGGTCGACCGCGGGTGGTTACGTTGGATGGCCAGGAGCGACTGCTTGACGATCAGTTAGCACAGGCGCCGCCAGTTTGGTCGCCGGACTCAGCAAAAATCGCGACAGCTTTTGACGTTGATATCGGAATTTACGACGCAACCGGGAGAGCACCGACACAAGCACGCATAGTTTTACGCGAGCGCATGCTCACTGCGTCCGCGGCTTTTGATGAAAAAAGCTCTGCGAAAAAAAGTCCAGATCAATCGAAACCGAATACCGGCGGCATGACGACCGGCGTTCCCGTCTCGTTCAATCCGATTGTTCGTATTGAATGGCCGATTCCGGAAAAACTGTACGTGCAGACAGGCTATCTGGATTTACGAAACGCCCTTCCCACGTTCTCACGCTGGCACTTGTTGACATTGAGTCCGCAAGCGGCGGTGCTCGGCAGGGGCTAATCGCGCCCGCGTTGCATTTCAAGACATTTCCGTCGTACTGGATTATTATCCCGGCGCTGCTGGGAGATACGACATGAGATTCTCCGTTCGACTAGCTCTCATCATCGCATTGAGCGTAGCGTCGATCTCCGCCGCTAAATCACAAGACAGCGTTAAATCCAAAGGCGGCTCAATCGCCGGCCGAGTGATTTTCGCCAACAAAGGCATCACTGGCGTAACAGTAACAGTAACCATGAGCGGCGATGCTCTTTCCGGTAAGGGCCTCACCATGAAGGTCCTCACCGACGACGAAGGTCGTTTTCAAATCTCAAACCTGTCCGCCGGATCCTATTACGTTTGGCCGTTCGTTCCAGCGCTCGTGGTCGCCGAGGCGACCGGAAGCCACCCCAGCGGTAAGATCGTCGCGCTCGCCGAAGGCGAGACGGTTGAAGATGTCGATTTTCATCTTAGTTCCGGTGCAGCCATCACGGGAAGGGTTAGTGACTCTGCCGGCCGTCCAGTCATCGATGAGCGCATCCGACTTATTCCCATTGGCGACGATGTGCGTCGGTTAGCCGGCTCAACTTATCCGGGCATTAGCGAGATTCGCACGGATGATCGCGGTGTCTATCGCGTGTTTGGTTTACCCGGCGGTAAGTACAAAGTGGCGATAGGCGATCAATATGCAGCCTTCAATAGCGTGAGGGGCAGACGTTTCTATCCGCAGACTTTCCATCCCGACGTTACCGATGAAAGCAAAGCCGAAGTTGTAGAAGTAGCCGATGGTGGTGAGGCAACGAACGTCGATATCACCGTGGTACGTTCGCTGACCGGATTCTCCGCGAGTGGACGTTTCATCGACGGAGAGAATGGCCAGCCAGTCGCAAATATCAAGTACGGATTGACCATTATCGTGGGCGGTCGACCCTCGGGATTTATGAGTGGCAATGGCGTTTCCACCACCGACGGAGGGTTCCGAGTCGATAACTTGCCGCCGGGACGCTATGCAGTCAGTATCCTGCCAAACTGGGGAAGTGGAAGCGGCTATTATGGCGAGTCTGCTGCCTTTGACATTACCGACAGTGATGTTTCGGATCTGGAAACGAAGATTCATCGCGCCTCGACGATTTCCGGTTACGTCGTAATCGAAGGCCCGCCGGACAAATCTATTCAGGCACGTCTCGCGCGTGCGCGAATTGAAACCGTGATTTTTATGCAGGGGAGTGGCATCGGTACTGTTAACTATACAAACCTAAGCCCTGATGGCACTTTCCAGATTGGCCCATTGCAAGCCGGAACCGCGAGAATTCGAGTGTCGTCCCCTGATCGCAATACGCCGGCGGAATTCACTCTGTTGAGTATCGATGTCAACGGCGTCGATAAGAGTCGCGGCATAGAGATCGCTGCCGGCGAGAATATTTCCGGCCTGAGACTCGTGGTCGGCTACGGCACGGGAACAGTCCGCGGAAGCCTGCGCGTTGAAGGAGGCGTCCTGCCGACCGGAACGTACGTGTACGTAGGGCTGGCGCGACAAGGCGGCGATTTGACCATTACCGATACGCGTACGGACGCACGCGGCCATTTCGTTTTTGACCGCGTGCCGCCAGGAAACTACGAAATTGTCGTTACTGCATATTTGGATAACCGGCGCGTCACCGCCCGCCAGCCTGTGTTCGTCGGGGAAGGAAGTATCAGCGAAAGCGTTATCACTTTGAATCTTGCCGAAGGCGCGCCGCCAAAACCCTGAATCGATTCCCGCGCTTTGGCATCGGACCATGAAAACCAGAGGCCTCATCCTTTCTCTCGTCGTAGCAGTCTTAACGCCTGGAGCCATTCACGCACAATCAACAACGAAACCGAATCCCGAGACTGCCACCACGAAGCTGGGATCGATAACCGGTCGCATCCTTAGTGATGGACAAGCCGTACCAAATGCCAGCATCACCGTTAACCGAATTAGCGACACAACGACGGCAGTTCGTTATGTTCCCACGAATGATAATGGCGAATTCGAAGCCAAAGGTCTTGACGCCGGAATCTACCGCCTCAGCGTGGCCGCGCCCGGGTATGTAAGTGCGCTGACGGGATCAGAACAGGAGATGTATTACCGTGTTGGCGATTCCGCCACGCTGACGATGCGGAAAGGTGGAGTGATTACCGGAAGAGTTCTGGGCGCCGATGATGAACCTGTAGTTGCAGTCCGAGTCCGTGCCATTCGCATTCGCGACGAAAACGGAAAGTCTGCAATAACCGGTGAGGTGAATCCCGACCGGCTAACCGACGATCGCGGTATCTACCGAGTCTTTGGGTTGCGGCCCGGCGTGTATGTCGTTTCTGCTGGTGGCAGTGGATCGATTGGCTTTGACGTCAACGGATTCGATCACGATGCGCCAATCTACGCGCCTTCGTCGCCACGAGACACGGCTGCGGAAATTTCCATCGCCAGCGGTGAAGAGAAAACGGTGGACATTCATTATCGCAGCGAAGCGGGTCACGCACTGAGCGGCCGGGTCTCGGCGCCGACCAGTCCCAATGCTCCCTGGATTTCGATCTATCTTGCGCGGCTTATGAATGGCACGGCGGACGTCAGAATGTCGGCGTCACAAAACTCTAGTGGCAAAGGCTTCGAATTCCTCGGCCTAGCTGACGGCGATTATCTGCTTTGGGCACAATACTCGGCGGCGGCCGGCGAAACGCTGGTGTCAGATGCGCGACGCATAACGATCAAAGGCGCTGATATCGCAGGCATTGAGTTAGTGGCGAAGCCTTTGGCGACAGTCGCGGGCGAATTCGTTTTGGTCCCATCAAACGCCGAACCTTGCCAGGAAAAACGCCGCCCGTCGTTCGCTGAAATGGTGGTCGGGCTACGTCGCAACCCAAGGACGTCAACCAAAGATGTGTTGGAGGTGCCGTCTTATGGAGGCGGGCAAGCGACCGCCGATAATTCGGGAAAATTCATCGCTCGTAACCTTCGGCCGGGACAGTATGATGTCTATGTCCAGTTTTTCAGCCGTCACTGGTATTTGCAATCCATAGCACGGCCAGAGACCGGCCGGTCGAAAGAGATTCAAATGAATGATCTCGCGCGCACCGGTTTAATGCTGAAATCTGGAGAAGCCGTTAGTGGCTTAAGAGTGACTTTGGCAGAAGGCGGAGCAACCTTCTCCGGAAACGTTCAAACGCGGGAGAGTCAGCCGCTTCCACCTCGCCTCAACGTCTATATCGTGCCCGCAGACAAAGATAAATCTGACGACGTCATGCGCTATTTCTCAAACCGGGCGGACGCGGACGGATCGTTTGCGTTTGAGCAGATCCCGCCCGGCCATTACTGGGCCATTGTGAAAATCGCAACCGATGATGAGGAGAACAAGTCTGTTCGTTCTCCAGACGCGGCGGAGTTTCGTGCGAAGCTTCGACGAGAGGCTGAGTTGGAAAAAGCTGAATTTGAACTAACACCCTGTCAGAACTTGACCGGACACAAGTTGCTGGTGAAGTAAACTCTGCGATGACAGAAGCTCAAGCAGCGCTCGACCCGTTTACTATTCCGACGCCTCGCGACTTGGTAACAGAATTCGCAGGCCAGATAAGCGAGAGCGCAAATCCAATCGCCCACAAGATTGCGGCGACCGCCAACGACATCACAATCCAGAATTTCCAGTAGCTTGTAAAAGTCGTCTCCCAGCCACTCTGCACATGATGAGCGACGTTCACATTCAGGTCTGCGGGCGCCAGCAGTCGCGCCGCGAGCTGTGTCAGCAGATACCAACCGAAAGCGTAAAGCCAGGCAATTCGATCCATGCGTACGCGCCGGAGGGCGATTAGCGCGACCGTTATCCCGCCGACATGCGCCAAGGTTGTCGAGAAATAAAAGCCGCTGGCGAGCAGCACGTACTTGATCCAGATTCCCAGTCCGGGAATCGTCCAGATCGCGGCGGCGCGAATCATTTCGCGATGTCCAATCAGCAAACCGATTCCCAACAGAACATTCCCGGCGTTACACATCCACAGCAGATTTCCCAGACCGCCAAAGCGCCAGTAATGAATCGTCTGCACCAGAAAAAATATCAATGGCAGCACCCCCAACAATCGATATCGCGTGCTGAGGCGGTCTTCCATGGCGCGCAAGAATATCACGTCGGATTGAGCTGTAACGATTTCGTCACAACGCACTTAGTAATGGGAAACCATCTGGACAGTGCCCAACCTTTTGAGCTAGATTACGGGTTCCCCTGAAAGCCGTTAGTCACTTGTAGCCGCGTCGGCCCCGACTATGACAGCGCTGCGGGCAATAACCCATTTCAGATCGTTCCCTGGATTCCTTATGGAACTGCCGGAGCCGCTCACACACTCCCAGCCGGACCGAATCGATGCCTCTGCGGATGGGGTGTCTGTCTCGCGTGACGACGCGGGTGGGGGTCACTATCAGGCGCTCGCCTCAAAGAAGCCTCAGAAGCGCTCCACTTCCCCGCGCGCAAAAAAAAGCACCAAGCAAGTTCGTTCGCGCCGTGGCACAGTGCTGGTCGTAGATGATGTGCCCGACGTCACTGAGATGATCGAACTGCTTTTGAAACACGCGGGCTATGATGTTGCTACCGCCGGCTCAGCGAAAGCCGCACTTCAGATGGCGCGCCAGCAGCACTTCGATCTGGTGATTTCGGATATCGGAATGCCTGAGATGAACGGCTATGAATTAGCGAGCGCCCTTCGCGATCTCGCCGCCTACAACAGCACGCCGCTGATTGCCGTCACGGGATATTCGGAATATGACGATCGCGGACGCGCCGTGCGCGCTGGATTCAATGTTCACCTGGCAAAACCGATCGAACCGACTCAACTGCTTAGTTTGATGAACGAGTTACTTTCGCAGACCGAGCCAGGGACGAACCACTAACCGAAGTTTGGAATTTCAACTTTCAAGTTTCGAGTTTCAAGTCTCAGCTTTCGATCTCCTCGCCTTCCGAGTGTCGCCACGGGCACGCCCTTCCAGTCTTTAGCCTCCAGTCTCTGCTTTTTCCCGTTGATTTGTTTTTTTGCTTCCGGCATTCTCTTTCGCGATGGAAGAGTCTCAGGAAGCCGCGTCACCTATCGCTCAACGGGCGCCCACAAATCGCCTCCGAGCGTGGCTGAAGACTGAATCGGCCGTACGCGCGAGCGAGTTAGTTGTCGGCGCGTTGGCGATTGGCATTCTGTTTTGGCGACTTCAGTTTGCGACCTCGGCGATCTGCTGCGGCGATTTCGACGGTTATTACCACATGAAGTGGGCGCGGCTGCTTTGGGAAAACATCAAAGCAAAACAGTTTCGCCCTCCCGCCTTCACCTGGCTCCCGCTTACAACTCTGAATCCTGGCGATTACGTCGATCACCACCTGCTCTTTCATGTGCTGCTGATTCCGTTCACCTGGTTTCGGGACATGCAGACCGGTGCCAAGGTGGCGACAGTCATCTTCGCGAGCCTCGCGTTGTTCGCATGTTACTGGCTAATTGTGCGCTACGAAATACGCTATCGATTACTGTGGTTGCTGGCGCTGCTGGCATGCTCGGCGCCTTTTCTCTACCGCATGAACATGACGAAGGCGCCGCCTTTCGCGATTCTCTTTCTCGTCGTCGGTAGCTACCTAATGTTCGAGCGGAAGCATTGGCAGTTGTTGCCGCTCGCGCTGGTTTTCACGTGGACTTATGACTTGTTCGTGTTGCTTGTGCTCGCGGCCGGGATTTGGACAGCCGTCGTCGCCTGGACAGAAGAGCGGCTTGAGTGGCGTCCGTTAGCTTACGTGGCCGCTGGTTGCGCGCTTGGCCTCGTGATCAATCCATACTTTCCGCACAACCTGCATCTGTTTTGGGAGCACGCACGGGTGAAGATCACGCCGACTGATTTCGCGACGAAAGTAGGTAACGAGTGGTACCCGTACGACACCCGTGAATTTCTCGCCAATTGTTTTGTCGCGCTGGTAGCAATGTTCGCCGGGTATCTTGCCTTTGACGGTAGCGATCGAAGGGCTTCGAAAAAGCCTCTTTACTTTCTGGTGCTGTCAACACTGCTGCTTGTCATGAACATGCGCTGGAAGCGATTCGCTGAATATTTTCCACCATTCGCGATTCTGTTTGCTGCATTCACTTTCGAGCAGTATTGGCGCGGGCGCGCGGTGTTTACGCGTCTGCCGGATGAAGTGCTGCATGACTTGCAGCCGTTCCTCGATCGTCAAGAGCCGACGGACATCGCGAAAGAAAAGAAAAATGCTGATACGTGGCGCACCGTGAAGATCGCGCTTGCCGCTGCAGGGCTCGCCGTCATTTTTCTGATCAATGTGCACCAGACGACCGGGGACATTTCCGGCAGCGAGCCACGCGACTATTACGCGCAGGGAACAGCGTGGATGCGGACGAACATTCCGGCGGGCCAGGTCGTCTTCAACACGGATTGGGACGACTTTCCGCGTTTGTTCTATTTCGACCCCACGCACGCGTATGTCTCCGGTTTAGATCCGACTTATTTGCTGGATCGGAGTCCGGACTTGTCTCAACTCTATGTGGACATAACGACCGGCGAGACGGAAGATCCCGGACCACTCATCAGGGATCGCTTCGGTTCGCAGTGGGTGTTTACCGATAATACGAACGATCACGTGTCATTTATTGACAACGCGGTAAAAAGCGGTTGGTTCGATGTCGTTTACAAAGACAAACAGTGCCGCATCTTGCACCTGCGCGCGGCGAAAGGCGAACCACCGGCTGACGAAGGCACAGATGACGATACCGGGGGCGACACTGGCAACGACAACTCGCCTTAAGAGAGCGGCGCAGTAGCGGGGCGCTGGAAGGGGTTCGAAGAGGTCGCAATGAAACGGGTGATTCCAATTTGCTTTGGTGTCAGCCTCGTCTTGACTGCCTGTCACCACGCCGCCGCGCCGGCAAACAACGACAACACTCCGGACACTTCAACTTATCGGCCGCTAGCCACGCCGGCAACAGAATTCGAGCAGAAGCTGAAGATGATGCGCGACGGCGGTTTTCGTTACGTGTGGGTATTTCGCAAGCTCGATGGAAAGGAATTCACGCACGAAGACACGGAAATCCTTCACACCAATGCGCCGAAGGTTGTGGATTGGATCGGCACCGATGATCGGAAGACATTTATCGCAGGTGCAAACGTTGTCATCCCGCCAGAGAATGAGCCGGAACTGAAGAAGCGATACAAGATTGAGGACCGGTCAGGAAAATGATCCATTGATTCAATGATTCAATGATTCAATGATTCAATGTCTAAGACCACTTTCCCAAACTGCGCGCGAGCTTCGATTAACTCATGGGCCTTTCGCGCCTCCGACAGGGGCAGTGTGCGATCGACGACGGCGCGAATCTGGCCCGATTCGATGAACTTCATCGCCGCCAGCAAGTCAGCCTTCGAGCCCATCATGGAACCGAGAATCGTCAGGTGCCGATAGAACACGTGGCGCAAATCGGTCTTCGCATCGAAGCCACTGGTGGCGCCGCACGTGACCAAGCGGCCACCTTTCTTCAAGGACAAAATCGAGCCTGGCCATGTTGCCGCGCCGGTGTGTTCGAATACGACATCGACACCGCGGCCGTTTGTCAGCCGCCTCACTTCTCTCGGCCAATCAGTTTGGGTGTAGTCAATTGTCACGTCCGCGCCGAGTTCGCGTGCTTTGGCAAGCTTCTCTTCTGAACTCGCCGTTGTGATCACGCGCGCGCCACGCAATTTCGCGATCTGAATTCCAAGTGAGCCGACGCCGCTGCCGGCCGCATGGACCAGGACGTCTTCGCCCGGTTGCACGTTCGCGCGCGCCACCAGCATGTGCCACGCGGTCAAAGTAACCAGCGGCAACGCAGCGGCTTCAAACCAATTGAGATTCTTCGGTTTCGGAATCACGTTGATGCCCGGCACCGCCACAAACTCAGCGTATCCGCCATCGCGCCGATAACCGATGATGTCATAGTCGTCGCACATGTTGTCGCGGCCCGCGAGACATTCAGCGCAATGACCGCAAGACACGCCCGGCTGAATCATCACCTCGTCGCCGGCGTTCACCCCTATTACTAACTCGCCGACTTCGCGCACGACGCCGGCAACGTCGTCACCGAGAATGTGTGGCAGAGGTATCTTGATGCCCGGCAGTCCGTTGCGCACCCAGACGTCGAGGTGATTCAACGCGCAAGCGCGCACTTCGACCAACACCTCGTTGGCTTTGATTGTCGGTTTGGAAACTTCGGTGAACTTCAGAACTTCAGGCCCACCGTGCTGTTCGAAGATGACGGCTCTCATAGTGCGCAAAGTGCAAAGAGCCAAGTGCAAAGTGCCGGACGCTCTTTGCCTTAGCTCTTCGCCCTTAGCTCTTTCCGCTTTAGCAGGTCATTGCTTTCCCGCTTCGATACCCTTGTTCACTTCATCGATCGCATCCTTAATGATGTCGATCGCGCGCGCGCGGTGGCCGCCCTTATCCGACGTGGCGTGGTCCAGGTTGTTCTTCGCGCTTTCCAAAGCCGCGAGCGCCGCGGTCATATGCGGCTGGTCTGGTGCCGCGCTGAAGATGGCGTGATTATGCCGGCGATCGAAAGCCATGCCGGCGTTGACCTCCGCAATTGCCTGATTTGTGAGCTGGATCGCCTTGACGCGATGACCACCTTTGTCAGGAATAGCTTTTTGCAATTCGCTCTTGGCGGTCAGCAAATCGGCGCGTGCTGCGCGCATGAACGGTTGGTCGCCCGCAGCGAGTCCCGCCACGGTTAATATCAACAAAGCAAGAACTGCCAAAGAAATTCGTGCTTTCATTGCCAAGACTCCTTTCGAAATCGTGAATTAATGGAAGAGACCAGAAGCGGCGCTAAGTTACTACAAACCTCCCGCGCCAGACAATGAATTCATTTGGCGTACATCATCGCTGTTTCCGTAGAGCGCGTCCGGCAAGGGTTCCCGTGAATTTGCCATCCGCAACTGCCAGCTGGCCGTTCACGATGACGAAGTGCATTCCTTTCGAAAGCAGCTCAGGCTGCTCGTACGTAGCGCGGTCAGTGACTCTGTTTGGATCGAACACAATCACATCTGCGAAGTAACCTTCACGGATTAACCCGCGGTCGGGGATGCGAAACGTTTCGGCGGTCAATGCGCTCGAATTCCGCACCATGAATTCCAGGGAGATCACTTTGTGCTCGAAAACGTATTCGTGCAGCTTCTTCGGGAAGGTGCCGTATTTCCGCGGATGTCCGGTCGAGCCATCTGAGCACGTCATGACAAACTTATCCTTCATGAAACGGCGAATGTCTTTTTCATTCATGTTGAACGATGCTACGCCCGCTCCGCCTGCGGTCTTGATAATTTCGAGCGCGGCTTCGACGGGCGTCTTGTTCATTTCCTGCGCGATCTGATTCAGGCGCTTCCCAACGTATTGTCGATCGCGGGAGTCAATGATTAACAGAGACTCAGCACCGCCGCGACGCTTCAGGTTCTGCTCCATCTCAGCAAGCAGTCGCGGCCTGGTTCCTGCGTCATCGATGCGCTGAAGCAGGCGGCTTTGCCCGTCAATCTCTGCCCAGCGCGGTACCAATGACGCGGTTAGGCTCGAGCCCGATGCTTCGTATGGATACTGACAGGCCGTCGCATCGATGCCTTCGCGCCGGGCTTTCTTCATCAGGTCAATTGCTTGCTTGCTCTGACCCCAAACATCCGGGCCAAGAGCCTTGATATGCGAGATGTGCACCGGGATGTGAGCTTCTCGACCGATGCGAATCGTTTCGCTAATCGCACCGAGCAGCCCAATCGTGTACGAGCCCTCATCGCGCATATGGGTGTCATAGATGCCGCCTTTGGTGGCGGCGACTCTCGCCAACTCGATGACTTCTTCTGTTTTCGCGTAGCTCTGCGGCGCGTAATACAAGCCGGTCGACATGCCAAAGGCGCCGTCATCCATCGCCTGCGCGATGAGCTTCTTCATTTCTTCCAACTGCTCGGATGTAGGTTGCGCGTCCGTTGCGCCCAACACGCGCCGGCGAACCGTCCCGAAACCTGCGAGCAGCGCGGCATTCGTGCCGATGCCTTGCTGGTCCCACTTGCGCAGCGTTTCGCCGATGTTCGACGGGCTGCCGCCATCGTTACCGGTTACGACGGTCGTCACGCCCTGCATCAGGTAGGGCTCGTTTGTTTTTCGGGTCGCGTCAGAGAGATCTTCGATTGTATGGGTGTGTGAATCAATAAATCCGGGTGCCACGATCATCCCAGTTGCATCAATCGTGCGCGCGGCGTTGAGACCCGCCTTTCGGGCGTCGCCGACGAAGACAATGCGATCGCCGCGAATCGCTACATCAGCTTTGCGAGCCTTACGGCCAGAACCATCAACCAGTTTGCCGTGCAGAATCAGAATGTCGACCTGGTCAGGAGCAGCGCCTGTGCCAACGGCAGGCGCGGTTAAGTTCGCCATTACGGACAAAAGCAAGACGCCGGCGATGAAATAAGAGAATCTCGGAACCATATGAATGTCAGGGCGACAGATTGTTGAGCGAGTTGGAGATTCTGTCAATCCTTCTTAATGCGACTTTTTGGAACCGCATACAGCTTTCCTGAGTTACAATCTGTGCGTTCCTCTCCCGTTGCCATGTTGGCTACTTCGGCCAGGTCACCGCTTTCCCCTAAATCAATTGAAAAGGATTCACATGATGAAAACTCGTTTACCAATGCTTGCGGCGATGTTCATCATCGGTTCTGCGATTCCCGTTTTGTCTCAGGAACGTTGGCAGCGCTTGCCTCCGCCGCGTGACGCGCAATTCTACGCGCCGCGAAACAAACTCGAAGAATTTGAATCGCGCACATCGACGCTGCTAATCAAGGGCCGTACCTGGGTTGCAACTTTGCGCACAGCGGCTGCAGCTACACGCGTCGAAGCGACGGATATTCGCGATGCCGCAAACGGAACGCGCGCCGCCGGCGTAACGGTTGTCATGACAGGTCCTACTGCAGGCGCTGAAGTCCGTTGTCTGATCGATTATGACGAAATCGATTCGCTGGTACGCGCGTTCGATGCGATGGAGAAGGCCGACGACTCGGTAACGAAACTGAGCAACTTCGAGGCGCATTACCGCACACGAGGCGACTTCGAAATAATCGTTTTTAAGCAGCTGACCGGAGGTATTGCGGCAGCCATTGAAGGCGGCTTCTTCGAACGATCGCGCATACTGCTGACGCTGGAAGAGTTCACGCGACTACGCTGGATGATCGCGCAGGCGAAAGAACGGCTGGACGAAATCAAATAGCAGTTCTTGGGTCGCGTCATTTTTCAATTTAAGGTAGAGCTTGACGATCCGGTTCGACCCATTCAGCTTTCGCTTTAGGCGATGCCAGCAGATCTGGCGAGTAATGCCGGCTGATCAAGTCCTTGTCAGCACAATGTTCGATCAAAGCGTTCGCCAACACCGGCAGGCTTTCATTTCCATGCCTTTCGACGAAGCACGACACAATGCGTAACCAGAACAATGTAATGGTCTCGTGGTAGCCGGTTTTTCCGTAGGTCTTTGCGAGCCGCCGAATTCCGCTGGTAACTTTGTTAGTGGCCTCTGCAAACGGCAGATTCCGCACATACCACAACGCCACCGTCAGATGCTGGTAGTGACGAAACTCAGATGGATGAAAAGTGCACGCCTCGAACGACTCGACCAACGCGCGAATCTCAGCTTCGTTTTTGTAGTAGGTCTTCATAACGTCTTCTCCATGACGCCAGTCTGTGGCCAAAAAAATTGAGGCGGACCGATTAACGATCCGCCTCATGTTCGTTGAGCTTGAACTCTTGTTACTTGGCAGCAGCCTGATTTACTCGAGCGGTCAAGCGCGACTTGTGACGCGCGGCGGCGTTGCGATGCAACACGCCCTTCTGCACGGCCTTATCGATTTCTGAAACGGTTGTGGGCAACAGCTCAGTGGCGTTCTTACCGCCTTTTTCCAAGGCGCTGCGCAGCTCTTTTACGGCAGTCCGCAGACGTGACCGGTTGCTGCGATTAACGACGCGCCGGCGCTCATTCTGCCGTACGCGCTTTTCTGCTGATTTATGATTAGGCATTCAAAATCTCCGAATTTCTCAAACTCCGCGCTAAGGACGACGATTTGGCCTTAGCGCGAAACTAGAAACTATAGGGACGCGGAGGGGTGGTGTCAAGACAACAAAGGCCCGTTCGGGTGCGGGCCTCTGTGCTTGACGTTAACCATCGCCGAATTAAGCGCTCACTTGAACCGATCGAAGAATGTTCTGGAAAACATTCTGGTAATTCGCGAAATCATCATTTGGCGCCACCGCAATCATATAAAGCACTCCGCCGTTGCGGAGTTGTGTTGTGATGACAGTGACAATTTCCTGACGACCGGTTGCCTCGTTCACGTTGTTCAGGGCGATCGAGAGCGCATCACGGCCATCGATCGTCGTTCGCAGGTAACCTCCCCGCGAACGCAGATTGCCGTTGCCTTGTTGCAAGCTGTTTATTAATTCATTCGTCGCTTGCTGCAGATTGCGGCTGTTAGGCTGGAAGACTCCGAAATTGACGCCGTGAGTGAAGACGGACTGCCCGTTTGTCGAGCCGTAGGCCCCTGCCGGCGCAAACCAAATCGAATTCCCGGAATCAGAGACCTCACGCCAATTTTCCGGAACGCTCACCTGCGCAACATTCAACACAGAGTAATTGCGGAAACGCGATGACGGAAAATCAACCCGTCCGCTCGGTGGATTACCGTAGCCCGTGCGATCGCCCGTGCGATCGCCATTCGGGTAAGGGTCGCCGCCCTGGTTCGGATAACGTCGACCGCTACGCTGAATTTCCGCCATGGTCTGCGCGCGCGGATATCCGCGCAGCCGCTCGTTCACCGCGATGAACTGGCGATTATCGCGCGGAACATTTCTGACTTGCAGAGACTGCGCTTCCTGATTGATTCGTTCGTAGCGATTCGCCGGGCTCGGGTGATCGCTGAAGAAACCGCCACCACCGCCGCCTTGTCGTTGGATAGTCTGAAACATGTTCGCGAGTTCGCGCGGGTCGTAACCGGCGTTGGCCATGATGCGCGCGCCGAGAAGGTCCGCTTCAGTTTCGTATTCGCGACTGAACTTCAGAAAATAAACACCGACCGAGCCCTGCGCAACCTGGCCCAACCCCGGACCGCCGAAGATGGTTCCAGCAATTCCGGCGATACCGGCAAGCAAGCCGTACTTCTGGGCTTTCGTAGCTTGCGCTGTCCCGTGCCGCAACGCGACGTGACTCAATTCGTGAGCCATCACGCCGGCCATCTCGCCTTCGCTGCGCGCCGCCTGAATCATTCCGCGATTCACGTACATGGGTCCACCCGGCAGCGCGAACGCGTTGATGTCGCTCGCGTTTATGACTTTGAAATAGTAACGAAATTCAGGATGCTGAAACTCAGGAGGAATCGCCGCCACCAGTCGCTGGCCGACTGATTCCACGTAACTCTGCACTTCAGAGTCGCGCAGCAGCGGAAACTGCTGTTCGGCTTCTGCGGCTGCTTGCCGTCCCACTTTCACGTCGTCCGATGGGCTGTACTTGTTGCTGTGATACTTGATTTGCGTTTGCGCAAAGGTCGTAAGCGGTGTCGCGACCACTGCCAGAGCAAGCAACCAAGCTGCCCATCGCGCCGCAAACCTCGTGTTAACGTTTCTCATTCCAATCTCCCTCCAAATAATTCACTCAATGGAAGAACTGTTTTGATGCTCTTCGTTCACATTTCGCCGCCATTGGACTATCAATTCGGGTGCCACGATCCCATTGGTTCGAGCGACCACCCATTTCTTACAGAAATCTTGCAGTAGCTTCCTGGCAGCCCATTCTTCGGGCTATTTATCCGCATCGTAATCAGACAATTTTGGAACGCGTTTCAATTTCGTTGACTGGCAGCCCATTTCGTTCAAAGACCAGAGTGCACCAGAAGCTCTGAGGCCGTCCAGCATTTTTCGCTTCACTCCCACTCGCCGGATGTTAAGCTGTAACAGCGCTCGTTGCGCGACAGAGATGCAGGCTGAAACTCTCAATTGTCCAAACTGCGGCGCGGCGATTTCGTCGGATTCGTCGCGCTGCCAGTATTGTGAATCAAAGCTCGCGACCATTGCGTGCGGCCAGTGTTTTGGCATGATGTTCATCGGCAGTCGTCACTGCCCGCATTGCGGCACAGTGGCATCGCCGGCGACGCCTTTGGCGTTGTCAGCTCTAAAGTGTCCGCGTTGCAAAGTCGAATTGTCATCGATCACAATCGGCGGCGAGTCGATCCGTGAATGTCAAAAGTGCAGCGGGTTGTGGTTGGAAGTTGCCGCCTTCGAACGAATTTGCGCGAGCCGCGAACAGCAATCGGCAGTGCTCGGCGTGGCTTCAACTGTTCCGGGACACGCCGTTAATTTATCTGCTGAACCAATCCAGGTTTCCTACATCCCTTGTCCGCAGTGTGGGCAGTTAATGAATCGGATGAATTTCGCGCATTGCTCAGGCGTTATCGTCGATGTTTGTCGCGGGCACGGTACCTGGTTCGACGCGTC
>Ga0207675_100000501_pt1 | contig 38076 bp, 31 predicted proteins | sample KBSSwiS42_FD_184305 | JGI IMG/M metagenome (GOLD analysis project Ga0207675, IMG submission 184305) | Switchgrass rhizosphere microbial communities from Kellogg Biological Station, Michigan, USA - KBS Switchgrass S4-2 (SPAdes) (version 2) | ecosystem: Host-associated > Plants > Roots >...
CATTTAAGATTGTAGCGAGGACGAAGAAACTGAGAGTTAGTATTGTCGCAAGGATTGCTGTAACGAACGCCTGGAGTTTTCGGCGACGAGCCGTGTGGCGGTAGACAAAAAAGGAAGCGAAGATTATCGCAGCAACCGGCAGTACGAGCGATACGGTAACGATTAGACCAGGCCGCGACGCCGGATTCGGAGAAGAGGAGATTCCTAGCACAATTCCAATGCATGAACCCGCGCCAAGAAGCGCCGCAAGAAATGACACGCCAACAACCAACTTTGGGCGCATGAGAATTGTCCCTTTGAGTTACCTGATTCAATCAGGCCCTCGTCAGTATGGACCGCAAAACGCCGCCAAGAATAACACAGCCTCAAAGAGTCATATCCGCAAATGTCTTACTCCACACAGGAAGCAGCACCTTTTATTCCAATCATTGAACACTTATAACAAATGATAAGCAGAAGCTCGTTATTGTGGTTGTCCCGTCACGAAGGACTAAAAGATTTCGCTACTCGCTTCAAAAGTTTCAAGAAGCTCACTACCCGTTTTGTTGCGGGTGAAAGTATCGATGAAGCAGTTAAGTTTATTGAGGAAATAAATGCGGAAGGCTGTTCCGCAACTTTCGATCATCTCAACGAGTCGGTAGGTAGCGCTGCTGAAGCGGATTTGGAAGTCTCCGAGTATTTGAACATTCTTTCAAAGATCGACGAGACCAGGATCAATTCAAACGCCTCGATCAAACTAACTCAATTTGGCCTTGGTCTTGATCATGAACTCGCCTATAAAAACGTTCGCCGGGTTGTTGAGGAGGCGCATCGACGTGGGATTTTTGTGCGCGTAGACATGGAAGATTCTGCTGTTACCCAGGTGACGATTGATATCTTCAAACGATTGCGCGCTGAGTTTGGTCTTAACGATGTCGGCATAGTCTTGCAGTCGTACTTGCGACGCACTTATGCCGACGCGCAGGAACTAGTGAAACTGCCGGCGCGGATTCGCATCTGCAAAGGTGCTTACAACGAACCTCCCGAGGTCTCGTTTCCTGATAAGAAGGATGTCGACGATAACTACGTTCGGGTTATGCAACTGCTGCTTGCGAGCGGTACGTATCACGGAGTTGCGACTCATGATCCGAAGATGATCGATGCCACCGTCAACTTTGCGAATAAAGAGGGAATCGGTAAGGACAAGTTTGAGTTTCAAATGCTTTACGGCATCCGGCGCGATCTACAACGCCAACTGGCGCACGACGGCTACAACATGAGGATCTATGTGCCATACGGAAAACACTGGTATCCTTACTTCATGCGTAGATTGGCTGAACGTCCAGCCAATGTTTGGTTCGTGGTGAAGAATATGTTCAAGGGTTAAAGATGTACTGCTCAAACTGTGGAACGCCAGAACAAACTGCAAAGACCTATTGTCGTAAATGCGGCAAATGGATTGGCACTGGGGCTCCCGAAGAGCGGATGACGGTAATGATCGTCTTCAACCTTTTGAGCGCCATCTTTGGTGCGGCTGCGGCAATCGCTTTGTACTTAACGTACTTCGGCGACAAGACAGCCAAGTGGTCGGTCTATGTTGCTGCGACGTTTTGTTTGATTATCTCGGTGTATCAGACATTGAGTTTCTTTTTTGCTTTGAACCTGCGCAGTCGCCTAAAGCAAGGACAATCGTCGTCAACCGAACTTGGGTCGAAAGACGTTCGGGAACTTCCTGAAGCGAATGCTTCCATGTTTGTTCAACCAAAAAGTGTGACGGAAAACACTACGGAACTCCTGGAGCGCAAATCACAAAATGGCTAGCTGGCTCTGGATTTTTTGGGTCGTACTCGGACTTGTTCTCATCGTCGCCGAGATATTCACGTCGGGATTTGTATTGCTGTGGTTCGGTATCGGCGCGCTTGCTGCTGCGCTTTTGGGCATCGTCGGTATCGATAGTCTCGCTCTTCAGTTCCTGGTTTTTGCAATTGTCTCAAGTGGACTAACAGCGGCCTCACGAACCATCTTTATCAAGTACTTTTCAAGGGAGAAATCCGGACAGTCGCTGCGTAGCGGTGTTGACGCTTTGCCTGGAAAAATTGGCACTGTAGTTTCTTCTAGTCGAGGCGCATTGCAGGAGGGAGCCGTTAAGGTTTTCGGGTCGACGTGGACAGCGTACCCCGCGCCAGGCGAACCTCCTTTAGAAGCCGGTGAACGCGTTTGTGTGGAAAGTATCGAAGGCGCATCGATCTACGTTAAGCGAATTGAAGGTGAGCGGGATTGGAGAGGCAGGGAGTGAAAGCATTCAGATTGTCGTTTGGATTGAGGTCCGCAGCAGACTGGTTTGAAACCAGCTGAAATCTACAGTCTACAAGCTTAAATACTTCAGATTCGCGGTTCAGTATCCGCTTCGTAGGTGTCGTCCAGGGTCTTGTCTTCTTCGAGTGGTGGAAGCTCGATTGTGATTCGGTCGTTGGAGGGTTCTTCGAGGTCGTCGCCAAGGAACCTGGCGAGAACTACCGTGATGTTATCCTCGCCGCCGCGATTATTCGCTTCTTCAACTAATCCGTCACAGGCCTTAACAAGGTCGCCTTCGCTATTCGCCACGATGTGTTGAATGTCTTCAGCACGTAGTTTTCCGGAAAGTCCATCACTACAAAGCAGAACAGCATCGCCTTGTCGGAGTCGAATCTTGCCGGTGACTGGCGAAATCTCACTTTGTGCGCCGAGCGCTTGCAAAATCACATTCCTAAACATGTGAGTCTCCGCTTCGCTCTCGCTAATCTGGCCGACGTCGACTAACTGCTGAACGAGTGATTGGTCTTTCGTTGCTAGTCGGATCTGGCCCCTGCGGATTACGTAACCACGACTGTCGCCAACCTGTACCAGATCCAATGAATTTCCCTTTACTGCAGCTCCAGTAAACGTCGCTCCCATTCCAGCGCAACGGGAGTCTTCCTGGCTGCGCAGATGTATCGCCAGGTTTGCGTAGACAGTAGCGTTCTTCAAACACTCGACTAGATCGATTGAAGGATCGCACGGCTCTTCACCGCCTGCGCCTACAAGCATCTCGCGAACTGAGTCAACAGCCATTCGACTGGCGACGTCACCGGCAAGCGCTCCACCCATACCGTCTGAAACAACAAGGACGAGACCTTTGCTGCCAAGATCAAATCGCCTGAGTTTGTCGGGTGCGTTGGTGCCGTCAGTGCCGGTCCAGGTCTGCTCGGTTGAGAGATCTAGAACCAGAAAGTTGTCTTCATTGCCACGTCGGACACGGCCAACATCTGATTTGGCGTATAACTCAACAATCATAAGGAGAGCGAAATAAAAGGAGTCTGATAAAGGCTGAGAACGAAGTGATTGTAACCTGTCTATACTTGACTGTCACCCGTCGAGTTTCCGCACAAAATGTAGTTCGCCCCAGCGTTCGAGGCAAGATAAAAGTTCAGTCTGACTAAATCTTGTCCAGGGCCTGCTCGATATCCGCAATTATATCGTCTGTATCTTCAATGCCTACGGAGATTCTAACAAGTCCATCAGTGATGCCCAGTCGTTCGCGCTTATCAGCGTCAACCGAAGCATGAGTCATTGTAGCCGGATGCGATATCAGGGTTTCCACGCCGCCGAGGCTTTCTGCCAGGGTGCATAACTTCACAGATTCCAACACTGTTCGCGCGTTGGCGAACGAACCAACATCAAAAGCGACCATTCCACCAAATCCGCGTTGTTGTCTGCGCGCCAATGAATGCTGCGGATGTGACGCTGACCCTGGATAGTAGACCTTATTCACTTTAGGGTGTTCTTCCAGAAAAGCAGCCACAGCACGTCCCGATTTGTCATGCTGCTCCATTCGCAGCGCCAGCGTTTTTGTTCCGCGCACCACAAGCCAGGAATCAAAAGGCGAAAGAATTGCGCCGGCACTGTTTTGCACAAAGCCGATCCAATTTGCATCTTCTTCGTTGTTGAGCACCACGATTCCGCCAACTCCATCTGAGTGCCCGTTGAGATACTTCGTCGTTGAATGGACGACGATATCCACGCCGAATTCGAGTGGTCGTTGCAGGTAAGGCGACATAAATGTGTTGTCGCAAACGACGCGAGCTCCAACGCGATGAGCAATGTCGCTAACGGCCTGCAAATCCGTCACGATCATCACCGGGTTTGTCGGCGTTTCCAAAAACACCATCTTGGTATTTTGTTTTATCGCAGCTTCGACGTTGAGTGGATCAGAAGTGTCGACGAAGTCAAACTCGATATTGTAGTTCGCTAGAATCTTTGTGAAGAGTCGAGACGTACCACCGTAGGTATTGTCCGAGACGATAACATGTTCGCCGGCTTTGACGAGTTTCAATGTGGCATCAATCGCCGCCATTCCTGAAGCGAAAGCAAAACCAAAACGCGCGCCTTCAAGTGCAGCGATGTTTCGTTCGACAGCGGACCGGGTTGGATTCTGAGTTCGAGCGTACTCGTAGCCTTTATGTTTACCTAAGGCATCCTGCGCATAGGTTGAAGTTTGATAAATGGGAACTGTGACTGAGCCAGTTGCTTCATCAGGTTCCGAGCCGGTATGTATTGCAATAGTGGCAAATCCCATAATAGTGAATCGTGAATAGTTAATAGTGAATCGTGAATAGTTAATAGTGAATCGTCATCGTGAATCGTCATCGTGAATCGTCAATTCGATTTACGATTAACTATTTACGATTCACTCAAATATTCCCTGGCTTTGATATCTCTCTCCGCTGTCAGGGAAAACTGTAATAACTCTTTTCCCTGGCCCTAGTCTTTCCGCAATCTTGTACGCCGCAGTTGCTGCCGCACCTGAGGACCAACCGCCAAGCAATCCTTCACACCTTGCTAGTCGCTTCAGTGATGCACAAACGTCGTCGTCCATCACCATCATCACTTCATCTGTCAGTGAAGCATCGTAGATTGGAGGAATAAAATCCTTTTGGCCGATACCCTCGATCTTCTTGGGACCTGGCGGGCCGCCTCCGTAAATCGAACCTTCGGGTTCTACCAGCACACAAAGAACGTTTGGATTAACTTTCCTGACCGCACGCGAGACTCCGACAAATGTTCCCGATGTTCCAGCGCCAATCACCACAGCATCAATCTGACCCTCAAGCTGCTCAATTATTTCAGCCGCAGTAGTCAACTCATGAAAGCACGGGTTTGCGGTATTCTCAAACTGCTGTGGGACAAAACTTCCTTCGATCTGTTCGGCCAGCTCGTGACATCGTTCAATCGCGCCCTTCATACCCGACTCCTGAGGCACGTATTCGATTTCGCCGCCCAATACCTCTATCAGCTTCATCTTTTCAACGGCAAACCCGCGCGGTACACACAAGACTACCCGATAACCCTTCGCGATGCCGACGAGTGCTAATCCAATCCCAGTGTTGCCGGCGGTTGGTTCGATAATTGTCGCACCGGGACGCAGGAGCCCTTTTCGCTCAGCGTCGAGAATCATGCCGAGTGCGGCCCGATCTTTTACAGAGCCACCTGGATTGAGCCATTCAATTTTGGCGTAGACACTTGCGAGTGGCGGTGGAGCAAAACGAGCGAGGTGGAGAAGAGGAGTGTGACCGATTAGGTCGATAATGCTTTCTGCTGTTCCGAGAGCCATTAACCCGAAGGGAGTTTCACTTTCAAAGCGAATTTGATCGGGGTGGATGGTAGCCCGAGCACTTAGGGGTGTCAAATTGATTACCGAATGCCGATTGTCGATTGCCAATTCTCTCCCGCATCGCAGGGACATCAAAAACGCAATCGGCAATCGGCAATGATCTCATCGCGCTCGTTGTTTCGGATCGAGATACTCTCGCAACCCGTCGCCGATGAAATTAAACGCGAGGACTGTAAGAGCGATTGCGATTCCAGGAAAGATTAGCGCATGCGGTGCCGCAGCGAGAGTCGACAGGTCACGCGCTTCTTCGATCATCACACCCCATGACGGGGCGGGTGGTGGCACTCCGAGTCCTAAGAATGACAAGGATGCTTCTGACAACACTGCGCCGGCCATGCCCAAACTTGCCTGCACGATAAGTGGCTGAATTGCGTTTGGCAGAATGTGAATAAACAAGATTCGGGCGTCGCTTGCACCGAGTGCTCGCGCGGCTTGAACAAAATCATACTCGCGAACTTTTAGAACCTGCCCACGAATCAGCCGAGCATAACCAACCCAACCGATGATGCAGAGTGCAAAGATCAACTTGTTCAACCCGGCGCCGAGGAACGCGACCATGGCTATGGCCAACAACAAACCTGGGAACGCCAGGAAAACGTTGAAGACGTAACCCGATACAATACGATCAACCCAACCGCCGTAGTAGCCTGCAACTGCACCCAGAATCGTTCCGATGAAAGCAGACACGAAGACGACGATAATACCTACTTGAAGTGAGATACGTGCGCCGAACACAACTCGCGAGAAGATGTCGCGTCCCGTGGAGTCAGTGCCAAACCAGTGTGCCGATGAAGGAGCCAGGTAACGGATCGCGAGATCAGTCGTACCGACGTCATAGGGCGCAATCCACGGTGCAAAGAGCGCAACAATCACGAGAACTGTAACGATGATTAAGCCTGCGATTGTTAGTCGATTCATTAAAAAAGAGTGTGCTTAGTACTTAGCGCTTTGAGCTTTGTTCGTTTCTTGTTAGAGCGTCAACAACATTGACAGGTACAAAGTACAAAGCACCAAGGTTATTCTTAAGAGACCCTAATTCTCGGATCCAGCCACCTATACACAGCATCCGTCAGCATGTTTGCAACGATGTAGGTCATGCTGATGACTAACACGCAGCCCTGGACGACTCGATAGTCACGCTTACCAATCCCATCTTCCACAAGCAGCAATCCGAGCCCGGGCCAGCCGAAAATCTTTTCGGTGATAATGGCGCCTGCCAACAGCACGCCTAGTTGCAACCCAAGGATGGTTACGACTGGAATCAGACCGTTCTTTAATACGTGCTTATAAATAACTGTCCGTTCGCTTAGTCCCTTTGCTCGCGCGGTTCGAACGTAATCTTCACCGAGCTCCTCGATCACGGAAGATCGAACCATGCGTGTAAGGATTGCCGATAGCGCCGCGCCCAAAGTAACTGACGGCAGAATGATGTCGCTCCAATCAAATCGACCTGACGGCGCCAGCCAACCCAGTTTGACTGCGAAGACGTAGACCAACATCGGTCCAATGACAAAACTCGGCAAACTAATACCGAGTAGTGCGACGACCGATGCTGCGTTATCGATTAGGGTTCCTCGATGCGTTCCGGCGATGACACCGAGAGGTACCGCAATGACGACGGCTACCAGCAACGCGACGATGGCAAGTTCGATCGTTGCCGGATAGCGTTCGAGGATCAGACTTCTGACAGGCTGATCATTACGGAATGACAACCCCATGTCGCCATGCAAGAGTGATCGCCAGTAGTCGGTGTAGCGGTTGTCAACCCCATGCCAAACGAAGTGTCGTTGGTCGTTATCGTCGCGTGGAAAGGAAAAGAAGAATGGAGGTCGATCGAGTCCATGTTTCTGGCGAAACTGTGCAAACTGCTCGGGTGTGGCTTGTTCACCAAGAACCGCAACTGCGGGGTCACCGGGAACGAGTTCGATCAGGATAGTGACCAGCGAAACTACGGTCCAGGCAACTAGTAGCAGAATCAGCAGCCGTCTCAGACCACCGAGGAGCCTATACCTAAAGGTTGTCCGCACTCGGGCGAGTTCTCATTCTGAAGAAAGGATTAATGAAGACGGGCGAATGATAGCAGAATTGTCCGATAAACTTCAGTTTGTAGTTGTGATCGGGCACGAACTCCAAGCCGCGACCACAAACTGAAGTTTATCGGACAAAAAAAACGTAGCCCGGGTTTGGTCCGAATACTCGCACAGCCCCGACAACCGCGCGCTTAACCAAACCAAACCCGGGACTACGTATCTGGTTGCATACTTAAAACGTTGCAACCAATTCTAAAAATCATTGCGACCTTCTGCCCAAATGCAGAGCCGCGATACCTCCGGTCAGGTTTTCATAATCAACCTGATCGAATCCCGTTTTTTCCATCAAGAGCGCGAGTTGTGTTTGATCCGGAAACTTCGAAACTGATGCTGGTAGGTAAGTGTAGGCGCTAAGCGAACCACTTATTATTCCACCCATCAACGGCAGAATCCTTCGGAAGTAGAGACTAAACGCTGGTCGAAGAATAGCGTTCGTGGGTCTGGAAAACTCCAATACCGCTAGCCAGCCGTTTGGTTTCAAGATACGGCGTAGCTCACTTAGGCCACCTTCAACGCTAGCAAGATTACGCAAACCAAAAGCAATCGTGACGGCATCGAATGTGCCGTCTTTAAACGGCAAATGCAGCGCGTCTCCCTCTATTAGGTTTATCTCAACAGGGACTTTCCCTGCCGCGATGCTTAACATCGGTCGACAAAAGTCTGTAGCAACAACCCGGGCTCCTGTGTTTTCAAATAACGTCAGCGATAAATCGCCGGTGCCGCAAGCCACATCAAGTATCAACGAAGCGTCGGCCGTCAGTTTCGCTTTCAGCCTTTTGGCTACCTTCGTGCGCCAACTCTTGTCGACATTGCCAGACAAGAGGTGGTTCAGGACATCGTAGCGCCCCGCGATCCTTCCAAACATCTCACGAACACGTTTAGCGTGTTCGATTGCGGCACTTTCATTCTGAGACACAGTTAAGCCAAATTTGATGGAGGTTTGGTTGCAAGTCGCTTGCAAACAATTTGTGATTACCTGGGACTACTGGTCGCTCCAGGTTTGGTAGGTGGCTTTGGCGAAGGTTTCGGCTCAGCAATTTCACCCAGGACTTCAAATTGGATGTTGCCCTGTAAAGCAGCTCTTAATTGACTGATATCCCCAACCACGACGGTCGCAATCGAAGCATCCTTGAAAAGTCGGCCGGCCACACGTTGAAGATCAGCACTAGAGACAGTTCGAATAGAGGTCGCTCGATCCTGAGCCACGGGGAGTCGGTAAGTTGCCATATCGAGCCACGAATCCGCTTCGATTTCCCCAGGGGAGGTTGAACCACCTTCTGCGAGGCTTTCCCGGACAGCCCGTTCAAGTTCAGCAGTACTAACGGGATTGGAAAGTACTGACTCGAGCATTTTTTTTGCATTCCCAATGGATTCCACCACTTGTGGACTGCTTACCGCGGTTCCCAAGACAAACATGCCGGGAAGCATATAGCTTTCACTGCGTGCAGACGTTGGTCTGGTGTCGGACGCTGGGGCCAACGCCGCCCACCGATTTTGCACAACTCTTGCCAAAATCAGAGCAGCATAGAAATCCTGGTCTGATCTCGAAACGCCACGCACAGCAAGACGGATTTCGGCTGTGGGTGATGGAATATTGACCAACAGGGTTCGAGTGTCCGGAGTTTTAGCTGCACGAAAAGTGGAGGGTATTAGCTGTTCACTCTTTCGCCAGGCACCAAATAGTTGTTTCAGCGTTCGATTGATGCGCGACTGATTAAAACCGCCGACAATAGCCATGGTTGCGTTATTGGCATTCAAGAAACGCTCTTTCGCGAGCATCAAATCCGCTCGATCCACGCGCTCGAGGTCCTCGGCGTAGCCAGAAGCCGGTCGGCCGTAAGGAAAATCTCCAAAGAGCCGGACCGCAATGGCGCGGTCAGCAACCATCGCCGGGGAAATCGTTGTGTCCCTGACGATCTTGATGCGAGTTGAGCGGATCCTGCTAACTACGTCCGGGGTGAGTTGTGTGGCCAGAATAGCGTTACGCAGCACCTCCATAATATTGTCGAGTTGCTCAGATTTTCCGAGCATTGTAATGGTCATCGAATCGTAGTTAACACTGACGTTCAGTTTCCCCCCCATTTGTTCAGTAAAGAAGTCGACGGTTTCAGGGTCCGGAAAGAGAATGTCGCCCAGAAGTGCCATCTCGCCAGCCTTTCCGTCTAAATCGAAAGCACTGCCGCTGTGAATACGAAGCTTTACCAGTACCTCTGTGCTGCCCGGTTTTGGCCAGAAAAAAACCTTAAGGCCGTTCAAAAGTTCCTGGCTTTGAGGCGCCGACACCGGCTGGGCACTTAAATTGTGAAATACCGTGAGCAGGCAGACTGTGATACCGATCCATCTGATCGTGTGCTTACGTAATGTTGTAGACATTGACATCTGAAGGTTGAGACAAAGGTGCTTTCAGCCGTTTTGCGCAGTATCCAGGGGACGAAAACATCTTAGATGCGAGGTGTTTGCCCGTCAACCGTTTGGCAATTGAGTGCATCCAACGCGTTGGTAAGTCAGCGCGTTATGGGCAATCCGCCCTCTGTAAGCCCCGAAGAGTTGTTGTAATTGTTAGCCACGGTGCTACGAATTATTTGGTCCTAGAGAGAATTTGCCGGTCACAGCATAACTTTTGTGGTGTTCGCGGTAATAACAGTAGGAGCCGATTCCTGCAGGATCGAGAGGTTGATTGCCAGATAGAAACAAAGACGAACTTTTGCTTCAACGAGCAGGGGACGGGGACCAGGCAGCCTTCATGGAGATTTATGAACGTCACAGGCTACCGGTTTTTCGTTTCGCTTATCGGCTCTTGGGATCGGTAGAAGGAGCTGAAGATCTCACGCACGATTGTTTTTTGAGTCTCATTCGAAACGTGAGCAAATTCGATCCGTCGCGCGCTTCTTTGCGAACCTATTTGTTTGCAGCGGCACGCAACCTGGCGATGAAGCAGTTTCGCAACGCGGGAAGGGAATCGAGTTTGGATGAGTTAACAGAAGAGCCGCGGCTACCGTCAAGACACGAGCCGCTGCGCCTGGTGTTGGATGAAGAACTGACGAATCAAGTCCGACACGCCGTAATGAGTTTGCCGCCACTGCAACGAGAAGCATTGGTTCTGTTTGAATATGAGGATTTGAGCTTGAGTGAGATTGCCGATATCACTGAATCGGATATTGGAGCAGTTAAGGGTCGGCTTTTCAGAGCAAGAGAGGGTCTTAAGCGGATGTTGAGGCCCTATTTGAACGCGAATTCTGAATTGAATAGTCGTCGGGAAATTGTTACTTTGAGGGAGGCGTAAGATGGGCGTTGAGCCTGAAGAAGAGTTTGTTTCAGATGATCAGCTCAAGACGCTGCTCGAACGCTGGATTGCGCCAGACCCTTCGAGAGTTCTCGACAAGCGTATTACAACGAGCTTTCAAAGAGAATTTTCAGGCGCAGACGGGCTGTCTCAGTCAGTGCTGCTCCCCCATAGGCGAGAAGAGGTAGTATTGATGAAGTTCTGCAGCAGATGCGAAGAAGAGTTTGCCGACAAGTTCAGTTTCTGTCCGGTGGACGGTAATCCATTAACAACGGTTGCTGTCAAAGATGAGGAACCGAGTTTGACGGTTAGCAGGGAAGCCAGCCACGAAGAATCAGAGCCATGGGTACAAAGTAATGGCTCGTACTCCACTACCCCGAGCGTTGATCTCACGCCACTCTCTGCGACGCCGCTGGTCGCTGTGAATTCCGGGAGTTCAACACCCACGAGTTCTGGCATGGCGTTGCGCGAAGAGTATCACCTCACGATCATGGACGATTCTGGGCTCGTTGCTCGTTTGTCCCACGAAGTTAAAGATACAGCTCACGAATATGAATTGACCTGGCCCGAGTTCAAGCGTGATCCGTTTGGATTCACAAAGAGAACATTTGTTGGCTATGGCCAGATGCTCAAGAAGTTTCTGGGAAACCGCAACGTCTTGCTTGCAATGGGCGCCGCTGTTCTCGCAATGTTTGGTCTCGTTGGCGCTGTCGCAGCCATCGATCGCGCGCAATCATCAACCAAGACGTCCCGCGTTGGCTTAGTTGGATTTGCTGCTGTTGCGGCACTTCTTCTTATCGCACTCTTTTCAACGATGCTTGGTAAGGAGCGTGGCGCCGCAGTGATGGGTGCTGAGCCTTCAGACTCGAAAACAGTCGTTGCTGGAATGTTGGTGTCGTTCTTGTTCCTGTTTGTGGTAATGGGCGGGGTCTTTTGGATGGATCGCAAACACAAACAGGCTGAATTGCTGGCCCAGAACGAAGAGCTTCAGGTTGAGCAGATGCTCGACATCCCTAACGAACAACCCACTCCTGAACCTGGTACCGCCGGTCTTAACAAAGGAAGCGGTGGTGGTAGCAAGCCCAAACCAGAACGTGCGGCAGGCGGCGGAGGTGGTGGACGTGAAGAAGCGAAACCAGCGTCGTTTGGTAAAGTTCCGCAGGCCTCTTTAGACGTGCCGCAAGTTGTGGCTCCAGATCCTAAGCCACCGCAAATCAAGAATCCTTCATTACCTGTGGCCGCCACAGTGGTTGCTGATCCGATGTTGGTACCACCTGATGCGCGAGTTTTGCCATACGGTGACTACAAGTCGAAGAGCACTGACCCTTCGTCCGGTTCAGGTACTGGAAATGGAATTGGAACTGGCCAAGGTGGCGGTATCGGACCTGGTGAAGGTGGCGGTCTGGGACCAGGACGTGGTGGAAATATCGGCGGCGGTGACTTCAACGCCGGTGGCGGTGGACCCGGTGGTGGCGGCGGTGGAGATTACTCCAAAATCTTTACGGGTAAGGAAGTGACTTCCAAAGCGCGGCTAATCTCGAAGCCTGAACCGCAATACACTGAGGAAGCAAGGAAAAATCAGATCACAGGCACCGTGGTTTTGAAGGTAGTGTTTGCTTCGTCGGGTCAGGTAACGAACATTCGCACAGTTTCGGGCTTGCCAAATGGATTGACCGAACGTGCCATCGCAGCTGCCAGGCTGATCAAGTTTGTCCCGGCAACCAAAGATGGCCACCAGGTCTCAATGTGGATGCAGCTCGAGTACAACTTCAATCTGTACTAATGTCCGATAAGCTTTAGCTTGTCGTTGAGTAAAATAAAAAAGGCGCCGGAAATTCTTCCAGCGCCTTTTATCTTTTGGGAAACCAGCTAAGCGTACTTCTCAGCGAATCTCTTCATCCGTTTGACGCCTTCTTCTAACTGCGCCATTGACGTCGCATACGACATGCGCACAAAACCTTCTGCGCCAAACGCTGCTCCTTCAGTTACCACTGTCTGTTCCTCCTCCAGTAATCTTTGGGCAAATTCAGCCGAAGTCTTCAGCTCCTTTTTCAGACAACCACGCACATCCGGAAACGCATAAAACGCTCCTTCAGGTTCGGCACACTTAATTCCTGGTATTCCTTTGAGCGCGTCCAGCAACCACGCTCGACGTCGCGTGTACTCACCCAACATCACTCCAACCGAATCCTGAGGTCCATTGAACGCCTCAACAGCAGCCCACTGCGCTATTGAGTTTGGATTAGACGTGCAATGACCCTGGACCTTCAGCATTGCTTTTATCCATTCAGCAGGTCCTAGCGAGTAACCCAAACGCCACCCAGTCATCGCGTAAGTCTTGGAGAATGATCCGGCAATGCAGAGTTTGGAACGAAGCTCCGCAGGCAGAGTGGCCGCGCTAAAGATTTCTGCCGGCGAGTAGACAAAGCGGAGATAACATTCGTCCGAGATAACGTAGATGTCGCGCTCTGCCGTCAATTCCATGATGCGCCGGAATTCGGACGGCGGTAACACCCGTCCCGATGGATTCGACGGCGAGTTAAGAATGAGTAGCTTCGTTCGCGGCGTAATTGCCTGCCTGACTTGTTCGGCAGTAACCACAAAGTCAGTCTCTTCCGTTTCAATGAAGACGGGCTTCGCACCAGCAAACACAACAATCTCAGGAAAGGTCACCCAATATGGCTTGGGAATTAGACACTCATCGTCTTGGTCAAGCAGGGTGACAACGGCATTAAAGATAGCTTGCTTACCACCGGACGTTCCCATTACTTCTGACGGTTGATACTCAACCTGAAACTCTCGCTGGTAGAAATTGATGATTGCTTTCTGGAGTTCACGCGTTCCGCCGGTTGAGGTGTATTTTGTCCGGCCGACTCGCATTGCTTCGGCGGCGGCTGCTTTGATGTTATCGGGTGTGTCGAAGTCAGGTTCGCCGGCGCCAAAATCAACGACGTCAGCGCCTGCCGCACGCAAAGCTTCCGCAGCTTGCATCGCCTTAAGAGTAGACGACGATTGCATTCGAGAGACGTTGCCGGAGGTGGAAAAGGGGGAACTAACTGGCATGGGTTTCATTGATGATGATTATCCGGTGAGACAAATCAACCGCGAACTCGCAATGTTTCTGACTCACCGCTTTGAAGATCCTTTCGTTGAACTTTTCTTGGTAGGCGCTGTTGTCCCCCATGGGTTCTTTGAACTTTTACCTGTTCAAAAAAAATCTATTGCATGGAATGTCGGGAGTATACCACGCGACTTAATAAGCAATTGCGTTACCCTTTATTCATTTTTTCTTTCATTCGTCTCTCGATTACCGGGGGCACGAGACCGTCGATTGCGCCTCCAAGTTGGAAGATTTCTTTTACCAAACGAGAGCTTACATAAGAGTAAGTTTCGGCTGGCATCATGAACACAGTCTCAATGCTGGGCTCCAGGCGTCGGTTCATGAGCGCCATTTGAAGCTCGTACTCGTAATCGGAAATAGCGCGTATGCCACGAACGATCGCGTCAGCCTGCTGCGCCACAGCGTAATTTACAAGCAGGCCACGAAAAGAATCGACGCGAACATTACAACCGCCTCGACTGATTTCCTTTAATACCTCGTTGAGCATTTCATGCCGCTCTTCGATGGTGAAAAACGGCTGCTTTTCAGGGTTCACAAGGATGCCGATGATTATTTCATCGAAAAGCTTACAGCCGCGTTCGATGATATCCAGGTGACCGTTGGTGATGGGGTCGAACGAACCGGGGTAGATGGCACGTCGCATGGGATTGAATGGTAAAGGCTAAACAGTGAATGGTAAATAGGAATCCTGCAAATTGGACTTGGGTCTTGGGCCCTTTGCCCTCGAGAAGATCAAACTCACGCCCAAAGGCCGAAGGCCCAAGTCCAAAGACCAATCTGCAATCTGCAATGGCTTGACACTCCCTAACCTCAATGGTTCAATACGATTTGACAGTGACGTGGTGAGTTAAGGCGACTTGCGGCCACGTAAAATAATCGCTAAACAGCTCGGCGAGTCTAATTCGCAGCAAGGTTTTAGAGGCTCCGCGTTGTCTAGCGCGGGGCCTTTAGTTATTTCAGATTGAAGATTGTAGATTCCAAGTCGTGAGCGACGTTTGACAAACTGCAATCAGAAATCTGAAATCTACAATTATCTGACAATCCTTATGTCGAACTTCTTAGAAACTCTTAAAGAACGCATCGTCGTATTTGACGGCGCAATGGGGACCAACCTTCAGGTCCAGAACCTGACGCTTGATGACTTCGGCGGTCTTCGCTTTGAAGGCTGTAATGAAAATCTCTTGGTTACCCGTCCCGACGCCGTCGAGAAGGTCCACGCCGCATTTCTCGAGGTCGGCTGCGACGTAGTCGAAACCAACTCCTTCAATGGAACCCCTGTCGACTTTGCTGAATACGACATTGGCGACAAAGCTTATGACATGAATGTCATGGCCGCGCGCCTTGCGAAGCGCGTTGCCTCTGACTATTCAACGCCCACAAAGCCACGTTGGGTTGCCGGTTCAATGGGCCCAGGCCGCAAGCTACCGACGCTCGGCCACATTTCTTTCGCCGAACTTCGAGATGCCTACAAGGTCCAAGTCTCCGGATTACTCGACGGCGGCGTCGACCTTTTAATAGTCGAGACTTGTCAGGATCTACTACAGACAAAAGCCGCGCTTTCTGCGATCTTCGCTCATTTCGCCGAGACCCGACGCCGCGTCCCAGTGATTGCGCAAGTCACGATCGAGATTTTCGGGACGATGCTGAATGGAACCGAAATCTCAGCAGCGCTAACTTCATTGGCGCCATTTCCGATCGACATCATCGGCATGAACTGTGGAACGGGCCCACGTCATATGACGGAGAGCATTCGTTACCTCTGTGAAAATGCGCCGTTACCAGTCTCGGTGCTGCCGAACGCGGGCTTGCCTTCGGTTGTTGACGGAAAGATGCACTACGACGAGACGCCGGAAAGTTTCACCGCTCAGCTGGTTCACTTCGCGAGTGACTTCGGTGTCAATGTCGTCGGCGGATGTTGTGGGACCACTCCTGCTCACTTGAAACTCGCTGTCGAGGCAATGCAGCGACTGACACCCAAACAACGAGACGCCAAACTCATACCATCTGCGTCGTCAATTTACAGTCAGCAACCCTACTTACAGGACAGCTCATTCTTGATCGTCGGCGAACGTGTCAATGCCAGCGGTTCTAAAAAAATGCGCGACCTTTTGAATGCTGAAGACTGGGATGGTCTAGTCGCACTGGGTAAGGAACAAGAACGCGAAGGCGCTCATATCCTTGACGTGAACGTCGACTTCGTCGGACGCGACGGCGAAAAAGATATGCACGAGCTTGCTTCCAGACTCGTAACTAACGTCAAAATTCCGATGATGTTCGATTCTACCGAGTGGCAGAAAATGGAAGCGGGACTGCAGCACGCGGGTGGTAAGTCGATTCTCAATTCAACAAACTATGAAGATGGCGTCCCACGTTTCCTAAAAGTGATTGACCTGGCAAAAGAGTACGGCGCTAGCGTCGTCATCGGAACAATCGACGAAGAGGGGATGGCGCGAAGCGCGGAAAAGAAATTCGAAATTGCGAAACGTGCTTATGAACAAGCGACCGGTGAAGCCGGACTACCCGCGTCTGACATTTTCTTCGACGCGTTAGCCCTGCCGATCTCGACCGGAATCGAAGAGGACCGCAAGAATGCACTCGCAACCATCGAGGGAATTCGCAAGATCAAGAATGAACTGCCAGGTGCTTTTACGATTCTTGGAGTATCTAACGTCTCGTTCGGTCTCAACCCAGCTTCACGAGTGGTTTTGAATTCAGTTTTCCTGCACGACGCGGTCGAAGCGGGTCTGGATGCCGCAATTGTAAACGCCAGTAAGATCGAGCCGTTGAATCGCATCGGCGAACAGGAACTCAAGGTCGCGCGTCAATTGATCAACGACGAGCGCAAGTTTGAAGGTGACGTTTGCACCTATGACCCACTCATCGAGTTCACCAAGCTATTTGAAGGAGTCAAAGCCAAGACAGCTAAGAAAGCCAGCAAGGGTGAAACGGTCGAGGAGCGTTTGAAGAGTCACATCATCGACGGCGAGAAGATAGGCCTTGAAGATGAATTGAAGACTGCGCTCGGTCAGTATTCGGCTCTTGAGATCATCAACAACATCCTGCTCGAAGGGATGAAGGTTGTTGGTGACCTGTTCGGCAGCGGTCAGATGCAGTTGCCATTTGTGTTGCAGTCAGCTGAGGCGATGAAGTCGGCGGTGCGTTACCTTGAGCCATTCATTGAGAAGAAAGGCGGTGCTACGGCCAAGGGCAAAATGGTACTCGCTACAGTAAAAGGTGACGTTCACGACATCGGGAAAAACCTGGTCGATATCATTCTGACCAACAATGGCTACAAAGTCTTCAACCTGGGAATCAAGCAGACCATCGACAGCATTCTCGACGCGTGCGAGGAACACGAGGCGGACGCTATAGGCATGAGCGGTTTGCTCGTTAAGTCGACGCTAATAATGAAAGAGAACCTTGAGCTGATGAATGAGCGCGGGATAAAGGTTCCCGTTGTTCTTGGCGGGGCTGCACTCACCCGACGTTATGTAGAAGACGACCTCAAATCGATCTATCACGGCAAACTGTTTTATGCGCGCGATGCATTTGCCGGGTTGCATACGATGGACAAGCTGGTTGGCATCGCCGGAAACGGGAAGGAAGTTCTTGATGCGGCTGACGCTGCGCTCGCTGAAGGAGTTGAGGATCCGGAAGATCTGATTGGAGAAGAAGCGAAGCTCGGAATTCGTAAGCCAGCCAAACCTCGCGGTGCGACGAAAATCGTTGGCGATACGACCCACACCAATCGGTCCACTGTTAGCCCCGATGCGTCTATTCCAACGGCGCCGTTCTTTGGCTCAAGAGTGGTGGCAGACATCCCACTCGACGACGTCTTCGCATTTGTTAATGAGACGGCTCTCTTCAAAGGGCAGTGGCAATTCAAACAAGGACGAACTCCGGCAGATGAGTACCAGTCGCTGGTGACAAGCAAGGTTCGTCCAATTTACGAAGAATTGAAAGAGCGCTCAAAGCGTGAGGAATTATTGGTACCGAAAGTTGTTTATGGATACTTCCCGTGTCAGTCGGAAGGAAACGACCTGATTGTGTTTGACGAGTCGTTCAATGAACGAACACGCTTCACTTTTCCGCGTCAGCCAGCAGGAAAGCATCTTTGTCTCGCGGATTTCTTCGCCACTCGCGAATCGGGAAAGATGGATGTCGTTGCGTTTCACCTGGTCACCGTGGGCAGGCGTGCGAGTGAGTATGCGCAGGAGTTGTTTAAGGCTGACAACTATGCTGACTACCTCTACTTTCACGGCTTGAGCGTCGAAAGCGCCGAGGCATTGGCCGAGTTATGGCACAAGCGGATACGCGAGGAACTCGGCATTGCCGGCTCGGACGCGAAGGACCTGTCAAAGTTATTTCATCAAGCTTACCAGGGTTCTCGTTTCAGTTTTGGCTATCCAGCCTGTCCGCGTTTGGAGGATCAGGAGAAACTGTTCGCCTTGATCGACCCTTCCAGAATCGATGTCTCGCTGACCGAGGAGTTTCAGCTGGAGCCCGAACAGTCAACCTCAGCTATTATTGTTCATCATCCTGAAGCGAAATACTTCTCGATCGATTGAATCCATTTCGAGATGACTGGGAGTGAGGGTTGAGACCTGAGTCCGACGTAAAACTTGGTGCTCGTGAACAGGTGGGTGATTTTCTGGATGGTGAAAGCCCAGTCTTCGGTAGCACAGATTCGATCCAACCCACTCCTGAAGAATTAGCCGTACTGTCAGGGTTCGAGCGGTTCGCTTTTCGATTTGTCCGCTGCATGAACCAGGGAAAGTGGAAGCGATTCTGGACGTTTTGTCAGAGAACTTTGGGCGCTGGATGGATCCACTTATCGACTTACAACATCATGAATGTCTACGGTCTCGAGAATGTCGAGGCCGCCTCTCGTGAACGTCCAATCCTCCTGGTTGCAAATCATCGTTCTTTCTTCGACATGTATGCGGTGTCGACGGTTCTTTTCCGCGGAACCAAGTGGCGCAAGCAACTCTTCTTCCCGGTGCGGGGCAGGTTTTTCTATCAATCACCACTCGGCCTCTTTGTAAATCTGGTGATGGGCTGGTTCTCAATGTATCCGGCATTTTTCGCTACGGGTGATCATCCGATTCCCGAGAAGCGAGTCTTCGACAAGTTTTCTTTCAGGTTACTGACACAACTTGCACAAACGGGATCAGGAAACCTGATCGGGTTTCATCCGGAAGGGACCCGCAATAAGAGCGATGATCCCTACAACTTTCTGCGTGCACAGCCTGGAGTCGGTAAGTTGATAATGGAAGCGAGGCCGCAGGTAATCCCTGTTTTTATTGCCGGGCTGTGTAATAGTCTGCCAAAGCAGATTGCGCGAAACTGGAACCGCGAAGAAGTGATCAGAATTCACTTCGGACCCTTAATGGATCTTTCTGACGAACTCAAGAAACCCGATCGCTTACGTACGCACAAGGAGATTTCCGATCTGGTAATGAAGAAGATCGCAGAACTTGGTGAACAGGATCGCGCGTCAAGGATGGCATTGAAGAGTCAATGACACTGCCACTTGTCATCGTTAATCCAACCTCTGCGGGCGGGGCAACCGGTTCGGCGTGGCCCCGGCTCGCCAGTGATCTCAGTTCGTATTTTGGGTCTTTCAAAAACGTCTTCACCAAAAGGACGGGAGATGCAACGGCACTCGCGTCTGAGGCCGCGAGAAAAGATACGCCGCTAATAATTGCGTGTGGCGGTGATGGAACGATTTCTGAGGTTGCTAACGGGATTCTCAATTCAGGTAAAGATGTCGAGTTGGGAATACTCCCAAGCGGAACTGGCGGCGACTTCAGGCGCTCTCTTGAGATTCCTTCTCAACCCCGCGCTGCTGCTCATATTCTGAAAACAGGGCGGACCAGGAGAATAGACGTTGGAAGAGTGTCATTCATAGACAACGTTGGCGAGGAGGTTACTCGCTATTTTTTAGGAATTGCTTCGTGCGGGATGAGCACGAAAGTAATAGAGCGCGTTAAGAGCGGCGGACCAGACTGGTTACCGGCTAATACTCCGCAATGGTTAGGCGGTCGACTGTCGTTTGGTGCGTCGCTGCTCCAGACGGCCATGCGTTCTGAAGCGACACGAGTGATTGTTCAGCTCGACGACTCTAATGAGAGACAACTTTCGGTCGTGAATTTTTGTATCGCCAACGCCCGTTATTTTGGTGGTGGAATGAAGATAGCCCCGGATGCAAAGCTCAGTGACGGAAAATTGGATGTGGTCAGCATTGGTGATCTAAGTGCCGTCAAGATCATGACCAGCGCTTCCCGAATCTATTTTGGATCGCATCTTTCGATGTCGGAGGTTAATCACGCACTGGCTAAGAAGGTCGTGGTTAGATCGGCGTTGCCGAGTTGCGAGGTTCCACTCGAAGTCGATGGCGAACTCCCAGGACGATTGCCTGCCACGTTTCAGGTCATTCCGGGAGCGCTGCGAGTACGCTGCAAAGCTTGAATCAAAGACTTATTTTTGAGCGTACGGATGAGAAGTGACACGAGAACCATTTTCATTGTGAAGAATAGTTTTCTGGAAGTCGTCTCATTGTCTTCCAGAAACTACCTTGGAACGAGCATGTTCTCTAAGTTTTTTGCGGCAAATGGAAAAACCGGATGCGCGGGTTGGACTGGTTCGCGCAAGGCGAAAATGTTTTTCCTTTCCGTGCCCTGCCAAAACTTTTATGATGATGTGAAATATGGATGAGCGAAGATCAAAACCCCGGTTAAGTGTAAGTCTTGATGCCGTCTGGGATGGTGATACGGGGGCCAAACATTCTGCTCGGGTGACTGATCTCTCCGAGGGTGGATGTTATTTAGACGCCGTCGGTGAAGTGAGGACCGGTGAGATCGTGGCATTTCGAGTTTTGTTGCCGGACGACGATTGGCTGTATCTTGAAGGTGAGGTGAAGCATCACCGACATGGATTTGGTTTCGGTGTTCAGTTTGTCGACTTGAATGAAGAGCAGACAGAGAAGTTGACGTTTTTGTTGCGACTTGCGGAGGAATCAGACCCTCTTAGTTTCGCGATATCTGCTGATCTTGTCGAAGACTAAAATCAGGATTCGAGTCGGGTGTCGCTTTCGTGGACACCTTTCATTGCGTTTAGAGCAAGAGTGAATCGGCTTTTGCGCGTTCCCCGGCAATCGAAAACTAGGGCTGTAAATGTGTCTGACTTGAATCTCGGAGTAGTTCAAATGTACTCTGCTTGTGCTTCAATACTCTTTGGTCCAGCAAAATCGACCTCCTCACCAAAGATCTTCACAGTGAAAGCCCAGTGCTGCTAAGCAGCGACCGAACCGACGAATAATGGCGATCCAAGGCACTTTGAAAACGATGAGTCTGACCGACCTGCTGCAGTTTTTGGCAGCTGGTAGGAAGACGGGGACGTTGAAATTCGATCTGGGAAAGATCACAAAACAGGTCTACTTCCAAAACGGTCTAATCGCAGGCTCAAAATCCAACGACCCTCGAGAATACTTAGGTCAAATACTACTGCATTACGGAAAGCTCGATGAGTCGCAGCTCCAGATGGCTCGAGAGGTTCAAAGGACTTCCGGTGGAAAGTTGGGCGAAGTTTTGGTTGAGCAGGGATTCCTCACTGAGAGCGAGGTACTCGACATACTGAAAACGAGAACCCTCGATGCGATCTACGATTTGTTTGTCTGGACTGAAGGCCAGTTTGAATTCTACGACGATGAAACGTTACCGGATGATTTGATCCTGATTGAGGTAGAACCAACTACTGTGATCATGGAAGGCATCTACCGCATAGATGAACTTAATCGCTATCGCACCCTGGTTCCTTCAGACAGATGCATACTTGAACTAAACTCCGGTTGGACTGCATCGCTGAAGTTGGGCAAGGAGTTTCGCCAGGTTCTCTTCTTCGTCGAGAAGCGAATGTCGGTAGCGGAGATCTGCTATCACATGCATGCTTCGGCGTTCCATGTTTATGGACAACTCTATGATCTGATCAGTAAGGGTATCGCTAAGGTCGTGGGTGAAGTACCAGAAGGTACCAATCCGACTCCGGCTGAGATTGAAGATCTACCTGAAAGTTTGACCGAACTTCTCTGGGCAGTTGAACGAAAACTCGATGATGATCCCGAGGCGGCCCTGGAGATGATCCAACGCGTGTTGGAAGAAGAACCTAAGAACCCCGATGCCCAAAAGCTTCTGCCTCAAGCTGAAGAGAAATTGATCAAACACCTGTACGCCACTGGTCTCAAACCAACCTCAGTTCCCGTGCTACTCGTTTCACCCACAGCCATGACCGAACTACATCTCGATGCTCGTGAGGGTTTCATCCTTTCACGCATCAATGGCACCTGGGATGTTCAGTCCATTCTCTCAATCTGTCCTTTTCGAGAGGCTGACTGCCTCAGAATGATCAAGAGACTCATCGATCGCAAAGTAATTGGTGTGTAGGCTTCGCCTTGCGGTCAGAATTTCGCGCCTTGAAAGTTGATTCTGCCTGCCGTATCGTCTCGTCACCTCGTAAGCAGTTTATTCTTGACGCGTGCTAGTCCCGTCTGGTCATACCCTGATGGCGACTACGGCAACTGAGCGTTAACTCGGGAGACTCACATGTCGCAAGAGAACAAAGATCTAATTCAGCGTTGGTTTACGGAGGTATGGAACAAGGGGAACACCGAAGCCATCGCTGAGATGTTGACCGACAACACCGTGATTCACGGGCTGGCTGATACCAGCGGCGTGGAAATCACAGGGCCCGACGCATTCAGAGAATTTCACAAACAGTTTCGGGCGGCATTTGGAGGTCTCGAGGTAACGGTTGAAGACACCATTGCCGAAGGGGACAAGGTCGTCGCTCGTTGTCGTGTTCGAGGAAAACACAGTGGCGATTCACTTGGATTCGCTCCCACCCAGGCAGACGTTGAATTTACGGGAATGGCGATTGTCAGAGTAAGCAACGGGAAAATAGTTGAGGCTTGGAACAACTTCGACTTCATGAAAATGAGCAGGCAGCTTGGCGTTTTATGAGAAGGACAATTCACTGGAGCATGGTGGCGGGGCTCGTTCTGATTTGTTTGGCAGTTTGTATTACGTCAACTTCAATCACTGTTTTGGAACCCGAGGTGCGAGCTCGTGAGCTGGCGACTTCTCTTTGCGCCAAGGAAGAGAAAGTGGTCTTTAGTTGCACGCTAAAGAACGCCAAGGTGGTTTCTCTATGTTCCTCAGCGAAGCTCAGCAAGACTGAAGGATACCTACAGTATCGCTTTGGCGGATCCGGCAAGATCGATCTTGAGTATCCGAAAGAACGTGAAGCGGCCCAAAAGGCATTTAAGTATAGTCACTACTTTCGTGCCCAGGTTGATCTCACTGAAATAAGTTTTACGATTGATGGGTATGTCTACACCGTCTTCGACAACTTCAACGGCGAAGAGAAGCCTGCGATCTCTGAAGAAGGAATTAGTGTAACGCCTACCGGTAACAAAAAGGCCGTCACCCATATTTGCCGAGGCCGCGCGAAAGTCGACTTCAGCGACATATCGGAAACACTACCCAATGAATCTTCGCCCTAAGGCCTGCGATCATGCGCTCGCTGGTATTTCTCGAGCGTAGCCGGCCAGGGGTTCTTGAATGTCTGCCGGGGTTGAAGAACCCGTGTTGGGATCTGCATTTAAGACAAAGAAATTGCGCGAGACAGGATGCCCGATGTTTCTCCAACGCGAGAGCTGCCGCCGTTTCACGACCCTGAAACCCGCTACGGCAAACATTCTTTCCCAACCATCTTCGAGTTGAAATGTACAGTGACCCGTTCGTCGCTGCCATTGAAGGTTGTGAGTCCAACAGATCGCCTTGTCCCACCAGCAAGCAGGGTTGTCTTCATAAATAATCGACACGCCACCGTCTCGTAATACCCGTCGTGCTTCGTCTAACAGTAGTCGTGCGTCCTGAGCGTGATGAAGGACGTAGCACAATAACACCGCGTCAAAACTCTGATCGGCAACTGGAAAGTGGCGGCCGTTAAATCGTCGGTAGTCGATGTAGCTGCTTGCGTGAGTGGCTACATCTAATCCCACAACCGACGTTCGAAGTAGCGCGTTTAGATGGTGGGCGATGTATCCGGTGCCGCAACCAACGTCTAGCACCATAGCACCAGGCTTCAATATTCGCGCAATCTCAAGCGCCATGTCGTAAGCGCGACCCACTTTTTGTCTACGACGCATACGTGCAAATCGGCGCTGGAATGTAGTCACAAGAGAATTCATCTATGTGGTTGCCATTGGGCAAGCCAGGTACCGCTTTGCGAGAATGTTTTGTTGCACTTCGCGACAGTGTATTACCGAGGCAACCGCGCAACTGGAGCAAAAATCTTTCGCAAAGGAATTGAGACAGGTGAGGCTTAGCTCGCAATAGAAGTCATGCGGCTGGTCTGGACGCGAAGTCCGTAATTCGTCAAAATGAAAAAAACTCATTCGAGGTAATGCATGGCTAAACTAATAGCGGCGTCGCTAGTCCTGACAGTATTTGTTTGCACAATGGCTCAACGGAACTCACGCATGAATTCGCAAAGCACACTCTCCTCTGGTTATTGGTCGCTCGAAAAGAGTCAACCTCTGATCGATAAGACCCAAACTATCCGCCTATCTCCAGATCTTTCTCAGTTGACTGAAGGCGAGCGTAAGGCTGTTGAAAAGTTGTTGGCGGTCGGTCGAATATTCCAGCAGCTCTACGAAGAGCAGCGCCATCAGCAGGCACTCACTTCGTTCCATGATCTGGCAGAGTTAGACAAAAAGATGGGGTCACCTGCCGCTACGCAAAACCTGTTAACGCTCTATCGCTTGTTCCAGGGACCGATCGCTACGACGCTGGATAACCAACGTGAACCCTTTCTTCCCGTCGAGCCGGTTACGCCGGGGAAGAACATGTACCCAAGAGGCACAACCAAGGAGCTGCTTTCAACGCCATCGCTCAGAAACAAGGACGAACTGCTTGCGGCTCGCACCGTTGTTCGTGTCGCCCGTGCCAATAACCTACGCGAAGACATCAATCGCCTACTCAAATATCCGGCGCTCCAAACTCTTCATCCGAATCTGCTGAATAGTCTTCAAGGGCTTGAGACTCTCAAACGCTCTTATCAGCCCCGAAACCGCATACCCGATGAGGAAGCCGGTTACTATGCCGTGCCTTATTCGGTCGCCTATGCCGATGAGTTGATGAGAGCTTTTACACTTTTGAATGAAGCGGCGGATGCCGTTGATAAGGACGATGGGGAGTTTGCGAGATATCTCCGCAATCGTGCTCGCGATCTTTTGTCGAACGACTATGAGTCGGGTGATGCGAGTTGGGTAACTGGAAGGTTCAAGAATCTAAACGCCCAAATAGGTTCGTACGAAACCTACGACGACGAGCTGTTTGGAGTCAAAACGTTCTTTGCGTTTTCACTGTTGCTGACTCGGCAACAGGAAACAACCGCACTCCGGCAAGCAATGAAAGGATTACAAACACTTGAAGACTCACTTCCATACCGACACCACAAGAAAGTTCGCGAAGACATACCCGTAGGCGTTTATGACGTAGTTGCTGACTTCGGTCAGGCACGCGGAGGCAACACGGCCACGATCCTTCCAAATGAAAGTTATCTCGCCAGACGTTACGGGCGCACGATTCTTTTGCGCGCAAACATCATGCGTGACCCCAATATCTTCGACAGCACCTCGAGTACATTCGCGGCTGCGGTAGGCAATGAACAGGCGAAAGACTTAACAAACGATGGTAGTTTCTATCGCACGTTGTGGCACGAAGTCGGTCATTACCTCGGTGTAGATCGAACGAAAGACGATCGCGATCTCGACGAAGCATTACAGGACGACTCGAACGCGCTCGAAGAAATGAAGGCTGACCTGGTATCGCTTTTTGTGGCGGAAGCACTTCAGAAACAGGGCTATTACACTCCGGCGCAGCTGCGCAGCGTTTATGCAGGCGGCATCCTTCGCGTGCTACAGAACAACAAGCCGCGTCGCGATCAGCCATACAACACGATGCAGCTAATGCAGTGGAATTTCTTTTTGGAAAACGGCCTGTTGAGTTTTGACCAATCGACCAAAACTCTACACATTCACTACGACAAGTATCATGAAGTAGTCGGTAAGATGTTGGAGAAGACGCTGGCTGTCCAGTATGACGGCGACAAGGCGGCAGCGGACAAGTTTATCGATCAGTACAGTACGTGGGATGAGAAGCTGCACGGAGTTGTGGCGGCGAATATCCGCGCACAGCAACGCTATCGATTCAGGCTGTTCAAGTTTGCAACGCTTGGTGAGTAGATACCACTCGGCATGATTGCCTGTTGAACGATACCCAGGTGAACGGGAAGCCGTACTTCCGGTAGATGAAGCCTATCCGCCGTTGCCTTCGCGCGATCAAAGTCAGTCAGGCTCAAAATGCCGAGAGCGGTGGACAACTGTTGGGCCACGCTCGCGAGGCTGTTGCCGTTCTGCATTAAGAGTTCACCATCTACATAGTATGTTATCCCGAAGCCATTCATCGTTCTCGCTGCTTCGGCAAGGTCGTTGTACTGATCGACTAAAGGATCGAGTATTTCGAAGCCTCGTTTGGAGTCGTACCGCGAGAATGCCGCAGCAAGTTGCAGCAAGGCCTCCATCTGTGAGTGACCTTCTGCCTGGATTGAGGACCCCAGGAGACTGCGAGCTGTCTCCAGCAGAGCCAGTGCGGCAGACCGTTTCTGACCTGGGCCAATGCGGCTTGCTATTTCACTAATAATCTCCGCTCGCTCTTCCATCGTTTCGAGCTTCGCTATGTGTTTTAGTGCGTCATCGATTCGGCCCTTGCTGATATCTACGTACGCAGACTCTCGCTCAAAATTATTCAGCATTTGACGGCGCTCACGCGGGTTCGTGATGCCTTCAGAGATTATCTGTTTTGCTTGAGTCACATTTCCGATCTGAAAATTGTGTTCGGCAAGGTTCCGGATTAGCTCGCTTCTGATTTCCGGGGGTGCCTGGTTGATCGCTTCTCTCGTTGTCTCCGACGTGGGGTCAGCGACGTTCTTCTCACCATTTTCTGACAGCCGCCTTTCAGGGCCTCGGAGTTCTAAAAGCCTTTTGTCCACCGCTGCATTGCCACCTGGTACGATACTATCCAAATCGCTGCCAACAGCCTCCTTGATACTGCTTAGTAACTCCCCAACCATATTTGCCCTTATGGCGACGCTCTTGACGGGGTTAGGTACTACAAATGAGGTCGTGTTTCCATTCATCACCATGATGCGTTTCTCGTCGATCGAGAAGTTCCCGTCGCTTATTGAGGCGGAAAGCGCTTCGTTCACCGCCTTTCGCACAAGTGCTCTAAAGTCCTCTAGCGATAAGAATGGCGCAGACAATGCTCTGCGGTCCTTTTCTGCTCTATTCTGAAAGTTCCGGATGAGATTCATCGCAACCTCAGCCGCACTAGAATTCTCAAGGAGTTTCTGTTCTAGAAGTTTTGCGGTGACGTCCTTTGCAAGTGTGGCTGCAAGTTCCGGATTTGATCGCTGCAGGCTGCTAATCGCGAAAGGTAACGAGCCCGAAATGCCTTCTTTCAAACTCTCTTCGGCAAGCTCGAATGCTCGTTTAGGGTTGCGGCGCGCGATTTGACTGGCGAGCGCCAACTCAAACTGCTGTTCGTTTTGACCGTTCCCTCGACCAACCTCCGTATCCACCGGTCGTCGGGTTGAGCGAAATAGATTCAAAGCGGCTTCTGGATCGTAAAGCGCCAGAGTCTGTACGGCTTCGAAGCGGATCTGCTGTGCCCAAACGGACGATTCGTCATAAGACGGATCGCTAGGTTTGATGGTCAGGAAATAGTCTCTCGCGTCGGTAACCGCTTCGCTCAACAGTTTGATTGCTTTCTTTTCATCAATAGACCACAGCAAAGTGGCGCTCTGCATTTTTACTTTGATCCGAGTTCTAGGTTGCTGAATCTCTGGAATCGAGTCGATAATGTCGTTAAGAAGTGCCAGGCCCTTCGCTTTTCTTGCATCCTCGTTTTTGCCGACCTTCAATTCCTGTTCAGTTGCATCGCGAATCTCAAGGATTTTGATTTCATATTTGCCCGGCTCAGAGACATTGTTCGAATCGAGTGGTGAAACGACGATTCGATACAGGCCGCTCGTTAGGGCGACGATGGAAACGTTCTCTGGACCCTGGGCTCCGTTAGGTGTATCGAAGTCACCGAGACTCTTGCCCGTAGGTGAAAACACTCGGACGATGACATCGACACCGCGCTGGTCGACTGCAAACTGCAGATATTGTTCGTCGCTCAGATTAATCGAGTAGCTGTGAGATTCGTTCGCGCCCAGCGTCCGCTCGATAGGAATGCCTTGTTGCAGGGTTGTCTGATTGTTTTGTGTCTGGGTTTGTGCGTGGCCAGCGACGACCGGGAAAACCACCAGGCAGAGAAGGCGGAGCAACATTGATCGGGAACAGCGCATACAGAACCTCCAGACCAAGTGAAAACACTTCTACGTTTTACTAATCACTAGTAACGAGACGCAAGGTTCCAAAGTTTTCAAGACTTCGTTAGAGATGCCTGGCAGATCGTTTTGGGTTGGTTAGCCGGAGAGAACAAAGGTAGCTTACTTCCCGAAGGCGTTCCCGCCAAGGAAATTCTCACGTAAGTAGCTAACCGTGTCTTGAAGAGTTTCGGCCGGATCACGAGGTTTGAAGCTTAGTTCGCGAGCGGCTTTGGAGCAGTTGAGGTACCAGAAGTACTGAGCCATCTCCACAGCGCCTGGTTCCACCGGCGACGTAAGCTCCCATTGTTTGAAAAAAGCGTCGACTACTTGAGCGCCCGTAATGGCCAGCCGTGAAGGGAGCGCGAATCGGGGAGCGGAGATTTTAGTCAGACGCTCAAGGCGTCCGAAGAATTTGTTGAAGGTCCAGTTCACTGCGCCAAGTAGATAGCGCTCACCATGACGACCTTTTTTCATTGCTGAGCGAAAACTAGCGGCCGCATCACGGGCATCAACAAAACTGACTCCGCCGGTTGGGACGGCACCAATCTTTTTGGCCATGAAGTCGAGTACAACTTTGGTAGAACTCAGTCGATCATCGCCGGGTCCAAGCAAGAGACTGGGATTCATGATGACCAGTCTGAGGCCTTTGCCACTGAATCGTTCCAGCGCTGCCATCTCCTGGTAGGCCTTGCTGGCGTAGTAGGGCCACCGCGAAACAATTTCAAGTGGCGGTGGATAAGTTTCGTCGGGAATGAGATCTCCGTCTTTGGTGACAGCGATAGTGCCGCTCGTCGATGCCAATACGATGTTCTTTGCGCCGGCGGCCTTCGCGGCGTCACAAAGCAAGCGCGTTCCCTCGACATGGATGTCGTACATCTCGCGCGAATCTGCGCGTTCCCGTGAAACCTTGCCGGCAAGATGGTAGATGTCGCGAATGCCTTCGACTGCCCGTTTAGTGTCTTCTGAATTTGTTATCGAACCCTCAAAGGTTTCGACACCAAGGTCAACGAGCCAATCGGGAACCGAAGTCGACATGACCCGAATGTCCTTGGCGCCCTCTTCGATAAGCTGACGAACAAGATGTGAGCCGAGGAATCCCGTACCCCCGGTGACCAGAGTTGCCGCACGCTGGCGCTTTTCGATTGCCGCCCGTCGCTTCGTAGTCGAAGTGAGCGACGTCATGCGCGCTGTTCGTTTGCCGGGAGTCTTGGTGGGCATATTAGGTGAAACAAAAACTTTGAGCGTCGCTTAGATCATCGAGGCCGCGCTCTCTTCAATTTCTTCGCTTTCGATTAGTTGGGATTTGCGCTCAGACTTCATTTGTTTGCGCATTTGCTTGGCGTCGAAGCGATCGCGGGTGCGATCCCTAAGGTTTACGACTTCGTGCCTGACCAGGGCCGCGATCAATCGATAAGCTTCGGCGCGCGCCATGCCGTTGGTTAACTCCTCAAGCTCTTCATACGAGAGGAACCTGCCGATTCGAGCACTAATGTCCCGGCTCTTAAGAATCGTTGTTCCCTTCGGCATCGCTTCATAAGTGCCGTCGAGAAACATCGGCAACACACCAACCTTCGCATGAAGTGCCAGGTAACCAATTACCGGTTTGTAGTCCGCCATCACACCGGTCATTGACCGGGTGCCTTCCGGAAAGATGAGAGCGTTGTAGCCGCGATCAAGGAATGAACGTGCATGTCGCAACGACTGCCGGAGCGATCCAGTTCGTTCCATGGGCACCAGGTTCGTGAAGTTTTCCATCACTGCGCGTTTGTACTTGGTGTCGAAGAAATAATCTGCCGCGGCCAGGGCCACCAGGTCCTTACCTGATTCACCGAGCGCCATCTTCGTCAAACCCATATCGAGGTGCGAACAGTGGTTTGCGGCGACAATAAAATTCGTATGTGGCGGAATGTTTGATCGTCCCTCGTAATGCGTGCGCAGAAACTGGTCATAGAACATGCGCTGCAAAAGGTCGCCCGCCCTGTTGCCGGCAGTTCTAACAAATGAAGGAATGTGTATCTCGTCAGTTTTTTCGCGATCGTCTGTCCTGACTTCCTGTTTGGTGGTTGTGCCGCCGCGCCTGCTGACCACGCCGATGAGCTCGCGCACATCCTGAACCTCATTGAAACGTTCAGGAGCAGAAATTGAGCCGCCCGCGTTTTCGATGGATGTCGCCAGCTCAACAAACATCAAGCTGTCGAATCCCAGGTCGTTCAGTCGTGTATCGATTGAGACTTCGGAGCGGGGCCGGTTACAAACGCTCGCCACGATTCCCAGCAGCCAAACTGAATCTGCGTCGGCTACATCTTTAGTCGTCACCCGCCGACCACTCTTTTGAGTTTGTTCGAGCGACTCGAGTATCTGAACGACTTCTCGTCGCTTCACCTTGCGAGTTGCGGTGCGCGGTAGCTCGATGTCGGTAAAGTGCATCACCTTTACGCGTTTGTAATAGGGCAGGGAAGCCGACACTTCGCGAAAATGTTCTTCGACCAGTCGATGTAACTCCGCCCGTGAAAGCGCGATGTCAAACTCGTCGTCAGCCACCACAATGCAAGCGACTTTCTCGCCGATCCCGTCGGGTAGGCCCACGATGCTTAGTTCTTTTACATATGGCGAATCCTGGTAAAGCTCTTCGAGTTCATCCGGATAGACGTTTTTGCCATTCGTATCCACGATGATTTCCTTCGAACGCCCAACCAGATAAAGATTTCCCTCATCGTCGACTCGACCAAGGTCGCCCGTATGGAGCCAACGCTCAACCAGGGTTTTACGCGTCGCAGTTTCATCTTCGTAGTAACCCAGCATTACATTTGGCCCACGCGCAAGCACCTCACCAACTCCGCTTGGATCAGGATCGGCGATCCTAACTTCGACGCCAGGTAAAGGCTTGCCGACCGTTCCAGTCAGCATTCCATTCTCCGGACGAGTGACAGTCAACACTGGCGAGGCTTCGGTCAATCCATAGCCTTCAAGGATCGTGAAGCCCAGGCCGTGAAAGTCGCGCTGGATCTTTTCGCTCAAAGCCGAGCCACCACTAATGAAGTAACGAATTCGGCCGCCGAGACCTTCATGGATCGGATAGAACAACACCTGTCCGACGTTCACGGACGTCGTGTCACGAAGCCAGGCATTAGCATGAATGAGATTGTCGGCAGTCTTACCAATCCAATCACTGCGTTCGTACAGACGGTTCTTAATGCGTCGATGGAGAAGTTCCCAAAGCGCTGGGACGCCCACCATGCCAGTGACGTGTCCGTTCTTGATTGCCTTCGCCAGGGCGTCGCTGGTCAGGTCCGGTAAGTACGTAATCTGTGCACCGCGACTCAAAGGCGTCAAGAAGCCGGTTGAGAATTCGAAGGTGTGATGGAGCGGCAAAACAGAAAGGACGCCGTCACGCGTGGTCATATCGAACACTGACGACAGCATAGATACCATGCTCGTCAGATTGCGATGCGACAACATCACGCCTTTTGGCTGGCCTGTCGTGCCCGAGGTAAAAATCAATGAAGCAACACTTTGAGCTTGCACTTTCTGCGGGAGCAGAGCTATGCGCTCGTCTTCAGTTTGCTCGTCAGGCATTACGAAGACTTCATCAAAGGTCCAAAGGCGTGTTGTGCCCTGGGCTTCGAGTTGCTCGCGCAAATCGTGGTGGTCCTGGTCAATTGATTGGCTGACGATGATTCCAGCGGCATTACCGGCACGTGCGAAATTTAAAATCTCGCTGGTAGAACTTTCAGGGTCACAGGGAATACATGTAGCTCCCGTCTTTAGTACTCCGAAGTAGGTCATTCCCCATTCGGGACAATTACTGCTAACGAGCATCACCCGATCACCAGACTTAATCCCATTACTTGCCAGGAATCCCGCAACACGATTAGCGAGTTCACGCAGATCCTGGTAGGTGTATTGTTCCTTTCGTCCGTCGCGTTCAATGCGCATTGCGACGCGGGTCGCATGACGCTTAGTAGACGTCTCGAAGAGTTCGAGAAGATCGCGATACGTGTAAACGCGCTTTGGCTGCGTTCGCATCTCGTCTTCGAGTGTGGGGAAGACCCATTTAGTCAGACCGGGAAGGTGAATGTTGAGCCAGTAGTTGTACCAGTCAAAAGTCTCGGGATTCCAGGTGAGTAAGGAGCGCTCGTCTTCACTGACACGGGAAAACAGTGAACGAACATTGTCAGATCGAAAGATGTAAGCGTTCTCGATCGTAAACGGTCGAAACATGTCGAAGGCTTCGGTTGTTTTTACAGTGAGTTCCTCAACCCGCTCGACGCTCTCCTTAACGCGATCTATTACTTCACCGACGCGTCCACCGCCCCAACGCGGTCGCATCTTTTCGAGCAATGAAGACGCCTTCTTCGCCGTCGCATTGAACATCGGGACGGACATCTTCTCGTAGTACTCGGTAGTGACCGAGCGCGGTTCCATTCTCGCCGCAATCTTGTTCAGGAGTTTTGTCCCGGTTTCTTTCTCTTGAAAATGGCGCCTCTTATCCAGTCCCACCAATCCTATGATTCGTTCCATGTTGTTGGGATTCGAATCACCGGTCGCTGCCTGGAAGACCAGTCGTGGTTCTTCGACGCATGCCTGTGCGGATACGGCCAGCATCACTGACGCAACTTGATCCACCGGTGTGATATCGAGAATAAGCTTCTCGTTTGCGGGAATGAGAGTCTGCCCTTTTCTAATCAGGAAAATGATTGGTGCAGTTGTCGTGAAGCCTTCATTCCAACCGGGAAACGGATAGGACATCGCAGATTCGACGATGCTTGGTCGCACGATACTGCGAACCATGTTTGTCTCTGCGGCGACAAGTTGTTCACCGAGCGACTTGGTGTACGTGTAAATGTTTGCCCAACCCCAATACGCCGCACGCTCTACTCCAAGATCGGTTAGGCGAGTGCGGGTCCAGACTTTTCGTTCGCGAGCGACCGCCAGGCCAAGCGCATCCGGGTCATCCGAATCGCGACCTTCTTCACTCAAACGAGTTCGGGCCAGCTCGCGAAATCGCGCAGTCATCATTGCGTCGCGAGCTTCCTCACGCACTCGATCTGCGAGCTTTGCGCAGTCTTCTATCTCCCGATCGACTGAAAACTCGACACCGGGCATCTCAGACTTGCGTGGAAAATATCCAAGCACCGAGTCACTTTCCCAAACTGCTCCTGAGCGATTGCCGGCAACGAAACAGGTCGACACATGAACCAGCGTGGGTCGTTTCATTCGTCGCGCAAACGCGATGACGTTCTGAGTGCCGACGACATTTGTGCGAAGTCCGCTTTCCAGTGTTGGGTTGAATGTGACGTTGCCCGCGGAGTTAATAACGATATCGATGTCGTCTGCGATTTCCTGGGCTTGTTCTTCGGTGTAGCCGAGATTGGTTTCACCGATATCACCACCTTTGACGACTACTTTGTCACGTACGAAGCCTTCGAGAGCCGAGCCGTATCGTTCACGTAACGGATCGAATGGGGGCGCAGTGATGATGTGGTTCCAAAATCTCGCCTCCGACTCTTCCTGCGAACGCGCGCGTACCGTTACGTAAACCTTCCCGACGTTTGGAAAGCGATGCAGCAGCATGCTCAGCGTCACCTTGCCGAGAAAGCCGGTGCTGCCAATCAGAAAGATCTTTCGATCCTGGTAAATCTCCGTTGGTGATAACTTCATAACTTTGTATTCAATGTCCGATAAGCTTTAGCTTGTCGCTGACTCAAACAGTTAAGCCTCTAATGTATTCTTATCCGTGTCATCTGTGGCTCGTTCGACCCGAAGTCTGCGACAAGCTGAAGCTTATCGGACATTTCTATTCCATATCGGCGACGCCGATCATTGGCTGGTGCAACATCGTGATCTCGGCGGAGTTGCCCATGTAACTTCTCGCCATTGCAATTGCTTCCGTCAGATTGTCTGCACGTTCCCAACCAAGAATCCCAGGAACGTGAGCATTTTCAGCACCGGCGGCAATTACTTTTCCGACATGCTGTCGACCATTCTCACCCCAGTACCACATGAAGAACGGGTGTGCTCCGTGATAGGCGTTACCGCGTCGATACATCTCCACGTAGCTGGGATTGTTGGCAAACTCCTGCTCATACTTCTCGCGGAGTACGAAGGCATCGCGAGTCTCTGGCAGTAGGCGATTGAAAAACTCGATGTAACTCGGGTGAAACTGATGATCGAAATCGTCGTAACACGGGTGATGAACGATCATGACGCCACCCTTTTTCAGCAGCGGCTTGTTGCGATAGAAATTGAAGTGATAACCAAGCGCCATCACCTGCACGAGTAGGGGATTCAGAATCGAGTAGACGTTGTAAGGGGAAATGTCAGGAATGCCTGTGATCAGAATGTCAGCCTGTCCTCGCACTGGAACCGCGTACTGTTCAAAACCCTTGGCAATGATCTTTTCGTGCACCGGGTCCGTTTTACCGGCATGACAGGCAATCAACTCGTACTGCGCAGGCCGAGAGTGCAGAAGTTTTCGGCGGGCCGGTCGCGGTAGCTTGCTCATCGTGTAGCGCATGGCTTCGAACTTCATGCGATCAAACGCAGTGAAGTCGTCCTCATTCTTGATAAGGAAATCCATGTCGCTTCCATACATTCGATTGTTGATGGCAGTCTCAATGTGAAAAACGTTGAGGTGCTCATCAACGATCTTGCCGAGGCGGCAAACTTTGTGATTGAGTTCCGAGCGCGCCGGATCCATGTAGCTGTCGGATTCTCGGATTGTTTGCGGATCGTGGTGTGCTCGGAGGGATTCGTAATCGCATAAGCCGACCGCAACTGATTTGTGTCCGCCATCCATTGGAACGAAATTGAGGTTGACGTAAATCAGCAGGTCGCTTTCAGCCGCGCGGCGATTGATGGTAAGCGGCTCTTTGTGTTTGGTCTCGCCAATCTTTATGAGCCCGTCTTTCCACTCGGCATCGTGGTTGTAGTAGCGATCCGGATAGTACTCGTCGAAGATACGAGGCCCGGCCATTCGCTTCATTTCCCACTCGGTCATTTTCCGGTGCAGGGAATTGGCGATGATGATGTGGACATCGTCGACACCATGGCCGGCCAACATGTCGCACACGATCTCCAAGATCGTCTGGCGAATGTCAGGCGTTGCCATTGGCGGCAAAGGCAAGCTGATGTCGTCTACTGCGATCGTAACTCTCATTCCCGGCTCGAGTTGAGCGAAGAGTGGATCGCATCCGTGAGGATGATTAAGCGCGTAGCGGATAGCGGCTTCGCGATTCGGCAGACCTTTTATCGGCGGGTTGGGATACAGCACCCGCGTACCGATTGGGAGATCCTCGAGAATGAAGTCCTCGCCGGACGGCATTATTCGCGGCGCGCTGTCGCGATCGATGTAAATAACAGATTCGTGCGTTTTCTTTCGTAGTTGGAGTGCCATGAACTTTTATGAATGCTGTCCGGTATCTACTTAAGATCGAGAATCGGCCAATCGTGATGTAGTGCGGTTTGCCGCAAGCGCATATCAGGGTTAGCGGCCGCGGGGTGACCAACAACGGATAGCATTGGCAGATCGCTCATGCTGTCAGTGTAGGCATATGAATCGCTAAGGCTGATGCCCTCGCGCTCGCTGTAGGTTCGAATCCATGACGCTTTGGTTGCTGCGGCCATTACCGGAGGCAGCAATCGGCCCGTCGCCACTCCGTTAACAAATTCGAGGCGATTCGTTACGAATTCAGTAATCCCGAGATGTTCCATCAGCGGCTTGACCGACAGGTCCAGGGCGCCGGTAATCACTACCTGTCGCAGACCCAGGCTCCGGGATTTTTCAATTAACTCGTAAGTGCCGGGAAAGACGGCCGGCTTGATGACGTCGTCGAATAGGTCCTGCGCGAAGTAACGGAGTCGATCCTCCGACTGGCCCTTGTAGCGTTTGAAGTAGAGGTCGTTAAAAACTTTTCGGCTATACTGGTCGGTGACCGCAAAAACTGGGAGGCTAAGAAATGTGGTAGCGCTCTTGGTGAAGCTCTGAAGCAAGGTCGTTTGACGTTTTGCATAGAAGCCCAGGGTATGCACGAGGTTTGTGCTGACCAAAGTTCCTTCTAAATCGTAGAATGCAGCCCCTGCCAAAGCTCTCCTCCTCAATTCTCATGCAGCGATCTGCACGGCGTAACCTTAGTGGGAGACCACTATACCGTATTAACTGCCGTTTGGATAACGGCTGGGAAAAACTATTACATACTGTATGGTATGACTAGACAATCGGAGAATTAGAATGAGGAAATTGAAAAAATATTCAGCAAATTTCAAAGTCATGGCTCTTGGCTCGGGCTTAATTATGTGTTTTTTGTCCTCGACTGCCTGCCATAAAGAGGTAGCTGTGGCTCCCAATGCGGTCGACTCAGGTGACGAAAAGATAGCGGCTGCCAAGATCGCTGAAGGCGATCAACTTTACGAGGGACGTGAAGACATCGCGAAGGCGAGAGTAGCTGTGGCGGCACTGAGGCAAGCCGTAACGGCGGACTATGGCAATTACGACGCAGCCTGGAAGTTGTCCCGTGCCGCATTCTATGTTGGCAATCACACTGATAGTGACGACGAAAAGGATGACATGTTTCGGGCGGGGATCGAGGCGGGGAAAGCGGCAGTCAAACTCCAGGGCGGTAAACCGGAGGGGCACTTCTGGTTAGGCGCTAATTACGGAGGCGATGCCGAGAACAGTACGCTGGCTGGTCTAGCGACTGTCCAGGATATTCGCAGCGAGATGGAAACGGTTATTAAGCTTGATGAGAAATTCCAAGGGGGAAGCGCCTATCTGGCTTTGGGTCGGTTGTATCTGCAGGCGCCAAAAGTTTTGGGTGGCGATACGTCGAAGGCTGTCGAGTATTTGAAAAAAGGACTCGCGATCACACCGAACAATTCATTAATGATGTATTACCTGGCGCAAGCCTACGCATCTGAAAACCGTGACGCCGAAGCTAAGAAGTTGATTGACGAAGTACTCACGATGACGCCTGATCCGAAGTTTGTGGCTGAACATAAAGACGCAATAGCGAAGGCTAACAAACTCAAGCAGAGGATTGGTTAGAAATGGGCGGCTCCGCCGCTCTCCGTGCGGAATGCCTCCGGCTTTCCGTTCAGCCTTCCAAATCAAAGAGGCTCTGCCTCGGGCGGCGTAGCCGCACGCTTGAGGATTCAGTGGCCGGAAAGCCAGAGGCTTTCCGCACGGACAGCGGCCAAGCCGCAGTGAAAGAGCCTCAGTCAACAAGCCGCACTGAACAATCCGCAGTGAACAAGCCGCAGTGGTAACTACTTCCCGGTCAACTTCCTGATCTCTTCCAGCGTTCGCTTATGCTGCTCCAACTTCTGTCCAGCCTCACCGAGTTTTCCCTGAGAAGTTAATCTCTGGTAATCATCAAACTCCTGAATTGCCTGGTTCACCAACTGCTGCAAGTTTTGTGTA
>Ga0207675_100000504_pt1 | contig 37913 bp, 28 predicted proteins | sample KBSSwiS42_FD_184305 | JGI IMG/M metagenome (GOLD analysis project Ga0207675, IMG submission 184305) | Switchgrass rhizosphere microbial communities from Kellogg Biological Station, Michigan, USA - KBS Switchgrass S4-2 (SPAdes) (version 2) | ecosystem: Host-associated > Plants > Roots >...
CACGCCAAGCATCGACGCGCAACACTTCGGTGCGCGTCAGTCGATCCAGCAAATGAGCCTCTCGCCGGACGGCATGCGCGCCAGCATGATCGTGTCGGGTGAGGGACGAAGCACAGCCTTGTTCGTCGCGGACCTTGTCCAGGGCAGCCAACCCAAGCCGGTCCTGCGCTCCAGCGGAAAACCGGACCAGTTGGAACATTGCGACTGGGCCAACGACACGCGACTGGTATGCCGGTTCCGGTTCGTCGAAGAAGGCGTCAATCCTCTGATCCTAACGCGGATGTTCTCGCTCAACAGCGACGGCAGCGACATGAAGCTGCTGAGCAGTCGTCAGGGTGGACAGATGCTGCAGGTGCTGCAGAACGGGGGCGAAGTGATCGACTTCGGGCCCGACGGCGCCTCCGGCTCGGTGCTGATGACCCGCCAGTTCGTGCCCGAATTCGGCACCGGCACGATGGTCGCCGAGAAGCGTGAAGGGCTGGGCGTCGAGCTGGTCGATGCTTCGAGCCTGAGCCGCAAGCTGATCGAACGACCGGCGTCGGATGCCGAGGAATATATCAGCGACGGCCATGGCAATGTCCGGATTCGCGGACTGCGGCCCAAGGACAATGACGGCTACGAGGGCAATGCCGTCAACTATCAATATCGCCTGCCGGGCAGCCGCGACTGGAAGCCGTTGAGCGAAGTACGTTCGCATGGATCGCTCGTGTCTGGTTTCGAGCCCCGCGCGATCGATCCAGCAGCCAATCTTGCCTATGGCCTGGATTATGCCGAAGGCCACACCGGCCTGTACAGCGTGGCATTGGATGGCAGCCTGAAGAAGACGCTCGTCCTGTCGAACAAGGACGTCGATATCGAATCTCTGATCCAGATCGGCCGGCAGCGGCGCGTCGTGGGCGCGAGCTGGATCACCGATCGGCGCACACAGCAATTCTTCGATCCCGAACTGAAGCAGCTACGCGCAGCGCTGTCGAAAGCGATCCCGAGCAAACCGCTGATCGACTTCGTCGACGCGAGCGCCGACGAGAAGCGCATCCTGCTCGTCGCCCGCGCCGACAATGATCCAGGCACTTTCTATGTGTTCGACAAGGCGAGCCGGCATCTGGCCGAAATCGGACCGGTGCGGCCGGAGCTCGCCAGCGCGAAGCTCGCAACGACGCAGGCAATCACCTATCCGGCAGCCGATGGGACGCCGATTCCGGCGTATCTGACGCTTCCGGCGGGAAGCGCGGGCAAAAACCTGCCCGCGATCGTGATGCCGCACGGCGGCCCGGAATCGCGCGACGAATGGGGCTTCGACTGGCTGCCGCAATTCTTCGCCGCACGCGGCTACGCCGTGCTCCAGCCCAATTACCGTGGTTCGACCGGATACGGAGAGGCCTGGTTTAAGAAGAATGGCTTCCAATCCTGGAAGATCGCGATCGGCGACATCAACGATGCCGGGCGCTGGCTATCGGCGCAGGGCATTGCCGCACCCAACAAGCTTGCGATCGTCGGCTGGTCGTACGGCGGCTACGCTGCGCTGCAGACGTCGGTGTTGGACCCCGACCTGTTCAAGGCAATCGTCGCGGTCGCGCCGGTAACCGATCTCGGCATGCTGCGGGAAGAATCACGCGGCTACTCGGACTTCTACCTGACGGATGAACGGATCGGCCACGGCGATCATCTTCGCCTGGGTTCACCCCTCCAGAATGCCGAGCGGATCAAAGCGCCGGTGCTGCTGTTTCACGGCGATCAGGACATCAACGTGCGCATCGCCGAATCGCGCGCGATGGCCGGCAAGCTCAAGGGCCTTGGCAAATCGGTCGAGCTGATCGAATTCAAGGGCCTCGATCACCAGCTCGAAGACAGCACCGCGCGCACCGCGATGCTCGACCGGGCCGATCGCTTTCTGCGCGCGTCGCTGGGGCTGGCGGCCGGGCAGTAGATTCGAAAAGGGCGGCCCCTTTCGGGACCGCCCTTTCGCGTGGCTTCAGCGAAACCGGATCAGCGCGAGTAGAACTCGACGACCAGGTTCGGTTCCATCTTCACCGGATAGGGCACTTCGTCGAGCGTCGGCACGCGCGTGAAGGTGATCTTCGACGCACCGTCGGGCACGACATAATCGGGGATGTCGCGCTCGGACAGGCTCTGCGCCTCCATCACCAGCGCCATTTCCTGCGCCTTGCCCGACAGGCTGATTTCCTGGCCAGGCTTGATGCGGCGCGAGCCGATGTTGCACTTTTCGCCGTCGACGCGGACATGGCCGTGGTTGACCAGCTGACGCGCGGCGAAGATCGTCGGCGCGAACTTGGCGCGGTAGACGATCATGTCGAGACGCATTTCGAGCAGGCCGATGAGGTTCTGCGAAGTGTCGCCCTTCATGCGCGACGCTTCTTCATAGGTCTTCTTGAACTGCTTCTCGGTGACGTCGCCGTAATAGCCCTTGAGCTTCTGCTTGGCGCGCAACTGGATGCCGAAATCCGACATCTTGCCCTTGCGGCGCTGGCCATGCTGGCCGGGGCCATATTCGCGCTTGTTGACCGGGGACTTCGGGCGACCCCAGATGTTTTCGCCCATCCGGCGGTCGAGCTTGTGCTTGGCGCTGGAGCGCTTCGACATGACAATTCCTCTGCAATCGAACAACGTTGGTCCCGGTACTCGCCTGCGTCTCATCACTGAGGGCAGGGCCACCGCTTCACCGGGGTGCGGGGCCATTGCGAAGGCGGTGCGGATACAGATTCGACAGCGATAGTCAAGCGGCGCCAGCCATTCTCACTGGTTGAGGTTGCTGGCCTCACGCGTTTTACGCCCGAACTCTTCGGCATTCGCCGTCGCGCGCGCGTCGATGTCAGCCCATTCGGCCTTTGTGTGGCACAGGCGTTTGCCACCGAGAATCGAACCAGTAAGGACTTCGCGGCGGCAGATCTGTTTTTCCGGTTTGGGTGCGGGGGCTGGCGTCGACCGGTCCTGCGCGACCGCAACGGTGGTAACCAGACAGCCGAACGCGGCCGCAGACAACAAGCGCATGCAATTCTCCTGATCGCGACCGCGCAGACTCGCACGGTCACCTTGGCGTGACACGTGTTGTGCAGCACAACAAACCCACCTCGTCCAGACACTTGGCGACGAAGTTGCGACAAGTGATGGGTCAATGCCCGCGTGCGACTCTAGCGGCGGTGGCGCTTGCGGCCGGCGAGCGCGGACAGCACCCCGCGCAATGTCCGTACTTCCTGGCTGGTCCAGCCCGGCTTGGTCAGCAAGGTACGCAGCGTCCGCTTGGTCGTCGGCACGCGCGCGGGCGGGAAGAAGAAATTGGCGTCTTCGAGCATCGCCTCGAGCTGCGCGATCATGCCTTCGAGTTCGTCCTGCGGCGCCGGCGAGTCGAGTTCGGTCGCCGGCGGGCTTTCGAGACCCGTGCCCTTCGACCATTCATAGGCGACAAGGATCACTGCCTGCGCAAGGTTGAGGCTGCCGAATTCGGGATTGATCGGAACAGTAATGATCGTGCGCGCAAGCGCGACGTCGTCGGTCTCGAGCCCCGAGCGTTCGGGCCCGAACAGGATCGCGCTGCGACCGGCGTCGGCATGGACTGCACGCGCCGCGAGTTCGGGCGTGACCACCGGCTTGGTCACGCCGCGCTTGCGCACAGTGGTGGCATAGACGTGCGCGCAATCCGCGACGGCCGCAGCTACGCTGTCGAACACGGTCGCTTGCTCGAGCACCGCATCGGCGCCGCTCGCCGCGGGGCCGGCGCTCGGATTGGGCCATCCGTCGCGCGGGCTCACCAGCCGCAGTTCGGTTAGCCCGAAATTGAGCATCGCGCGCGCCGCCTTGCCGATATTCTCGCCGAGCTGCGGGCGCACGAGGACGATGACGGGCGCGCTCACCCTTTGCCCATCTCCCCGACGTTGCCGGCGAATTCCTCGAAATCGCGGGCCTCGCGGAAGTCCTTATAGACGCTCGCGAAGCGAATGTAGGCGACCGGATCGAGGCCCTTGAGGCCCTCCATCACCATCTCGCCGATGCGCTGTGATGGGATCTCGCTGTCGCCCTGCGTTTCGAGCTGGCGCTGAATGCCCGACGCGAGCCGTTCGAGCTGCGTCGGCGTCACCGGCCGCTTGCGGGTCGCGACGGTGATCGACCGCATCAGCTTGTCGCGGTCGAACGGCTCGCGACGCTCGCCCGACTTGACCACCGTCAGGTCGCGCAGCTGAATCCGCTCGAAGGTGGTGAAGCGCGCACCGCAGCCTTCGCATTGCCGCCGCCGCCGGATTGCCGCCCCGTCGTCGGTGGGCCGGCTGTCCTTCACCTGGCTGTCTTCATGGGCGCAGAAGGGACAGCGCATCAGGCCGCATACCTTCGCGGCTGAAGAGATTGTTCGCGCAGAGACGAAGAGGCGCAGAGATGTTTCGCTTGCGGCAACGCGGCGCGGCCCAGCAAGGCGCTCGCTCCGCCAAGATGCTCGTTTTGAATCGCGCGGCGGCGCGAACGCAAGAAAATCGGAGACGCCGCCGATCGAGGACCAGCCATCTCTGCGTCTCCGCGCCTCTGCGCGAACCCATTCTCCGCCGTCATCGCGCCGCCGCGCGCACCAAATTCCATCCCCGAAGCTGACGGCATCACAACTCCGAATAGATCGGGAAGCGCGCACACAGGTCGATGACGCGCTCGCGGACATGGGCTTCGACCTGGCCATCGCCTTCCGCGCCGTTCTTGCGCAGCCCGTCGACCACTTGCGCGATCAGTTCGCCGATGTGGCGGAACTCGGCCGCGCCGAACCCGCGAGTCGTGCCCGCCGGCGACCCGAGCCGAATGCCCGACGTCACCGCCGGCTTTTCCGGATCATAGGGAATGGCGTTCTTGTTGCACGTGATGAACGCACGATCGAGCGCCTTCTCGCTGAGGTTTCCCGTCGCACCCTTCGGGCGGAGATCGACCAGCATGAGATGATTGTCGGTACCGCCCGAGACGATCTCGAGTCCGTGCGCACGAAGTGATTCGGCGAGCGCCCTGGCGTTTTCGACGACAGCCTCTGCGTAGCTGCGGAACTCCGGCCGGAGCGCTTCGTGAAACGCCACTGCCTTGGCCGCGATCACATGCATCAGCGGACCGCCCTGGAGTCCCGGGAAGATCGCGCTGTTCATCTTTTTCGCGAGCGCTTCGTCGTTGGTGAGGATCAGGCCGCCGCGTGGCCCACGCAGCGACTTGTGCGTGGTCGTCGTGGTGATGTGCGCGTGCGGGATCGGGCTCGGATGCACGCCGCCCGCGACGAGGCCGGCGAAGTGAGACATGTCGGCGAGCAGATAGGCTCCCACTTCGTCGCAGATCTCGCGGAACCGTGCGAAATCCCAATGGCGCGAATAGGCGGTCGCGCCGGCGATGATCAGCTTGGGGCGATGTTCGCGCGCCTGGGCGGCGATCGCATCCATATCGAGCAACTGGTCCTCGCGGCGCACCGTGTACGGTACTGCCTTGAACCACTTGCCCGACATGTTGACCGGCGAGCCGTGCGTCAGATGCCCACCCGCCGCCAGGTCGAGCCCCATGAAGGTGTCGCCGGGCTGGAGCAGTCCGAGGAACACCGCCTGATTCATCTGGCTGCCGCTGTTCGCCTGGACATTGGCGAAATTGGCCCCGAACAGCTTCTTCGCACGCTCGATCGCCAGCGTCTCGACCACGTCGACATATTCGCAGCCGCCATAATAGCGCCTGCCGGGATAGCCCTCGGCATATTTGTTGGTGAGGATCGAGCCCTGCGCCTGGAGCACGGCACGCGAAACGATGTTCTCCGAGGCGATCAGCTCGATCTTGTGCTGCTGACGGCCGAGCTCCTTCGAGATCGCATCTTGGATCTCGGGATCGACGTCGGCCAGGCCGGCTTCGAAGAAGCTGCCGCCGCCCAGCGCCACGCGGCCGAGAGTCGCAGTGGGACTGGTCATACGGCATTCCCTTCGAGTTGCGGCGCGGAGAGCTTGCCGACTCGCGGGCCATGGCGCCCGCCCGCGAAATCGGTGGTGAGAAAGGTTGTGAGGCACGCCTTGGCCATGTCGATCCCGGTCAGCCGCGCCCCCAACGCGATCGCATTGGCGTCGTTGTGCTCGCGCGCGAGTGCCGCCGAAAGCGGCTCGGAAACCAGCGCGCAGCGGCAAGCCGGGTTGCGATTGGCGGCGATCGAGATGCCGATGCCCGATCCGCACAGCGCGACACCGCGCTCGACACGTCCCTCAGCGAGTGCCTGGGCGACGGCATAGCCATAGTCGGGATAGTCGACACGATCGGGGCCGTCGGTGCCGAGATCGAGCACGTCATGCCCCGCACCGCGCAGCCATTCCGCGAGCTCGGTCTTGAGCGCATAAGCGGCATGATCGGCAGCAATGGCGATGCGCATGACGGCTCCGGTGAAACGAATCCGGCCCCTGTAGGCCCTGTCTTCCGAGCCGGCAACGGTCGAGACGGAGCGGATTTTGGCACAGAGCTGGAACCGAGCGAAGGAGCGATGCAATTGCACCGTGACCGACGAACGACACTGCCACGCGCCAAAATCGTGTCTCACCAATCTCGGGGTTGCGCCCCCACCTCGACTTGGACGCCGACGGACCGTGTGTCGACCAGGCCTAGTCCGAGCCAAGTCGCCGATTTGACTTGGAAGCGTCATACGGCGGTCCTAGAGGGGGCCGCCTGCAGCTTGTGCAGGAGCTCCCGGAGTATGCCATGGGTTCGACCGCGAAAACGCCCAAGAATCGTGCCGTACGCGGCGCGGTGCATCGCCACGAGCATCTCAGCAAGCAGGGCATCCTCGAACGCGCCTTTACCTTCGCGTTCCGCGGGCTGGTCTATGCGCAGATCTGGGAGGACCCCGAAGTCGATCTCGAGGCGCTTGCGATCACCCCCGACAGTCATGTCGTGACGATCGCATCGGGCGGCTGCAACGTGCTGTCCTACCTCACCGCGAACCCCAAGGCGATCACTGCGGTAGACCTCAACACCGCGCATATCGCACTCAATCGGCTCAAGCTCGCGGCCGCCAAGCGCCTGCCGGACCATGACGCGTTCCACCGCTTCTTCGGCCAAGCCAACCGCCCCGAGAATATCGAGGCCTATGTCGATTATGTCGCGCCGCACCTCGACGAGACGTCGCGGCGCTATTGGGAAGGCCGTGACCCGATCGGCCGCCAGCGCATCAAGGGCTTCACCACCGGATTTTACAAGCGCGGGCTGCTCGGCGGGTTCATCGGCTTCGCGCATCTGCTCGCGAAGCTCTACGGCATCGATCCCAAGGAGATGCTCGAGGCCAAGTCGATCGAAGAGCAGCGGGCGGTGTTCGAGACGCGTCTCGCGCCGTTCTTCGAAAAGAAGTTCGTGCGCTGGCTGCTCGATCAGCCGGCCTCGCTGTTCGGGCTCGGTATTCCGCCGGCACAATATGAATCGCTTGCTGCCGACGATCCCAAGGGAATCCGCGAAGTGGTCAAGCGGCGGCTCGAAAAGCTCGCGTGCGACTTCAAGATCAGCGACAATTATTTCGCTTGGCAAGCATTCAGCCGCGGCTATGGCGAAGGCCCGTCGGCGCCACTTCCGCCCTATCTCAAGCCCGAGAATTACGCCGATGTGGTCGCGCGGATCGACCGCGTCGAAGTGCGCCACATGAACATGGCGGACTATCTCGATTCGATGCCCGAGGGCTCGCTCGACCGCTATATCCTGCTCGACGCGCAGGACTGGATGACCGATGCCCAGCTCACGCGGCTGTGGACCGCGATTACGCGCACAGCCAAGCCCGGCGCACGCGTGCTGTTCCGCACTGCCGCGGCGCCGAGCCTGCTGCCCGGCCGCGTTCCCGACGCGATCCTCGACCGCTGGGCTTATGCCGAGACGGAGTCGCTCGATTACACCCGGCGCGATCGCTCGGCGATCTATGGCGGCGTGCACCTCTATCGGTTGAAGTAACGGCGCAGTGAACGAGCACGGCGGGCGGATGGACGCGATCTACGCGACCCAGCGCCACTTCTACGACCTCACGCGCAAATATTACCTGTTGGGCCGCGACGCGCTGATCCGAGAACTCGCGCCGCCCGCGAACGGCTCGGTGCTCGAAGTCGGCTGCGGCACGGCGCGCAACCTGATCGTTGCGGCCCGTCACTGGCCCGAAGCGCGCTTCTGCGGCTTCGACATATCCGAAGCGATGCTCGAAACCGCGCGCGGCAATGTCGCCAAGGCAGGTCTTTCGGGCCGTATCACGCTCGCGCAGGGCGACGCCACGGCGTTCGACACACAGGCGCTGTTCGCCCTCCCCGGGTTCGATCGCGTGTTCATGAGCTATACTCTGTCGATGATTCCCGACTGGCAGGGCGCGATCGCCGCCGCCGCGAGCGCTCTGGTGCCCGGCGGATCGCTCCGCATCGTCGATTTCGGCCAACAGGAGCAATTGCCCGGCTGGTGGCGCAGCCTGCTGATGGCGTGGCTCCGCAAATTCGACGTCACCCCGCGCCGCGAACTGCCGGCGGTGCTCAAAGGTGTCGCGGAAACGCAGGGGCTGGGCCTCGATTTCCGCCGCCTCTATCGCGGCTATGCATGGGCGGCGACGCTGACGCGGGGTTAGGAGTCGCGTCTCGGCAGCGTTTACGGTAAAAATGTCGCTGTGAACGAGCAGACACGCCTTTCGCGGCAAGACCATAGAGTGCCTTTCACCGCAGATGACTTTCTGCACATGCGGGAGCTTGGCGCATTCGAGGACATGCGAGCGGAACTCGTGGGGGGGAGTGATCGAGAAGATGATGCGCGCGGAGTGGGCGCATGGTGAACTCAACGCCAGGCTTGCCGGACTGCTCTTCCCGCTGGTGCGCGCCGCCGGAGCACTGATCGGCACCGATGTCGTCATCCGCGTCGATTCAACCACTGTGCGCGCCTTCGACCTGGCGGTTATCCGCCCGGGCGTGTCACCAACAAAGATTCTTACAGGCGATCAGGTGTTGTTGGCGATCGAGGTCGCCGAGACTACGCACAGTCGCGACCTGGGCGCAAAGCGGGAAGAATATGGCGCGGCGGGCATCCCGACCTATTGGGTAGCCGATCTGATCGAGAAATCGGTGCACGTCTTCCGACTTGACCCGGAAAGGGCTGCGTACGGAGAGCCTATCGTGTTGCGGTTCGGCGAAGCGATCGAGGTTCCCGGCCTGGCGGCTCGATCACCATCGACTGAACCGGCCTCACGCCGCCAGCCGCATCTCCATCCGTCCCCAAATCTCGACGAGCGCGTCGACAAGGTCCCGCATCATTGCTTCGCTATGCGCGGGGCCGGGTGTAAAGCGCAGCCGCTCCGTACCACGCGGCACCGTCGGGTAATTGATTGGTTGAACGTAGACGCCATACTCGGCAAGCAGGATGTCGCTGACCTTCTTGGCCTTCACCGGATCACCGACCATCAGCGGCACAATGTGGGTGGTCGAGGGCATCACCGGCAGCCCGGCGTCGGCCATCAGCGCCTTGAGCTTGGCTGCGGCGGTCTGCTGGCCCTCGCGCTCGGCGCTCGACGCTTTGAGGTGCCGCACGCTCGCGAGCGCGCCGGCAACCAGCACCGGCGACAGCGAGGTGGTGAAGATGAATCCCGGCGCGTAGCTGCGGATCACGTCGATGATCATCTTGTCGGCGGCGATATAGCCGCCCATCACGCCGAACGCCTTGCCGAGCGTGCCTTCGATGATCGTGAGGCGGTGCGCCGCTTCGTCGCGATCGGAAATGCCGCCGCCGCGCGGCCCGTACATGCCGACCGCATGGACTTCGTCGAGATAGGTCAGCGCATTATACTTGTCGGCGAGGTCGCAGATCGCATGGATCGGGGCGATGTCGCCGTCCATCGAATAGACGCTTTCGAACGCAATCAGCTTTGGCGCCGCCGGATCGGCCGCAGCGAGCAACTCCTCGAGGTGCTCGAGATCGTTGTGCCGGAAGACACGCTTCTCGCAGCCCGAATTGCGGATGCCCGCGATCATCGACGCGTGGTTGAGCTCGTCGGAAAAGACGACGCAGCCCGGGAGCACTTTCGCCAGCGTCGACAGCGTCGCTTCGTTCGAAACATAGCCCGACGTGAACAGCAGCGCGCCTTCCTTGCCGTGGAGATCGGCGAGCTCACCCTCTAGGTCGACGTGATAATGGGTGTTGCCGCCGATGTTGCGCGTACCGCCGGAGCCTGCGCCGACGTCATGCAGCGCTTCCTCCATCGCCGCGATCACCTGCGGATGCTGGCCCATCGCGAGATAGTCGTTCGAGCACCACACGGTGATCGGCTTCGGGCCGTTGTGCCCGGCGAAACAACGCGCATTCGGGAAAGCGCCCTTGTTGCGCAGAATATCGATGAACACGCGATAGCGGCCTTCGGCATGCAGCCGGTCGATCGCCTGAGTGAAGACACGCGTGTAATCCACGGGCCGAACAGGTATCTCAGTCATCGGATGGGTTCCTAGCGTCTTCCGCTCCTCGGCGCCAGATCGCGCAGCTACGCAATCATCCCGATACGAAAATGCGATGAACCGAGCGTGACCGAGGGACTCCGCCTGCCGGATCTGCTAGCTTTGCGCCATCGCGGGACGACTCACGGGCGTCCAGCGTCCCGCGGCTGAATACTTCGCGGTCCCCACTTGCAGAGGGAGCGTTGGCACATGACCACGCAGGACATTGCTTACTACAGCAAGCGTTTGCGCCAGGAGCGCGAGAATGCCGCCCGTTGCGACGATAGCTCGGCGCGACACGTGCACCTCGAAATGGCCGCGCGCTATATGGCGAAGATCGACACACTCGGGCACGAATCCGTCATAAAGTTCGTCTGAACGGGGCAAGAGAGTCCGTTTGGAACTGCGCGGAAGAGCGCAGGGCGCGTTTCCAACCAGCATCTACAGCGATTCGATCTCGTCCAGGCCGAAGCTCGCGAGCGCCGGGCGCAGCGCCGCCGTCTTGGTATCGACGCGCGTGAAGATCGCCTTGCCCGGCCGCGCCGCATCGGGCCATCGCTGACCGGCGGTGAGCGATGCGATGCGCCGCGCGATTCCCGGTCCGCCGTCGACGAATCGCACGGGATGCGGAGCCGCCGCCGCCAATTGCGCTTCGAGCAAGGGAAAATGCGTGCAGGCGTTGACGATCACGTCGAGCCGCTCGCCGCCGGGCTGCTCGAACAACCCGGCCAGTATTGGTAGCAGGCGCTCCGGCGGCGGCGTCTCGCCGCGTAGCGCGGCTTCGGCAAAATCGACGAGTTCGGCCGAGCCGTGCCGCAGAACGAGGCAGTCGCTCGCGAAGCGCGCCGCGAGGTCATCGACATAGGGCTGGCGCACCGTCGCGTCGGTGCCGAGCACGCCGATCGCGCGCGTGCGGCTGACCTCGGCCGCCGGTTTGATCGCCGGCACAGTGCCGACGATCGGCAGGTCGAGCGCCGAACGTACCGCCGCGAGCGCAATGGTCGAGGCGGTGTTGCACGCAATCACGATCAGCCGCGGATCGAATCGCTCGGCCAATCGGCCGAGCAGCGCGGGCACGCGCGCGGCGATCTCGGCTTCGCTCTTGGTGCCATAGGGATAGCCCGCCGAATCGGCGACATAGATCACCGGCGCGTTCGGCAGCAGTGCGCGCGCGTGGCGCAGCACCGACAAGCCGCCGACACCGGAATCGAAGAACAGCAACGGGCGGTCGTCCGACATTCTGCTTGTGAATCCAGGATTGTTGCGCGGCCCTAAGCAAGTCCCTAGGCTTCGTGCAACGGGAGGGTGGCAGTGCAAACCGAAATCGTCTGGCTCGCGCCTGCGGCGACTCTCGTGCTCGCCTATCTGCTCGGCTCGATTCCTTTCGGGGTGATCCTGACCCGGCTCGCCGGTGCCGGCGACCTGCGCCAGATCGGATCGGGCAACATCGGCGCCACCAATGTGCTGCGCACCGGCCGCAAAGGACTGGCGGCCGCCACCTTGCTGCTCGATCTCGGCAAGGGCTTTGCCGCGGTCGCTCTGGCAACGCGTTTCGACCGCGATGCGATTGGCCTGCCTGCGCTGGCCGCGCTCGCAGTCTTCTTCGGGCATTGCTACCCGGTATGGCTTGGCTTCAAGGGTGGCAAAGGGGTAGCAACATTGATGGGCGTGGTGCTCGCGCTGCACTGGCCTTCGGCACTCGTCTATGCCGCGGCGTGGCTGGGGCTGCTCGGCCTGGTGCGGATCTCGTCGCTGGCGGGAATGACCGCCGCCGCGAGTGCGCCGGTCAGCGTCGCCTTGTTCGGGCGCTTCGATCTCGTGCTGCTGCTACTCGCGCTGACACTCGTGGTGCTGTGGAAGCACCGTGGCAACGTGGATCGGCTGCTCGCCGGCACTGAACCGCGGATCGGACGCAAGAGCGACGCGAGTGGCTGACCGCGACGCCGCGCGACTTCGCCTGATCCGCTCAGCGCATGTCGGCCCGGTCACCTATGCCCAATTACTGGCGCGCTTCGGCAGCGCCGAGGCGGCGCTCGACGCGCTGCCTGCACTCGCCGCCCGCGGGGGTGGGCGGGCGCCACAAGTCGCCGATCCTGCTGCGGTGGCACGCGAAATGGCGGCGGTTGCGCGGCTCGGCGCACGCTATCTGTTTCTCGGGGACGCCGATTATCCCCCGCTGCTCGCCGAACTGGACAGCGCGCCGCCGGCATTGATCCTGCGCGGCGAACTCGCGCTGACGCAGCGCACGACCGTCGCATTGGTCGGCGCACGCAATGCCAGCGCCGCGGCGTGCCGCTTCGCGCGCCAGCTCGCGCTCGGGCTCGGTGAGGCGGGTGTTACGGTGGTGTCGGGGCTCGCGCGCGGGATCGACACTGCGGCACATATCGGCTCGCTCGCCAGCGGCACGATCGGCGTGATCGCGAGCGGGATCGACGTGACCTTTCCGCCCGAGAATGCCGAACTGCAGGAACGCGTCGCGCGCGAAGGCCTGTTGCTCGCCGAGCAGCCGCCCGGCACTGAACCGCTCGCGCGCTTCTTCCCGGCGCGCAACCGCATCATCGCCGGGCTCGCGCAAGGCACAGTGGTCGTCGAGGCCGCGCCGCGGTCGGGCTCGCTGATCACCGCGCGGATCGCCGTCGAGGCCGGCCGCGACGTGATGGCCGTCCCCGGCTCACCGCTCGACCCGCGAGCGCAGGGCTGCAACTTGCTGATCCGCGACGGCGCGACGCTCGTGCAATCGGTCGACGACATCCTCGAAGCCGTGCGCCCGATCGACCCGCGCGCTTTACGCGCACCGCCCGCCCGGTTCGCGGGTGAGCCGGCCGGGGAGATGCGCGATACGGATCGTGTTGCTGTCGCGGCGTTGCTCGGGCCGGTTCCCGTGAGCATCGACGAGCTGGTGCGCCAGTCGCACCTGTCCGTTGCGGTCGTTCAGACGGCGTTGCTCGAGCTCGAACTGGCTGGAAGGCTCGAGCGCCATGCCGGCGGCAAGGCGAGCTTGAAATGACATCTGGCCAAACCGCCCCCGAGCGCATCTTTGCCTGACCGGTCAGTGCGTCCGCCTGACCTCGATCCGACGATACACGATACCGCCGACCGTCAAGGTCCCCGAAAGCCGATCGCCGGCAAGAACGAATCGCCACTCGCCGGGTCGCCCCTGGCGATCGTGCGTGGTGCCGGCGAGCGTTGCGCTGGGTCCATCGTACGATGCCTCAAGCGTGCCCATTCCCTGTTCCTCGCCGCCGACGATCTTGTTCATCACCATGTGGAAGCCGTTTCCGGCCGCGCTGATGTGATAGGCGGCCTGTTCGTCGTTGCACGGCGACGGATGGACCTGGCACAGCGAAGTTCCGCGCCAGTCTCCGGCAGGCGTCGCGACAGGCGCGCCGAGCGCAAGCAATGCGAGCAATACAGTCAGACCCATGACAATCCTCCCGCTCGCCCCCATATCGCACTCGCCGCGGCACGAACAAATGCTTCGCCCGCTTGACGACCCCGCAACGGGCTCTTCATCCTCGCACGCATACGCGTAAGGCAGAACAGAAAGAACGCATGCAGCTTGTCATCGTCGAATCGCCGGCCAAGGCGAAGACCATCGAGAAATACCTGGGCTCCGACTATCGCGTGCTGGCGAGCTACGGCCATGTCCGCGACTTGCCGGCGCGTGACGGCTCGGTCGATCCCGACCAGGGCTTCGCGATGGAATGGGAGACCTATGCCGACAAGTCGAAGCAGCTGAAGGCAATCGCCGACGAGGCCAAGAAGGCCGACCGGCTGATCCTTGCAACCGACCCCGACCGCGAAGGCGAGGCGATCAGCTGGCACGTCCAGGAAGTACTCCGCAACCGCAAGGCACTGCCCAAGGACGTCGAACGCGTGACGTTCAACGCCATCACCAAGCCGGCGATCCTCGAGGCGATGCAACGCCCGCGCGAGCTCGATACCGATCTGATCGACGCCTATCGCGCGCGTCGCGCGCTCGACTATCTGGTCGGATTCACGCTCTCGCCGGTGTTGTGGCGCAAACTGCCCGGCGCCAAATCCGCCGGCCGCGTGCAATCAGTCGCGCTGCGACTGATCGTCGATCGCGAACGCGAGATCGAAGCGTTCAAACCGCAGGAATATTGGTCGGTGATCGCCGAAATGGAGCAAGGCGGCACGCCGTTCCAGGCTCGGCTGGTCAAATGGAAGGGCAACAAACTCGATCGGCTGTCGATCGGCGACGGCGGCTCGGCCGCCGCCGCCAAGCGCGCGGTCGAAGAAGGCCGGTTCAGCGTCACGTCGGTCGAGACCAAGCCGGCTACTCGCAATCCGCCGCCGCCGTTCACCACTTCGACCTTGCAGCAGGAAGCGGCGCGCAAACTCGGCTTCTCCGCGAGCCACACGATGCGTGTCGCGCAGGCGCTCTACGAAGACGGCGCGATAACCTATATGCGTACCGACGGTGTGCAGATGGACGGCAGCGCGATCAACGCGGCCCGCGGCGCCATCGCCCATCGCTACGACGGGAGCTATGTGCCCGACAAGCCGCGCATCTACCAGACCAAGGCCAAGAACGCACAGGAAGCGCATGAAGCGATCCGGCCGACCGATTTCGGCCGCGACCGCACGGGCTCGGGCGACCATGCCAAGCTTTACGACCTGATCTGGAAACGCGCGCTCGCCAGCCAGATGGCGTCGGCGCGGATGGAGCGCACCGCGGTCGACCTCGAAGACGCAACCGGCCAGCACGGCCTGCGCGCGACCGGCCAGGTCGTGCTCTTCCCCGGCTATCTCGCCCTCTATGAAGAAGGGCGGGATGACGAGACGGATGAAGACAGCCGCCGCCTGCCACGCATGGCTAGCGGGGACGCGCCGGCCAAGAAAGCGGTCAACGCCGAGCAGCATTTCACCCAGCCGCCGCCGCGCTACTCCGAGGCGTCGCTGGTCAAGCGGCTCGAGGAGCTGGGGATCGGGCGCCCCTCGACCTATGCCTCGATCATCCAGGTGCTCAAGGATCGCAACTATGTCCGCATCGAGAAGAACCGCTTCTTCGCCGAGGAAAGCGGACGGCTGCTGACGGCGTTCCTCGAACGCTTCTTCGAGAAATATGTCAGCTTCGATTTCACGGCCGAGCTGGAGGAAGAGCTCGACGATGTGTCGGGCGGGCGCGCCGCGTGGCAGGCAGTGCTCGAAGCCTTTTGGCGCGACTTCAAGCCGCGCACCGCCGAAGTGATGGAGCGCAAGCCCTCCGAAGTCACCGAAGCGCTCGACCAGTTCCTCGAACCCTTCCTGTTCCCGCCCAAGGCCGATGGCGGCGATCCGCGGCTGTGCCCGGTGTGCGGCAACGGCCGACTGAGTCTGCGTGGCGGGCGGTTCGGCGCCTTCGTCGCCTGCTCCAACTATCCCGAGTGCAAATACACGCGCCGCTTCGCGCAGCCCGGCGGGAGCGAGGGCGAAAGCGCCGAGCCGGAAGTGGTCGGCACCGATCCCGAAACCGGTCTCAAGGTCGAGCGCAAGGCCGGCCGGTTCGGCCCCTATATCCAGCTAGGCGACGGCAAGGATGCCGCGCGTGCGTCGATCCCCAAGGATATCGAACTCGACCTCGATTGGGCGCTCAAGCTGTTGCGCTTGCCACGCACGATCGGCGACCATCCCGAGACCGGCAAGGCGATCACAGCGTCGATCGGCCGCTATGGCCCCTATCTGGCGCACGACGGCAAATATGCCCGGCTGCAATCGACTCGCGACGTGTTCGAGACCGGCATGAACGCCGCGGTGGTCAAGCTCGCCGAAGCCGCGAATGGCGCAGGCAGAGCCGCGCGGGGATCGCGCGAACCGCTGAAGCTGCTGGGCAAGCACCCGCGCACCGAGGCCGAGATCAAGCTGATGGAAGGGCGCTTCGGCCCCTATGTCACTGACGGCGAAACCAACGCGACGCTGCCCAAGTCGATCGACAAGGACCAGCTCACGCTCGAGGAAGCTGCGCAGTTGATCGACGCGCGTGCCGCGGTCGCCCCGACAAAGGGCAAAAAAAGGCCCGCCAGAAAGGCTGCGGCGAAGGCGCCCGCGAAGAAAGCGCCGGTGAAGAAGGCACCCGCGAAGTCTGCCGCGAAGAAGGCGGCCAAATCGTCGTGACGATAGCCATGTGCGGCTATGCGAGGGAGGATTCCGCCGCATGCCTCGTCGACAGGGTTCTCGAACTCTAACGCTTCAGCTTGTCCCTGAGCCCGGCGAGCGCGCCGAACGGTCCCGCCTCTTCCTCGCTCAATACCCCTGCTTCCTTGAGCGCCTGCGCCGCGCCCGGGCTGCGCGGGAACGGATCGAGCGCGAGCGCGAGCGTTTCCGCTGCGGCTTCGCCGAGATCGATGCTGCCGCCGGTGTAGAACACGGTATCGCATGCGTCCTCGGACAGCTCGACGTCGTCGTCCTGTTCGCTGCCCTCGGGGACGAACCGCAGCGCGAAATCCTCGTCGACCGTCGCCGCCACCGGCGCATCGGTCACAACGCATGCCTGCGTGACCGCCGCCGACAAATGCCCTTTTGCGACGATGCCCGAGGCGTCGCGGCGCAACACGAAGCGCGCGAAAAGCCGATCGATTGCGGGCAGCCCGAAACGCCGCGCCAGCGCGGTGCGTTCGCCGGCATCGGCTTCGATCTCGACCGTGCTTTCGCCGCTGCCGATCTGATCGAGCCGCTGGGGACGCGCGAATTCGGGCGTCATTGCGGCAGCCGCCCCGCGAGCAGCGCGTCGAGCGCGACGGCGTCGAGCGCGGTACGGAAGCGCGTCAGCCGGTCGCGGACATGCGCGAGCGCGGCATCGGCCGGCGCATGGCCGCGATAGAGATTGCGCACGAGTGCGGGTCCGAGATCGCCCGACGCGACTCCGCTGCGATACGCGCCGAGCCGTCCGCCGAGCATGCCCATCATCTTCGAGACATGCTTGCCGACCACCACGTCGCCGATTCCGATTTCGCGCAATTGGCCGTCCATGTCGTCGATGAACCGCTCGGCGAGCGCCGCCCCGGGCGCTGCGCCACCGGGATCGCTCTCCAGGCGCAGCAATAGCATCGCGAGCACTGCGGCGATCATATCGAACCGTCCGTCGATCGTGTCCGCGACGCCGCCGTCGAGATACCAGTGCGGCGCGCGGCCGCGTTCAACCACTGCCTTGTACAGTTCCGCCGCCGGCAACTCGGCATTGCGCCGCAAGAGGCGCTCGAGCAAACCCATGTTCCTGACCCATCTTCCGTCGTGCCGCACTACCGGCCTTCAAATCCGATACCCGCCTTGTTTGGGCCGGCTTCGCCGCATATTGAGGCGAACCGCGCGCGATGCAATGTGCGCGCCGTCGGAGAATCGAATGCCCGCCTACCCCCGTTCCCTGATGCTCGCCGCCTGCGTGGCCGTGCTCGGCACTGCCGGCTGCTCGCGGATCAGTACGCATCAGGGCTATGTCGTCGATCCTGACCTGGTCAATTCGATCCAGCCGGGCATCGACAACCGTGAGTCGGTCGCCAAGACGCTCGGCCAGCCGACGCTGACCGACCAATTCGGCACCACCGACTGGATCTACCTGTCGCGCAACAGCCGCAACATGGCGTTCAACAACCCCAAGCCCGACGACCAGACGACGATCCGCGTGCAATTCGATGCCAAGGGCCAGGTGCGCGCCGTGACCAAGACCGGCGTCGAGCTCGCGCAGAACATCAAGCCGGTCAGCGACAAGACGCCGACGCTGGGGCGCAAGCGCAGCTTCTTCCAGGATCTGTTCGGCAATATCGGCACGGTCGGCGCCGGCCCGGGCGCAGGCGGGGGCGGCGAAGGTCCCTGACGCGGGCGCGGTCTCGCATCCTACAATCTGAACGACCACGAGTGCGTGCTCACCGCGCGCGCGATATCAGATGGCGCATCCGTCCAATAGCGGACACACGTTCGGCCGCGTCGCGCCGATGCTTGCGCGACGCGGCCGGTGCGCGCGTGCACGGTCCCCGAAAGGGGGAAGGGACCGCAGCGCGGAACGCACCACGCCGCCAGAAGTTCGTGCGTTTCCAACGGACCGTCGTCGATCTGACCGCATTCGACGCAGAAACCGCGTCCGAGCGCGAAACTTGGCCCCCGTTTGGCGCGAAGGCCCGGCCTCCGCGCACTGAAATGTACCTTCACCGGATCGTGAACAGCACCTGGTCGATCACGCGCCCACCGAGATCGAGGAGCCGGAGCCGGTGGCGGCCTGGGGCGGCGAGCACAAGCGGTTGGGCGTCCGCCGCGCCGAGATCGCGTCGGTCGAGTTCGAGCCGATGCCCGATCGCTTCGCCGCTCACCTGGATCGCCAGCCGCTGATGATCGGGCGGAATGTCGGGATCGAGCGCATAGACGCTGCCCCCGACCGGACTTGCGATCCGCGGCCGGTGCGCTGACGCAGGCGCGGCGGCGACCCGGGTCATGCCGGTGCCAGCGAGAAAATATTCGCGGCGCGGTTGTTCGATGCCGTCGGCGAAGCTCACACTGCGCGCTTCGACACCAGGGGGGCGTTTTGGCGGTTGCGCCGACCGTCCGGTATGGAGCGCAAGCATCACGTCGCGCCACACCGGCGCCGCGCCGCTGGTGCCCGAAACCGCGCGCATCGCATCGCCTTCGAGGTTGCCGACCCACACGCCGACAGTGAAACGGTCCGAAAAGCCGATGCACCAATTGTCGCGCATCGCTTTCGAGGTGCCGGTCTTTGCCGCTGCCCAGAACGGCAACCGCAACGACGAATCGAGACCGAAGGTCACGGCGCGCGCGATGGGGTCCGCGAGCATGTCGCCGACGATCCACGCTGCCTGCGGCGTCGTTACCGGCCGCAGCGTGACGCGCGGGTCGTCGGCGGAAATTCGCAGCGGAGCCCAACGGCCGCCGAGGGCAAGGCTGCGATAGGCCGCGACCTGCTGCAACAAGGTGACTTCGGCCGAACCCAGCGCCAGCGAATAGCCATAATAGCTGCCGTCCTCGGTCAGGCCGCGATAGCCGGTATCCCACAGCCGGTCGCGGAATGCATCGACGCCCATCAACAGCAGCGTGCGCACCGCCGGCACGTTGAGCGAACTTGCGAGCGCGCTGCGCGCCGAGACCGGGCCTTTGAACGCCTTGTCATAGTTCTGCGGCACATAGAGTCCCGATGCGGTGTCGAGCTGGACCGGTGAATCATCGAGGATCGAAGCGGGCGTCAGATAGCCTTTCTCGATCGCCATCGCATACAGGAACGGCTTGAGCGTCGAGCCCGCCTGGCGATACGCATCGGCACCATCGACCGCCGCCGCGGTCGAATGGCCGCCGACCCCGCCGACATAGGCAAGCACGTCGCCGCTCTGATTGTCGACCACCACCACCGCGCCATCGCGCGCGCGCGATCCGCCAAGGCCAAGCAGCTGGCGCTTGAGCGCCAGGATCGCGACTCGCTGCACCTGCGCGTCGAGCGTCGTCGTCACGCGCACGCCCGGCTTGCGCAGCAGCTTGGCGGCGAGATGCGGGGCGAGCGCGGGATCGAGCGCGAGGCTGCGCGCCGGGCCCAGCATCGACGCGGCCGCGCCGGCGAAGCGCGAGCAGTCGCGCTCGCCGCCGAGCGCGCAGGCGCGCCGCGCAAGCTGCGATGCATCGGCGCGTGGATCGGGCAGCAGCGCGGCGAGCAGCAGCGCATCGTCGCGCGTGAGCACCGCGGGAGTCTTGCCAAACAATCCGAGCGAGGCTGCGCCAATCCCTTGCGCCTCGCCGCGAAAGCCGGCGAAATTGAAATAGGTTTCGAGGATCTGGTCCTTGCTCCACCGCTCCTCGAGCGTTTGTGCCGCGCGAATCTGGCGTAGCTTGTCAAACCAGCTGCGCCGACCAGGCGCGGCGAGCTCGGGCGCGAGATAGGCCGCGACCTGCATCGTCAGGGTGCTTGCACCGCGTGCGCGCTTGCCTTCGAGCCGTGCGCGCAGGCTGCCGCCGATCGCAAGCCAGTCGACACCGCCATGCGCGCGAAACCGACGATCCTCGGCGCCGACAATCGTATCCCGCGCGACGGGCGCGATATGGGCAAGCGGAATCCACGCGAGTCGCCGCACAGCGAAATCGACACGCTGGCTGTCGATCAACTGCCCACTGCGGTCATAGAGCCAGGCTTCGGACGGCTGCCAGCCGGCGCGGACCTGGCCATAATCGGGCAGCGCGGGCGGGAGTGTCGCCCAGTCGGCTAGCCCGAGCAAAGTTGCGATGGCGATGGCGACGGCGATGACGATGCGGCGCTTGGTCCACCAGGCACGGGCCGCGAGCGGGGTGAGCGCGTCCCAGGCTCGGTCCCAGAGGCGCAAAGGAACGCGTACCAGCCTTAGCCAGATACCAGCTTCAGGCTCCACGCCGTCACGCGAGGGGCTTCTATAGTTCCTGATCCAACGCACACGTCTCACTTGGCCGCGACCGTCACAGGCGCGTTCGGCACCATCGCGTTGATCTCGGGCGAATACATCGCCTCGACCCGCGTCGGCGGCAGGCCGAAGCGGCCCGAGCCGTTGAGTCGGAGCACATAGGTCACGGTGAACTTCCCGCGCGGGACCCAGGAGAAGAAGCCGCGCCAACTGTCGTTGCGGCGCTCGACATAGGCGAGCTGCGCGCCGGAATCGACTTGCCACAGCTTGCCGTTGTCGTCGGTCGCAAGCAGGCTCACGCCCCCGCCGTTGTTGCCCTGCGCGGCAAGTAGCTGCGACTGGTTGGCAAGATCGCCGACGATCGCGGCTCCCGCCGGGATCGGATCGTCGACCACCACCCAGTTGCGCTCGGCAGTCGCGTCGACCGTGATCGACACCTTGAGCACGTCACCGCGGGTGTAGCTGCCGGGGGTACGCGCCTGCACCACTTCGACTTTCTTCGACACGCGATAGCCGAGGAACGCCGGCTGGGTGAGCGGCACCGCCGCCTTCACGCGCACCAATGCCCAGGGTCCTGCCCCACCCGCCTGACCGAGCTTGAGCGAAGTCTGCGCCGCCGGCAGCGGCAGCGTGAAGCTGCGCTGCGGCACCGCGAGCGGCCAGTTGCGCGACACGCTCGCGCCGCCGAGCGACGCCGTGGTGACGCCGGCCACGGCGTTCGCCGGATACATTGCCCCGAAGCGATGCGCGGCGACGGTGCCCCAGGCATTGGCAGTGGTCGTGTCCCAACGGCCGTGGAGCTGGCGCATCGCCATGCCGATCATCATCTTGGGCGAGTCATTCTGCCAGCCGGGACGGCCGAGCGTCGCGAGCAGCGCCTTGATTACGGCACCGTCGTTCGACTGCATCAGCCACCATTCGACCTGGCCTTTGTCGATCAAGTCGACTCGCGTGCCTTCATAGACCAGCCGCTTGCGCAGTTCGGTCTCCGCCGCCACTCGCAAAGCGTTGGCGTTGGCGAGCCCCTGCACATGCCCGAGCGCCATGGCATAGTCGGCGAGCGTGCCGGTCGGCATGTCGACTGTCGCGATCCCGATCTGGCCGAGCATCGCCGGTGTCGCCGCTCCCTGGCGCGCGAGCGCCGCAAACGCCGCGACACGCTGCAGCCGCACATCGCCGAAATCCTCGTGGCGCAACCGACCGTCGAGCACCGCTTTCATCGCGTCGAGCATTTTCGCTTTGGCATCGTCGGGGATCGGCAGCCCTGCCTCGGCAGTGATCGAAAGCACATAGGAGGTGAGCGATTCCGAACCCGGCAGCCGTTCCCATGGGAAGTAGCGGATCAGGCCTTGGCTATCGAGATAGGCGGGGATTTCCCCGGCAAGCGTGGTCCAGCTGCCGGTATCGTCGAGCGCGATCGCCCGCGAGAGCCGCTGCTCGAAGCAATCATACGGATAGAGCGCCATGAACTCGCGCACGCCCGCGAGCGGCGGCTGGAGCGTGTCCGTGAGGACGACATCGACTCCGCCGCGTCCCGCGAGCGCCCCCGGCGGCGGCGCGATCGCAAGATCGTTCATCGTCCCGACTTGGCCGATCGTCGCTGCCCATGTCGCGACCGACACTGCCGGCACCACCGATTGGCTGACACTGACCTGGTCGCGTGCCTTGCCGTCAGCGGTGCGCGCCTTGACGGTCCAGCGTAGCGTGCCTTCGTTCGCCGGTGCAGTGAGGTTCCACGCCACGGGAACCGCCCCGCCGGGCGGGATCGTCACGGTCAAATCATGGCCGGTGGCGATGCGCGGACTGAGCTCGACCGACGCCGTCACTTTCATTGCCTTGTCCGAACCGTTGCGCAGCGTGAACACCGAGGCGAACCAGTCGCCGGTGCGAACGAGCGGCGGCTGGCCCGGATAGATGGTGAGATCCTGCGCCGAGCGAATGGTGGTCTCGCCTGTGCCGAACAGCTGCGCGCCACTGGTCGCGACCGCGACCAGCTTGAAGCTGGTGAGCGCGTCGTTGAGCGGCACCTTCACTTGGGCATGGCCGTTGGCGTCGAGCGCCACCTTGCCCTGCCACAGGAGCACGGGCTGGAAATTCTCGCGATTGAGCCCAGCGACATCGCCGCCGCCGCCGCCGCCCGCTTCGACTGCCTTCTTGCCGTAGTGGCGCTTGCCGACGACTTGCGTCTGCGCGGTCGATGTCAGCACCGATATCGGACGCTCGCCCATCATGGCGCTGAGCACGTCCCAGCTGTCGTTCGGCGCCAGCTGGAGCAGCGCCTGATCGACCGCGACGAACGCAACGTCCGCGCGCGATGCCGGCGTGCCGTCGGGGTATTTCACGGTGACGTCCGCCAAGGCGGTATCCCGTGCCGCGTAACGTTCCTTGTCGGCCTTGACGCTGACGCCGAGCCGGTGCGCTTCCCAGCCAACCTTCACCTTGGCGATACCGAGCCGGTAGCTCGGCTTGGCGAGATCGACCAGCGCGGTCGGCGGCGCATTCTCCGGACTGAGCCAGGTCAGGCCCCAGGAGCGCGCGATTCCGGCGAGCCACGACAGCCACCCGGTCACGCGCCCGCGCACGACCATCACCGACACGAACACGTCGGGCGCATAGGTGCCGGCCATCGGCACTTCGACTACGGGATCGGTGCCCGACAGCTCGGTCACGAAACTCGACAACACGCCTTCGCGCTCGACCGTTACCAGCGCGGTCGCGCGGCGGAACGGCATCCGCACCTGGAATCGGGCAGTTTCGGTCGACGCATATTCGGTCTTCTCGGGAATCAGGTCCATGCGGTCGCCATTGTCGCCGCCGAACCACCAGGCGTCGTTGCCGACCAGCCACACCGATTTGGTCGCACGCGCGACGTTGCCGCTGGCATCGGTTGTTGTCGCGACCGCGTAGATCTCGCCCGACACGCCGGGATCGAGCTTGCACTCGGCACGCCCCTGGGAATCGGTATTGGCAGTGCAATTGGCGTTCAGCCGCGTCGTCTTGAGCTGATTGTCATAGGCATAGAAGCCGCCGATCAGCCGGCGCCGCGCAGTGAGAATTTCGCGGCTGAAGAGCTCGACGCTGACGCGCTGGTTCGCGACGGGCTTGCCGTCGAGCCCGAGCGCGACGAGCTTGAGCCGCAGATCGTTCTGCTTCATCAGCCAGCCGTTGGTCGCGAGCCCGAGCTGCACCGCCGCGCCGTGGAGCGTGATCCTGCGCGATTGGGTCAGGACTTCGCCATTGGCGTCCTGATAGTCCATCTCGACCAGCATGTCGGTGTCCTGGTCGAGGCCGGCCGGCACATCGAGCGTGGTACGCCCGCTGCCGTCGCCGCCGAGCTTGAGCGGCAACGTCTGCGTCGGCGGCAGCGTCGGACCGCCGTCCTCGTCATTCTCCGAATCGCCGTTGAGCGGCTTGATACCTTCCTTGAGCGCCTTGCCGCCGAACACATAATTGTCCCAGCCACCGGGCGTCGGGGTGCTCGCGAAATAGCCGACGCGCAGTTCCACGGGCAAGTTCGGCGCACCGCCGCCCGAGAGATAGCCGACATAAAGATCGAGCGGCAGCGTCTTGGGGCGCACCTGGGCGTCCTTGGGTCCGGCGACCGAGGCCTTCATCGTCGGCAGCTTATATTCGTCGACCTTGAACGACTGGCCGGTGCTCAGCCGCTTCTCGCCGCTCGGCGAGTCATAGACCAGGCTGACATCGTAATCGCCCATCGGGGCGCCCTTCGGCGCGGTCCAGCTGGTCTCGCCGGTGCCGTTGGCGGCGATCGTCACCGGCATGTCGAACTGGGTGTCCGATCCGCGGTGCGACAGTCGTAACGTGCCCTTGAACCCCGGCACCAGCGCGAGCCCTTGTTCGACCGGGTGGCGCAGGATGTGCTTCATATGCACCGTCTCGCCCTGGCGGACAAGGCTGCGATCGAACACGGTATGGAACACGTCCTCGGACGCGTTCCAGCCATAGGGCAAGTCGAAGTCAAACGGCTGGATACCCTGACCCCAGCCCGTCATCGTGAAACTGAAATCGCCGTCCTTGCGTGCCGAAATCATCAGCGGATGGCCGCCATAGTCACGGCATGCGGAGCTCGTGTTCGGGTCGGGCATGTCGCGCGCGGCGAGCCGCCCGTTGGCGTCGGTGGTGCCGCGCGCGATCGCTTCGCCGTTGCAGCTGTCGCTGATCTGCACCGCTGCGCCGGCAATCGGCTTGCCGGTGTCGAGCGCCGTCACCCAGGCGAGCGACGTGCCATGGCCCCATTTGAAATGCACCGCCATGTTGGTGACGAGCGCGCCCGCGGCGACGTAGCGCGGCGCCTTTCGTCCGAGCAACGCAGCGCCGAGCCGCGGGCTTGCCAGCTCGACGACATAGAAGCCGGGTTGGGTGAGATTGATGCCGACGACTTCGAAATCCTTGCCCTGACCGGGCAAGCTTACCTGGAAGCGGTGGCCGGCATCATGCTCCAGGATCGGCTTGGCGCCGGTTTGGTTGATGCGCCGCACGACCTCTCCCTCAGGATCACTGTCGTCATTCGCTTCGGTGCGGGAAGTCGACTTCGCGCCCCTGGTCTTGGGCTGTCTGATCTCGTCGTATTTTTCTTCCTGCGCGTCGGCGACCTTATGCAGCCATTCCGCGACCTCGCCGTCCGATGCGTCGACCTTGAGGCTCTGCCCGGCAACGGTCTGGTTCGCGCCGACCAGCACCGGCTCCACAGCGCGTACCGTGACCGGCAGCACCCCGCCCTCCTTGAGCTCGAGGATGCCGAACGGGGCAGCGAACTTGACCAAGGGCGGCGCCTCGTCGAACCGCACGTCGAGCGGGAAACGTTCGGCGTTGGTCAGTTTCCGCCCGCTTTCGTCCGTGATGCCGTCGGGGAGCACCAGCTTGGCAGCCAGCGCCGCCGGCAACGGGCGGCTGAACTTGATGTCGGCAATCGTCGCGCGGCGCTTGTCGCTGTCGTCGAGCGTGGGAGTCAGTTCCTTGCCGTCGGGCAGGCGAATGCGGATCGCTTCTGCCTTGGCGCGCGCGATCGGCGCGGAGAAGCGCACCCAGGCATCCTCGACCGGATTGCACCCGGCTTGGGGATTGACGCGCGCGCATTCGAACCGCGCCGTGAACGGCTTGCGCACGGTGAAGTCGTAGCGTTGGTCGGTTCCGGCGGTGCGGCCCGTCGGACTCTGGATATCCTTGCTCCAGATCAGCGCGACCGCATGCCCCGGCGGTAGCGGACGGCGGCATTTGAGTGCGGTCACGCTGGCGAACGCCTTGGCGCGCGCCGTAGGGTCGGCGGGCAAAGTCTGGGGCAACCCACCTTCTTCGAGAAAGCTGCGCACTTGCCATTGATCGGTGCCGAGGTCGGCGACGAGCTTCGGCGCGACCTTGGGATCGAGCACGTCGACCGGGATCTTCTCGCCGAGCCCCTCGGCCGAACAATAGGCGTTGGCCGCGACCGAGGCGGGATCGGCGGGGAGATTTGCCGCAACGACGAATAGCTGGTCTTCCTCGATCTCGCCGCCGTACTCGCCCGGCAGCACCGCGCGCGCGATCGGCCCGCCGCTGTCGACAGTGAACTCGCGCTGGCCACCGACGTCATAGCCGCCGAGGCTCTTCAGCCTCGCCTTGAGATTGAACTTGCAACTCATTCCGCCAGGCAAGGGACTAGCGAACTCATAGACATAGGTCTGCTGGTCGACCCAGCGCCCCTGGCCGCCGACCGCGCATTTGATGTCGAAAGGCGCCCCAGCGAGCGGATTGCCCAGGGGTACCATCGCCTGGTTGAACCGCGCAGTGAACCGCTCGATCGCGCCGTTGCCGACGCCCGGAGTCGCCATCTCGACCTGCGGGCTATTGTCGCCGAACGCAGCGATCGCTCCGAGGGGGATTGCCAGCACGCCAAGCGCAACGATCCCCATGCGACCAAGCTTCATGGCGCCTCTCCCCTCGAAAATTAACCGCAAACTACCGGTCCGAAATCGCACTGTCTAGCGGTGAATCGTGCAAAAATAGCGATGAATTGCAAATTCGAGAGCTGTGCGACGCCGTTCCGTCGCTGAGAAGACAGTCAGCGCTTTCGCCACAATGCGCCGGCAGCCCAGCCGAATCCGACCGACAGCGTTACTGCGACAAGACCATAGGCGAGCGCATGGCGTTGTGCGGCCGACGCGACGAATCGCTCGAACCCGGACTTGCGGATTTCGATCGGGCGCACGGCGGCGGCGAGCACGCGCCCGTCGCGAATCAGGAAGGTCTCGGCAGTGTAGCGCCCTACCGGCACACGCGCCGGAATGTGTACGCGCGCGCGGTAGAGCACGCCCTGGCTGATCTCGACCGCATCCGGTGCCTCGTAATAAAGTCCGGCGCGCCGACGCAAGTCGACCAGTCCGCGATCGAACCGTGCCTGCTCGTCGGGCTGCGCGCCCGAGGCTGGCGATAGTTGCAGGCTGTCGGTGCCGAATTCATAGATCGCGCGCGTGCGCTCGTCGACGAGGCTGCGAATCGGCTTCGACGAGGCAAGCGCGTAGAAGCTCGGCACCGAGCGATAGCGCATGCGATGCGCGTTGACCCAGATGCCGGCAATCTTCGCCTTTTCGCGCACCAGCACCGGTTGAAGCGGGCCCTCGACCACCACCACGATTTCGGCGGGCTTTTCGCCGCGCCCGGGTACGCGACCTTCGGGATAGAGGATCGCCCCAAACAGCAGCAGCTCCGCGCCGGTGAAGCTGTAGACGATCTCGACCTCGCGCTGCGAGACGTCGGGGACGAGCAAAGGTTTCTCGGCGCCGAGCAGCGGCAGCGCCAAAACGGCAAGAAGCCTTCTCACTGCAACTCGACCGAATAGATCTCGTCCGGCCGCCAAGCGAGGCCGAGCAGCATGCGCGCGCCAACCGCGAGCACGATCAAAGCCAGCGCGAGGCGGAGGTGCTCGGGCTTGGTCTGCGAGGCGAACCGTGCGCCAATTTGCGCTCCCATGACCGATCCGAGCAGCAGCAGCGCCGCGAGCACGATGTCGACCGCCTTGGTGGTGGTGGCATGGACCAATGTTGCCGCGGCGGTGACGAACAGGATCTGGAACAGCGAAGTGCCGACCACCACCTGCACGCTCATGCCGAGCAGATAGAGCATCGCCGGGACCAGCACGAACCCGCCGCCGACGCCGAGCAGCACGGTCAATATGCCGGTCGCGAAGCCGAGCAGCAGCGGTGCTAGCGGCGAAATGTACAGCCCCGAGCGATAGAAACGCCAACGCAGCGGCAGCGCCGCGACCAGGGGATGGTGCCGCCGCCGCCGCGGCTTGGGGCGATAGCCTTTCTCCGCGCGCAGCGCCTGGATCGCTTCGGTGAGCATCAGTCCGCCGATCGAACCAAGCATCAGCACATAGACGATACCGATCACCGTATCGATCTGTCCGGAGGCCTGGAGCAATGCGAACAGCCCGGCACCAGCGAGGCTACCGAGAATTCCGCCGACCACGAGCACCATGCCCATGCGGACATCGACGCCACCGCGCCGGAAATGCGCGAACACCCCCGATACGCTCGCTCCGGTCACCTGGCTCGCGGCCGACGCGGCCGCGACGGTGGGCGGGATGCCGTAGAAGATCAGCAGCGGTGTCGTGAGGAAACCACCGCCGACGCCGAACATGCCCGAGAGCAGGCCGACCCCCAATCCGAGCAGCACGATCACCGCTGCATTGACCGACAGATTGGCGATCGGGAGGTAGAGATCCATTTACCGCTTCGCTTGCAGTCGCAACGGACGCGGCATGGATAGGCCCCTCAGAACGGCAGGATGCGCGACTTCTCGCTGAACTTCATATAGCCGATGTTGGCGCCCAGCCGCCAGCCGACGCCGAGCCGCACCGGGATCAGTACAATATTGCCGCGCCGCAGATAGGCCGCAGAAAAGCCGCCGACGACATAGACGCGGCCTTCGGCGGCGGGATAGCGTTTGTACACGTCCTGGCTGTCGTAAAGATTGTATACCAGCACGAACACCTTGGTCGCATCGCCGCCGAGATCGAATCCGATCGACGGCCCGGTCCAATAGATCTTGCGCATCCCTTCGACCTTATGGCTCATCATGCCCGAGCCGTAGCGCAACCCGATGCCGACCGCGGCGGACGCCTCGCGGCCGGCGATATAGGCATTGGGCTGGCCCTGATCCTTGAGGATCTTCTCAACCAGTTCGGCGAGGCCCTTGGCGCCCTTGCCGAACACGCCCTCGGCGGCGTCGAGCACATCGCCCTTGGTATAAGTCGATGGATCGGCCGGGCGGCCATCGGCGGTCTGCACGACCGGGGCGGGCGCGGGTGGCGGAGGCGGTGCGTTTTGCGGCGCCGGCTCGGCAGCGACCGGTTCACCGGCATCGGTGGGCGCATTGTCGGCCGGCGGTGGAGGCGGCGACAGGTCGCGGTCGATCGCCGAATTGGGGTCGACGGTGCGCACTTGCGCTGCCGCCGGCAGGCTCATTGCCCCCAGCGCGCCCAGCAACGCCAGCGAATTCCAGCCCAGACCCCGCATACCGTACCCCGCGCCCATGCAACACGTCGACTATCGGCTCCTCAGCCTGTCGCTGCAATGAACCGGCGACGAGGCGAGTCGATATGACGACGAGGCGAGTCGAATTTCATGCTGCTCGACCGTCTGCGCGCCATTGATCCGATGGGGAGCCATCGTTATAGGCGCCCCTTCGGTGCTCGGAGACGTGGGTGAGTGGCTGAAACCAGCGGTTTGCTAAACCGCCGTACGGGGATTACTCGTACCGAGGGTTCGAATCCCTCCGTCTCCGCCAGATCCCGATGTCAGTGAACCATTGCGAGCCGATCCGAGCGGCGGAAACGGCAGGTTTCTGCTAATTCTTCCCGAATTGTGGTTCGATCCGGGTCGCCGAATTTCGCAGCTGACCGGCGCCAAAACTATGACAGGGATCATGACTCCTTCTCCGCTTATGCTCCGGTTACCTCGGTGCGGAGGGTGCGCCGTTGCGAATCAGAAACAAGCTGAAGGTCGAGCAGGGGGCGGCCATCACCGCTGTTGGCGTCCATCCTGACGGCGGCGGCCTTTATCTGCGGGTACGTGAGAGCAAGTTCAGGTGCTGGCTCCCTTCATATATTCGATGGGCGGCAGGCGCCGTGAAATCGGACTGGGGCCCGATCTCGACGGAATGCTTGCGAAGGCTCGAGAGAAGGCGGCCGCGGGGCGGGCACTTGTTCTGAACGGCGTTGATCTTCAGGTGGATCGCGCGCAACGGACGCAGTGCTCGAGGTCCTCAAGCCAATTTGGCTATCTAAAACCGAGACGGCGTCCCGTCTTCGAGGCAGAATCGAACGTGTGCTAGACGCAGCAAAAGCGAAAGGTCTCCGCGACGGCGAGAACCCAGCGCGCGGTGACACCGGTCAGCTATTCGACCGGCATAAACTTCGATCACGGGCGCGAGGCACAGCATAAAGCGCCGCCCCCGGCTGAAACTCGACATCTATCGCTAGCTCGACGCAATCATGATCCTGAATGGCGTGCAGCGGCCAGAGGACGAAGGAATCGAAGATGGCGGGCAGCGTTTCGATTGCATCGGGATCGATCGGGTCCGGCGCGCAGAGCAGAACGACTGCCGTCGCGCGTAGCCGCCTCGAGAATATCGACGCCCTACGCGGCTTCGTCATGGTTCTGATGCTGCTCGATCACCTGCGAGAAACCTGGTTCGTCGATATACAAGTGTCCGATCCGGTGGATGCGCGCACGGTGTTGCCTGCGCTGGGCTTTGCCCGTTTCGCAGTGAGCTTCTGCGCGCCGATCTTCGTCGCGCTAACCGGATTGGGCGTCTATCTCTTCAGCATCAACCACACGATTGAGGAAACGACGTCTTACCTGCTGAAGCGCGGAGCGCTGCTGGTGGCGATCGAACTGGTCTATCTCTCGCCGCTCTACTGGGGGATCGTGCCGCAGCCGACATTTTGGCTGCAAGTCATCTGGTGCATCGGCTTGTGCATGATCGCCCTTGCTGGGTTGATGCGCCTGCCTCGCCCGGCGCTGATCGCGATTGGCCTTTTGCTCGTGTGCGCGCACAACCTGCTCGACCCGATCCGCCTGACGCAGGATGACGCGCTCTTTCCACTCTGGGCGATCGTGCACCAGCGCGACGTCTTTGCGCTGCCGTTCAGCTTCGTCGCCAAGACGACCTATCCTATCCTGCCCTGGATCGGCGTGATTTCGCTCGGCTTCGGCATCGGTCCCTGGTTTCGCCCCGAGGTCGCGGTCGAGACGCGGCAGCGGCGGTTACTGATCCTGGGCTTCGGCATGATCGCCGCGTTCGTCGCGTTGCGTTTGCTCAACGTCTATGGCGACAAGCCGTGGTTCGTCGTCCCGGGCAATCCCCTGCGCAGCATCATCAGCTTCATCTCCCTGACCAAATACCCGCCCTCGCTGTTGTTTCTCCTGCCGACGCTTGGCGGCGGTGCGTTGCTGCTCGTCCTGTTCGAGCGGATCCGTAATTCCGGCCTGGTCGCTGCACTTGCGGTGTTCGGCGGCGCGCCGTTGTTCTTCTACATGCTACATCTCGGGGTGCTGCGTATCCTCTATCACAGCGCGCTGGCGATTTGGGGGCCGACCCATGGGAGCTATTTCGCATTCGACAATTATAACTGGGTGTTCGTCTGGTATGCGGCGATGATCGTGCCGCTGTACTTGCCGACGGTTTGGTACGCTCGGTTGAAGCGGCGGCGGCGCGACATCACCTGGCTCAAATATTTCTGATCGGGCGCCCGCCGCTTTCGAGACGGCCACGGAGGGTCTTCGCGCGGGCGCATGCCCTGAGAGGCCGTTTGAAGATGCGCCGTCCGGGCGCATGCCGTGCCACCTCGAAAAGCACGCTTCGCGCATTTCAAAACGGTCTCTCGTGCCTGCGTCGGTCGATCGCGCGCGATGTGCCGTCGCCGGCACCGGGTGAGCACCGCACAAACTACCGCGCGATCGCCATGCGCCGTTGCGGCATGCTGGCGTGGCTCGCCTAATCGGCAGAGTAATGCGGACAAAAGGGCTAAACTGGCCGGAAATTTGCGGGAAGACCGCGCCTCAGGCGAGCAGAGGGACAAGGACGCTGCATGGTCGACGTGTTTTCCACCGACGTCTCCCGACGAACGCTACTTGGCGGGCTGGCCGCCGGGCTGGCCGCGAGCGGCGTCGGCGCGGCGGAGCGGCGCCCGCGCGTCGGCGGGCGTATTCGCGTCGCCAGCGTCGCCGCCTCCACCGCCGACACGCTCGACCCTGCCAAGGGAAATCTGTCCACCGACTATCTGCGTCATTATATGATCTATAGCGGTCTGACCCAATATGACGGGCAGATGCGCGGCCAACCCTGCCTTGCCGAGCAGATGGTGACGCGGGACAATATCGTGTGGCACATCCGCCTTCGACGCGGCGTGCACTTCCATGACGGCAAGCCGCTCACCGCCGATGATGTGGTCTATTCGCTGATGCGGCATCGCGATCCCGCGACGGGATCGAAGGTCAAGGCCATCGCCGACCAATTTGTCGGCGCGCGCCGCACCGGACCGCTGGAGCTCGAATTGCGGCTGACGGGGCCCAATCCAGATTTGCCGATCATCCTGGCGGCACCGCAATTCCTGATCGTCGAAGAGGGTCGCCGCGATTTCAGCAAGGCGAACGGCACCGGCCCGTACATCTGTGCCGCTTTTGCGCCGGGCATCCGCACGATCGTGCGCCGCAATCCCCATTATTGGAAGCCGGGCCGGCCTTATCTCGAGGAAATCGAGCTGATCGCGATCCCCGACGAGATATCGCGCGTCAATGCGCTGCTGTCCGGCGACGTGCAGATGGTCAATGCGGTCAGCCCGGGTTCGGTCAAACGCGTGCGCGCCTCTTCGACCCATGCGATCATGGAGACCCAGTCGAGCCTGTTCACCGACCTCATCATGCGCCGCGACCATCCGGTGACGGGCAATCCAGATTTCGTGCTGGCGATGAAGTATCTGATGGATCGCGAGCTGATCAAGCGCGCGTTGTTCCGCGGGTTTGCGACGATCGCCAACGATCATCCGATCGCGCCATTCGATCCCAACTTCAATCCCGACATCCCGCAACGCCCCTTCGATCCCGATCGGTCACGCTTCCTGCTCAAGCGTGCGGGACTGCAGGGCGTGCGGTTGCCGGTCTATGTTTCGCCGGCGGCGAGCCTCTCCGTCGACATGGGTTCGATCCTGCAGGAGCACGCCGCGCAGATCGGCCTGGAACTGGCCATCAACCGCGTGCCCAGCGATGGCTATTGGTCGACTCACTGGATGAAGCATCCGCTTACGTTCGGGAACGTCAATCCGCGACCCACCGCCGACATGGTGTTCAGTCTCTTCTTCCAGTCGCAAGCCTTGCAGAACGAGTCCGGCTGGAGCAGCGCGCGGTTCGACCGGCTGCTCGTGGAAGCGCGCGCGACGACCGACCCGGCCCGGCGCAAGGCGATCTATGGCGAAATGCAGTGGATCGTCCACCAGCACGGCGGACTTGGCATACCCGTCTTCATCAGCCTGCTCGACGGTTACGATCGTCGGCTGCGCGGACTGTTCCCGATCCCGCTGGGAGGGTTCATGGGTTATACGTTCGCCGAATATGTGTGGTGGGACGCATGAGCGCCGCGACCACGCCGTCGATCTGGCGCGGAGCGGTGCGGCTGATTGCCCAGCGGATCGGGTTGGCGTTCGTGACGCTCCTGCTCGTCTCCGCAGTGATCTTCACGCTCAGCAGCCTGCTGCCCGGCGACGCCGCGCAGGAGGTGCTCGGCCGGGGCGCGTCCCCGGAACAGGTCGCGGCGCTTCGCCACCAAATGGGGCTCGATAGGCCCGCCCCCGTCCGCTACGTCGAATGGCTATTCGGGATCGCGACGGGCAATCCGGGCCATTCCCTGGTCGCGAACGAGCCGGTCGCGGAGATCATTTCCGAGCGGCTGCCCAATACGCTGACTCTCGCGGCACTGACGACGCTCGTCGCGGTGCCGTGTGCGTTCCTGATCGGCATCGCCTCCGCCGTTGCGCAAGGGCGCAAGCTCGACCGCTTGCTGAACATCCTGACGCTGTCGATGGTCGCGCTCCCCGAATTCCTGGTGGCGACGATCGCGGTGCTGATCCTGGCGGTGAAGCTGCAGTGGCTGCCCTCGATCACACTGGTGCCGAAGGACCCCACATTCGGCCAATTCGTGCGTGCCTATGCCATGCCGGTGATCGTCCTGGGCGTGGGGGTGATCGCGCAGCTCGGGCGCATGATACGTGCCGCGATCATCGCCGAACTCGGCCGTCCCTATGTCGAGATGGCGCGGCTCAAGGGCGTGAAGTCGATGCGGATGGTCTTTCGCCATGTTCTACCCAACGCGATCGGGCCCATCGTCAACGCAATGGCCCTCAGCCTGTCCTATCTGTTCGGAGGTGCGATCGTCGTGGAAACGATCTTCAGCTATCCCGGCCTTGCGAGCCTCATGGTCAACGCCGTCACCACGCGCGACATGCCGCTGCTTCAGGCGTGCGCGATGATCTTCTGCGCCACCTATCTGCTGCTCGTGCTGATCGCCGACACCGTGGCGATCCTCGCCAATCCGCGGTTGCGCCAGCGATGACTCGCAGCAATCTCGTCCGCGCCGCGCGCGCCCTGCCCTTGTCGGGCAAGGTCGGGCTGACGCTCGTCAGCTTCTGGATCGTCGCCGCGCTGGTCGGCCCGTTCCTTGCCCCCTATTCGCCGGGCGCGTTCGTCAGTGAGGAAGTGTTCGCGGGCGCAAGCAGCCGATTCTGGTTCGGCAGCGACTTTCTTGGTCGTGACGTGCTCAGCCGGTTGTTGGTGGGCGCGCGCTTGACCGTTGGCTTGTCCGCGATCGCGGTCACGCTCGCGGCCGCTACCGGCACGGGACTCGCGCTGACAGCCGCAGTCGGGCCACGCTGGCTCGACGAGCTGCTGTCGCGCGCGATGGACACGCTGATCTCGATCCCCAGCAAGATCTTCGCGCTGGTGCTGGTCGCCGCATTCGGATCGTCGGTGGTGCTGCTGACGATCATCGTTTCCATCACTTATGTCCCGGGCAATTTCCGCATCGCCCGGTCGCTCGCCGTTGGACTGACCAAGCTCGACTATGTCGAAGTGGCGCGCGCGCGCGGCGAGGGGCGGCCGCACATCGCGCTGGTCGAGATGCTGCCCAACATGATCCGCCCCTTGTTCGCCGATATCGGCTTGCGCTTCGTCTTCATTGTGCTGCTGCTGTCGGGACTGAGTTTTCTTGGCCTCGGCCTCCAGCCGCCCGACGCGGATCTGGGTTCGCTCGTGCGCGAGAATGTTTCGGGACTGGGTGAGGGCGCGCTGGCGATCCTGGTTCCAGCAGTGGCGATCGCCAGCCTGACGGTGGGCGTCAATTTGCTGATCGATGCTGCGACCCAAGGGAAAGGGAAATGAATCCGGCACCCCATGTCGAGGTCCGCAACCTCTCAGTGACCGTGCGCGGATCCGATGGTGAACCGCTGCGCATCGTCGATGACGTGTCGTTCGATGTCGCGCGCGGCGAGGTACTGGCGCTGATCGGCGAGTCGGGTTCGGGCAAGACGACGATCGCACTCGCGCTGATGGGCTATGGCCGTGGCGGCGCTGTGATAAGCGGCAAGATCCGCGTCGGCGAGGCCACGCTGGACGGCGCCGCCGGCACGACGCTGGCGGCGCAGCGCGGACGGCGCATCGCCTATGTCGCACAAAGTGCGGCGGCGGCGTTCAATCCGTCACGCCGTGTTATCGACCAGGTGATCGAGCCGGCGCTCATCCATCGCACCGCATCCGTCGCGGGGGCGCGAGAACGCGCGGTCGAGTTGTTCCGGGCCCTGGGCCTGCCCAGCCCGGACACGATCGGCAGCCGCTATCCGCACGAGCTGTCGGGCGGGCAGCTCCAGCGGCTGATGGCGGCGATGGCACTCATCACCCATCCCGATCTCGTCATCTTCGACGAACCGACCACTGCGCTGGACGTGACAACCCAGGTCGGAGTGCTCCAGGCCTTCCGCCGTGTGATCCGCCAACAGGGCGCAACGGGTGTCTATGTGTCGCACGATCTCGCCGTGGTCGCACAGATGGCCGACAATATCCTCGTCCTCAATCGCGGGCGGGTGCGCGAGCACAATAAGGTGGGCGCACTGCTGGAGGCGCCTTCCGACGACTATACGCGATTGCTGCTCGCGGCGGCGCATCCGGTCGTGAAGGCTCCGCCGCCGATCCCGGCCAAGCCCGAGCCGTTGCTGAAGATCGTGGGACTCTCTGCCGGTTACGGGCCAGTCGATCGCGCCGGCCGGCCGGCGCATCCCGTGTTGAGCGACGTCAGCATGACGATCGGACGCGGGGCGGCGGTCGGCGTGATCGGTGAATCGGGATCGGGCAAGTCCACCGTGGCGCGCGTCGTGGCGGGGCTGCTCGGCGCGACTGCCGGCACCGTTTCGCTGTCCGGCACGCCGCTCGCGCCGACTATCGCTGGACGCACGCGCGAGCAGTTGCGCCGCGTACAAATCGTATTCCAGAATGCCGACGTCGCGCTCAACCCGGCGCACAGCGTCGGTGACATCCTCGGTCGAGTCCTGCGCTTCTATCACGACCTTCGCGGTCCTGCAGCGCAGCGCCGCGTCGCCGAGCTGCTCGACCTCATCCGGCTGCCGGCCGCGGTCGCCGAGCGCCGCTGCGACGAGCTGTCGGGCGGTCAGAAACAGCGCGTCAACCTTGCGCGCGCGCTCGCCGCCGACCCCGACATCATTCTCTGCGACGAAGTGACGTCGGCGCTGGACACGGTCGTTCGCGGCGCGATCCTCGATCTCCTGGCCGATCTGCGGCGCGATCTGGGCGTCGCCTATCTCTTTATCAGCCATGACATCGCGACCGTGAAGGCGCTGTGCGACGAGATCGTCGTGCTCTACAAGGGCACCCGCGTCGAAAGCGGCAAGCGCGATGGCTATAACGCGCCGCCCTTCCATCCCTATACCGACCTGCTGATTGCCTCGGTCCCCGAGCTCAAGCCCGGCTGGTTGGCGGACGAGGCGGCGCAAGTCGCGGCGCCGCTCGCGCATTTGCCGGAGCAGACTGGTCTCTGCCGTTTCCTGCCACGCTGTCCGCTCGCGATCGCCGACCGGTGCGACGTCGCACCGCCCCCGCTTCGCAAGATGTCGGCGGGCAATGTGCTGCTGTGCCATCGATCCGAAGCAGAGCTGACCGGCTGAGGCTTGTTCGATCGATCGGGTTCGGCGTTTCGTGCAGGGGGGTTGATTCCGGCGCGCGGTCCGTAGTTTCGGTGGCATGTCTTGACCGAAATCCCCATGGCTTTGCGGGGGCTTTCCGAGCGTGCGCAGCCCAACGCCGGCGCGGCCGAATATGCGGATTCCGCGTGGGGCAATGATCTGCGTTCAGCACAGATCACTACGGCGATTAGTGCCGCAGGCCGAGCAAAAATGGCAATTTCTACCGGGACCGCATCATAGCCTCGGTTCGGAAACAGCAACGGAGTGGTCAAATGGCAAAGTTTAAGACTCTTGCATGGTCAGCCGCTGCTGCGGCTGCCATCCTCGCTCCCACGCTGGCGCAAGCGCATGGTATCTGGTTCGCGCAGCGCGCCAAGCAGATCGCTATCATCTATGGCATAGGCGCGGATGACCTGCAGTCGGTCAAACGCCTGCCTGGCATGGAGAGCATCCAAGCCCTGGACGCCGAGATGAACCCGGTCAGGGCGCAGCTCCGCACGGACGGGTCGCTGGTGGTCGTCGATACGGACGCACCCCCGACAATCGTCAGCGCGGTGCTGCAAAACGGCACATGGTCGAAGCTCCCCGACGGCGAATTCGTCAAGAAGCCGAAGGACGAGGTGCCGAACGCGGTATCGGCCGAAACGACGATCAAATACGCGGTATCGATCCAGGGTCCGTTGACCAAGCCGGTGCCGCTGATTCCGGCTCAGGCGCTGCAGATCGTGCCCGTCGGCACGATCCCGGCAACGCTGGGAGCGCCGCTGACCTATCGCGTAACCTGGAAGGGCAAGCCGGTGGCCGGCGCGGCAGTGATCAACGACTTTGTCAACGATCCGGATGCCAAGGATGTGCTGACCAAGGCAGACGGTACGGTGACCC
>Ga0207675_100000505_pt1 | contig 37899 bp, 36 predicted proteins | sample KBSSwiS42_FD_184305 | JGI IMG/M metagenome (GOLD analysis project Ga0207675, IMG submission 184305) | Switchgrass rhizosphere microbial communities from Kellogg Biological Station, Michigan, USA - KBS Switchgrass S4-2 (SPAdes) (version 2) | ecosystem: Host-associated > Plants > Roots >...
CCCTCGAGGAAATAGCGGCGAAAGATTACTTCGGCCATTTCATCCTGTTTGCCGCGTTCCGCGGCGAACTGCAACATGCGGTGCGCATTGATGGTGTTGGGTTGCACCTGTATTGCGTCAAAAGCGAAATCGATTCCCGCGCGTTTGCCCGCCGCAAGAACCCGTGCATAAATCTCCTTCGCGCGTTCCGGTCCGCCGAATTTGTTTTCAAGATACTGCTTGCGCGGCACACCGCTGGCGGGAAGCTGGGGATTCAGCTGGAACGGATGCCAGCGCACCATTGGTTCCTGGTCCCGATGCTTCGCGCGCCAGGTTTCGAGCGCCTGCTCGAGGTTGCGCTTGCCGATAAAACACCAGGGGCACACCACGTCGGAGATGACGTCAATCTGAAACATTTTTCGTACTCCTTAGTTGCATACCATGCGTTTCACCGCCAACGTTTCGTTGCCGTATGACACGCGGCGATCGAATACGGCATTGCAACCGTTCATGCCGGGCGGCAGCAAAGCAGTCAGGCTCGCGGTGGTGCGTTCATAGCTGCAGGTTAAATGGAAATTGCGCTTGCTCTCCGGCAGCCTCCAAGAGACACGCAATTCTCCTTTCACGGACTTCACCGAATACGGTTTCACTTTGTGATTTTGCGACGGCGGGCCATCGTAAATCGCTACGCCGGTCAGCCGCAGCGGGGGGTCCGTGTACGACACTACCCAGTCACCCGCGATAGTCGCCTGCTGATTGACTTCGAGGGAATCCGGGCAGAGAACCTCGGCTTGCGCGGGCAGCGCAAGTGCCAGTAGAAGGGTCATCGCAGGCAGTCTCATGAACGGGTACTCCGTGGTTCGCGTGGTTTTGCATTCTAAACCGTGAGGCAAGGAGGGTTCTTCACAGACCCAAATCCCGGTCACCACTGGATGCCGGAGACAACAGTCAATATTGCTGGATGCGTTCACGGCTTACGCGTTAGAGCGAATTCAGGAAGGCGAGCAAAGCCTCGCGATCCGCAGGCAGCATCTCTCGAAATGTTTCACGCGAACGCTCGGCTTCACCTCCATGCCACAGAATCGCTTCCGTGAGGTTGCGTGCGCGACCATCGTGCAGCAAAGACGTATTGCCGTTGACTTTGGCGTTGAGCCCAATGCCCCACAGCGGCGGCGTGCGCCAATCGCGCGGGCCAGCCAGAAAATCCGGCCTTCCGTCGGCGAGGCCCTCTCCCATGTCGTGCAGCAACAGGTCCGTGTAAGCATGGATGATCTGATGGGCAAGTTGAGGGAGGGCAGGATACTCGCCGGTTTTCATTTCGGGGGTGTGGCAGACCGCGCATTGCAATTGCGTAAACAACTTCTCACCGTGCAGGGCAATGGGATCTTCCGCGCGCCGTCGCATGGGGACGCCAAGTGTGCGCGTATAGAAAAGCAAGTCGTTGAACGCGCGGTCGGGTTGCTCCGGCACCATACCCGTGGGACGCTTGCGGCACGCCACTTGAACGTCCGGACAATTCTCTTGCTTGAACAGGCTGGTAGTGACACCCATGTCGTTCAGGAATGCAGAAGCATTCTGCTGCTTCAAGCTGGGCTGATTTGCCTTCCAGCCGAAGCGGCCTATCGCCGTGGTCTGTTTTTCCGCGTCCCAGACATAGTTAGGCTTGCCGTCGAAACCTGACTCCTTTTGCCGGCGCGCAGTTTCGATCAGCGTATCTTCCGCCACTGCGTCGAGCAGACCCGCGCCGAAGACCGGGGGGGCGATGCGCGGCGACGTCATGACGTCCGTTCCGATTGCTCCGAAGGACAGATTGGTGAAAGCGAGCCTTGGAGTGCGCAAGGTCACTCTGGATCCGTCGGCCAGTCTTTCCTCATGCTCGCTCCATGCGATGAAGGCATCTCCTTCCGGGAACACGCGGCCCAGTTCGCCCTGATTTTGCAGTTGATCGCCGTAACTGGGATGCGGCAGTGGACCGCCGTGCTCGTTTTGTCCGGGAATCGAGAGTCGTACCACCATCGAAACGAGCGCTTCTTTTGCGGATTCCGGGGCGCGGCCACGCCCATTGCCGGCATGACAGTCGATACAGATTTCTCCGTTGGAGGTTGGACCGCGCCCCCATTTACCCCCGATCACCGCCAGAACCACCCAACGCTGGTGAAATTCTTGTCTGCCATATGCGAAGCGCTCGAGTTGCGCCGCGTCCAGCGCGGGTCCGGGCAGCGAATAAGCCAACGCCGATTCCTCGGCCACGGTAAAAGCACCACCCGATTGCGCCGTAATTGGTGCTTCGGCGGCAAGGGTCAGTGCGGCGCCGGCAACGAGCGTCGCACTCGACAAAGAAATCAGGCCGCGAACCAAAAGTGCATCTCCCGAACACTTCAAAAATCCTTTCTACCGTCAGTTGCCTCGGAAGGCAAGGATTCCCGACGAAGTCCACGCTCGCGGAAGGATCTTCAGCGGGTAATCATCAGGCCGATGCGGAACTGCGAGGGCACCTTGCGGTTGTAGTCGATCAGGCTTTCGCCGTATCCGTCGAAATATTGCAAATAGAGATAGCCGCCCAGGTTTCCCAGCTTGCGTGTCTTCAATGGAATGGAGAGATCGAGTTGGACGCTGTATGGCGCCGCTCCAGTACCTTTGCGCAGGGTGCTGCCAAGCTGCACGCCGTCAGTTGCCCCGACCTTGATGAGTAGGTCGGTATAGCCACGGTAGTAGGCTATGTCGGGATTGTCTTCCTTCTCCAGGTAGGTATAGATCTTCGGGGCAACCGAAAAGAAATAACCATCGGCGAACGGAAACGTCAACGTGGGACGGATGAAGGCGGTATTCAAACTGCGCGATGACGCACCGTCCTTGCCGTTTGATTCATGCTCAAGGCCTATCTGAAATCCGAGGCGGGATGATTTCCTGAAAGGCCATTGCGATACATCCTCGTCGAGGAAGAAAAAGCTCGGGCGGTAGCTCGAATCGTAGAAAGGGGCAGACGTAAGGCCAGTTTGCCAGATGGAAGTCTGCGAGTAGGCGAGATAGAGTTTTTCCAGAAACGGTGGCTTCGTATCAGGATTGAACAGCCGGAATTTCAGGCTGATCTGGAATTTCACGTTGGTCGGTCCATTCGACCCGACGGCAAAATAATTTGGCTCGTACGGAGAAAACGCGGTCAGGAAACGCGCCGTGTCGCGGTCGCTGGGACCGACCGCGGACAGGGCGGCGTCGGCCTTGGTGTCGCGGGCTGTCTCCGGCTGTTCATTTGCGATCACCTGTGGCTCGCCCGGGCTCGATGCCGTGATTCCGAGCGATGGGCCGGTAAAGTCCACCGGCTCGAGCACGAGGTTACCGACCAAACCCTCCGGAAGCCGGCCGGAGTAACGTACGCGAACGAAAGCGCCGGGATTGACGCTGACGTGTCTTGGCTGCGATTCGGCGAGTGTCAGCACGATATCCGGTGCAGACAAGACCCCGCGCGTGCGCAGAATCAGCCGCTGAGGCAGGACGACGGCGTTGGGCTCGGTGGATTCGTTTGTAACCAACAGCGTTACATTCATCAGGCCTCCGGATGTGACCGTGCGGCTGTCCGGGACCAGCAGAAATTCCGCGCAGGCCGGCGCGGCAAGAAAAAGCAAGACAAGCAGCAAAATGCTGCGCGTGCGAATCACGGGCTACTCTTCAATTCCTTTTTTCGCACATTGGGCGCCCGGTGTGCCAGCCACGGGTAGTCGGATGGTCATGCAGACGCTGCGAGTCCGTACACCGCGAATGCGATAAGGACCGCTCCCGACAGCCGATTGATCCAAAGCAAGACGGTTGGCCGGAAAAAAGCGGCCGATCTGGATACCAGCGTCGTGAGAATCAGCCACCACAGCATTGATCCCGCGAATACACCGACGGCGAAAGTGATGGATTGAGAGGCCGATGCCATCGACGCCACTGCGGCGAATATGCCGGCGAAGAACAGGATTGTCGGTGGATTGGTCATCGTGAGGCCGTAGGCTGTGAGAAATACCCGCCTGCCGGACCCGGCAGAAGCGCTGCGATTGTCTGTCCTCGGTGCGGCCAGCGCAATGCGCACGCCGAGGATGATCAATAGCACGGAGCCGACGAGCCTGATCCAGGCCGTTCCGGCCAGCAGCACAGACGAAACAGCAGTAACCCCGAAGGCGGCGATTGCTGCATAAGTCAGGTCCGCGGCAGCCACACCAGCCCCAAACACCAGGCCGGACCTCTGCCCGTGATCCAGCGTGCGATGAATGCACAGCAGGCTCATCGGACCGACTGGAGCCGCGACCGCCATGCCGATGCTCAGGGATTTCCAGAAGAACCACAAATCCATTGATTTTCCTGGCGCATTTATTCTGCCCCCCACGCTGGCAACGCCGCAGAACGACGGGCGACGCGGGCTTCAGTTCTTGAGTTGCACGCCAGCCGGCAGCGCAAACAGCGACTTGTCCGGCTTGCGTTGTGGTTCATAACGCAGGAAGCGCATCGCGTATTCGTACTGCGGCGATTTCACCAGGATCTGCAAAGGCGTGTCGTCCGTCTTCAGGCAAAGCGTGACCTCGCGGTCCTCGACTTCCAGCCGCAACGGCCTGCATTTGACGCCATCGACTTCCTGGGCGGGCATTTCAATCGCGCCGCGCTCGCGGAAGTACTCCAGCTCGCGCCCGAATTCGAGCTCGCGCAATCTATCGGATGGTTCGGACGCCAGTATCGGGAAATGGATCTTGTAGTTCGGTCCGGGATCGACCGTGTGCTGCGCCTGATTGGAATTGCGGTCCACAATCCAGATGTCGGGTTCGGCCACGATGATCAGGCCGTGAATTTTGGTTGCCGGATTGGGGGCGTCTTCGAAGCGCAGATACTGGTTGCCGATGCGCCAGACTTTTTTGGTCTGCGCGTCGAAACTGTCCGCGGCAATCTGCTTGCCGGTGAGCCGGTATTCGACATACAGCATCTTGTCATCGGCGGCCTTGGCTGCCAGCATCAGCGTAGAAAGCAGAAGCGTGATCAGGATTCGTAACATCATGGCGGAGTGATTGTCGGAATTGAATGAAGTTTACAGCGGATCGCGTCGCGACTTCGGCCCGGGCATGTCGTGCCTCGGAGACAGACCGGGCTGCTCCATCCCAGCCTGTTCGTCGGGAACGTCGCCAGGCAGCAGCGGACGTTCCGGCAGCGTGTAGATGACGTCGCGTGTGTCACCCTCGTGGAACACCGACATCGCCAGCGTGTCACCAACCTTGAGGGCGCGCATTATCGGGGCGATCTTTGCAGCATCGGTGGTGTGCACGCCATTGATGCTGGTGATGATGTCGCCGCCAAGCAGAAGCGACAGGGTGCCCAGCGTGAACTCGACCTCTCCGCCACGCAGTCCCGCGGCTTCGGCGGGGCTGCCGGGTTCGATTACTTCGATCATCAATCCATCGGTCAGCGGCAGCTTTAGTACTTTGCGCAGGTCCGCGCCGATCATGGTTCCGTGGAAGCCGAGCCACGGCCGGATCATGCGGCCATCCCTGATCAAGGCCGGCACGACGGTTCTTACCAGGTTGATCGGGATCGCAAAACCGATATTCTGCGCGTCCGGCACGATTGCCGTGTTCATGCCGATGACTTCGCCGCACATGTTCAGCAACGGCCCGCCGGAATTGCCGGGATTGATCGGTGTGTCGGTCTGGATCAGCGGTTCGCTCAACGACAGCGGCGTCTCCGGCAGAATGCGGTTGACGCCGCTGACGATGCCGCGTGTGACGGTCTGGTCAAGCCCGAGCGGATTGCCAATGGCGATGACGCTTTCGCCAACCCGCAGATGCTCAGAATCGCCGAGCGGCAAAGTAGCAAGTTTTCCCCTGTCCGGCTTCGTAATCTGCAACACGGCAATATCGTAGATCGGATCGGCGCCGAGCAGGTGTGCCGGCACTACATTGCCATCGTCCAGCGTCACGTAGAGGGTTTGCCTGCCGAAGGCGACATGCGAATTGGTGATGATCAGTCCCTTGGCGTCGTAGATAAATCCCGAGCCGATAATGCGTGTTACCCGCCCCTGTACCCGGTATGGATTGATGCTCTGCGCGGAAATCATGACCACGGCGGGTGATGCCCGGTCGAAAAGCGTGGGAATGTCGCTGTTACATCCGGTGCGGGCGGCATGCGCGCATCCCCCGAGGGCAATCAACAGCAGTGTCGGGCAGAAACGGACAAGGTTTCTGATCAGAATCGTCATCATGTTGTTCATTCGTGTCTCAGTATTCAATACAAAACTGACTTCCTGCAGAGATTCCGCAAGCGCTGGCTTGCTTAGAGTTCGATGGGCCAGTTTATGCCAGCTGTGACGCCTCCGTCGACGCGCAGGGTTTGGCCGGTCACGAACGCGGAGGCAGGAGAGGCCAGGTAAATCGCCGCGCCGACCAGCTCCTTCACATCGCCAAGCTTGCCCAGGGGCGTGTTTATCCTGGCCCAGTTGGCCATTTTTTCCTGGGCCCACATGTTTTTCGATAGCGCGGTCGGGAAAAAGCCTGGTGCGATCGAATTCACCCGCACCCCGTGCTTTCCCCATTCGTTGGCAAGCGCGCGGGTCATCATCAGGACCCCGGCCTTGCTGATGGCATAGGGTGTGACGCCGGTGAGTGGCGCATAGGTATTGAGGGAGTCGACATTGATGATCCCGCCGGCCTTGCGTTCGATCATGTGCCGGCCGACCGCCTGTGCCAGAACGAATGCCCCGCGCAGGTTGATGTTTACGATCCAGTCGTATTCCTCGATCTGGTAATTCTCGGCCTTCATGCGTTTGTTGACGCCAGCCACGCTGACCAGCGTGTCGATACGGCCCGCTTTGCCGATGACGTTCTCGACCAACTTTGCGACATCGTCCGGTTTGGAGACATCGCAGACCTCGAATTCCACCCGATGCCTGCCCCTCGAAATTTCTTTTGCGGTCTGCGCCAGCGTATCCGCTTCGCGTCCTGCTATTACGACCTGGGCGTCGCGCTCGGCGAATCCTTCCGCCAGCGCGCGCCCGATGCCCCGACTCGCACCCGCCACCAGCACCACCTGATCCGCCACCGAAAACAGCCTGTCCTGCATTGTTTCTCCATTTTCTATTTGAGACCTATCTCAACCTAACACGGATACCCGACGTGCTGCGCACGTAGGGTATCCGTGTTAGGTGTTGATCTTGCTGTTATACGGCAATAGCAGCGACGCGGACACCTTCGGCGTCCAGTGCCCGGCGGATGCGTTTCGCGAAATCTACGGCGTTTGGTTCGTCGCCGTGGATGCACAGGGTGTCGGCTCTTACGGCAACGTCTGGTCCACCGAGACTTTTGACTTTTCCTTCCTCGATCATGCGCTTCACCTGGACGATCGAGGCTTCCCCATCGTGAATTATTGCGTCCGCCTGGGTGCGCGGCGTCAGGCTGCCGTCGGGCTGATAGGTCCGATCCGCGAAAACCTCGCTCGCAGTTTTGAGGCCCGCCTGTTCCCCGGCGCGAACCAGTTCACTGCCGGACAGCCCGAACAGGACGAGGCGGGGATCGAAATCCTTCACCGCCTGCGCGATTGCCTGCGCGAGCGGCCTGTCCTTTGCCGCCATGTTGTAAAGCGCGCCGTGCGGCTTCACGTGGGCGAGCCTGCCGCCGCATGCGGTGGCGAATCCTGCCACTGCGCCGATCTGGAACAACACCATGTCGTAGGCTTCGGTGGCCGAAACGTTCATGCGGCGCCTGCCGAACCCCAGCAGATCCGGCAGCGACGGATGCGCCCCGACCGCAACCCCCTTTTGCAGCGCCAGTTTCACCGTGCGATGAATGGTGCCCGGATCGCCGGCGTGGAATCCACACGCGATGTTGGCCGACGTTACGTAATCCAGCAGCGCCTTGTCGTCGCCCATCTTCCAGGCGCCAAAGCCCTCACCCATGTCGCAATTCAAGTCCAAAGTTTTCATTCTCGATTCTCTGGAGACGTTCGACGCCTACTTCTCACCACGAAGCCACTAATACCCTGGCGTTAGCCCGGAGTACCCTTTTAGGACACGAAGGCACGAAGAAAACCGGAAGTAGTTGTCGAGATTCTTCCGGTTCTGAAGGCGTTTGTTTCTGTATTGCGCGCACAATAACCATTCTGCAATGTAACGTTCCAAAGCGTAGGGAGCATCGATAAACACCAATTGCCGTCTTGTCTTTCTTCGTGTTCCTAAAAGGGTACTCCACGCTAACGCGAGGGTATTCGTGTCCTTCGTGCCTTAAGGGCACACTTACGGCTGAAGCTGTCGTGATGAGATTGTCGCACTAGATCCTTGTTGCGCCTGCAACAGGGGGCTACTTATTCGTTCAAGTGTTTTCCCACCGCTTCGCGGATGGTGATCATTTCCTGCTCCCGCTTGAGCCACAACGCCTGTGCCTGCGCCAGGGACACCAGTTCGAAACGCAGGCGCTCTCCGGGCCTTAACTGCGCCAGCAGGTGCAGATCGACAGTGGCAACCTCGGCGATTTTCGGATAACCCCCAACGGTCTGACGATCCGCCATGAGCACGATTGGCTTGCCCGAAGGCGGAATCTGGATTGTGCCAAACGTGACGGCCTCCGACAGGATTTCCGCAGGACCGCCCGTCACTGCCGCTGACCCCTCCAGGCGGCAGCCCATGCGATTGGAGTCGACAGCCAGGCGAAACTCGGTCGCCAGCAATGCGTCACGTGCGGCGGCTGGGAATGCATCCCAGTGGCGTCCGGCCAGGATGCGAACGATTTGAGGACTTCGTCCAAGCTTTTCGATGTGCTGATTGACCGCCCATTTGGGTGCGCTGAAGTTGAGTTTCGAGCTTGCGATTTGCTGCGCCAATCCCGGATAGGGAGAGGATTTCGCGCCGCCGACCGGCAATACATCCGCCGGCCGCAGCGCACGGCCCTCGAACCCGCCGAGGTGTGCGGTTTCGTACGTGCTGCGGCTACCCATCACCATTGGCACGTCGAATCCCCCGTGGATCGCGAGGTAAGCGCGACAACCGGCGGTGGGGGCACCGAAGTCGAGTACCGCACCCGCACGTACGCGCAGCGCTTTGCCTTCCGGCACCGGCATACCGTCAATGACAGGAGATAAATCCGCGCCGCACATCGCGATCAGGGAATCGTCTTCGAATCGCAGACGCGGGCCGCGCAACGTGATCTCGAGGGTTGCTTCGTCAGCGTCATTGGCGGTCAGGATGTTGGCGATGCGATGCGAAAACAAGTCCATTGCGCCCGACACCGGAACGCCGTAATGCTGGAATCCGTAGCGGCCGCGATCCTGCAGCGTGGTCAGCATGCCGGACTTGATGACCGTCACGCTCACGTTTGCTGGGCTTTCGTTTGCTTGTCGAATTCGTGCGCGGAGATCGGCACGAAACGCACGGCATCGCCTGCATTCAGCAAGCTCGGGGGCGACGCAGTCGGTCTGAACAGCTGCAGGGGAGTTCGGCCGATGATTTGCCAGCCGCCCGGGGTATCCAGAGGGTAGACGGCTGTTTGCTCTCCGGCGATGGCCACGCTGCCTGCGGGGACGCGAGGTCGCGGCGTATCCCGTCGCGGTGTCGCGAGCCGCTGGTCCAGCCCGCCGAGATAGGCGAAACCCGGAACGAAGCCGAGCATGTGAACGTGGTAAGTGGCACCACTGTGAATCGCAATGACTTCGTCCACCGACAGGCCGCGATTATTTGCGAGCGCCTCCAGATCTTCGCCGAAGGCGCCGCCATAGCAGCACGGGATCTCGACCAGGCGACCGGCATTCACCGGCTCGACGGATTGGGTTTTCAGCCAGGCACTGATGATTTCGCTCAGCGCTTCGTACGGAGACGTGCCTGCTCCCACCGCCGCGGAGTCGTAATGCAGAGCAAGCGTCGCATATGCGGGAACGATATCTACCACCCCGATCGGGTGCGATTCGCGCAATCTTTGCGCGAGTGCGACGATCTGCGCACTAAGAGCAGGGTCGATGCGCTCGCCGAATTCGACGATCAACGCCTGATCGCCCATTGGGACAAGGCGCGGAGCGGTCAACATGGCGAGGCGAATCCCTCGGGTCAGTGCAGGCCGGTGTGCGCCACGCGATATTCGCGCGCGGCCTCGATGCGTGGAACGGTTGCGCGTTTGACCATTTCCTCGTACATGGTCAAAGGATTCATGTCGAAAACGATTCTGCCGTCGAAAGGCAGAACGTACCAGCCGCCTCGCGCAATTTCGTCCTCCAATTGATCCACAGCCCATCCGGAGAAGCCAGTGAAGAATCGCTGCTGGCTGGCATTTTCAGGATGCCGCAGGATTTCCGTCAGCACTTCGCTGAAGCCGCTGATATAGATGTCATCGGCAACGAACAGCCCTTTGGACGGTTTGGCACGCGAGCGAAATGCGAACAGCAGCGCGTCGGGTTCGACCGGGCCTCCGAGAAACAGCAGATCGCGTCGATTCGCCAGGTCGGCCCGCTCGGGATACAGCGAACGCAGTTCCAGTGTGCTCGGGCGGTTCAGGATCACGCCAATCGGGCCGCCGTCGTCCGGCCTCATGGTAAGCACGACAGTCCTGCTGAAAGTCGGATCGATCATGCCGGGTTGCGCCACCAGCAGGAAGGTGCGTTCCTTTTCCGCTTGCGCGTGCGCGAAGCCCGTCATCAGCCAACCGGTGACAGCGAGCAAGCTCAGCGTGACGATGAATCTGTTCATCCGACAGCGCGACGACCCGTTGCGGTTTTACTTCACGATGGCCTGGTAGACGAGGTTACGTAACTGAGTGCGATAGTACGCGCGCCGCATCGGTTCCTGGGTCATCAGTACGGGCACCAGTTCCTGTTCCGGATCAACCCAGAAATAAGTGCCGGCGTAGCCGCCCCAATAGAAATCGCCTGGCGAACCGGGCCACTCCGACTGGCCGCGATCGATGCGCGTGCCGAAACCCAGGCCGAAGCCGTAGCCGGGGCCGGGAAGATAGGTGGGGCCCTTGTCGATTTGCGGGTTGACATGGTTGGAGGTCATGTATTCGACGGTACGCGGTCCGAGAATGCGCGCGCCTTCGAGTTCACCGCCGTTAGCCAGCATCTGCGCGAAACGCAGGTAGTCGCCCGCGGTGGATACCAGGCCGTGGCCGCCGGCAAAGAACGTCTGCGGCTTGCTGAAGTCGATGAGCTCAGGTGTCTTGCCGGAATAGACATCCGGCATCGGCTGCGCGACGCGGTCTTGCTTGTCGGGTGGCACCTGAAAGGCGGTATCGACCATTTTCAGGGGTTCGAAGATGCGCTTGGCGAGAAAAACATCCAGTGTCTGACCGGAAACGACTTCGACCACGCGCCCGAGCACGTCGGTGGCATGGCTGTATTCCCACGTCGTGCCGGGTTGAAATTGCAGCGGCAGCTTGGCAAGCGCCTTGACGAAATCCGCGAGGACCCATTTCTGCGAAAAAATTTCGGCATCGAGGTAGGTTTTCTTGACCGCATTCGGCGCGCCGAGCACGCCGTAGGTGAGACCCGAAGTATGGCGCAACAGATCCTGTATCGTGATCTGGCGCTTCGCGTCGACCAGCGTGAGCACTGGTTTGCCCTCGGCGTCCTTGGATTCGACGCCGACTTTCATGTCTTTGAACTCGGGAATGAACTTCGAGAGAGGTTCCTGCAGGCCGAGCTTGCCTTCCTCCACCAGAATCATCGCGGCGACACTGACCACCGGCTTGGTCATCGAGTAGAGGCGAAAGATCGAATCGGTGCGCATGGGGATTTTCTTGACCCGGTCCTGCCAGCCGAAGCTCTTCGCATAGACCAGCTGACCGTCCCGCGCAATGAACACGACCGCGCCTGGCAGTTCGCCGGAGTCGACCGCTTTCTGCATGGCGGCATCGAGACGGCCCAGACGCTGCAAGGACAGACCGACTTCTTCCGGACTCGCTTGCGGTAAAGGTGCGCCTTGCGCAAGCCCGACCTGAATGAGCGCAGCGCCGGCCAGCATGAAACAGCAAAGGCGACGCAAAACGAATGGCATGGCGATCCTCCCGATGGTGCGTCCGCCGGGGCGGCAGGACGTCGAATTGTGGTGCGTATCTTAGCGCAGGTTTATCTTGCGCCATGCCCCGGAGCGCCAGCGCAGCCAGAGCAGGCTGCCGAGAATGCAGCAGTACACCAGCGCGACGGCCCAGCCCCCGATCGCGCCATAACCGTACTGGGGCAGAAAATCAATCCAGCCCTGGCCCGGCGCGAACGTGAACATGTGGGTGAAGGGCACGAAACCGAACCAGGACAGAAAAATGATGGCGAGTGTGGGCACGCGCATGTCGCCGGCACCCCGCAGGCAAAAACCAGCGCCGAGATTCAGGCCATCGAAAATCTGGTACCCAGCGGCAAACCACAACAGCGTGCGGCCGAGCACAATCACCGCCTCGGCATGCGGATCGGACGCATTCACGAACAGCGGAATCAGCCAGGGTCCGATAACGGCGAGGAATACCGTAACGAATCCCATGTAACCCACCGCCAGCTTGATCGTGGCGTTGCCGACTTTGTTGGCCCAGTCCTTGTCGCCCGCGCCAATGGACTGGCCGACCAGCGTGGTGCCGGCAAGGGCGAATCCCATCGTTGGCAGATAGGCAATCGAGGTCAGCATCATCACGATTTGCGTCGAGGCGCCGTCCACAGCACCCGCCGCAACCTGCATGGCCTGAAAAGCGGCGAGTCCGGCGACATCGATGGCCGGAAACAGGCCGATGGGAAAACCGACGTTGAACAATCTGCCCAGTTCGGCGCGGCTCTCTCGCCAGGTGCTGCGGGAACCGAATTCAATGTCGATGCCGCGCCGCGTAATCAGCACAATAGACACCAGCAGCCCGGCGGCCATGGCGGCCGTGGTTGCCCAGCCGCTGCCAGCTATGCCCCAGCCCAACTCAAAAATGAAGAGCTGGTTGAGTACGGCATTCAGCAGCGCGACGAATGTCATCAGCGCGAGCGTGATGCGGGTGCGGCCGATGCCGTTGAAAAAACCCGTGGTGCCCCAGATTCCGACCGCGAACGCGCCGCCCAGCAGGCGGGGAAGCCAGAACTCGCCCGCGAGTTGTGCGACGTGAGGATCGATCCTCAGCACGCCGATCAGGCTTGGTCCGAGCAGGGCAATCACGACGAATGCCGGCGCGACCAGCAGCGTGCCGCGCACTCCCGCCCACGCGGCGCGAGAGGCCGAACGGTTGTCCCCGGCGCCAAAAGCCTGCGCCGCCAACGTTTGCACGGCCAAGCCGGGGCCGCCGAAGAACAGAATGGCGACGATGACGAACCAGTACGATGCCCCGACGGCTGCGGTGGCGTCGGTTGAGAGACGGCCGATGAACCAGGTGTCGGTCAGGTTCAGCAGCGCCTGGATGCTGCTGTTAATGAACAGCGGCAATGCCAGCGCGATGACCGCCCGCAGGTCGACGCGCGGTCGGCCTTGCGGGTCGAATTTGACGGCGGGTAGTCGGGCGGACGAGGGTTGCGCGAGATCGGTCATTTGGGTCTGAAAAAAAAGCGCCCGGGCCGGTCCCGGGCGCACGCTAATGAAGTGACGCTTTTATCCCTTCACCGTTCACTCATCACTGTTCACCGAATCTCAGTGCAGATGCTTCCTTCCCGCCGGCATCGGCATCGGCTCGGACGGGCTGGTCGAAGTTTGGGTATTCGAAGTGCCGGATTTCACGTTGCGTTCGAACAACTGGTTGACGAGTGCCACGACCTGGGCAATCTCCGGATCGCTGAACTGGCGCGAAAGCAGGTTGCGCACGTCCTCGAGCATCAGTCCGCGTTGCGCTTCCAGAATCGCCTCTTGTGTCGGACCCACGAAGACCAGACTGAACTCGTCCTTGCCGTCTTCGAGGTAATAACTGACTTCGAAGGCGGTGGCTTCTTCGGAAAAGGGATTGAGTGCCGCAAGCGCATCAGCCACCGTCTGATGGAAGCTGCGGCCGACGTCGCCGGTCCAGCACACTTCGAGCACGCGGCGGCGGCGATCGAATACCAGGCCCGGCTCGTCGGGATGGACGCTCTTGGCGTCCGCCATGTTGTCCTCGTCGATATATTCGAGCCAGGGGCGCAAAGCCTCCTCGATCTGGGTAGTCGTTGTGCCGGCACGAAGCAGCACTGTGCCGTGAATATGGGCTTCCATGCGCATGGAAAATCTCCTGGAGCGAGGGACGGGGCGGACTTCCGCTCCATGCATTTCGCGGGAAGCCGCAATTATAGCGGCAGCAGGCGGTATCCCGCGAGTCTTCCCCGCCGACGCAAGCACGCCGGACATCGCTGGCTTCGGCTAGCCCGGATATTTCGTCAGGCCACCCTGTTTGCTGGCAGGTGCGTCTGTGCAGCCCATCCAAAGCCGTTTGGTTTTCGCCAAAATTGCATTTGGGGTTTACGCGGATTCTGGCGGGTTCTGGCCGGCCATATCGGGCATGCCCGTCTTGGAATGGGAATGAGGAATGGGGAATCGGGAATGAGTGATGAGCAATGGGTAATGGGTAATGAGGAATGGGCAATAGCCCTCACCCATCGCCCGATCTGTCTCGCCCAGTCCACCGCCATAATTCCGCGTCCTGATGAAATATCCGGGCTAGAATTCGTTTCCGGTTCCTTCCGCTTCGATGCGTAACTTTTGATTGCCGCTCCACTTGCCCGATTCCGGGCGTTTCGTCCCAGTACCCGCGCGATCCTGTTCATGATGGTCATGGTGGTGTGTTTCTCCATTCTGGAGACGACCGCCAAGTATCTGAGCCGCTTCTATCCGGTGCCAATGCTTGTGTGGTGCCGGTATACGGCGCATTTGGTCTTCATGCTGATTTTGTTTGCACCGAGGCTCGGCGTCGCGCTGTTGAGGACGACGCAGGTGGGCGGGCAGGTTTTCCGCGCCGCGCTGTTGATGGGATCGACTTCCTGCTACTTCGGTGCGTTGAGTTTCCTGCCGATGGCGGAGGTCAAGGCGGTCAGTTTCATTTCCCCTTTGCTGGTGACCGTGCTCGCGGTCTGGTGGCTTCGCGAGGAGGTTAGCCGGACTCGCTGGCTGGCGGTGGTGATCGGGTTCCTTGGAGTGCTGTTCATCGTCCGGCCCGGCAGCGCCATGATCCAGTGGCCGGCGTTGCTGGCGGTGGGCTCGGCGCTTTGCTACAGCGCATATCAGATCATGACACGCAAGTTCAGCGAAACCGAGAATCCATTCACTACCCTGTTCTACACCGCGGCGGTCGGTTGCGTGCTGATGAGTTTTGTTGTGCCGTTGTTCTGGAAAACGCCCGATATGCGTCATGTACCGCTTTTGATCCTGCTGGGGTTGGTTGCGGGCTTCGGCCACTTCATGCTGATCAAGGCGCTGGAACTGGAGAACGCGTCGTTTCTGTCGCCGCTCGGGTATATCCAGCTTCTGTGGGTGATCCTGTTCGGATTCCTGGCCTTCGGCGACCTCCCGGATTTGTATTCGGTGATCGGCATGGTCATCATCGTCGGCAGCGGCCTCTATGTAGCACTCGGCCATCGATTCAAGCCACGCGAAGAGCCGGAGACGGCGATCGAGTAGGGCAGGGGCGAGGGACGAGGGGCGAGGGATGAGGGATGAGGGAAGAGGGAAGAACGAAAAGGATTGGACCTTTTTTCTAACCTCTCGCCTCTCGCCTCTCGCCTCTCGCCTCTCGCCTCTCGCCCCTCGCCCCTCGCGTCATCGAATATCGCTGGGACTGAACAATGGTCTGGCGAGCGGCGGTGGATTGTGGCTGTTGCTCTCGGTGTCGGCCTCGAATATCTCCTCGAGTTCTTTCGCTGCGTCCTTGGAACTCTGGATGAGCTTGGTTTCGTCATGGTAGACGGCGTGCTGCCGCAGCAATGAACGCTCATCGTGTTCGTGGAAAGTGGAGAGGGTGTCGCGGGCGTCCCATTCCGCGAAGCCGAGGCCCAAAAGCACCTGCTTGCCAAGTTCCAGAGACGACAGATAGGTTTCCCGCATCAAATAGTCGACACCGAGATCCAGCAGGCGGTAGGCGTGGAAGCGGTTGCGCGCGCGCGCATAGATCTTTAGCTTCGGGAAATGCTTCTTGACCGTCTCCACCGTTCGCACGGAAGCTTCGATGTCGTCTATCGCGAGCACCAGGATCTCGGCCGATTCCGCTTTCGAGGCGCGCAACAGATCAAGGCGCGAGGCATCGCCATAATAGGCGCGGCTGCCGAATCGGCGCACCGTGTCGATCTGCTCGGCGCTTTTGTCCAGAGCGGTGAACGGGATTTTCTTGGCGCGCAACAGCCGTGCAACGATCTGACCGACACGGCCGAAACCAGCGATGATGACCTTGTTGTCTTGCGCATCGATCTCGTCGAATTTTTCCTCCGCCGGTTTCTTCAGCCACTTCGCGATCACCAGATCGTTGAGTACGAAAGCGAGCGGAGTCAGGGCCATCGACAGCGTAACCACGATGACCAACGAGTCGGTGAGCGTATGCCCGAGAATGCCGTTTCCAGCGGCCAAGCCGAACAACACGAAAGCGAATTCGCCGCCCTGTGAGAGCGCAACCGCCAGACCGCGCGAAGAATCCCAGCTATGCCCTGACATCCGGCTAAGTCCGAGAAGGATCACCGCCTTGATGACCATCAGGCCCAGGGTGGCGCCGACGATTGCAAGCGGGTGGGCGAAGATCAGGCTTAAGTCGGCAGACATGCCCACTGAGATGAAGAAAAGACCGAGCAGCAGACCTTTGAACGGTTCTATATCGGCTTCGAGTTCATGCCGGTATTCCGAATCGGCCAGAAGCACGCCGGCAAGAAAAGCGCCCAGCGACATGGACAGGCCCACCGAAGTCATTAGCAGCGAGGTGCCGATCACGACCAGAAGTGCGGCCGCCGTGAAAATTTCCTGGATGCCGGCCAGGGCGATGGCATGCAGCACGGGGCGCAACAGGTAGCGGCCCCCGACTATGACGGCAACGATCACGCCGATCGCCTTGATCGCGTCCAACCATGCGCTGCCGCCAGCCGCTTGCGGATCGCCCGCTCCCAAGAGCGGGATCAGCGCGAGCAGGGGAATCACCGCCAGATCCTGGAATAGCAAAATGGCGAAGGAGGAGCGCCCGTGGCGCTGCGTAAGCTGGCCTTTCTCGGCGAGGATCTGCAGAACGAATGCAGTGGACGACATCGCGAGGCCCAGGCCGATGACCAGCGCGCTAGCGAGATTCAAGCCGAGTGCAAACGCGATGATGCCCAGAACGGCACCTGTGATGAGCACCTGTGCCGAACCGAGCCCGAAGACCGAGCGGCGCAGGACCCAAAGTCGCGAAGGCTGCAATTCCAGGCCGATGATGAACAGCAACAGGACGACGCCGAGTTCCGCGAAGTGCATGACGTTGTCGACGGCGCTGACGAACTTGAGTCCGAACGGGCCGATGAGCACCCCGGCCGCCAGATAGCCCAGCACCGCGCTCAATTTGAAACGGCGGAACAAAGGCACTGTTACGACGGCGGCGGCAAGGAAGATGGCGGCTTCGCTGAGCAGATTCATTTAGGGAGTGGACCGAAAAGACTGACGGCCCGATTCTATGGCGCGGGCGTGAAAAGAAAAAGGCCGCGATCGGCCGTCGCGGCCCTTATGCTGTCGAGACTGACCGCTATTTGGCCGCGATCACCCGGATCTCGACCTTGTAAGCCGGATTTGCGAGCTTCGATTCGACGCAGGCGCGCGGCGGCGTGTTGCCCTTGGGCACCCACTGGTCCCAGACCGAGTTCATTTGCGCGAAATCCTTGATGTCGGAGAGCCAAATGGTGGCCGAAACGATTTTCGTTTTGTCCGTTCCGGTTTCCTTCAGGTACTGATCAATCTTGTCGAGGATCTGGCCGGTCTGCCCGGCGACGTCGACATTGTTGTCGTCGGCGACGATTCCCGCCGTATAGACCGTATCTCCGTGAACCGCGACCTGTGAAAGCCGCGGGCCGACGTGAAGTCGTTTGATGCTCATGTTTTTTTCCTTTGTATTGAAAAAATCAGAACAGCTTCTTGAGTTCGGTGAGCAGCGAGGGCACCACGAACCCGGTTATCACGATGGCGGCCAGCCACAATAACCCCGTGAGCCAGCCCGGCGCCTTGAGTTCCGGCGGCAAGTGGCGCTGCACCAGGTAGACGGTCGCGAAGGAGATGATCGGCAGCATGATCGCCTGCGCGATCGCGCCCCAGACAACCAATTGTACTGGCGCCTGACCGAAGATGAAGTAGAAAATGACCGGGATCAGCACCAGCACTACGATGAAAATGTCGCGCCAGCGCGTGCGCGCCTTGAAGTCGTCTTTTCTGAACGTACCTTGCAGCCGCATGAAGTCGGCGAACATGCGCGAATGCCCGGCGGTGGCGGCGATGATGGTACCGAACAGGATGACGATCGCGCCGAGATAGAACAGCCATTTCGCCCACTCGCCGTAGGTCCGGGTGTAGATGTTGGTCAGTGTGGCGATCATTGCCTTGCCTTCCGGCACCAATCCCATCTTGTTGAGGATGCCCGCTCCGAGCAGATAGAACGCGACAGTCGCGATGGTGTAAATGATCATCGAACCGATCACGTCGTAATTCATGACATGAACCCAGCCACGCGCGCGCCGGCGCCAGGCTTCGCTGTCCTCACGCGGGCCGGTGTAGCGGGCGTAGCCTTTTTCCACACACCAGTAGGTATATATATAAAGTTCAGTGGCTCCCACGCCGGTAATGCCGAACACCGCAACCGCGATGGCGAGGCCTCCCTCCGGTATCTGGAACGTGAAGCCTTGCGCGAGCTCGACCGCATGGAAGTCCGGTGAAAGCAGCAGCAGCACGGCGGACATCAGGGTGATGAGGGTAAATATCCCGACCTTGATCATGGCCAGTTTTTCGATGCGGCTGTAGGCACCCCCCAGCAGCAGCACCAGCGTGATCGCAAGAAAGATGATGACCCATGCGGTCACGGGAATTCCGGTGACAATGCTGTTCATGGTCTGCGATATGCCAATGAACATCCCGGTGATCTGAAACAGCGACACGAACACCATGGCCGCCCAAGCCCAGACCACCCAGCCCACCCTGAAGCGCGGTCCGGGCACACGATTGACGGCATCGAGCCCTGTCTCCGCCATCGCGATGGTGTAGCGGCCGAGAAAGGCCTGCACTACCGCTTTGATCAGGCAGGAAAGAATAATCAGCCACATCATGGTGTATCCGACTTTTGCGCCCAGAGTCGTGGTCAGGATCAATTCGCCGGAGCCGACGATCGACGCGGCCAGCACCATGCCTGGTCCCGTCTTGCGCATGATTTCGCCGAAGGATGTCGGCGGTTCGAGAACGTGGGACGGGTCGAGCTGGTATGGATCGAAATGGCCCTTCTGTACTTCACGGGCCTCATCCTGACGGACGCGGTCAATCATGGTCTTCTCCCCCAATTTTGTTTTTCAGTAGTTGTAACGCCTCTGCGGGCGTTTGATCATCCGTGGCCATACACGAATGATGCAGACCATTGGAATAAGGTAGCACGAAAAGTAAGGGGAGAGGGACGAGGGGCGAGGGGTGAGGGGAAGAACAAATGCACGGAGCTTTCTGCTGTTCCCTCGCCCCTCGCCCCTCGTCCCTAAGGGACCGCAGGCCGCGACTCGCGCATCGTCACCAGTTCCTCGGCGACGGTCGGATGGATGGCGACCGTATCGTCGAAGTCGCGCTTGGTGGCGCCCATGCGGACCGCCACGGCGAAGCCTTGTATCAATTCATCGGCGCCGGGGCCGATGACGTGGCAGCCCACGATCTTTTCCTGCGGGCCGGTTACCACCAATTTCATCGAGCAATCGACTTTGCGCCGCGTGAAGGCATGAAAGCCGGGCGTGAAGCGAGTCTCGTACACCTTGACTTCGCCGGCACCGTAAACATCGACGGCGCGTTCTTCAGTAAGGCCGACGGTGCCGATCGGAGGATGGGTAAACAGCACAGACGCGATGTTTTCGTAGACAAGCTTGCGATCCGTCATGCCTCCGAAAAGGCGGTCGGCGAGACGCCTACCGGCGGCGATCGCGACCGGCGTCAGATCTATGCGGCCGATGACATCGCCGATTGCATAGATGCCGGGTATGTTGGTGGATTGATAGGCGTCGGTCACGATATTGCCGTGCGCGTCGGCGGTCACCCCCGTCGCCCGCAGATCCAGGCGGTCGGTATTGGTGCGTCTTCCGACTGCCCATATCAAGCCGTCCATGCCGTCTACCGCTTCGCCATTTTCGAACGTAACGCGAAGGCCTGCGGGTTCTTTTTCTACTTTTGCGATTTTGCTACTGTCGATTACGCGCACTCCGTCCGCGATCATTTGCGCCATCAGTTCCCGACGCAACATGATGTCAAAATCATTCAGGAAGTGCGCACGACGGATCATCATCGTCACCTTGCTACCGAGCGCCCGCAGCAAACCAGCCAATTCGACAGAGACATAGCCTCCGCCGACGACTGCGATGTCCTTCGGCTGCTGCTCCAATTCAAAGAAGCCATCGGACGTGATGCCGAACGCTGCCCCGGGCAGGTCAGGCACGAGAGGGCGACCGCCGACCGCGATGACAACGTGCTCGGCCGTGAACGTGTCGGCACCGACCTTGACTGTCTTCGGGCCGACGAAGCGCGCCCAACCCCGCACGATGGCCACGCCGTTTTTTGTCAGCGTGCGCTCATGGGCTCCCTTCAGGTCGAGCACATGCTGGTCGCGCTGTCGTTTGAGAATACTCCAGTCGAAGGTATGCGCTGGAACGGAGAAACCGTAGTCCGGTGCTTCATCCAGCGCATGGGCGAGGTTGGCGCCGTTCCACATGACCTTCTTCGGCACGCAGCCGACATTCACGCATGTGCCGCCGATGCGGCCCGCTTCCACCAGCGCGCACTTCGCGCCGTAGCTTGCTGCGCGATTGGAGATTGCGACGCCGCCGCTGCCGCCACCGATGGTGAGGAGATCGAAGTGCCTATTCATTCCGCAGAGTTTGGAAATGCGCGGATGGAGAGTATAGCGAACTCAAAAAACGCGACACCCGGGTCGTCGCAGCGCTCGAGGACTTATTCTGCGGTCGAATAACACCAAGGCAAGGCGAAGGCTGGTAGTATCGGCCGCCAGCGTGCAGCATGTACTTTGCGGCGTTTACCGTTCACCATTTCCTGTTCAGCCTTCACACATGATCGATCTCCATTACTGGCCTACGCCCAACGGACACAAAATCACAATTTTCCTGGAAGAGACCGGCACGCCTTACACCATTGTCCCGGTCAACATCGGCAAGGGAGATCAGTTTCGGGCGGATTTCCTGAAAATTGCTCCTAACAACCGCATGCCTGCCATCGTGGATCACACGCCCGCTGACGGGGGTGAAGCGATTTCGGTGTTCGAGTCCGGGGCGATCCTGGTGTACCTGGCGGCCAAAACCGGACGCTACTTCCCGCGCGACACGCGGGCCTGGGTCGAAGTGCTGCAATGGTTGTTCTGGCAAATGGGCGGCCTCGGCCCGATGGCAGGTCAGAACCACCATTTCACCCAGTACGCACCGGAGAAACTGGACTACGCGATCGACCGCTACGTGAATGAAACATCGCGGCTCTATGCGGTACTGGACAAGCGTCTGGCCGACCGTGAATACATTGCGGGAGGTTATTCGATCGCAGACATGGCGGTGTATCCGTGGATCGTTCCATACGAACGCCAGAGACAGAATCTCGACGATTTTCCGGACCTGAAGCGCTGGTTCGAGGCGATCCGCGCGCGGCCTGCGGTTGTGCGCGCATACGAGAAAGGCAAGGCCGTGAATGTCAGACCGACGGTCGACGAAGAATCCAGGAAAGTGTTGTTCGGGCAGAACGCCGCGACTGTGCGCCGCTAGGCCGCCACACCTGGCGATTTGCACTGTTGAAACGCCGGAAACTCAAACACAAATGAAAAAGGGCGGTCAACCGACCGCCCCCGTGCTGCAAAGAACAGCTTAGTTCCAGTTGCGTACCAGATCGTCGTAGGCTTGTTGCGCGGTTCTGGTCTGCGGGTAGCTCTTGCCTTCAGCATCGACCGAGGCCTTCGAAGGACCGTTCCAGTCGCGCACCAGATCCGCCTGCATTTCGGCTTTCGTGCGTTCGCGCACTTGAACAGCGGTTCCGCCGCCTTTGTAATTCCAGTCACGCACCAGGTCGGCTTGCGCGGCCTCCGGACTGCGGGTCATGATCTTCGTGCCATCGGCATACGCGCCGCCGACAGCGAACATCGAGGAAACCGCACCGGCCAACATCAGTTTCGAAACAGTGTTCATGATTTCTCCTCTATAAACGTTTTCCTGCGGAAATTCGTCCGATCGGGCAACCTGTCGACTTAAGTGAAACTGCCTGATCCGTGGGATGCATCATGGCTTCCTGCGGTGGCTGATGATTGCAAGCGGTTGCCGGGTTTTAGTCCGTTATTGCCATATGAATGGTTGGCATGGAACAAACCTGCTTTTTGTTGGGAGGTTCGTGCGAAGTTGCGCCGTATTTCGCGCATGCCGGTCGATGGGTCGATGCCCGCGGCTTGTTCCGCCTCGGAAAGCGCTTTCGTAAAGTGAACGCATGAAAGACAAGACGATCGCTGTCCTGGAAAGCCGCTTTGGTGAGCATCTGGCAGGCCTGCTGGAGAAGCAGGGCGCAATCGCGTTTCGTGCGCCGGCCCTGGCGGAGGAAGCCGACCTCGATCCGGTGGCAATTGCCAAGATAATCGAGGAATGGACAGCCTGCCCGATCAAGCTGGCGATCTTTCAGACCGGCGTGGGTACGCGGGCTTTGTTCGAGGCCACGGACCGGCTGGGTCTCTCAGACAGGTTGCTCGCACTCCTCGCGCAGTGCATTGTCGCTGTGCGCGGACCCAAACCCACCGCAATGCTGCGCGGGCGAAGCGTGCGCATCGACCTAAGCGCGCGGGGACCTTACACGACTGTCGAAGTACTGGAGGCGATCCGCGGTGTGAACCTGTCCGGCGAACGTGTGCTCGTGCAACGTTACGGTGAATCCAACCTGGGACTCGAAGAGGGCCTCGAAGCTCGCGGAGCTGACGTTGTCGAAGTGCCGACCTATCGCTGGGCATTGCCGGCCGATACCGGCCCGCTCAGACAGCTGCTCGACGCACTTGGTCAAGGACAGATCGATGCGGCCGTGTTTACCAGTGCGTCGCAGGTACGCAATCTGTTTGTCGTGGCGGAGCAGAGCGAAGGCGCAGATCGGCTTCGCCGGCAACTGAATTCGGTGGTGGTGGCGTCGATCGGCCCAGTCTGCAGCTATGCGCTCAAAGCGGCAGGCGTGAGAGTGAGTCTCGAAGCGAGCCCGCCCAAGTTGGGACCACTGGTGGAAATGCTGAGCAAGGCCTGGGAAGCAGGGGCGAAGGCCGGTATCCCGTAGGCAACCCTCGTCCCCGGCATTTCTAATCGATCGCGACGTATTCGATTCCCACCACTTCGAGCCTTTCGTCCCCTCCGGGCGTCTTGACCGTGACTGTGTCGCCCTCGCGCGCCTTGATCAGCGCCTTGGCGAGCGGGGATATCCACGAGATGCGGCCGCGCGAAACGTCGGCTTCGTCGATACCCACGATGCTGTATTTTTTTTCCTCGCCGGATTCGTCGTTGAGGGTTACGGTCGCCCCGAAGAAAATCTGGTCCGTATCGTCGCGCGTGGAAGGATCGACCACCACCGCGGCATCCAGGCGCTTGGTCAGGAAGCGGATGCGGCGATCGATCTCGCGCAAGCGGCGCTTCCCGTAAATGTAGTCGGCGTTCTCCGAGCGGTCTCCGTTCGAGGCTGCCCAGTGGATGACCTTCACGAGATCCGGGCGCTCCCTGTCGAGCAAGTGCAGCGCTTCCGCCTTGAGTCGCGCGAATCCCGCGGGCGTGATGTAGTTCCTCAGGCCCGCAGGCAACGGCGACGCATCGGCATGCTCATCCTCGTCGTCCTGCTCGTTTTCCGTGTTAATTCCTTTGCTCATAGGGATGGTCGTGACAGTTGTACAATTGTGATTGTCTCATTTCAACCGACCACACAAACCAGGAACTGGAGGAGAGATGACTATCAAGGTAGGCGACAAGCTTCCGGCCGGCACGCTGTACGAATTCATCGAAGACGAGACCCCCGGCTGCACCATCGGTCCGAACGCATTCAAGGTCGAAGATATGGTTCGCGGAAAACGCATCGCGGTCTTCGGCTTGCCGGGTGCTTTCACTCCCACATGCTCAGCCAAGCATCTGCCCGGATTCATCCAGGCGGCCGGAAAATTCCGCGAAAAAAAGGTAGACGAGGTCTGGTGCGTATCGGTCAATGACGCCTTCGTGATGGGCGCCTGGGGCAAGGAGCAGGGAGCCAAAGGCAAGGTGCGCATGATGGCCGATGGCAGCGGGCTGTATTCCAAGTCGCTGGGTTTGGAAATGGATCTGGTCCAGCGAGGCATGGGCGTGCGCTCGGCACGCTACTCGATGCTGGTCGTGGACGGCGTGGTCAAGTCGTTGAACGTCGAGCAGCCCGGCAAGTTCGAGGTGAGCGATGCGGAAACCTTGCTCAAACAGGCCGAGAAGGTGACCCAGTACATTCCTTAAAAGCGCAATCACGCAGAGGGCGCGGAGGACGCAGAGGAAAGACAAACCAAATGTAAATGGAGTTCAAGGTGCCTGATCGCGAGCCCCTTGCGACAATTTTGCGTAGGGATCGTCAGCTGACGAAAGCCGTAAGCTCCAGTCGCTTTTTTTTGCCCTTCCTCCGCGTCCTCTGCGTCCTCCGCGGTGAGAGTTGTCCTATGCTTCAGTTTCGCGTCAGCGGATCTTCACGCGCGCGAATACCATGTACGAGGTCGGATCGGATCCGTAAGACGATTCGAGTGCGGCGGGCATTGAATATTTGCTGACCAGGCCGCCGATGCCCGCCTTGAAATAGGCGCCAACGGGAAAGTCGTACAGGTAACCCAGGCTGAGCTTGCCGACGCGGAACGTTTCGCCCGCCAATGGAGAATCGTCCGTGAACAGTTCATTTTTGTCCGCGCGTTCGAGTCGTCCGAAAATGGTGTGGGTGTTGGAGAATGTAACCGCCGACTCCAGCAGATAGGCATCCGTCGCGGCGCCGCTGCTGGGCTCGTTGCGGCCCCACGCCAGCGTGGTCTGCCAGTTGCCCGGGGGCAGCGCGTGGTTGTAGATGACTGAGGCCGTGGTGCGATTTACGTTCACATCGGGCTCCAGTGCTTCCGGGCTGGTGATGTGGCCGCGGCTGAATTGCACGGCCCAATCGCGCGCCGGATTGTACGACAAGCGCACGGACGCCGAGTCCAGTTTGCCGGTCTCGATGTTGTAGCGGTACTGGTCGGGTTCGCGGCCGCGGAATACCGATCCTTCGAGCTTGAATCCGCCGAGGACGTAGCCGAGCGTCACGACGCCGAAAGCGATATGCGTCGAATCGAGCCAATGGTGCGAAATCGGCGCTTCGGGATTGTCCTCGCCGGAAGCGCGGTGCATGAAAGCAGGCGGTCCGAGCGCCGGCTCGCCTGGCAGACCCGCGTAGCCAAACACGGAACTGGTTGCAGACAGCGGCAGGCTGTAGCTGGCCGCCAGTTCCATGAACAGATCATGCGGATGCTGTCGATCGATCAGCGGCGTTTGACCGTCAGCCGTCTCGCCCGTTTGCAGCAGCAGCGGATAGCCGTCCTTGCCCATCAGCGCATCGGCTGACACCATGCCGCGCAAGCCTAAAGTACCTGTCTGCAGCGACCGCTGTCCCATCAACATCAACATGCTGGAACTGAATGTTTTGCTGTCGCCTCTGGGTCCGCCCTGGTCATCGTGCACCAGGTAGACGTTGCCGTGGATCATCGTCGACCAGTCGCCTTGCGTGTCCATGATGCCTTCGTGTGGTGACGAGTCGGGTTGCCAACTGGTGCCGGATGATTCGCGGGTCATCGGGTAGGGGCCATACATTCCGGTCATGCCGTGATGCATGCGGGAATGATCGGGCGCCGCATCTGGATCGTCAGCGGCGCGGATCGGTGCGGCGGCAATGGCGAGCGCCGCCGTCAACGCAGGAATCGAGATCCATCGGATGAAATCCATGATGTTCTGCCCACGCGTTCTGTTTGAACGCAGAGTCCGCGGGCTTCAAGTCGGAAGGATCAGGAAACAGGCGTGACCAGAAAACCCGCGCGGGGAAAATGTACCACGACTTCCCCGGCGCGTTCGTCCCGGCGCCGGATCGCGATGTGCTGGGCGGACAAGGACACGATCGTTCCTTCCACCGGAATCTTGCCGTAATCATCCGGAGTCACCGTGACATGATCGCCGGGTTTGCGGCCGTTGGGGTCGCCGTCGTCTCCCGCGGCCGGGGTTTGCGGCGTGGACTTGCGCGCGATCTCGAGCGCCTCGGCAGAACTCAGCTCGCGCTCCCGCGTGCCATGGCCGATGCCCTTCATGCGCTCCTCCCACAACAGCATTTTCGGGAAGCGTTCGAACAGCTTGGTCGAGTCAGGCAGATTCGAGCGCACATACCAGATGTTCATGTAGGCGTTAACGTCGCCCAGGCCCGGCTGTTTGCCGAGAAGCCACGGCCTGCCATCACCGAGCTGGATGTCGATCCAGTCGGCATGCGCGCGCAATTGGTCGCGCATCTGTGGAATCGCTGCTTTCATGGCTTCGACGTCGAATTTGGATCCGCGCAATTGCTCGCGGTCCTCGCGGAAGTCTTTCGGCACCTGGTCGGCGAGAGTGCCGAACACGAGATTCACGGTGTTCTGAAAAAAAGTGCGATCGCTCCACATGCCAAGGCTCCATCCGAGACCGCCGCTGGCGTCGGGGAAAAGAGTGGGAAGCGGGAAGCGGCGTTCGAGTTCACGGATGATGATCTGGGTGTCGCAATAGACATCGGCCCCGATCTGCAGTACCGGAGTGCGCCGGTAACCGCCGGTCATCGGCATCAGGTCCGGACGTGGCATGATGCGCGGGATCAGCACCGAGCTCCAGGCGAGCCGCTTGATGCCGAACACGATGCGCACTTTTTCGGAGAACGGTGATTTCTCGAAGTGATGCAGGATGACGGGATGCGGATTGACCACGCGGCGGATCAGGCGAGGAAAGCGATCAGGGCGTCGAGAACCTCGTCGGGCTTTTCCGCCATCAGCGCGTGACCGCTGCCCTCGAGGGTAACCACTTCGACGTCGGGCAATTTCGCAATGAGCTCACCGGCGATTTTCATGGGCGTCATCAGGTCGCGTTTGCCGAGGATCATCAGTACCGGACATTTCACGTTCTGCGCGGCCTGCAGGCCGGCCAGGTAATCGTTGCAGGCACTGAAGTCGGCATGCAAGACACCGGGGGCGGCGCGCTCCAGCAGCCGTATTCCCGAGCCCATCATCCACATGCCCGGCACGCGGTTGCCGCCGATTTGTGCGGCCGCGCTATGCGAAAACACGTTGATCATGTCATAGGCGACGTGATCGTTGGCCTTGGAGGCGTTCAACAGCGGTTGCGACACGGGCATGGGAACGACGGAACCGATCAATGCCACGCTTGATATGCGTGCCGGATGATGCGCGGCAGCGTCCAACGCGACGAGCGACCCCATGCTGTGGCCTACCAGGGTCGCCTGTCGCGCGCCGGCTGAATCGAGCAGCCGCACCAGCCAGTCCGCCGCTTCGCCGATCGAACTACAAGGCGAAGAAGCAGACTTGCCGTGGCCAGGCAAATCCAGCGCAAGGGCATTCCAGCCGTGATAGGCAAAATAACGGCTTTGCAGCGACCATACGCTGTGGTCGTGGGCGGCACCGTGAATGAAGACGACCGTGCGCTTGTTCGCCTCGAAGGCGCGATTGGCGGTATAGGCGTAGATTTTCTTGCTGTCGACCGTCAGATACATAGCCGGGCTTGTCTTGATTTACAGGTTTGTCGGAAAGTCTTGATCCGGCGTCATTAAGCCATGAGCATGGCAAAAAGTTAAGCCGTATGAACGTTACGTGCTCAACAACGACAGGGGTGCGGCCACAAAGATTTTTGCGCCCGAGCAGACGATTCAGTTACGCCGCTTCATACGACGCGTTTCATGAACTTCAGATGCCGCGGTTCCTCGAATGGAAAACCGCCCCAAAACTTCACCAGCGATTTGAATTGTTCGGCAGCGTGCGGCGAGAAAAAATAACACACGCCATCTCCGTCGTTTGCAGGCGCGCCGTAGACGGGGTGTTCGACTGGAGGCACGTGGGCGATGCGGTTCTCAGCATGGAGCATGCTGAGAAAGGTCCTGTTCGACGCCTCGTAGGTGCGCGAGCGTTGAATATGCACGCAATACCACCCCATTGCATTGCCTCCCTTGCTACCGTCCCCAGTCAGGGTGTCTTGTTATTGTTTGCGGTGCTGTGGATCTTTACTCTCGAGTATCCTGTCTCGTCCTTTACGGATTCTTAAGTGAAAGCAAATCGGTTGAATTGTTGGATGTATCCAAGAGCCGAAATCTCGGAATCTAGTGATTTCCGCCAGGATGTTTTATCGGCAAATTAGAGGCACGCGGTAGGGCAACTTCTACGAGCCCGTAGGACATTGCCATGCCGGCGTCCTGGGCTGGGAAAAGTACTACACTGATGCCAACCGCATGCAAGGGGAATTGGCGTGCGGTCCAAACGTGCGCGCCGCCGACCGCAATCCGGCGCCTTGTTATTTCACCATGGGAGGAATTAGTCATGCTTCAGAAGCGCGTCGCGATCGTGGCAGTACCGGCAGTGGCATTGGCATTCGCAGTCGGTGTGGCTGTTGGACAAAATACACCGCCTGCGGAGAACAAGGGCGTCAAAGTCGGCGCGCCGACATTTCTGGACCTTGCCAACGAAGTCGACGACATTGCCGGACGGCAGTTGCGGATGCGTGTGGTCACGATCGAGCCGGGCGGTGCAGTGGCCATGCACAGTCATAAAGGACGTCCTGCCGTGGCCTACGCGCTGCAGGGCACGCTGACGGAGCATCTCGAGAGCGGCGAGGTGCACGAACGCCAGCAAGGCGAATCATGGACGGAAGATCACAATACCACCCACTGGGCGGAGAACAAGAGCGACAAACCGGTAATGGTGATCGCAGTGGATGTGTTCAAGCCCTGACGACGATGGCGTCGCCGTTCGAATCCCGACGGCGCGCGCAGACACATGGGGTTGCGTTCGAGTGCCTCTAGCCACCCCATGTTCCGGCTTGGTTCCATGACGCCGGCCGGACTTTTCATTTTCGCGGTACGGCACCTCACAGGTTAGACAGGTTGCGCCCTCGGGCGAAGTTCGAATAACGCAACCGCGGGGCCGCTTTGCCGGAACGTCTCGCGGCTCGCCCGCGCCGCATTCCCCTTTTGTTGTTTCTTGTCCTTCGCGGGAGTAGTTGCCTGGCGCCGTTGCCCAGGCGAGGCACCGCGTCCACTAAGTTCGGTAGCGTACAGAGAACCGGTGCATATGAGAGGCATACTCGCCGTGCTCCGTTTCAGTTACGAAGAACTCGCGTGAGTCGCTGATAGTACTAATGAATTGCCCTCCCCGCAGCATATCCGCAAGGAAACCACAGACGTAAGTCATATCACCCAGATGAAGGGCGCGATCATGTTGAAAGAGAGTGAGCCCGTTCTCGCGGGGGGGGGCATGGCCCGCTTGCCGGAAACAGGCGTCGATGATGCCATGCATGTCGGCGCCTGGGATGCGAGTGCGTGCCCGATCGTTGGCATGATCGCCTGCGTATGCGAGCTCGCTTTCGACGAAGTGCCCAAGTGAATCGGGCCACGCCGCATATGCGGGATTTTGCCAAGAGCCTCATTGCGGTTGAGGAAAAAGCGCACAGGGCCTCCAGGACGAGACCCCTGGCGGGCTTCTATGTGTGCGAGAAGTTGCGGCCACCTCTGGCGACCCTCATGGGAAACGCTGGATTCCATGCACTCATGTCGCGCGCTCTCTTGTTGGCGCAGGGAGAGGTTCCGTGGCTCAAGTCGGTGCGCGTAAATGCGGACGGTTCCTTTGAAGGGTTGGCCGAACTCGATAGACAGCTTGGCCCGCAGGAGATTGCGGAGGGCCGGATTGTTTTGCTCGCCCAGTTGCTTGGATTGCTGGTCGCTTTCATAGGGGAGGATTTAACGATGCGATTGACGCTCGAGATATGGCCAAGTCTGGTGTTTGAGCACACGGATTTAAGCAGGAGACCCAAATGAAAAAGCGCGCCAAAAAGGTCCAGCGCAACGCGCAACTCAAGGCCTTGAGAAGACCGCCCAATGTGACGATTCACAAACTGCCGACCGGCGTGCCCGGTCTCGACGAAATCCTGGGTGGAGGCATTTCGGAATTCTCCTTCAACATCATTGCGGGCACGCCGGGTTGCGGCAAAACCACGATGGCCCAGCAAGTGGCTTTCAGCAATGGAACGCCGAAGAAGCCGGCGCTTTATTTCACCGTCCTAGGCGAACCCGTGCTCAAGATGCTGCGCTATCAACAGCAGTTCTCCTTCTTCGACGAATCGAAGGTGGGCAAAGCCGTGCGCTTCGTCAATCTGTCCGAATTGGCGCTCGACCAAAGTCTGAACGCGGTTCTGGAGGAAATCGTCAGGCAAGTCACGACGGCCAATGCGGGCGTCGTGGTCATCGATTCCTTCCGTACCCTCGCCCCCAAAGCGTCCAGCTATGTGGACGCAGTGGAGGTGCAATCTTTCATTCACCGCCTCGCGCAGTTTCTGACCAGTTGGGAAGCCACCGCGTTCCTGGTCGGAGAGTACGTCGAAGAGGAGATCAGGGACAATCCGCTGTTTACCATGGTCGACGGCATTTTCTGGCTCTCGCAGGTATCGGAAAGGAACTCAGTGGTGCGCAAACTTCAGGTCATCAAGCTGCGCGGGCAGGCGTCGGTGCCAGGGCTGCATACCATGCGTATTGGTGCTCACGGGGTGGAAGCCTTCTCGCGCACGCTGGGACTGGTCGCTACCAAGACCAAGCCGTCCAATCGCAAACAGATGTCCACCGGCATTGCGGAATTGGACAAGATGCTCGGCGGCGGCATTATCGAGGGAGATAGCGTCCTGGTGACTGGACCATCGGGCACAGGCAAGTCGGCTCTGGCGACACAATTCATCGCTGAAGGATTGCGCCGGGGCGAGCCCGGGATCAGGGCAATTTTTGAAGAACGCCCGGACGGTTATACGCAGCGCGCGGGGAGTTTCGGCCTGAATTTGAAGGCCGCAGAGCAGAAGGGCATGCTCGAAACCCTGTACCTTCGACCGCTCGACCTGTCCGTGGATGAAACGATGCAGGCGATCCTGGATGCCATCAAAAGAGTCAAGGCAAAACGGCTCGTGATCGATTCCCTGGTCGGTTTCGAAATGGCATTGGCGCCAGGTTACCGCGCCGATTTTCGTGAATCGCTCTACCGCATGATCGGAGCATTGACCGGCGCCGGGATCACGATTATGAGCACGGTCGAAGTGGAGGATTCATTCACCTCGCTGCAGTTCAGTCACTACGCGATTTCGTTTCTCACCGACGACATCATCCGCTTGCGTTATGTGGAAATCGACGGCCAGCTTCGCAAGACGCTGGTGGTCATCAAGATGCGCGGCGGCAATCACAGCAAGGACATCCGCGAATATGTCATCACCGACAAGGGTGTGGTGGTCATCCATCCGCGGCGCACGGATTACCACGGCCTGTCAACGGGCATTCCCACGCGCACCGGCCCGCGCAGGGCGCAAGAAGAAGAAACGGCTCCGGAGCCGAAGGCGACGAGGTGAGCACAATCTCAGACAGCGAGCGGCCCCGCGATATGTTGGCCTTTTTTCAGGCGGCGACCGAGTGGGCGCCCCTGCCGATGGCCACCGTGGAAGGCCCCGCCCACATCGTGCGTTCCGTCAATCCCGCGTTTTGCCGCTTGCTGGCCAGACCCAGGAAGGAACTCGTCGGAAAACCGTTCCGCGAAATACTGCCGGGAGAGGACGAAAGCGAGGCGGTGCTTGACCGTGTTCTGCACTCGGGCGAACCCGAAACCCACGATCAGGAGCAACATTTCGGAACGCCCCCCGTTTTCTGGTCTTATACGATGTGGCCCGTCATGCTGGATGAACGCCCGGCGGGAGTCATCGTGCAAGTGACCGAGAACACCCAGCAGCGCGAAAAGACCGTTGAGATGAACGAGGCATTGATACTCGGCTCGGTGCGCCAGCACGAACTTGCCGAATCCGCCGACGCATTGACTGCCGAGGCCAAGAAGCTCGACCTGCGCAAAAACCAGTTTCTGGCGATGTTGGCGCACGAGTTGCGAAATCCCCTTGCCCCGATCCGCTATATGGTCGAAATCATGAAGCGCGCAGAGGGCAAGGGCGATCTGATCAAACCCGGCTTGGACATGATAGAGCGGCAAGTGGGACAGATGACCCGGCTCATCGATGACCTGCTCGATGTGAGCCGCATTACCAGGGACAAGCTCCTTCTTCGCCAGGAAGACATCGAACTCGCGCCGCTCATTCGCGACGTAGCCGAAACCTTTCGTTCTGTCTGCGAGGTTGGACAACTGGAGCTTTCCGTAACCCTTCCACCGCAGGCTTTGTACTTGCACGCGGATTCTGCGCGGTTGACGCAGGTGTTCGGCAATCTGCTGCAGAACGCCTGCAAATTCACCAGGCCGGGAGGCCATATTTCGCTGAACGCCGAGCAACAGGGGCGCGTCGTCGTGGTTACTGTCAAGGATTCGGGTGTCGGAATCTCTGCCGACATGCTGCCTAAAATCTTTGAAATGTTCACTCAGGGCGATCAGACACTGGAGCGCTCCCAGAGTGGCCTCGGCATTGGCCTTACGCTGGTGCGCCGCCTGGTCACCCTGCACGATGGTTCGGTACAGGCGTTCAGCGCAGGACTGGACAAGGGCAGCCAGCTCGTTGTGCGTCTGCCGCTGAGCGAGAAGACTGCGGCGCTGCCGGCTCCCACGGTCAGCGCGCCAGTGGCCCCGTCAGCGCAGCGCATTCTCGTAGTGGACGACAATGAGGATGCCGCGAATATCCTGTCGATGTTGCTGCAACTCTCAGGCAACGAGACGCACGTGGCCTTCGACGGCGTTGAGGCCGTGGAAGCGGCGGAAAAACTCAGGCCGGATGTGATCCTGATGGACATCGGCATGCCGAAACTCAATGGTTACGGTGCCGCCCGCCAGATACGCGAACAGCCATGGGGAAAAGCAATAACGCTCGTAGCCGTGACCGGCCTCGGCCGGGATGAGGACCGCAAAGAAAGCGCCGATGCCGGCTTCGATGGCCACCTCGTCAAGCCCGTGGAGTACGGAGCACTGACGGCAATGTTGGCCCGCTTGCCGAATAAACACACGGGTGAGGCCCGGACAGCTGCCTGAACCGCCTTTTCCAGTTCTAGTGCAGCAATCGGTCGGCTTCGTGTTTGACCACGGCGTAGCACTCGCATACCCGTTGTTCGAGTTTCGAGCGGTCCGGTACGGTGAAGTGGCCACGGCTGTATTCGATCAATCCCGCCTCCTCCAGCAGCCGAACGGCTTCGGTCACTCCATCTCGGTGCATGCCCAGCATGTTCGCGACCAGGTCATGGGTCATGTTCAATACATTGGAGGGTAGACGATCCAGACTCAGCAGCAACCAGCGGCAGAGATGTTGCTCCACCGTATGATGCCGGTTGCAGACCGCGGTCTGAGCCATCTGCGTGATCAATGCCTGGGTGAAGCGCAACAGAATGCGCTGTAATTCGCCGCCTCGATTGAATTCCGCCCTCAGAAAGTCGGCCCGGAGCCGATACGCCTGACCGGCGCTTTGCACGACTGCCCGGCTGGTCGTGCTTTCGCTCCCCATGAACAGGGAAATTCCGACCAACCCTTCTTTGCCGGTGATCGCGATTTCCGACGAGGCGCCGCTCTTCGTTACCGTGAGCAGCGACACGATGCCAGCCGTAGGGAAAAACACATGAGCCATCCGGCTGCCGGCCTCATACACCGGCCAGCCGAGCGGAAGCGCAAAGGACTCGAGATGAGGTAACAGCCGTTGAAAAACTTCCACGGGCAAGGCGGCGAGCAAACCATTGTCCTTGGGGGGATGCCTTTTCGGTGAAAAAAGATTGGTAACCATGGCGCGCCTCCGATCCAGCGCGTGCGTACCGGTCTTGACGCCGGGCGCGTTGGGGAAGCGAGTATACGCCGTCGAAACCGTGCTATGTGCGGTTTCGTACATAAGCTGAGTGGTCGCCAGGTTTTGCGCCCGAAGTTCTTGTAGGACAGCGCCGGACTGGCGCAGCTCAGCTCGTTGCAATGGCCACCGCTACATCCTCAACGCCTTCTATCATGTTCCGGGTTGACTTGGCAGACGATCGCTTTGAAATACCAGCGCCCAATCGAGTTCAGGGTACAGGCCCGATTGTTTTCTCCTAGATCCCCCATCGCAGTGCCGGCGTGTGCACAGGTGCGTCCCACAAAGCGAGCATGCCGGGATCGACTGCGGTGAGGGTGATGGAGCATCCGGTCATGTCGAGCGAGGTGACGTAGGAACCAGTGAGGTAGCGCACGGCTTTTACGCCCGAGTCAGCCAGCACCTTGCGCGCCGCATGCACCATGAGATACAACTCCAGCACCGGTGTTCCACCGAAGCCGTTGACCAAAAGGATGACTTCCTGGCCGCGTCCGGGCGCCAGTTCCTTGAGGATCGCGCCGGTCAACTCGGCGGCAATGTCGTCGGCGCCGGTGAGTTTGACGCGTCGCCGGCCGGGCTCCCCATGAATGCCCACCCCCATTTCCATTTCATCCTCGCCGAGCTGAAACGTCGGGCGGCCAGCAGCAGGCACGGTGCACGCAGTCAGTGCCACGCCCATCGATGCCGTGGCCCGGTTGACGGTTTCGCCGAGCGTCTTGAGCGCAGCGAGCTTGTCTCCCCGTTCGGCCGCGGCACCGACCATCTTTTCGACGATCAGCGTGCCGGCCACACCGCGCCGGCCGGTGGTGTAAGTGGAATTCTCCACCGCCACGTCATCATTGACGATCACAGTGGCGTTGTCGCGATCCAACAAGTCGGCAGCCATCTGAAAATTCATCAGGTCGCCGGAGTAGTTCTTGACGATGAAAAGTACTCCTGCGCCGGTTTCCACCGATTCGGCGGCTGCAACCATCTGATTGGGTGTGGGCGAGGTGAACACATGGCCGGGGCAGGCGGCGTCGAGCATGCCGTGACCGACAAAACCGGCGTGCAGCGGCTCGTGCCCCGATCCCCCACCGGAAATCAACGCGACCTTGCCCCGTCGGATGGCACGTCTTTGCACGAACAGGCGTTCGCTACCGAGCGAGACGATGTCACCATGTGCGGCCGCAAAGCCGTCGAGCGATTCTGCGAGCACATCGTCGACGTGATTGATGAGCTTCTTCACGGGAACTCTAGATATTATTGCGTTACGCGGAGGCTGTCACAGACCGCGCCGATGATCAATGCCATCGAGCGCGAGCCGGGATCGACATGACCGAGAGCGCGCTCGCCGAGAAAAGAGGCGCGGCCCTTGATCGCATCCATCTGCGCAGTGGCCTGCGCGGCGTCGAGCGCGCACCGATGCACGCGGGCAAGCAGATCTTCGCCGCTCGATTCACCGGGGTTCTCGAGCAGGCGCCGGACCGGATCGAGCACGTCGAGCAGGGTTTTCTGTCCCACCTCGGCTTTGCCCAGGCGGGTGAGTGCGGCGATGCTTGTGCCAAGCGCGCGTGCCAGGTCGGCAGGTCCCGGCGCGGGCGGCAGGTCTTTGGCCAGCGTCACCAGCAGGGTGCCGAATACCGGTCCGGATGAACCACCGATCGTGGAGATGCAGGCCATTCCCATGGACTTGAGCGCTTCGTTCAGCGGCTTGTTATCGAGCTCCTGCAACCTGGACTGGATCGCCAACGCACCGCGCTTCATGTTCAGCCCATGGTCGCCGTCGCCGATTGCCTGATCCAGCGCAGTCAGTTCCTCGACGTGATCGACCAGGGTCTGGGTGGCGGCGCGAATCAAGGCGGAGTGTGACATGTTGAATCAAGTTCCGATGCGCGGGCTGGCGTTTCGTCTTGCGATTCGGCCACTCGCGCGACGATTCGTTGCGGTCCGTGCGGCGACCTGAATGCGGTTGGCGCTCAACGGCGTCCCCAAACGTTCGTGATGATTGCCGGGATCATTTCAAACCGAGCCCAGCGCCGCGTCGATGCCGGATGTGAGTGCGCCAAACCCGGTTCGCCGGAGTTCTTCGCGCAGGTTCATGAGCTCTGCGATAACATCGGATTCTGCGCCCCGGCGCGCGAGGGCGACGAGCGCGCGGGCCCTCGCGACGGTCAACGTCGCAAAAAGCATCGGCTCCGGCCGGACAAAATCCTCCAATGCTTGCGCGTAACGCAATGCCTCGTCCCAGCTTTGATCCTCGATCGAGATTGTGATCGCGTCCCGGAAGAACATCAGTCGCGCATGCGCCAGACAATCGGTCGTCATTAGTGCTTCGCCTTCCCGCAGCCAGCGCCTGCGCTCGGTCGGATCTTTTTCCACTCCAGCCCGCACGGCATAAAGCGAAGGCCCGAGAAATCCCATGCCGGTCTGCACAGAAATCGCCATTGCCTCTGAGATGAGTTCGCTCGCCTCGTCCAGCCGGTCGCGTGCGCGCCGGCATGCGGCCATGAGCATGTGGTTTACCGCCAGGTAGCGGCGGGCCGAGGCCTGACGCGCGGCGATGGTCGCTCTTTCGGCCCACGGCTCCGCTTCTGCGTAGTGCCCTTGGAATACCAGCGCGAAAGCGAGTGACTCGAGCGTCATGACTTCGGTTTGCAGCAGGCCGATGCGATTTGACAGCGACAGCGCCTTGCGTATTTCCAATAGGCTTTGTTCCGCCTCGCCAAGCCATCCCAGGCAGTGGCCGATCATGCACAAGTTCGGAATCTCATCGCGCACAAGACCCGCTTGACGGCACAATTCGACGCAGCGTTTGAAATGGCGCAGCGCGGTGGCCATACGGCCCTCGGCATAGGCATGGTCGCCCAGGCCGCTCCAGGCGAGTGCCTCACACTGGGGGTCGCCGGATCGTCGCGCATAGTCGAGAGCGAGTTCGTGTTGTCCAAGGCATGCCGAGACTTTGCCCTGCGCGAAGTAGAGGTTGCCGCGCGTACTGTGGATACGTGAACACGCGCTCCACGATTCCAGGCGTTCGGCGATGGGCTGGGCTTCATCCAGCGCGGTCATCGCTTCCTGCATCGCGCCGGTGACGCGATAGCCTGCGGCGACTCCGATCAGTGCCCGGCAGCGACGCTCACCATCGCCGTCCGCCGACTGCAGGGCCTGCTCGAATGCCATGATCGATTCGCCTGTGCGGGCCATCTCGCGGAGCAGTCCGCCGCGCAACATGGCAAATTCATAGCGAAGCTGGCTTTCCGGCGTCAACTCGCCGCCCCTCTCCACCAGACGAAGGGCTGTGTCGAAGCGGAAGCGATGCGCCTCCACCTGCGCCGCGAGCAGATATGCGCGCGCCGCGTCCGGATCCTGCGCGCGGTCCAAATGCTCAGCATACAACGTCGGTTCGTGGGTGCCGTACCATTGCGCAGCCTGCGCGTGGAGCTCGCGTTTGCGGCTGTTCAGGAGTGATGAATACACCCCTTCCTGGATGAGCGCATGAGCGAAAAGGTAGTCTCCAGCCTCCGGGCGAATGAGATCCGTCGCTACCAGTACGTCGCAGCGGTAAGCTTCGTTGCCGATCAGGAAGCGCAGTCCTTCCAGGCTGAAGTGCTTTCCGATAACCGATGCAGCCTGAAGGGCGAACTTGTCCGCGGGCCGGAGACGATCCATTCTTGCCAGCACGAGGCTCTGGATGGTCGGAGGAATGTTAGCGCCTTCGCTCTCCTTGACGTTGCGCAGGAGCTGCTCGAGGAACAGCGGATTGCCCTCGGCGCGCTGGATGCATTCCATGGCGAACCGATTGGATGTCTCCAT
>Ga0207675_100000507_pt1 | contig 37845 bp, 33 predicted proteins | sample KBSSwiS42_FD_184305 | JGI IMG/M metagenome (GOLD analysis project Ga0207675, IMG submission 184305) | Switchgrass rhizosphere microbial communities from Kellogg Biological Station, Michigan, USA - KBS Switchgrass S4-2 (SPAdes) (version 2) | ecosystem: Host-associated > Plants > Roots >...
CAACGTTTTCTGGTGTGGCACTTGTATTATATTCTTCTCGCCAAGCTAAAAAACCAGCTTTATCTTCTGCTTTGTTTATACGATCGGTGGTATAAACGATCGGAACTTGTCAGGTCAACTTTGGTGGCTACTATTGTTCTGCTGGCAGGATATTCTCTTTTACCTGAACAATACCGGTTCTCAAGGGCCATTATTTTATTTGGGGCCATTCTTTCTTTTATATTAATTGGGCTTCTGCGAAGGCTTCTGATCATTACTAAGGCATTGACGGATGATAACGAAAATGAAGAACCTGCCAGCACCCTGATTATCGCATCGCCTGCCGAATATGAGAAGGCGCTTCAATTGATGGAAGCCGCCAATATGAAGGAAAAGGTGTTGGGGAGGGTTGCAGTCGCGGACAACGATAACAGTGCGATTGGCTACTGGACTAAATTGGATATGTTGCTGAAATCGGTACCTTTTCGTGAAGCCATATTTTGTGAGGGTGAACTTTCCTTTAAAAATATTATCGCTTCAATTGAAAGTTTAGCGGGCAGAGCAAAATTCAAAGTTCATGCAGCCGACAGTCAGAGCATTGTCGGAAGCGATTCAAAAGACAGCTCCGGAGAAACATTTTCAAAGGAGAATGGAATAAAGCTGGCGCATCCTCATAATTTGCGCTTAAAAAGACTGCAGGATATTGTGGTTTCAATTCTTGGATTGGTGACATTTCCCATTCATCTTATCGGCGTAAAAAAACCCTTTCAATTTTATGTCAACTGCTTTTTAGTATTGCTCACGCAAAAAACCTGGGTTGGCTATTCGATCGCAAACAATAAAAGTTTGCCGGCTATACGTAAGGCAGTATTGGCTTGTAACGGAGTACCATTGACGATAAAACAGGGACTGCCGGAAGAAAGCCTGCATACGCTTGACTACTGGTATGCGCGGGACTATGAGCCATTCCAGGATCTCAAAATAATATGGAAGAGCTACAGAAATTTAGGGGGATAGAAATTTCTGGCTACTTATAAGAATGAAAAACGATACAATAGTGAAAATACCAGCACTTCTGCATAGATTATGTGCCGTTGCCGATCATCCTTTCATAACCTGTACAAAAGTTATACATTGTGTAACTTTAAACTAACGACTCACGGGGCTTGCAGATATGGCTAACATCATCGACATAAAAATTCCAAAAGCTATTGCGACGGCATTGCGCATCCCTCCTAATGATGCCCGCCGCCAGCAAATACGCGTTTTAAAAAAATTATTGAAGAAAGCAAGATTTACCGAGTTCGGTCAGCATTATCGTTTTGATGCAGTGTTGCTGAGCAAACATCCAGGGAAAAAATTCCAGGAGCTTGTCCCGGTGCACGATTACAACAAAATCTACCAGGGATGGTGGAAGAAAACACTTGAAGGTGTACCTGATGTAACGTGGCCGGGAAAAATTAAATATTATGCATTAAGCTCCGGCACATCGGAAGCAGCAAGTAAATACATTCCGGTTACTAAAGATCTTCTTAGAAGCAATACCATTAATTATATCCGCCAACTGATCAGTGTTTTTGGATATGAAGAAGCAAATCGCAAAGCATTAACTAAAGGTTTTTTAATGCTTGGGGGAGCCACTGACCTGCAAAAGGGCGAAGCCGGTTGGTACGCAGGCGATCTGAGCGGTATCCTGGCGAAAAAAAGACCATTTTGGTTCCAGACTTTCTACCGTCCCGGCGGCCGCATTGCCGCGATGAAGGACTGGAATCAGAAACTTCATGAAATAGTAGAACATGCCAAAGATTGGGATATTGGTTATATCGTTGGCGTACCGGCGTGGTGCCAGATGTGCATGGAAATGGTGATTGAACATTACAAGCTTAATAACATTCATGAGATCTGGCCAAATTTCGGAGTCTTTGTGCACGGCGGTGTTTCATTTGCGCCGTACAAGAAGGGCTTTGAAAAGTTGTTGGGCAAGCCAATCGTATATATTGAAAACTATCTTTCCAGCGAAGGATTTATTGGGTATAAAACAAGAGAACATGCGCAGGGCATGCAGCTGATATTGAATAATAATATTTTCTTCGAATTTGTGCCTTTTGATGAAAAGAATTTCGACGGTGAGGGAAATATAGTCGCTAATCCCGACGCAAAAATGATACATGAAGTAGAACTGGGAAAGGAGTATGCTTTACTAATGAGCACCAATGCCGGCAGCTGGCGTTATTTGATTGGCGACACGATCAAATTTGTTGACATGGATAGACATGAAGTGGTAATTACCGGGCGAACCAAACATTTCCTGAGTCTGGTTGGAGAACACCTCAGCGTTGAAAATATGAACAGGGCGATCGAGAAGGTCAGTGAAGAACTTAACATTAGTATCCCGGAGTACACTGTAGTCGGCTTTCCCTATCAAACCTTTTTTGCGCATAGATGGTATATAGCTACAAATGATAACCCGGATAAAGAAAAACTCAAACGGCGATTGGACCAAACGCTTAGGGATCTCAACGATGACTATGCCACGGAACGGGACAGTGCTTTGAAAGAAGTCTTTATCGAAGTGCTGCCTGAAGAAAGGTTTTTAGAATTTATGAAGCTCAAGGGAAAGTTGGGTAGCCAGCATAAATTTCCGCGGGTGATGAAAGGAAAAATGCTTGATGACTGGAACAGGTTTTTGTCGACAGGCGCGGTCTAGGTAATGTACGATGTATGAGGTCAAATGAACCCGTAGCCGGTCATAATAATTAATGCGAACAATTGAAGAAACAATCCATGTCATATAGTTGCCGTTAAAAGCCATCTTTCTCAACCTTGCCGGAGTCGAATTTCCTATGCTTTTTTTTAACAATTCATCGTCGGATTGGATTGTAAGTTTGGTGCATGAACCGGCTGCTCTTGTTATTTGTTTTGTTTTTTTCTTTTTTATCTTCTCATTCGCAGACGGGATACCTGTTTATAAAAAAGGGACACAAAAAAAAACGGACTTATTTAGAAGGTGAGACCATTTACCTGCGCTTGCAGAATGATACCGTATACTATGGCAGGATCACTAAACTGATGAATGATACAATTTACTTAACTGGTCGTCCCGTTCCCCGAATAGCTGTAAAGGAAGTCCTTCTTCCACCTGACAAAAGCCGGAAATTTCACATCAGCACTAAAGATTTTTTATTAGTGACAGCCGGCGTGGCATTGGTCACTGCCGGACTTACGGCCAGTGGCCAGGCCGAATTTGAGCAAGCTTTGCTGGCTGGTACACTGATTGGCTATGGCCCACTTGCTATCGCTTATTTAAAGAATACTGTTTCGTTTCAACGGAAAAAATACCGGATCGGTAAAAAATTCCGCCTGCAAATAATTGATTTTTATCTTCCGCAAAAACGAGCATTTTAAACTATGACTGCAAGGATATAATTTCTAATATTGCAGCACAATATGGCTACGAAAGACCTTTTGCCGAAAATATGGCGATGGATAAAAAAGATTTTTCTTATTCTTTTCATTGCGCAATTTGTTTATATCATTCTCCTCAAATGGATCAACCCTCCCATTACCTTCACTCAATTTGCAAGCTGGATTAGCGGAGATGGATTAAAACGGGATTACGTCAGCAATAGTGCAATTTCTTACAATGCGAAGCTTGCCGTTATTGCATCCGAAGACCAGTCATTTACCGACCACAACGGATTTGACTGGAAAAGCATTCAAAAAGCGATGAAGTACAACGAGCGAAAACCGGGGAGGGTAAGAGGCGCCAGCACTATTAGCCAACAAGTGGCTAAAAATGTTTTTCTCTGGCAGGGTCGTTCCTGGTTTCGAAAAGGGTTAGAAACCTATTTTACGTTCATGATTGAATGGATTTGGGGAAAGAAACGGATACTCCAGATGTATCTTAATGTAAGCGAGATGGGCACCGGCATTTTCGGGATCGAAAGGGCAGCTAACATCTATTTTAATAAATCAGCCGGTGACCTTACGCGCCAGGAGGCGGCGCTAATAGCCGCGTGCCTTCCTAATCCTAAAAGATACAAAGTGAAACCGGCTTCGGGTTATGTAGCCGCCCGTTCGAGAAAAATCATGCAACAAATGAATTTCTTACAACCCGACCCGGATATACAGGCTGTAATTAATGTTACCGCCAAAAAAAGCAAAATATAAAGGTATTTTAGTCAAGCATGTTTGCTACAGCCGCTATTGCCTTTTGCAATCTTTCATCATAACTCCCGCTGATATCAATCCACGGAGTTGTTTGGTTCGTCATGGTTTGTGTGTAGATATTATACAGCTGTTTTCTCCTGTCCACATCGGGGTATTCGCGCAATTCATCTTTAATCCATGGAAGATCAATATTGCAAAGGAAGTAGAGGTCGTATTTCCTTGAAGCGATTTGATCCAATATGAATTGATGGCATTTACCGAATACAAACTCACACCAGATTTTCATAACATACATGTCGGTGTCGATAAAAAGGAGAGAGTGGTTGTTGGAGGTTGGAGGTTGGAGGTTGGAGGTATATTTTTCCTCGAGGGCTACCTGGCCCTTTGCGATGGTTAACAGGTCGTCGTAGCTATAATCCATGCCGTGTTCCAAAAGGTATTCCCTCGCAAATTCCGGGCACCATTGTGTTTGAAAATATGTTGCCAGTTGCTTGCACAACGTGGTTTTTCCCGTACTCTCGGGTCCTATGACAACAACTTTTTTCATCATAAGTGCAATTTAATGCGATCGTTATTCCAAATAACAGGCTCAAAACAAATTCTGCGCGCAATTGTTATTTCTATGTAATTATTTTTTCACCAAAAATCAAAAACATGTACTACAATCAGTCATGTGCCGCAAAAGGCAACTATTCCGGAAGCAGGAACCGGCACCTGCTCATCCGTTCTTCGCAAAGAGCCGCTGTGAACGTCTACAAAACAGACAACAGTTTTGAAATGCTGGTATTTGCACCGGGCAGAATTAAAGAAAATTTCAACCTGGGCGTAAAGGGTAGAGAACTCACGATTTCGTACACGCCACCGGAAGGATTTCCCCGTTTCGAATGGGTACAAAGAGAGTACAGCCGGGGTGGGTTTGAAAGGACCTTCACCCTCGACGAGAGCATTGATCTTTCGAACATCACCGCAAAGTATGAGGACGGCGTGTTGCAGGTAAGCCTGCCCGTTATTCCCGGGAAGGAGACGGCTAACCAGGAGATTAAAGTCAGTTAAGAAGCTTTGTATGAAACTGCAGGCGGCAACTATTGAAGTTGCCGCTTTTCATTGAAAAAACCTTTCCTCGATCGCCAAAATGCTCCTATCAAAGCGCTGATTCCAGTCACCATTTATGAAATGAATGGGAACACGGACATCCTTGAAGAATTTTTTATGATTTCCACTTAATTCATACCTCTTTTTAATTGAAAGACGTGTTCCGTCCTGGATGAATTCACAGTCAGGTTCCATGAATAAATACAGGTCAAACAGATTTGCGGACTCTATCCAATTCGAAACAACTAACTCTTTGTTGAACAGAAAGTGTGAATAGGATTTTGTAATGACCAGGTCCGTATCCACAAACAGGAGTCGGTTCGCCTGCGGTATTTTTTCAAGAATTGTTTTAGCATGAAGTTCAGCAATCCTGATCAGGTCGTCATATGTGCATTGGTTTGTGGTTTCAACAACTTCCCTTGCCATTTCGGGTACAAATACCGAATCGTAATGGCGCGCAAGTTTTTCGGACAGAACTGTTTTACCTGTGCTCTCAGTTCCAACTATTGCGATCTTTTTTACAAAGTAAGGCCTGGCAGCATTTGCAATATAGGTCCAATACTTGAACGGATTAGCCCTTATTTGGGATGCGGTAATTGGAGATTTGATTCGTTTTTTATCAACCTCGATATGCTTTATCTGCATGAAGCCCGCGACGAACTCACCGTATGGTTCTGATGTAAACAGCACATCCACATCCGGAAGAACCTTCTTGAAGGCGCTCGCCCATTTTGAAGATATTTCGGGAGAGGATTCGGATGTGTTGGGCAATTCATGTTCGACATAATAAAATGGAATCGGGACAACACGCAGATCTTTAAGTTCCTGGATCACCCATTGCAGCCGGATTTCACCCGAAATAGGTTCCTTATCAGAGTAACAAATAACGACGTATAGAATATCACAATTCCGAAGGGCAAAATCAATCAGTACAAGATGCCCCTGATGTAATGGCATAAACTTCCCAAAAACAAGCCCGCGTTTCATGACGAATACTGCGGAATGGTTGATCTTTTTTTCCATTCAGCTAATCCCCAGAATGCAAAAATCAATAAGATAAAGTAATATACGCTTGTAAAAACAAGATGTTTGACAAAATACAACGGAATGGAGGCAATGTTAGTAGCAATCCACCAGTACCAACTCTCGACCTTTTTTCTGGCCATCAACCACATGCCGGTAAATGCCGTTGCGGAGGCAAGCGCATCGGCCCAGGGTATGGCACCCGATGCAAATTCTTTCTTCAAATAAGTAAGTGAAATATAAATGGACAAATAAAAGAAGGCAAAAAATAATAATTGGTTTCGAAAGTCTTTTGCAGATGATTTCGTTATTACTACGACGTGTTCCTTTTGCTGGTTTCTCATTGTCCACAATACCCATCCATAAATACTCATTATCGTATAATAAAGATTTACAGATGCCTCACCGAGCAAATGATATTTAAAACTTAAATAAATGTAGATCGTGGTATTAATCAATCCAACCGGGTAAACCAGTATATTTTCAATTCGGCTAAACCAAACGCTGGCAATTCCCGTGAAGACGGCTATGTATTCCAACCAGGAAGTACCCTTTATTCCTTCGACAAACTGCTGGTATATCTCCTGTAAAGACAAGCCGTGTTTTCCTGTAAACATAAATAAAAAAGCAAACCCTACGGAGGTTTGCTTTATTTATCAACCAACATCACTCTTAACTCAAAAATTGAAGCCCGGCATAAAGAAGTATCAGACCTTTTATAAAACACCAGCACAGGTAAATTATCAATGCTTTTTTACCGTGCTTCTTTAGCAGGGATCCGGGGGCGATTCCTTTCATGACTTCTTTATTTAATCGTCCTGCGTTTAGTAAATGGGATCAGCATCGGCGCCCATGTTTTATAGTCCCTGTATTTTTCTCCAAAGTGAACAATCAGGTCTCTTTCTTCGAACCGGATGGCAGTAAGAATATATCCTGTCGTCAAAATGGCAAACAGCAGGTGGGCAACCGTCATCACCGGTGTGGACCAAAAGGCAATTAGGAAACCGAAGTATAACGGGTGGCGAACCAGCCGGTAAAGACCCGGAAGCCGAAAGGGTAATTCTTCGTAATGTTTACCGGTGAAGTATAGCCAAACCTGCCGTAATCCAAAAAGGTCAAAATGATTAATCAAAAATGTGCTGACAAACACAATTGCCCAGCCGGTGAGGTAGCCAATACTGAGAAAGGTCACGGCCATTTCATTTTTTACGGTCCAAACGATTCCACCGATGGGCTGCCATTGCCACATCATCAGCACCAGGCAGATACTCGACAATAAGACAAAGCTGCTTCTTTCAAGTTCGGCCGGTATGACCCTGGTCCACCAGCGTTTGAAAGCCGGCCGCGCCATTATACTATGCTGCATTGCAAACAATAAAAGAAGGGAAACATTAGTAAAAATCGCCGATGCTAAAGAAACCCGGGGCTCACCATCGATTGTCTTTGGAACGACGTGATTGCCAACAAAACCTATCGCATAAAGGATAGTTCCTAAAAAAGCTAAATAACTGATGACGCCGTACAAAAGGAAAAACGTTCTTTTCATAAGTCTAAGTGTTTAATGATCAGGATCAGGAAGAAAAGGTTTTTTGATTCGGATTCAATACTACAGTGTGCAAGCCCTTGTATCAAAACCCATATTAGCCAGTGGTGTATTTCATTGTGTTGTCGGCGAATTATTTTGAGAAAGCGCTATGCCAGTGCTTTCATACCCTTAAATTCCCGATACTCATGATGAAGTGTCAACCACTCAGTTAACCGGGGTAAAGAATAAAGAAAGGTTCAAAATGTGAGTGAAATAGCGTTAGTTGCGTGAGCTATCCGACGAAATAAAATAAAATCGGTAATTTCTGTGTTGTGTTTCCCAGTCTATGCAACCAAAAATGAAAATAGTATCGTGCTTTTTGTACGGATTCTTTTCCCTCGTCCTGGCATTCCCTCAGTATAAATTTGAAAATCCGGTCATCTTTGGCAAGGCGCAAGGCGTTCTCTTTAATGATCTGCGCGGCTTAAAAAAAGGACCTGACGGTTTTATGTGGATGGGATCGTCAGAGGGAATATGCCGTTTCGACGGACAGGTTTTAAAGGCGTTTAAGCTTACTGAGAACTATAACATGGCGCCGTTTACCAATTCCGTGCTATGCGTATTACCAGTGGAAAATGAGATTTGGGCCGGCACCACCCAGGGAGTTTCCGTTATGGACACCCGCACCTATACATTCAGACATTACCAGTTTACAGATAATGAAAAATCGAAGACAATTAAAAAGCACGTTGATCAGCATGTTCATGTTTTGTTCCGTGACCGAAGTGGCAAGATATGGGTAGGCACAAGAAACAGGGGTGTGTACATGTATGATAGAGAAAATGACAATTTCCGTGCATTTCATTATAAACGAGATCAGTTCCCCGCACTCTTTCCCGCGCTTGGATCTGACAATGCGGTACTGAGTATGGAAGCTTCACAAACGAATGACTCAATTATTTGGGCAGGTACATCGGCAGGTATGCAGGAGATTAATAAATATACCGGCCATGTGACGCTGTATGTCTATCCCAAAGACAATAAGGATTACCAGGTAGCATTGAACGCATTTCGTCGTCTCTATCACCACGACAATGGTTTGCTATACGTTGGCAGCTGGGCCGCAGGTGTAAATGTTTTTGACCCGGTTACCAAAACGTTTACACCTATAACTTCAACACATGAAAGTGGCAAGAGGTTGCTTAACAGCGCGGTTTCTGGCATCCACAGGAAAAGCGATCACGAAATATGGATTACGTCCCTCCTTGGACTGGCTGTTTACGATTCACAACTAAAAGATGTTACATGGTATAAGTTCAATAATAATGTTGACAACAAGTTTTATGGCGTTGATGTTATTGATGAAAAGAACCGCGTTTGGTTAACCACCATTGTTGGTTTGCAGTATTTTGATCCGGTTATGCAGCAATTCAGCCGCTATTCATTCCGCCATCTTACCGGCGGAGAATGGGCGTTTGCTTTTTATATTATCGCCGATAAACCTGGTAATAACATAACTGTTTGCCCACGTGCGACTGATGGGCTTTTAAATTTTAACCGATCCGAGAATCAATGGACCAAATATCCATTTCCCCCGGGAAAAACGTTTAAGGCTGAAAAAGATGCAATCAGGGGTTTCGCGCGGCTGCCGTCTGGCGATTTTATTATTTCTGCCGACAGAGGCATATTCAAGTTTTCTGAAAAAACGAAACGGATAACAGCGCTGGAACACGAACTTCCATTTACACTTTCCAGGCGAGGTGAAATCATGCTGGATCATTCGGGAAACCTATGGATATCTGACGAAGCACAGGGAATGATAAAATGGCGCCCGGGAACAAAGCAGTTTCGCATATATAAAACCACCGACATGGAAGGTGATACCAGTACTCTGGTAGCCCGAAGGTTCCTTAATTTTTTTGAGGATAGCAGGGGAAATATCTGGTTTCAAAGATTTGGCGGTTTTGCACTTTATGTGGCAGCAAAGGATTCTATACTGACGTTCCTCTATGAAAAAAATGAAAAAAACACTTTCCCGGGAGTTTTTGATTTTGCTGAGGATCGGAAGGGAAGGGTATGGATGACCGGTGAAGATGGATGGATTGGCTATGGTTTGGCGAAAGATCCGGAAAAAGGTATTGTGTATAAACAAAGCCGGAAAGACAGGGGGACACCCGCATATTTGCCGGGCCTTGCCACAGATAAAAACGGAGATGTTTGGGGCTACAACGCTAAGGAACTTTATAAAATCAATACGGATAATCTTAAGATTGAAACGTACAGCTTCGCGTATGGGCTGGAAGAAGTTGATTATTTTCACTTCTCGTTTCTTCCTTCCGGTGAATTGATTTTTGGTGGCCGCACCGATATTACGATTACATCGCCTTCAGAACTTACGCGGAATACGGAAATACCGGTTCCTTTTATTGACGAAGTTGAAGTGCTTAATCAGCCGTTAACTTTTATTGCCGGCGGATCAACTTTACGGTTGAACCACGATCAGAACTTTTTCTCAGTCCGATTCTCCGCAAAAGCGTATACACTGGCTAATGACGTGAAGTTTCAGCACAGGCTAAAAGGATTTGAAGACTGGAGCGACGTCACTCAACGGCGTTTTGCCAATTATACCAATGTTCCGGGCGGTGACTATGTATTTCAGTTGAAGGTTGCGAACAATGAAGGCACCTGGAACGAAAAAATACTTGAGCTACCCGTGCATATTGCAACGGTATGGTGGAAGACTGCCCGGTTTCGATTAGCCGCCATTATCTTATTGTTTACAATACTCGTGTCGCTTTACCGCAATCGCGTTGATCAAATCCGTAAGAAAGAACAAATACGTTCACAATACGAAAAAAAGTTAGCTAATGTGGAGATGAGTGCGTTGCTGGCGCAAATGAATCCTCATTTCTTATTCAACAGCCTAAATTCCATTGATAGCTATATCATTCGCAACGAATCTAAAAAGGCTTCTGAATACCTTAATAACTTTGCGCGGTTGATGAGGCTTATACTTCAGAATTCCCGTTCCAACTACATAAGCCTGAAAGATGAACTGGAAGCGCTGGATCTTTATATGCAGATGGAGAGCCTGCGTTTTGCCAACCGTTTTTCCTATGAACTAAAAGTAGACCCGGACATTGATACATCGTCAACATTAATTCCCCCGATGCTGATCCAGCCTTATGTCGAAAATGCGATCTGGCACGGGCTGATGCATAAAAAAGAAGGTGAAGAAGGCAAAGTGGAAATTACGATTTCACGAAAGGATGAAAGTTTATACTGCATCATACACGACAATGGCATTGGCCGTGAAAAGGCATCCGCATTAAAGGCACAGAAACCAGGCAATCGAAAAAGGTCGATGGGCATGCAAATAACTAAAGACAGAATCGAAATGATCAATAAACTTTACAACACTAATACTTCGATGCATGTCATTGACCTGCATGATGAACAAGGAAATGCGACGGGTACACGTGTTGAGCTGATTATTCCTGTTTAATTCGACTCATCACCAATAAAAAATATTTTATGATAAAAGCAGTGATCATCGACGACGAACAGCACAGTATCGACACCCTGAAATGGAAGCTGGAAAATTATTGCCCTGGTGTGGAAATTGCAGCTTCTTTCAATAACCCGGCTGACGGCGTAGCATATCTGAAAAAAAGTCCGCCGAACCTGCTGTTCCTTGATATTGAAATGCCCATGTTAAATGGATTTGATGTGCTGGAAGAGCTTGGGCGCGAGCTTCCCTTTGACATTATTTTCATCACAGCCTACGACAATTTTGGGATACAGGCTGTCAAATTCAGCGCACTTGACTATTTGCTTAAACCGGTACAAAATCGCGAGTTGAAAGACGCAATTGATAAGCACTTGAAAAAGGCCCAACACAAGGTGCCTACGGAGCAAATCGATGTATTGTTTCAAAATGTAAACGCTGAAAAGAAAGGTAAAGTGGGCAAGATTGCCCTGGCTTCAAAAGAAAGTATTGAATTTGTGGATCCGCAACAGATTGTCTGTTGTGAGGCCAACAGCAATTATACCAATATCTATCTTGCCGAGGGTAGGAAAAAAGTTATATCCAAAACATTGAAGGAATTCGAGGATATGTTAACTTTTTATAATTTCTTCAGACCTCATAATTCTTTTTTGATCAACCTTAGGAGAGTCAACGAATTTATCCGTGGCGACGGGGGATATCTTGTTATGGAAAACAAAATGAAGATTCCCGTAGCAAAAAACAAGCGTGAAGAGCTAATGGATTTGCTTGCCTAGCACCCCGGCCCGGATTTTCCAACTCAAAAAGCTGCACTTCTGCTCAAACAAAGATGCATTCGGATCAATAGCCGTTTTTACTGCGTCCAAATCTTTTCATATTTGCCTTGTAAATATGGTTAGTTAGCATAGTAAGTTCTTTTATGCAGGAAAAATTTAAGATCCGGACGAAGGATGGCAGGATGATCTGCGCTACTTGTTATAGCCCATTGAAACCGAATGGGAAAAATATCATCGTGGCGCCGGCAGCATACCTGGTTCAAAGGGAATACAGATCCTTCGCAGTTCACTTCCAGCAATTGGGATACAACGTTTTCACTTTTGATTATCGCGGCGTGGGAGACTCCGCCCCCGACTGTTTAAAAGGATGTGACGCGAGGCTTCAACAATGGGCGGTGCAGGATGCCGATGCGGTGATCCGTTATGTCAAAAACAGTTACCCCGGTACGGAAGTGATTTATGTTGGTCACGGTATCGGTGGCGAGCTCATCGGATTAGCGCAGGCAAGTCAATATATCAATAAGTTGGTGTTAGCCAGCAGCTCTTTGTCGTGCAAGAGATTATGGTCATGGAAAGGAAGAATGCGCATAACGGCATTAAAAGCCATTGGCAGGATTTCCAACACTTTGCTTGGTTACTTTCCAGGAAAAAAGTTGGGTTTCCCCCGTGATCTTCCAAAAGGCGTGATGCACGAGTGGGCCGATTGGTGCGACAACCCTAATGGATTATTTGATGTATTTCCGGACAATAATTACAGGAAACTTACCATACCCTTGTTTGCGTTCAGTTTTTCAAACGACTGGATGACACCGGAGAAAGGAGTGGAGGGATTGCTCAGCTATTTTTCGAACGCCAGCGTTACCTGGTATCACGATCATCCCCACAATCAGGGATTGAAGAACAGCCGGCAAAGTTGTTTTTTTGATCTGCAATTGAAAGATACCCTATGGAAAAAACTTGAACAATGGATTAATGAGGAACTACCCTTATGAATTACTGAATAATAATAAACCTTTAAACCTTATCTGAGATGCGATTTGAAAAACAGCCGGCAGCATTGCCGGCGGAAGAAACATTAGATCCCGCCAACTGGGACGACATAAAAGCCATCGGGCAGCAAATGCTTGACGAGATGATGCATTACCTGCAAAACATTTCATCGAAGCCCGTTTGGAAAAAAATTCCTGAAGAAATAATCGAAAAATTCGATCAGCCATTGCCGGTTGAACCGCAAGAACTAGCTGAAGTATATGAAGAATTTAAAGAAACAATCCTGCCATATAGCCTTGGCAATACTCATCCGCGTTTTTGGAGTTGGGTGATCGGCACAGGAACGGTACAGGGTATGCTGGCTGAAATGCTTGCAGCAGGAATGAACTCTAATGTTGGTATCGGTGACCAGGCGCCAACGTATGTAGATCAGCAGGTAGTCACATGGTGTAAGCAAATGATGGGATTTCCTGCGGAAAGCAGCGGCGTCCTTGTTAATGGAGCGTCTGCTGCCAATTTGAACGCACTCATCGTTGCGAGAAATTCGATGAGCCAATATATACGAATCCGCGGTACGCAGATTTATAACGGAAAACTGGTAATGTATGCTTCTTCGGAAACACATTCATCCATTCAAAAAGCTGCAGAGGTCATAGGCATTGGCAGTGAAAACGTGAGAAAAGTACGGGTGAACGAGCAATATGAAATGGATGTACAACACCTGGATGAGATGATCCGCAACGATAAAGCACTTGGAAATAATCCGTTTTGTGTGGTTGCTAATGTAGGCACGGTCAATACCGGGGCCATTGATCCCTTACAGGAAATATTCATGGTTTGTATAAAATACAATCTCTGGTTTCATATTGATGGAGCTTTCGGTGCACTCGCGAAATTGTTACCTGAATTTGGGCAAAGACTTACAGGATTAGAGCTTGCCGACAGCATCGCATTTGATTTGCATAAATGGATGTATATACCTTACGAAGCAGGTGTTGTCCTGGTCAAGAATGCGAATAAGCACAGGCAGGCATTTGCAGTAAACCCGGACTATATCCTGCATCACGACAGGGGCATTGCAGCAGGTCCCGAGGCCATTTCAAACTTTGGAATTGATCTTTCAAGAGGTTTTAAAGCCTTGAAGATATGGATGGCTTTAAAGGAGCATGGAATTAAAAAATTCAGAAGACTGATCCGCCAGAATATTCGACAAGCTCAATACCTGGGGCAACTTATCAGGCAGGAAAGTTCGCTTGAACTGATGGCGCCGGTTAGTTTGAATGTGGTTTGCTTTCGTTACAATCCGGGTATGCTAATGAAGGGTGAATTGAGTGAATTGAATAAAGAAATATTGATGCGATTACATGAAGCAGGACTGGTTGCTCCGTCCTATACAAAATTAAACCAGGAGTATTGCCTCAGGGTGGCTATTGTCAATCATCGCTCACGAATGAAGGATTTCGATATACTTGTTAAAGAAGTGAAGAAAATAGGTGACCAGATTCAAAAAGAACGATCATTCACATATATCGAGATGAAAAATAAAGTAGCGTGAGAGCAGGATGCTGGATGCTAGCGACTAGCATCTAGTATCCAGTATCTAGTCTTTCTTGTATCGTCTCATGGGCCTGAGGTACATGACTCCTTTTGACGTTTGAAACCTTGTAGGCACCTGTTGCCATTGCCTGTTTGGACCAAAATACCAAACCAGGAAATGAAGATGTGGTGTGGACGAGTAACCGGTTTTACCGCTCAATCCAATTACCTGCCCTTTCTTTATCGTATCACCAACATTCACAAGGACGCCGTCTTTTTTCAAATGCCAGTAACCGGAACGCGAGCTATCAGCATGTTCTATAATGACATAATTGCCATATGGCCTGTACTTTTTTTTCAAGCCCCCGCGATCGCCATCCTCCTTTAGCCGTATAACCACCCCGTCTCTTACGGCGCAAACCCGCGTCCCCCTTTTCATTTTAAAATCCAGGGCGGCTCGTTCACGATGTGTGAAAGAGCTAAAATATCCCTGTATCATATAATGAGCTTTACCCACTTCGTACGGCAGTGCATAGACATAACTTGTATCTTCTTTCACCTTCCCCTTTTGCAATCGCCGGGCCTCATCACGCATTGGATTTTTACTTACATAGCACCCGGTAAGGACCATTAACAGCGACATCAAATAGAATAAAAATTTCATACGGTCATTATGCCCTTTCATAACAGGACGGATAAAACAGATCAATTCGTTGTATTAAAATAAACAAGCTGTCTCAAAAAGCCCGTTATTGCGAATTGAGCGACCGATCTATAAGTTTCAAACGTGAATTCTTAGGCGGATTGTGTCCCTCATGCTCGTCCGCAATAACGACAAATCACTTTTGAGACAGCCTTATCAAAAAAAAATTTAAAGATCAGCTTTCGCAAAGTTTTTTTAAATTATCAAGACCTATACCAAACTGTTTGTTAAGCCCTTTGTTGATCATTGGTCCCATCAGTCTTGCCATGGGCCACGGAAGCTGACCGCTATTTTGCCAGGTCACTTTTGTTTCATTATTTCCCACCGAATCAAAATGCCAGTTATCATTTGCTTTTGATTTCCATGGTTTGATAAATTCAAGGTCAAAATGAATATTTTGATCATCCATTTGTTTAAGCGTCAAGCTGCCAACGCCTACTTTTTTTCCTTCCCATGCGTATTTATGACCGGGTGTGCCCGGTGTACCCGTTATTGAATTGGTTGCTGACGGATCAGATTGTTGCCATGGATTCCAGCTGGCATAGTCATTAAGGTTGGCGATCCTCCCCATTACTGCATTAATTGGCTTATTAATTACGGTTGATTTTTCGATATTGAAAGCGTTCGGCATCAATGCACTGATGATAAGCACCAGTGCGATAAGTATAAGCAGAATATAGAGGACTATCATAACAGTGGTTTTAGATGGTTAAGGTAAGGAAATGGAAATTGGAATTCAAACTAGTCACGCAGGCACGCGATACTTCGGTTAAGCCGATGGTTGATTTTTTATACTAATTAATTCGGCCGCAATACTCACCGCAATTTCTTCCGGCGATTCGCTTTTTATTTGAATACCGGCAGGAGCATGAATGCGTTGCAGTATTTCTTGGCTTATACCACTACTCCTGTATTCACTCATCATCTTATTTACCTTAAACTGGCTGCCCAGCAATCCGAAATACCGGAATTCCTTCCCGAATAAAGCCTTCATTGCCGTATCATCGGTCCTGTATCCAACTGTCATGACAACCACATAGTGATTCGGCCCGGAAGTAATTAATTCCGACAATTCGGAATAATCATTTACAAAATGCTTTTCATGTGCATCATGATTTTCGGCCATTGTTTTCACTTCTTTCCGGTCATCATAAATGCGGATATAAAAATCCATTGGTCGCATCAATTTTGTCAGCGCCAAAGCACAATGCCCTCCGCCAACAATAAAAAGCTCGTTTTTATACCCTATTTTTTCTGAATACTCCCAGTCCTCTTCGGAATTTATTACATAATAAAAATCCTGGTCCGGAACAGCCGCGTCAAATCCGATACCTCCGGGTGCCAATAAAAGCGTTCCGTGTTTGTTTTGAGTTAGTGTATTGATAATATTCCGGATAGTCCGAATATCTTCTTTCTGCAAACGATACAGAAAAATGGTTTGTTCGCCCGAGCAGATCATTCCACTCTGGTCCTTTGCCACAGTTTTATCATGCACCTGCTTCTTTAGTGTCGCCAAACCAGCTGGTACGGTGCGCAGCCTCTCTCTTGCCAGCTCTACAAATTTATGTTCCATAATACCTCCGCCAATTGAGCCTTCCATTCTGCCTTGCGAATTCACTGCCATAAAAAATCCCCGTCTACCAGGGCTGCTGCCGTTGCTGTCCAGCACATACAAAAGCATGACAGGAACGTTCTGCTGCAAATTTTGTTCAATAAGCGTCCATGTAGCCGTATTTTTCACTATCTCAGAACTTTATATTTTTGATGTTCCTTTGCAAAAATAAATCACCCCGTACAGCTTGCCGTATCTCGTTTTGTTTATCCAAAAATCAAGGTTATGAAAGCAATTATACTAAGAGATGCCGGCAGTGCGGAACATCTTGAAATGACTGAACTGCCGAAACCTGTTTTAAACGATCGTGAAGTACTCATTCAATCAAAAGCAATCAGTATTAACCCGGTTGATGCCAAAGTCAGGATTGGCAAAAGTCTATACAATGAGTTGAGAAGTCAAAATCCTTTTATCATTCCTGGATGGGATGTTTCCGGCATTATTGCGGAGACCGGAAAATCAGTCACTGAATTTAAAGCAGGTGATGAAGTGTTTGGAATGGTCAATTTTCCTGGTCACGGAAAGGCGTATGCAGAATTTGTGGCTGCCCCTTTCGAACAAATTGCTCTAAAGCCGTCAGCAATTACCCATGACGAAGCTGCGGCGGCAACACTGGCTGCCTTAACAGCATGGCAGGCGCTCGTCACAAATGCAAAGGTCAGCAATGGTCAAAAAGTGGTAATACAAGCCGCATCGGGTGGCGTCGGGCACTACGCAGTACAAATAGCCAAATTTTTGGGTGCTTATGTGATAGCAACTTCTTCCGCGGCCAACAAGGATTTTATAATGAGCCTCGGCGCAGATGAGCACATTGACTATAAAAAGCATTCAATCGATACCGTTGTCACAGACGCTGATTTTGTTTTAGATCCAATTGGCGGGGAAAACATCGATCCGTCTTTGAACGCGGTAAAAAAGGGGGGCACAGTGATTATGCTGCCCAGCTTTTTCAAAGAAGAAATAAGAGTAAAAGCAAACGCGAAGGGTGTTAACGGCTATTATTTTAGCGTGCGCTCAAACGGTGACGATATGCGGCACCTGGCAACTCTTTTGGAAAACGGTATTGTCCGGTCGCACGTCTCGAAGAGATTTTCATTTGATCAAATGAAAGAAGCTCATTTACAGATTGAATCCGGAAGAACAGTCGGAAAGATCATAGTCACATTTTAGAAAGGCCATATTTTACAATCAAAAATTCTAAAGGGATTTAGAATTATCTTTACGGACCTGTTTGCCATATAGGAATATTTGCGAACAAATTTCAATGAATATGGCAACAGTAAAAACCACAGCTTACCGTCGTTTCGGCATTAAACGTTTTTTTATCGACACGCTGACGAAAACCCCGGCGCAAACATCCGCGACAAAACTCTCCATGCGGATCGCTATTTCATCATTCTACTTTTGCATGGGATTTAGCTTTGCATCATGGGCAAGCCGCATTCCCGATATAAAAACGAGACTGCAGCTCAACGAGGCCCAACTTGGAACTATATTGCTGGCCTTACCCCTTGGACAATTAGTAACGATGCCTATTTCAGGAAGGCTCGTTACCAAATATGGCAGCCGAACCATCATGACGTTTGCCGCAGTTCTTTACGCAATTGAACTCACCAATATAGGTTGGGCAGCAAAAATGTGGCAGTTGGGACTGGCACTTTTTGTTTTCGGAGTAGTTGGAAATATGGCTAATATTTCCGTGAATACACAGGGAGTGCTGGCTGAAAAGGCATACGGGCGACCAATTATGACTTCATTTCATGGTGTATGGAGCATTGCCGGATTTACCGGCGCCCTTGTTGGTTTATTGATGATGAACCTGAAGCTCACACCGCGCCAGCATTTTTTTATTGTTGCGTCTTTGGTATTCATAATTGTCTTACTTGCCAGGAAATATTTAATTCGCGGCACTGTCGCATCTGCCGAAAAAAAGAAGTTCTTTTCCAAACCTGCAGGTGTATTGGTGCAATTGGGTATTATAGCTTTTTGCAGTATGGCGGCAGAAGGCTGTATGTTTGACTGGAGTGGCGTTTATTTTAAAGAGGTGGTGGAAGCTCCCCGGTCATTGATTATTCTGGGCTATGCATCATTCATGGTGATGATGGCTACGGGCCGCTTTTTTGGAGACAGGATCATTTCCAACGTAGGCAGAAAGAAGCTGTTGCAGGTGAGCGGTATTCTCATACTAACCGGTTTGATGATATCTGTGTTATTTCCCTACATAGTGACGGCCACCCTGGGTTTCATCATCGTAGGACTGGGGGTTTCTTCTATAATCCCAACCGTTTATAGTACGGCTGCGCGTGCAACTAAGATTGCGCCCGGTATGGCCCTCGCAAGTGTATCAAGTATCGGGTTCCTGGGATTCCTGCTGGGTCCGCCATTGATAGGATACATTGCAGAGCTGGCAAGCCTGCGATACTCGCTGGCCGTAATTGCGTTGTTCGGGTTATGCATTACGATAATTGTTACGAAGCTAAAGGTGATGGGTTGATTGATTTCGATGGGCGACTCATTTCTCCATCACCTCCTTTCTTCCCGGAACATTTACATCCTTACTAGTTTGAGCATATAAACTCATCAGTACTTTCTCCGGTGTCAAAGGAGCATCAAAAGCGATGTCGGCATCGGGATTGAACGCTTTTAACGCATTGCGTAACGCGAAAAAAGCACCAATGCCATAAAGCAACGGGGGTTCGCCGACCGCCTTGCTGCGAAAAATGGCAAGGTTGTCTTTTTTCGTTTCTAAAAAGTGAATAGCAATTTCTTTTGGCACAGAATATATATCAGGCACTTTGTAAGTACTCAATGCATTTGACCGCAACCTTCCTTCCTTATCATATACGATTTCTTCCATAGTCATCCAGCCAATTCCCTGCACGATGCCTCCTTCACATTGACCGATATCTATCATCACATTCATGCTGCTGCCAAAGTCGTGGACCACTTTTACTGAATCAAATTCATAAATTCCACGTAAGCAATCGATAGTTACCGTTATTATGGCTGTACCATAAACGTGATAGGCAAAAGGATGACCCTTCTCCCTGGAAAGGTCAAAATGAATTTGTGGAGGAGTATAATGAGCGTGTTCGGAAAGACTGATTCGCCTGGTAAAAGTGGCCATTACCAGTTTTTTCCAATCCCATGATGTTTTTGATCCATCCACATATACCCATTCTTCCTTTAGCTCCACCGAACCCGGTTCAACCTTAAATTCCTCCGCCGCAACCATTTTTAATCTTGCTAATATGGCGTTGCATGCTATTTCTGTAGCTTTCCCATTAAGGTCGGCAGTGGCGCTCGCCGCGGATGGGGATGTGTTGGCAATGCGGTATGTGTTTGCAGAGTTGATTTTCACTTTTACGGGATCAATGGAAAACATTGCCGCAGCCACTTGCAAAATTTTTGTGTTCACGCCCTGTCCCATTTCAACGGCACCGGTGCTGACACCCACACTCCCGTCGGTATAGACATGGACCAATGATCTTGCCTGGTTCATTAGTGTTTTAGTAAATGAGATGCCAAAGCAGATTGGTATCAATGCCATTCCTTTTTTGTAAAGATTATTTGCTTCGTTGAATTGTTTGACCTCGTGTCTCAGTTTTCCGATGTCATATAATTTAACCGCTTTATTCCAGCATTCATTGGCTTCGCTTTCGGCCTTTTGACCATACGGAAATTCATCACCAGTTCTTAATAAATTTTTTTGCTGAATAACCGAAGCATCAATATTTAAAGCATCAGCGGCCTTAGCAATGGCTGCCTCAATCACAAACATCCCCTGCGGACCCCCAAATCCGCGAAAGGCAGTGTTTGGCGGCAAGTTCGTCCGGCAGCTATAAGCTGTAGCTTTTACATTCGGCACATAATATGAATTCGTACAGTGAAACAAAGTTCTTTCCATTACTGCAGGTGACAGATCAGCAGCAGCTCCGGCATTCTGATAAAAAGTGGCTTCATACGCCAGAATTTTCAAGTCCTTGTTCAACCCGATCTTGAAGTCAGATGAGTAAGGGTGTCGTTTACCGGTCATCCGCATATCTTCCATCCGGTGCAGGGAATATTTCACCGGTTTTTTTAAATAGTGGGTTGCCAAAGCACACATCACCGCCCATGTAGTTGCCTGGTCCTCTTTACCACCAAAGCCACCGCCAAGCCTGGTCGTATCCACTTCAACCTGGTGCATTGGGATGCCGAGAACTCTGGCTGCAGTCCTTTGCACTGCAGTAGGTCCTTGTGTTGAAGAATGAATTTTGATCACTCCATTTTCCTGTGGAACTGCATAAGCTCCCTGTGTTTCGATATATAAGTGCTCCTGTCCGTTGGTTTCTGTTCTGCCTTCAAAAACATAATCACATTCTGACCATGCAGCTGTCGTATCTCCTATGTTAAAGGTTCTGGGTGGAATGATCAGCTCACCTTTCTCTTTGGCGATCCTTGGATCAGTAATGACTTCTAATGGCTCGATTTCAATTCTTATTTTTTTTAGGGCAGCCTTTGCCTGTTCTTCTGATTCGGCTACAACAAGCGCCATTGGCATTCCACAAAAATGAACCTGCGAACTGGCAAGTAGTTCTTCATCCGGCACGATGCCCCCGATTTGGTTTTCTCCCGGAATATCTTTGGCTGTGAAAACGCGCACAACTCCCGGCATCTTCTCAGCATCGCCGGCATCCAACGAAACAATTCTTCCGTGTGCAACTGGTGAATCGAATACAGCGGCCCATAATGTTCCGTTTATAATAGGAATGTCGTCGAGATAAACCGATTCGCCCCTTAGATGCGTGTATGAATCAATATTTTTCATTTTAAAGCGTTTTTCATCCTAACCTTATCGAAGGATGACCAACACGGATAATATATTTCTTCTGTTTTCATCATCAACTTTCATTAATCACTCTTCGCCATGCTCAGGGTGACAAGAGCACCGACCCCGATCTGAGAACAAATTGTCTTTTAACCTTTGCCGGACTCAGGGCGCCCTGAATGTTTCGACTCTGATTTGCGGGAACAAACTAATAAAATGCGCTTTTATCAATTGTCCCAACAATAACCTTTTATATTCCTTACTTCCCCTCGCGTCGCTTATCGGTGAAATTTCTTCAAGAGCTCTTCCAATAGTATCATTAATCAAATTTTCCGTGATCATCTTTCCTCGTAAAAATTCCGATGTTTTTATCAAATACAGGGGAATGGGAGCAACACCACCCGCAGACAGCCCTGCTTCATCAATTACGTTTCCGTTCATTTTTAAATGAATAGCGGAATTCACACTTGCAATATCAAGGTGCGTTCGCTTGCTAACCTTTTCAAAATTGAAATATGAATTTTTTCCCGGCAGCTCAAACCAGATCTTAGTAACAACCTCCTCCGGGCTTTTGTCGAGCACTTTATATCCTTTGTAAAGATTTCGTAACGCAATGTTTCTGACGAATTCCCTGTCACCAGAAGTTTGAACAAGCCGCACTTTTGTATTAAGCGCCAAAAAGAAAATAGTAAAATCTCCAATTGGGGACGCATTGATAAAATTGCCGCCGATGGTTGCCATATTTCTGATGGGCGTCGACGAAATCAATTTGGCATACCGATGAAATGCAGGAAAATATTCTTTAATAACAGGCGACTCCATGAGATCTGTGATGGTCACTGACGGTCCCATTGAGCATGTACTTCCTTCCCGTGTAATTCCCTTTAATGCCGCGTTGTCAAAAACAAATTCGATATCCGATTTAGTCAGTTCATCGTGTCGTTGCACATAAAGATCAGTTCCACCCGCCACGACGGTTGGCGAAGTAGTGTGCGCCACCAACTGACCATTCATTAAGTTTTGCAATCTTTCCTTAATGGTGGAAAAATAATGCGGAAGTATTTTTTGACGTGCTGCAAAAACCGCAGCGGGTTCGCTGTTTCTTGATTTCATTAATTCTGATACCCGCGCTGCTGCACGTTCGATAGATTTGTAACCGGTACATCGGCAAATATTACCATCGACGGCCGCAATCGCATTTGCTTTAGTTGCCTCAATATTGTTCAGGCAAAAACCGGCAAGCGACACAACAAATCCCGGGGTGCAAAAGCCGCACTGTGTAGCTCCTTCGTCAGCCAATGCATTTTGTACCGGGTTCAGTTCCGAATCGAAATTGATTCCTTCAACAGTTACGATATGCTTGCCATGAGCATTGCTTAGTGGTACCAGGCAACTGGTCATGGATTTATAGCATAATTCACCATCCCTGATCTCACCCACTAATACCACACACGCGCCACAGTCCCCTTCGCGACAACCGATTTTGGTGCCCAGAAGATGTTTATGATAACGGATGTAGTCCAGCAATACCATACCGGGCGGCAGGCTTGTTGCAACTTCTTTTTCATTCAGGATAAAGCGTATCATTAACTTAGGTTTCGCGAAGAATAAAGTTACTATTATTTATACAGGCCGGGATCCCCGATAAAGATTAGACGCGACATGCAATTTTAAACGCCTTGACTATTGTTCGAGGCGCAATCACCTTCAAATTGTCGCTTTTATCCTGCCCTCATTCATTTCTGAATTTCATCGTTGTGCAGAGATTTCAAATACATTCCGTGGTCGTGTCTTCGACGAGTGAAAGAGTACAACGTTGGGCCGGGGCACATGAAAATTACATTCTGAAAAACGTCAACGGCAGCACCCAGCTGATTGTTGACATGGATATTACAGAAGAGTTTAAAGAAATATTTTCAAAGATGTGGCCGGTAGCACTCGATAATGTAAAAAGACTATCCGAAAATTAATCAGGGAAAATTCGAATTTTTGTTCGTCGTAGCGGAACCACCTACTGGGTCCGTTCGACATCTTTAAAATCCCGCGAGATACGCGCTTTCATGGTACCAATTGTATCCATGGTAGCTGTTTTCATGTTTACTTTAAACTCGCAGAGATAGCGATTTGTCTCCGGAAAGAATACCACTTCTGTTACTCTGAACTGCACTTTTCCGTCCCTGTCTTTATTAAGATACTCATTCATTGTCTTTATCAATTTATTCTCTACCTGCTGATATGTCAGTTCTTTTTGTTTGCACCCAACAGACAGCAGCAGCACCAATCCAATTCTTGCTAAGGTTTTCATGTGAGAATTTTGTGAAAGATAATTTAAAATGGACAACTAAAAGTTTGCGTCATTTTACAAGGTCGAATTTCATACAACAACTTATATTCAATTAACCACGCTTCGAAAAGTCCTTACATTCATCTGATTTGCATCAATCTCCTATAATCGGAATTGATCATTTCCTTAGCAACACGCCAGTTGGCAAGGGAATCCCTCCGGACTTGAGCATCTTGACAAGCTACCCGGCGTCAAAGATGCTTTTTTGAAAATAAAAAACAAGGAAACAATAGTCACTGAAGTCGTTAATGAATCGAACTCGATTTTGCGGCAATTTCTGCTTTATTAAGCCACGTAAATAAGAGGCCGGCCAACATTATTGAGGTAAGAAGAAGACAAAATAGTTACGATCCCCTAAAACTTAATTCGGCCATAGCAACACGCATCAACACCCGCCGGACTTATGTTTATCACAGTATTTTCACACCTCATTACGCTCTAACCAGTGTTAATTGTTTCAGCTGCTCATTGATAAAAGCAATTTCTTCGCTGCTCAAACGCACTTCCATTGCCTTTGCATTTTCCATTGCCTGCACCGCGTCCCGCGCACCAACTAATGCAATCGTGATCCCCGGCTGCTCCATTGTCCACCGCAATACCAGTTGTGAAAGGGTTGCTTTTTTTTCTCCGGCCATCGGCCTCAGTTTTTCAAGGAAGGCATTCGCCCGGTTAATGTTTTCATTTGTAAAATAATATATTTCAGCCCTATGATCCCCGGGTGCAAACACCCACCCCGGCTTCATTTTTCCGGTAAGCAATCCTCTCTGCAAGGGACTGTAAGCAAGAATGGCCAGGTTGTTTTCAATACAGTACGGCACAACATCTTTTTCTATATCCCTTTTTACCATGCTATAGGGGACCTGGTCAGCAACCAGTGGTATTGTTTTCCGCGCCTCCTTTAGTTCTTCCACGTTATAGTTGCAAACGCCCGCATATTTCACTTTGCCCTGCTGTATAAGTTTAGAAACAGCTTCCATAGTTTCTGAAATGGGGGTTGTCACATCGGGCCAGTGTATCTGGTAGAGGTCAATGTAATCAGTGCCCATGCGGCGCAGGCTGTCCTCACATTCGCTGATGATGCTTTCCTTTCCTGCGTATTTGTAAATATCAATTTCGTGGCCGTCGTTGTCCTTACTTTTAAAATGGAAAGATCCTTTTGTCGAGTTCCACCGCAAACCATACTTGGTAAGTATCTGCAGTTTTTCTCTTGGCAATCCTTTGATTGCTTCGCCGACAATTTCCTCGCTGGCGCCCTGGCCGTATGCAGGAGCGGTGTCGATTGAAGTAACTCCCGCATCATAAGATGCCCTGATTGCCGCCACAGCATTGTTCCGGTCAGCACCACCCCACATCCATCCACCCGCGGCCCACGCCCCAAATGTAATCACCGATAATTTTAAATCTGAGTCGCCGAGGTTCCTGTATTCCATTGGTATAAACTTTAATTCCCTACAAAGTAAACGCACCCCGGTTTAATGGCAACTGCTTTACCAGGGAAATAATTGCCGGATTTGAAAAATTTACCCTTTTGTTGCAGATAGAGAGCTGAACCAAAAATTTTTTCCCGCCTGCATCTTATTATAACTTTAAAAAAATTATCAGGATATGAGGACAAAGAAGCAAGTTATCATGTCCATGTTTGCCGGCATCATAACACTTTTTTCATTGAGCACGCGTCATGAGAAGGGCCAGACTTTGGCACCTGTTAAAAAGTATTTGTACGTGGCGGTGCCTGGTATTCGCGATTACCTGGGATATGGCGGACACGGCATACTCGTTTTTGATATGAATGATCATCACAAGTTTGTCAAACGTATCGCAACAAAAGGTTTTCATCCTGATAATACGCCGTCCAACGTTAAAGGTATAGCTGTGAGCATCTCCCTCAACAGCATTTTTATCAGTACTATCGAATCATTGCAACGAATAGATCTCGGCACCGATAAAATTTTATGGGAAAAAGCATTTGAAGGTGGCTGTGACCGCATGGCTATTTCGCCCGACGGAAAAACAATGTACCTGCCTTCATTCGAAAAAAATTTCTGGAACGTGGTTGATTGCAATACCGGCGATATCATTAAAAAAATTGAAGTGCACAAAAGAGCACACAACACCATATATGGACCATCGGGGAAATTTGTTTACCTGGATGATATTGCTTCACCATGGTTGTATGTAGCGGATGCAAACAAGCATGAGCTTGTGAATAAAGTTGGACCTTTCGCCAATTTCGTCAGGCCATTTACCATTAATGGCCGGGAAACCCTGGTGTACGCAACAGTTGATAGCCTCCTCGGTTTTGAAGTAGGCGACATTTCAACAGGGAAAAAAGTGGCACACATCGAAGTAGAAGGCTGGAATATGGGGCCAGTCCGGAGACACGGAAACCCCAGCCATGGAATAGGGCTCACTCCTGATGAAAAAGAGATTTGGCTTGCTGACGGTCATAATATGCGTTTGCACGTTTTCAGTGCTGCCGGCCCTTACCATCAACTTACTACAATTCCCGTTCAGGATATGCCCGGCTGGATCACTTTCAGTATCGATGGCAATTACGTCTACCCTTCGAGTGGTGAAGTCATTGAAACCAAAACTAGAAAAATCCTTACTACCCTGCAGGATGAGTTTCACAATAATGTCGCCAGCGAGAAAATGGTAGAAGTCCATTTCCAGGGCAGCAGGGCAGTGAAAGCCGGAGATCAGTTTGGCATTGGCGCGGTTCGCTTTTAATACTTTCTACTTAATAGCTTGGCTGCTTATTGATTGTGCGGGTTATTATCTTTTCCTGCAAATAATACAAAAAGAACGTGCCAGTAATAGTTCGCGCGGATATTCGGAAAGCTCTGCCTGTACCTCTGAAGTGAGAAATTTTTCACCCTCTAGTCCTCCCGCGTTGTGGTTGATATCCCTGCTTTCAAACAACAGCACTTCCAGAGATGCAGCGGCCGCCGCTTTATACTCCTCCGGCCTTAATTTATTTAAATAAGTATGAGTGGGAAATTCGTCACCTCTCAAATGGTCCCATGGCTGTACTCCCGCCGATGGTTTGGAATCCGGAAACGCCCACTCAAGATTATGACCTCCGCTAATACTGTAATAATTGTGAACCAACCCATAACTTAAACCACCTTTTATTAAAACCCGGCTTACTTCCCTGAAATATTTTTCTACATCATAAACGTGCTCCAGGACTGCATTGGAAACGATCAGATCATATTTGTTCGCAGCAATTGGATAATTCGCGGCTTGCGGATCTGCCAATACAAAATTTATTTTAGAAACAAATGGAGTAAGATCAATTCCCGCAGACTCTTCAAGTTGTTTAAAATACAACTCGTCAAATAAGGCTTTTCTGACAGCCGATTTTGCAGCCCTTTTTACACCGTTTGCCCTTAGAATTTTCCAGAAAAAGAGCGGTAACGGGTGAGGTTTTAAATACATTACATCCAGCGCTGTGATATGCGCTCCTTCAGCGGCAGCGAGCAAAGAAAACGGAAACCTCGCGCCGCAACCAATATCAAGCACCTCTTTTCCGGCAATCGAATCCAGGCCAAAAGCGCCGAGATCTCTCATCGTCTTCCTGTAAACATTGGTGTAATCATGTATCGCAATTTCCCTTGTAGAACGCTGGTGATAATGATAGATCGTTTTAATTTCCTGTAGCAGACTTGCTTTTTTCGGGATCTCGGCTTGTAAAGGGACTGATGTAGCAGATTTCATCGGTGAAATTGAAGTGTAGTTTGGTAATATTGTATGCGTTCATCTAGTAGTACAGGATAATACAATGCCTTCCGCCAATTAGAAATCATAAATAGCAGAACAATTTTTACGCCACAAAGGGTACCGCAGGCAACAGGCGGTGTTTCTATGAACCTTTCCTGGTGCCAAATGCTCCGGCATTTTTCTCTATGCGAATAGTTCTCAACCGTTAACCAGGCAGTACGGGAATGCAAAATGACCTAATTCGTCGTTCATTATCATGTTGAACGTCGTCAAAAAGAGGGTAAGAAATTTGGTTCACAGGTACGTCCTCGCGAGGGGGAGACTTGTCGGGTACGCGCCTCGCAGGAAGCGTTTAAATATCATCAACTTCCATCGAGACTCCTTGCCCTGATAAATGGGGTGAGGTGGCTAGCCTGGGCAGGGCGATTTTACATAGTTGATACAATATATCACTTGCCCCTGATTAATTCAATACCCTGGCGAATTTTCCTGGCAGCCCGGTTTATAAATTCTTTGGCCGCATTTTATCTGGCGATAATTTTGTCTTATCAACTCACTTCAAACATTGAACATGAAAAATTTTATATACCCGGTGGCAGTTTGCTCCTTATTAATGTTTTGCACTGCAGCCAGTAACCACCCGGCCGCAGACTGGGCCTCTTTATTTGACGGTAAGAGCTTTGCCAACTGGAAAGTGGGAACCAACGCATCCACGTTTACTATAGAAAACGGGGCAATCGTGGCAAATGGTCCTGTAGCTCACTTGTTTTATGATGGTGACCTGGGCAAGCATAATTTTAAAAATTTTGAGTTTAAGGCCGAAGTAATGACCACACCAGGATCCAACTCAGGTATTTATTTTCATACGATTTACCAGGAGGAGGGATGGCCCGCAAAAGGGTATGAAGTGCAGGTCAATAATTCGCAAAGCGACTGGCGCCGAACAGGCAGTTTATATGGCATCCAGGATGTGAAGGAAGTTTATGTAAAAGACAATGAATGGTACACTGAATACATTAAAGTGGAAGGCAAAAGAGTCATTGTAAAATTGAACGATAAAACCGTAGTCGATTATATTGAGCCCGACAATGTACAACGCGAAAAGGGAAGCGAGGGACGTGTGTTGTCGAGCGGTACGTTTGCCTTACAGGGCCATGATCCAAAAAGTAAGGTTTATTTCAAGAATATTATGGTTAAGGTGTTGCCGGACTGAGGACGTTATTAGATTCAATCTACGGAATTGTAATTAGAGTTAAGAAACAACAGCGACACCCTGGTGCGATTCTCCTGGTCATCAACACTGAAATAGTAACGTAGATCCGTCTTCGGACTTGTTTACTTTTTGTCGGGCATCTTTCCCTCAACTGCGTCAGGATTACTTCAATTTTTCTTTTTCGGTAGCTACTTTCTAGTCTAAAAACCACTGCCATGAAAAAAATTCTCATAAACACATTTGCAGTACACTTATTCATTTGCTCCGGGTTTTCCCAGTCACTCAATGATGAGTTTATCAGATCGCAGTTCGTCAATGACTGGGAGAGAGCAAAAACCTATACCATAGAATATTTGAATACCATGCCAGCTGACAAATACTCTTTTAAAGCGACCGACAGTATACGAAGCTTTGCACAGCAAATGCTTCACCTGGCGCAATCCAACGTAAATATTTTTGCTTACGCGACCGGTGCTACCAATATCATCGGCGACCGGATACTGGAAGAGAGTAGGGCGGCACAAACAAAAGATTCGGTTATGTATTATGTTGTGGCAAGCTATGACCTCGCCATTAACGGTCTTAAAAAAATGAATATGGCTACACTCAGCGAGAAGATCAAATTCTATATGTGGGAAGAAACAAGATTCGCATTATTGCTGAAAGGATTCGAACATCAATCACACCACCGCGGTCAAAGTACAATTTACATTCGTTTGCTTGGTATCCGTCCACCGCAGGAGCGACTATTTTAGAACAGCCAATTAAAGACTTACCAACCGATCCCGTAATCTTCACCGTGATTGCTGGAACCACCCCAAAGAGTTCCATGTTTCCAGTCGAACCAAATAGCGTTGATGGGACCGCTGGTGCGGCCACCAAAACTAAGTGTGTATCCCATCTTCTTTAACTCTTCACGTACCTTTTCAGGTGTATTGTTATTTAGTAATATGCTGCCGGGTTGCGGTTTACGGTCATCGATTTTGCTACCACCAAGGGAAAGCCATAATTGATTGGAATTGATATTAGCGGCTTCGACCGCTTGCTGTACCGTCATTCCAAATTCAACGACATTCAGAAAAAACTGCAGGAGGTTTTGATCCTGCGTATCGCCACCCTGCACCGCAAACGACAAAAATGGTTTGCCATCCTTTAATGCAAGAGTTGGTGTCAGCGTTACCCTCGGTCTTTTACCCGGTTCGAGTACATTAAAGGGATTAAGTTCAGCATCCAATACAAAACTTTGCATCCGCTGGCTCATGCCAACACCCGTGTTGCCTGCAATGCACGCAGGGATCCACCCACCGCTCGGAGTTACAGATACCACCCAGCCTTCACGGTCTGCTGCTTCAACACTGGTAGTACCCCGCCAAAGCCTGTCCATGTAATCATCGTTTGTTTGATTTGCATGGTCAGTTGTATCGTGGGCCGGCATAAAGTTTTTGCGCCCAGGAGGCGTCATGTCGAAACCTCTTTTCTTCATCATATCGATGTATGGGTTTACCTTCCCTTCAAACGGATAAGGGTCGCCGGGGCCGATTTGCGGCTCATTTCTGTCACGGTTGATCATGGCAGCCCTTTGTCTTGCATATTCTTTATTCAATAATCCTTTAATGGGTTCTTCGGGAGGAAAATAAGGATCACCGTAATAAAAATCCCGGTCAGCAAAGGCAAGGCTCATGGCCTGGTAGATGGTATGAATATAGCTGGTGCTATTATATCCCAAACCCTTAAGATCGTAGTTCTCCAGGATGTTTAATGCCTGCAGCATCGAGGGACCCTGGGTCCATTCCTTAAGCTTGTAAACCTCAATGCCTTTATAATTTACACTTACGGGTTCTTCTTCCATCGGTTTCCATTTAGCCAAATCTCCTATCGTGATCAACCCTCCCTGTTCGTTGCAGCCCCTGACAAATTCCTTTGCGATGTCTCCTTTATAAAACCGATCGCAGGCTGCCATGATGGCTTGCTTGCGGCTCTTCTTTTCTTTCAAAGCCTGCTGCTCTGCTTCCACCATCTTAGTGAGTGTACCTAAAAGGTCTTTTTGTACAAACAATTCGCCGGCCTCGGGTGCCTCCCTGCTTTCTCCCAGGTGCGGCAGCAATACCTTCTTACTGTAGGGCCATTCTTTGATCATTTTTTTCCCGCTTTCAATGCTGTTCGCTGTTTGTGCATCAATCGGGTAACCTGCTGCCAACTGCATTGCGGGAGCAAGCACTTGCTGCAAACTCATGGTTCCGTACTCAGCCAGCATATGGCAAATACCACCAGGTGTTCCCGGTGTGACCGCCGATAACGGTCCATATTCCGGTGGAAAATTGTAGCCTTTACTTTTAAAAAATTCTACGGTCGCACCCGACGGGGCAATACCCAATGCATTAATTGCAATTACTTTTTTGCTCTTCGGATTGTAAATCAGCGCCTGGGTTTCGCCGCCCCAGCTCAGGGCATCCCACATAGTACAGGTGGCGGCGATCATAGCACACGCGGCATCTACGGCATTTCCATTTTGTTGAAAAATCATCGCACCGGCCTGCGCAGCTAATGGTTTGCCGGTTATCGCCATCCAGTTTTTACCATGTAACGGTGGTTTTTGAGTAGGCTGCGCATTGGCAACAAAACAACTAAGTACGAGCGTAATTGGTGCGAATTGCTTCATGACGGGGAGATTGATGACTTAAAGGTAAAGTTGAACTTCCGGAATGCGATCACCGGGGATCTTTTTAATAAACCAGGGAATCACTTAATGCTTGCTCCCTGATCCAGCCAACACCGGATTACATCTCTTTCTTCCGGGGTCATATTTGTCTTATTGTTTTGCGGCATTGTCTTCGTGACTACTACCCGTTGCATAATTAAGTCTCTTTTAGCCACGATTTCTTCCGGGGTATCATATTTTACTCCATTTGGCGGAGCTGTGTATACATTGTCTGTCGGCCTTGAGGAATGACAACTCACACACCTTTGCTGGACTATTATGTTCACTTCTGTAAAGCTTATCTCCTTACAAGCTGCATTATACGATTTTGGCGCGGTTACATAAGCGGCAGCGAGTAATATGATAACCGATACGGGCATAATCCACACGCTTAACTTTCCCTGCTCTCTTAAATTTAGCCAGTGCTTAATACCGGCGCTACCAATGCTAATGGCAGCCAGTACCGCCCACTGGTATTGATTGGCAAAAGTGCTTGGAAAATGATTGCTCACCATCACAAACAAAACCGGCAGGGTAAAATAGTTGTTGTGTATAGATCGAAACAAGGCATTCTTTCCTTTTTGTGCATCCGGTAACACTCCTTTCTTTGCCGCGTTCACCATCGCCTTTTGTGACGGAATTATTATGAAAAATACATTCGCAACCATAATGCTTCCTATCATTGCTCCAAAATGAATAAACGCCGCTCTCCCGCTAAAAACATGGCTATACATATAAGCAAAACCAGCTAACAGTATGATGCCGGTGAGCCCAAACAGTACCGGTTTTTTCTTCAGTGCTGATTTGCACAGCTGGTCATAAATGATCCATGCGACAATAAATGAACTAATACTGATTCCTATTGCCTGCGCCGCTGTCAATTTCATCACATTGTTATCAATAAGCAAGGCAGAGGCGTTGAAATAATATACGATGAACAATAAAGTAAAACCGGAGAGCCAGGTGAAATAAGCTTCGTATTTAAACCAGTGAAGGTGACGGGGAATAGTTTTTGGAGCGACTTTATACTTTTCAAGGTAATAAAAACCGCCACCATGAACGGCCCATAAATTTCCTGCCAGCTCGTCCCGTACGTCTTCCGTACGGTTGAGTGCATTCTCCAAAAAAACAAAATAGAATGAAGCCCCGATCCATGCGATACCAAACGTGAAATGCATCACCCGCACAACCAGGTTCAGCCATTCCATTAAATGACCTTCCAGGACAGTGCCTTTCACCAAAAAATAAACAGCGGCGATCATACCGATAATAGTAGCGGTTATCCCCGCATAAAGCCAGCCTTGTACCAGCGATATTTTTTCCCGCTTTTCTTCCTCCGCCGTCTTCTGATGTGTATGAATATTGTACGTCATAATGATCATCATTACGAGTCCAACAAATAATATGATCAAAATAATGAACGGGAGCATGGATATTCGTTAGCTGGCGTGTAATGAAAATAGAAAATTGTTTTGACTTTGCCCGGCCCCGGTTACGTTAGCGCCGAAGACGTTTCATGTCAACCCCCAAATTGATTATTTTTAATCATGCCAGACGCCGCAATAAAGAGTGGTCGTGTTATTACGCCGCATGGAGTAATAAATGCAACTGTTCTTATTAAAGATGGGAAGATTGCCGATGTTTCGGAAAGCATACCGAAAGGCAATTTTCCAGTGACTGACGTGGGCAATGCCATATTGATGCCCGGAATCGTGGACCCGCATGTACACATCAATGAACCTGGAAGAACGGAATGGGAAGGGTTTGATACTGCAACCAGGGCGGCGATCGCCGGTGGTATCACTACGTTAGTGGATATGCCGCTAAACTCATCTCCCGTGACAACTACCGCTAAAGCATTTGACGGGAAGATAAAGGCAACAACCGGCCAATTACATACGAATTGTGGTTTTTGGGGTGGTATTATACCTGGCAATGACAAAGAAATTATGCCGTTGATTGAAAAAGGTGTTCTTGGTTTTAAAGCATTTCTTACTCATTCGGGGATAGAGGAATTTCCAAACTCAAACGAAACAGATCTTCGAAAAGCAATGCCCCTGATTGCGAAACATGGTTTGCCTCTTTTAGTCCATTGTGAACTCTCATCTCCCACCCTCCCGATGGCTATCGGGACGCCGTCACCACGAGCGGAGCGAAGCGGCACTACTCGCCAATATAAAAACTATCTTGCTTCTCGTCCGAAAAAGTGGGAGGACGATGCAGTGGCGCTAATGCTGCGGTTGTGTGAAGAATTCAATTGCCGGGTCCATATCGTACACCTGTCGTCAGCGGATTCTATTCAACAAATCTCCGATGCCAAAAAAAGAGGCTTACCTGTGACAGTTGAGACGGGCCAACATTATTTGTTTTTTAATGCCGAACGGATCGGGGACGGACAAACACAATTTAAATGTGCTCCGCCGATCAGGGAAAGGTCAAATAATGAAAAATTATGGCAGGCATTACAAAATGGAATTATTGATTTTGTTGCCACAGATCATTCGCCCGCTCTACCCGCTTTAAAAGAGCTGCAAAGCGGGGACTTTATGAAGGCGTGGGGAGGGATTTCGTCTATTCAATTTGCATTGCCGGTATTGTGGACGGCAGCAAAAACCCGCGGTTGCGATTTAAACGAAATTGCTAAGTGGCTTTCGGAAAATCCCTCCAGGCTGCCAGGACTTGAAAACAGAAAAGGTAAAATTGAAAGCGGCTATGATGCTGACCTCGTAGTGTGGGACCCAGAAGAAAGTTTCATTGTGAACGAAACCATTATTCACCACCGTCATAATATCACTCCCTACCTGGGTGAAAAACTATTTGGTGTTGTGAAGCAAACATGGCTTGCCGGAGAAAAGGTTTATGATAATGGTAACTTCAGCCAATTAAATAAAGGAAGCATCATCCTGGGATAAAATGGACACTCCTTTACAAAGAGCAGATAAAGTTTTACATCGAATTAATGAGCTTGCTTCCATTAGTGAGGACGAAAACTTTATCACCCGCACTTACGGTACAAAAAAATTTATCGAAGGCAGGAGTAAAGTGCAGCAATGGATGAACGAAGCTGGCCTTCTCACACGCGTCGATAACATCGGTAATATCAGGGGTATTGTATTATCTAAAAACACAAATGCAAAAACCTTCGTCATCGCTTCTCATATCGATACCGTTATAAATGCCGGCAGATTTGATGGCCCGCTGGGCGTCATCCTGGGTTTGGATTTATTGCAGGAGCTGATAAGATTGAATGCTGATTTACCCTTTCACATTGAACTGATTGGTTTTTGCGATGAAGAAGGTGCCAGGTTTCATACTACATATCTTGGAAGTGCCGCAGTAACCGGCTCATTTGACACCTCGCTGCTGGATTCTAAAGACGCAAACGGTATCACTCTTGAGGAGGTGATCGTTGCCAATGGTGGCGATGTAAATAACCTGAGTAAAGATGCGATTGCAAAGCAGGAATGGTTGGGTTATTTTGAAATCCATATTGAGCAGGGCCCGGTTTTGTATGAAAAAAATATTCCGGTAGGGGTGGTGACCTCGATAGCTGGGCAATGCCGGGTAGGAATGATCTTCAATGGTGAGGCAGGACATGCCGGTACGGTTCCGATGCATATGCGAAAAGATGCGCTGGCCTGTGCAGCGGAATTCATATCGGAAACTGAAAAGTATGCCGCAAATAACAAGGCGATTGTAGCGACCGTTGGAAAAGTGCATATAATTAACTCGGCCAGTAACGTGATACCCGGGGAAGTAATTTGCAGCCTGGATCTGAGGAGCGCCGAAGAAACGCAATTATCAACTGCGTACACGGCAATAAAAAAAATTGCAGAAGATCTTTGCGAAAAAAGACAAATCGTTTTAGAGTGGAACTTAATTCAGCAAACAACGCCGGTGACATGCGATGTGCAGATGAATAAATTGCTGATGGAATCGGTGATGGATTGCGGTTACGAACCCGTAGCAATCGTTAGTGGTGCGGGGCATGACGCGGTGCCGGTTTCTAAAGTTTCGCCGGTTGCCATGTTATTTGTAAAATGTTTCAAAGGGATCAGTCATAATCCGGCTGAAGATGTCGCGGTGGACGATATTGCTGCGGCCATCTCGGTATCCGATAACTTTATAAATAAATTGATAAAATTGCATAGCACATAAACCAGGACTAACAATAAATCTTATGGAAATATCAGCATTAACGCGTAGTGTAGTCAAAAGAAGTCATGCCATCGTTGCTCCCGACGGATACATCAACAGTTGTATTCCGGGTTGGGCCAACTGCACCAGCAATATTATCATCAATGAAGCAATGGGTGCGAAATTTACACAGATACTTACAACGCTTTCCGGCAAAGGCGAAATAAAAGGGCAAACAAATATTTCTGAAATCTTTTTTTACGTGATAAAAGGGAAATGCCATGCAAACGTCGGTGGCGGTGAAAAGAGTTTTTCAAAAGGACATTATGTGTATGTTCCTGTTGAAACACCTTACCAGTTCAACAGCGAAGAAGAGGGCACGCAGGTGTTGAGTTTTCATAAAGTATATGAACCGCTTCCGGGTTATTCGCCACATCCTCCCGTGATCTTTGACAAGGCGTCAGGCGATGGTGATGCATACCTTGGGGATGCGGCGCTACGGCTGCAGGTATTACTACCAGATAAGGCCAGCTTCGACATGGCTGTTAATATTTTCACCTACGATCCCGGGGGACACTTACCTTTTGTCGAAACACATATTATGGAGCACGGCCTGGTATTTCTGCAGGGCCAGGGAATTTACATGCTCGACCACCAATGGTATCCCGTCAAAAAAGGGGACTCGATATGGATGGCGCCTTATTGCCAGCAATGGTTTACCGCGATGGGAAAGGAACCAGCGGTGTATATTTACTACAAGAATGTGAACAGGTTTCCGACAGCACAGTGAGTTGTGAGTAGTGACCCGATACTTGCCTACCGGCAGGCAGGGCTATCGGGTGGTGAGTGTGACTACCCACAACTGACCATTGACAACTCACAACTATGACTTTACATGAACTGAATATTTTACCAAAAGACAAACTCGCCGAAGAGCTCTCGAAATGCTGCGGATCACCGGCATGGGTTAACAAAATGCTGCCTTTTTTCCCGGCCGATGATTTGGTCGAACTTTTGGAGGACGCCGAAGAACAATGGTTTAAATGCAGTGAGCATGATTGGAAAGAAGCATTTGCCCGGCATCCGAAAATCGGGGACATTGATTCGCTCAATAAGAGATTCGCAGTCACGGCACATTGGGCCGCCACGGAGCAAAGCGGCACGAGTGAGGCGTCACCAAAAACAATTGAAGCACTCGCCGAGGGAAATAAACAATACGAAGAAAAGTTTGGCTACATCTTCATTGTACACGCTTCGGGCAAAACTGCTGATGAAATGTTAGCCATGTTGCAGACACGCCTGCAAAACAGTCCTGAAGTGGAAATTGAAATTGCAGCTGACGAGCAGAATAAAATCACCAAACTTCGCCTTGAAAAATTATTGGAATGAGCCAGCTGACCACCCATATTCTTGACACAACAAAAGGTAAGCCTGCTAAGGATGTAGCGATTATTCTATATCGAAGTGAAAAGGACCTTTGGATCGAAGTAGCTAGGGGAATCACAAATAACGACGGCCGCATTGCCGACCTGGTCCAAAAAAATCTCTTGTTAGAGAACGGCAATTATAAAATGCGGTTTGAAACCAAAGAGTATTTTGATAAACAGGGTGTCCCGACCTTTTACCCCTTTGTGGAAATAGTTTTTACTATTGCAGCACAGGAACACTATCATATACCCTTATTGCTAAATCCATTTGGCTACTCGACCTATCGCGGTTCATAAAAACAAAGAACGAGCACAAAGAACACAAAGTACCACGAAGGCCACAACGGTTCAATAAATAATCGATGACCGAAGAAGAAATAATCAAAATATTCTAGACGAGGCAATCTTCGTCATGGATTAATATTAAATTAAGAGCTAATGAAAAATGGAATCAAGAGGGTTTTGAATTGATTTGGTAACGATGAATTTAATAGATCGCCTTCGTGATCTTTGTGTTTCTTTGTGTACTTCGTGTTGCGAACTCAATTTATCTAATATGAACCTCTCCATTGCTGACAA
>Ga0207675_100000508_pt1 | contig 37796 bp, 32 predicted proteins | sample KBSSwiS42_FD_184305 | JGI IMG/M metagenome (GOLD analysis project Ga0207675, IMG submission 184305) | Switchgrass rhizosphere microbial communities from Kellogg Biological Station, Michigan, USA - KBS Switchgrass S4-2 (SPAdes) (version 2) | ecosystem: Host-associated > Plants > Roots >...
GGCCTGCTCGGTCGGGAAGTGGCCGCGGGCCTTGACCGCCCGCCGGTAGCGGGCGTTGAGCGACTCGATCGCGTTGGTACTACACAGGACCTGGCGGATTTCGATGTCGTAGTACGGGGTGCTCTTTCGTAACGTGGCGCCATCGGGCAATGGCACGGTGGCGGGAAGCGCGTAGCCTCCATCAACCAGGATCTGACGCCCCTCCGCCGACACCACGAGAGCGGTGTGCGCGTCTTCGTCACTGGCCGGCAGCTGACAAAACATCAATTGCGACGAGAACCCGGCATAGCGGAGCAAGAATTGATATGCGGCCGCGGACGAGAAACATGTGCCGCCGCTTCCCCATCGCAAATGTTCTTCCCAGAATTCCACCGGTCCTCGAATTGCGGCGCCGGCCGTTCCGGCGCGTGCGACTTTGATCAGCTTGGTCGCATTCTCGAAGGGCACGTTGGCGAGATACGCGGCATGGAGGGCTTCGAGCGCGGCTTCGGTGGGCGCCTCGGGGCGCGTCACTCCCCATTTATCGAGGACACGATCGAGCAGGCCTTTTCTGGGCCGGTTGCTGCGGCCCCATCGGGCGGACGGCTCGGGTGAATGCGGCGGGGTGGAGGGAGTGTCCTTGGGCAGCGTAACAGGCGTAGTCCGGCCCTCGGATCGCTTCATGTTGCATCGGTTTATAACACAGGTCGTCGCTTCATTCACCCTGTAGGATAAACACCATGCGTTCGGTGGTGTTGGTGTTCGTGGATGGACTGGGATTGGGAGATCGAGCATCTCCCGCCAACCCCGTCGCGCATCCCGATCTCGACATCCTGGCGAATTTCCGCGCCAGCGATTGGACGCCGCCCCCAGACGGCGGGCGGCCGGCTTCGCTTCCCGAGGTCGTGCGACTTAGGCCCCTGCCGTTTGGCGGTGTGGCTCGTGGCACGGACGCTTCGTTGGGCGTGACGGGATTACCGCAGAGCGCCACCGGTCAAACGACGCTCTTCACCGGAGTCAACGCCGCTCAAGTGCTTGGGCGTCACTTGTACGCGTTTCCGACGGCCACATTGCAACGCATTCTGTTGGAGCATTCGATTTTGAAGCGCGTGGTCGATGCGGGTCGACCCGCTGTCTTCGCTAACGCGTTTCGTCCGCTGTTTTTTGAGCTGGGAGATGCCGTCTGGAAACGAGGTATGAGCGCCAGCTCATGGGCGAATCGTGCCGCCGGGTTGCCGTTCAAAACCATCGAAGACATTGAACAGGGCCGAGCGGTGTACCAGGACATCACCCACGATTCACTGCGCGCACGCCTCACGTCCCGAGGACGAGGCGGTTTGGAGCTGAATGCAATGGACGTTCCACTACGCCAACCTGAGGAAGCGGGAGAGATCCTGGCCTCCCTTGCCGGCCGGCATGCGTTCACGTTGTTCGAGTTCTTTCAAACCGACAAAGCCGGTCATGCCGTCGATAGAGATAAGGCAGAGCGAGAGTTGGTGAAGCTCGAGCGTTTCCTGGGCGGCGCCTTGAACGGGCTGGACCTCAGCGCGAGCACACTCGTAGTGACGAGTGACCACGGCAACGTCGAGGACCTGAGCACCAAGTCCCATACGCACAACCCGGTGCCCACTCTCGTCTTCGGTCGGGACGCGACTCGGTTGGCCGACAAGCTGGACCGCTTGGAGAACTTCACCCCCGCGTTCCTGGACGCCCTTGGAATCCATTGACTCTCTTTTGCTGTACCATCATTGCCCTATCTGAAGTGTTCTACGAAAGGAAGGCACTGTGCCGCAGCCCATTACCGTCGTCGATGCATTCACCCAGGAGCCGTTTTGCGGCAATGCAGCCGCGGTTTGCATTCTCAAAGCACCGAAAGAGGATGCGTGGATGCAACGGGTAGCTCGGGAAATGAATCTGGCCGAAACAGCCTTTCTGGGCACGCGGGCGGATGGGTGGAGCTTGCGCTGGTTCACGCCCGAGACGGAGGTGGATCTTTGCGGACACGCTACGCTGGCTACCGCCCACGTGCTCTATGAAGAGGGCCGGTTATCGCCCGAGGATCAGACTCGTTTTCACACGCGTAGCGGTCTCATTACGGCGTGGCGGCGCTTTGGATGGATCGAGATGGATTTTCCAGCCACGCCTGCGGTGCCGGTGGAAGCGCCGCGCGATCTGGCCGCGTCGCTGGGGGCGCGTCCCGTGTTCGTTGGACAAACGATCTACGATTATTTGGTTGAGTTAGAGGACGAAGACACCGTTCGCGGTTTGCGCCCCAACATCTCGGCGCTTGCGGGTTTCGGTGGACGCGGGGTCATCGTTACTGCTGCCGCAGCTAAAAACCCCCAAAATCCAATGGCGTACGATTTCGTGAGCCGGTTTTTTGCGCCTGGGGTAGGCATAGCCGAGGATCCCGTGACGGGCTCGGCTCATTGCGCGCTCGGGCCCTACTGGGCGTCAAAACTGGGCAAAGGCGATCTACTGGGGTACCAGTGCTCCGCTCGCGGCGGTTACGTCCGCGTGCGCCCGGAAGGTGACCGCGCCATTCTGGGTGGGCACGCGATCACCGTGCTCCGCGGTGAGCTGACCGACACGTAACGGTTCGAGCCTGAGTTCATGATTCTTCTCTGGACGGGATTCATTGCACTCATTCTCCTCTTGCTTGCCCTCGATCTGGGCGTATTGAACCGACGCGCCCATGTGGTGAGCATCCGGGAAGCGCTGAAATGGACCGCCCTCTGGGTCAGCGTGGCCCTTCTCTTCAACGCGCTCGTCTACGTGATTTACCAGCATCACTGGATGGGGATGGGCACACACCCGCATCAAGAACCCACGGGGAAGGATGCCGCCCTCAAGTTCCTGACCGGTTACATCGTCGAGGAGTCCTTGAGCCTCGACAACGTCTTCGTCATTGCGCTCATATTTTCGTATTTCAAGGTCCCACCTCAATACCAGCATCGCGTTCTGTTCTGGGGAATTTTGGGCGCGCAGATAATGCGGGGGGTGATGATCGGAGCCGGAACCGCGCTCATTCACCGGTTTGACTGGGTCATTTACGTGTTCGGGGCCTTTCTGATTTTCACCGCAGTGAAGCTCATGTACACCAAAGAAGAGGAGGTTCACCCGGAAGGCAACTGGGCGGTTCGGATTGCGCGCAGGTTTTTTCCCGTCAGCAAAGAGCTGGAGGGTAAGAAGTTCTTCACTCGCGTGGAGGGTAAGCGGGCCGTCACGCCACTCTTTATCGTGCTACTCCTGGTCGAATCTACGGATGTCATGTTCGCCGTGGATTCCATCCCGGCTATTTTTGCCATCACCCAAGATCCATTCATTGTCTACACGTCGAATATTTTCGCGATTCTGGGGCTGCGATCGTTGTACTTCGCTTTGGCCGGATCTCTGGATAAATTCAGATATTTGCGCACGAGCTTGGTATTCGTGCTGGGGTTTGTGGGAGTGAAGATGTTGTTGTCGCATCACAAACCCATACCGATTGGTGTGTCCTTGGCAGTCATTCTGGGGATTCTCGTCTCTGGGGCAGTGGCTTCGCTGGTGATGGACAAGCGCGACGCGAAGAAGGCTGGCGAGTAGGTTCTTTAGCATATAAACTCCTAGAAGAGGGCTCGTTCCCCCGGATGCTGCCGTGAAACGACTCTTATGGTCGGGATTACTACTCGCCTCGGTGGCCGTGGTCTACGCCAAGCCTCGGCCGATTGAAAATATCTATTCGCCCCAGGAATTGAAACCCTCAGCCTCCCCGGGTTTCTCCAGTCTCAAGAACGACACCATCTATTTTGGCGGTACACGTTGGGCGGCGGATTCCATGCGCTGGGAGGCGATCAAAGATTCGGTGTGGACGTTCGACACCGGAGTCGGCTCTTTCATCAAAGGACCAGGACAGACATATCCCAATGTCGATCCCTACAAGCCGGATGGATTTCATGGCGGCATGGAAGGCTGGACGGGATGGGATTTGACGGCAAGCCCGGTGACCTTCTTCCGGCGACTGTCCAGCGACGACCCGCGTTGGCAGGGCTCTGCTTGCGTTGGGGCTGCAGCAGGTTTTGGCGGTACTTACTCCTATTGGGTAGGCGTGTTTCCAGCTGAGTCAGATTCACTCTGTTTCGCTACGGGTAAAGGTTACGGGAATGCCTGGCATGTTTGTCTTGAGCATAGCTTCGATTATTCCGGGGGTCCGGCTAATCTAAGTTTCGCTTACCGAAACGATACCGAGTCCGGATTCGATTACACACACGTCTACTGCGATACTGCCGGATCGTCTTCTGTGGAGATTACGTCCTTCACTGGCGCAGTGAGTGGAACAGCCTCTCTTCCGCTGACCCAAGGCATAGAACTCCCGCGAGTACCCAAGCCGATCAAAATCAAGTTTTGTTTTGACTCTGACGGCGCATGGTCGGATCAGGATGGGTTGAACCCGACGGATTGCGGCGCATTCGCTTTGGATGATGTGAGTATTCAGGGCGCGATCACCCACTCTACCGACTTCGAATCGTCGAATGATGGTTGGGTGTTGTCACCGTATCCAGCGGGCCTGGGCAAAGAGCTCTCCAACTTGGTCGCGCAGCAGGATCTACCTGCGCTTTCCAACCCCCTCCCGGGGCAATGCACACTGCGCGATTCAGTTCTGGTTTTTTACGATCCTGGAACACTTCAGCATCCCACGTTTCAAAACAACGTAGCGATATCACCATGGATCGACTTGGGCCGGGCTGGCATCACAGGCAGAAGGGGCAGAACAGTCATCCTAGATGGCTACTTCGACTTGCCCTTACGCAACTATCTCTTCGTCAAAGTCTTGGCCCAATGGTATCCGGACACCTGCAGAGCGACCGGCAAGATACGCCTGAGCGACTGGTCTTCCAATGGATTTGTCTACTATTTCGGCAATAGCCCAGTTTGCGGGGAAACCAAGAATAGTAAGATCGACTTCTCAGAGATAGTTCCACCGAACGTCCAAAACATTCGGATTGCAGTTGGCGTAGAGAACTACTGCCCCATCGTTATGTGCGAGGGTGGATCAAACAACTCCACTCCGTGGTTCGACAACCTTCGTTTCGCGACCTACAGCTTCACAACGATCCAGGCAGCGATTGACCAGGCTTCTCCGGGTGATACCGTCTGGGTGCCTCCGGGAGCGTACGATCAACCAGGAAATGTGAATCTCACCTTTCGGGGCAAGAACATCGTGCTCAAATCGGCCGCTGGAGCGGAGCACACCATCATTGATGGTTCAGCAAGGTATCGGGGTCTGAGATGCGAGGACGGAGAGGATTCCACCGCGGCTGTAATTGGATTCACGTTCCAGAATTGCGCCGCTCCCTACGATTCTGGAGGAGCCGTTTACATCGGTTCCGGCGTATCCGCAAGATTCGAAGACTGTACGTTTGCTACTTCAACTGCGAGATACGGGGCTGGTATCTCTGCTCGGACAGATGCACATCCATCCTTCTCACGATGCCTGTTCAAGGACAACGCGGCTAATTCGGCGGGAGGCGGGGCATTCTTTGGCGGTGGGCGTTTTGTAGATTGTACCTTTGAGGGCAACACGTCGAGCTTTTCAGGTGGCGGTATTTCCATGCCGCAATTTTCCGGAAGTTCCGAATTCATCCGAGTGACCATACGTGACACGAAAGAGGGCGGAGGCGCGGTGCTGGAGGGAGACGCGCATGTGGAGAATTGCGTTTTCGAGAACAATCAGGGTGGCGGACTGAAATTCAGAGGTAGGGGGCTCATTCACGATTCATCCTTCATTGGGAACCAAGGAAGGGGACTCACCTTCAATGTTTTTGAAGGTTACGGTGTCCCACCTAACTGCGTATCGTTGACTCATGTATCCAACTGTCGAGTTATTGGCAACAGCGAAGGGGGCATCTTCGGATGTGGCGGCAACGTCGACTCTACGCTAGTCCAAGGAAACAAGAACCACGGCGGTATTTCCACGGAAGAAACCCATATCAGTCACTGCACGATTATCGATAATGTCGCCGATTATGGCGGAGGCGTGCGGTTGGAAAGCGGGGTCATTGAAGATTGTGTGATTTCCGGAAACACGGCTCAATACGGTGGGGGGATTTCAGGGTATGTTAAGAAAGACTATCGGCGTCAGACGTTCAGGGTTCAGAACTGCTTAATATCCGGCAATGTAGCAGAACGAGGCGGTGGTCTTTGGATTCATACGTTCGACAATTATTATCAGCAGCAGCCTTACATTTCCGGGAGTAGCATTGTTTCGAACCGCGCGACACTTGGCGGCGGGATCTTTCAAACCGCGGAGACACCTGTGCGGCTTGAGCGCTGCATCTTATGGGGAAACGAGGCGGTTTCCGGCGCTGAGGTGCTTTCAGCCGACACGTTCGATCATCTACAGATCATCTGTTGCGATGTGGACTCCACTGGCATAAGAGGCCACGGATCCGTCACGTATGAGGGGCCACAGGTCTTTTCGAATCCTTTTTTTTGTAAACCCGCTTTGGCCAGCAACACCCCCACAAGTGAAGGTGACTACACCCTAGCCTTCGACTCTCCTTGTTTACCGGTTCGAAGTCCTTGCGATTCGCTGATTGGGGCTTTAAGTGAAGGATGTGACGTCGTATCTGTACTCCCGCCGTCTGATCCGCAAGAGCCCCCGTTCCTGAAAACTCCCGGGATTCACGCGGGACCGAATCCATTCACCCAAGCGCTCACGATTCACTATCTCTCCCCCAACGGCACAGATCCGCGTCTAGAAATCTACTCCGTGGACGGACGGCTCATTGGGAAATGGGCGTTGCGGCCGGGGTCTGGCGTGGTGAACTGGGATGGCCGAGATCCAATCGGAAAGCCGGTTGCGTCAGGGATCTACTTGGTGCGGTATATCGCCGGTGATCTTCACGTCGTACAACGCGTGGTGCGAATCACTTGGTAGCACTGGTTTCAAAACCAGTGGATTATGTAAAGCAGAAATTCCTCATTCGGGCGGCCACAACCACGCCGCCCCGCGGGCGCCGCTTGCGTCGCCGTGTAATGCCTTCAGTAATGGGGTGTCGACGCGATCTGAGAATGCATACCGACTCCATTGCTTCGGCACGCGGTCATAAAGCGCATCGATGTGAGACATTCCGCCGCCGAGCACGATTGCATCCGGATCGAGGACGTTGATGATGGTGGCTAACGAACGGGCCATCCGGTCCACGTAGAGATCAAGGGATAGCGTGGCCTGGCTGTCCCCTTGTCCGGCGAGAGCAACAATGGCCGGTGCCTCGAGATGCACGCCGGTCCGCACCCCATGATCGAGTGCAAATCCTGGACCGGAGAGAAACATCTCGATGCAGCCTTGCTTCCCGCAGTAGCAACTTGGCCCAGGCAATTCATCCTCACGCGGCCAGGGCAACGGATTGTGTCCCCACTCCCCGGCAATCGCGTTGGGACCGGTGAGAACGTGGCGGTTCACCACTACCCCGCCGCCGGTCCCGGTGCCGATGATCACACCGAAGACGACCGCAGCTTTCGCCGCCGCTCCATCGGCGGCTTCGGACAGCGCAAAACAGTTCGCATCGTTGGCCAAACGCACCGACCGCCCCAAAGCGCCTTCCAGATCTCGCCCAAGTGGACGCCCATTCAACCAAATGGAGTTGGCGTTCTTGAGGACACCGGTGGCGGGGGAAATCGCTCCGGGATGCCCGATCCCAACACTGGCGCGATCGCCGCATGCTGCCTCTAGATCGCGCACCACGCCCGCAACCGCCCTAATCGTGGCGTCGTAGTCATCACGAGGTGTGGCAACGCGCCGGCGCTCGCGCACCGAACCATTGGGGGCTAACGCAATTCCCTCGATCTTTGTTCCGCCCAGGTCGATTCCGATGCGCATCAGGGCCGATTTAGAGACCAGTCCCACTCGATGTCCGGTTTGATGTCCTTCACCTTGTCGTTCAGGACAAGCCGGACCTCATCGGGGGCATAGCGGGACAAAAACGCCCGGGGATTACGTTCCTGGAAATCGCTCGCGTACCAGTCGAAGATCTTGGATACGTGCAGCGTTTTGCCTTCCAGGCGAAGCTGGTGGGGCATGCGGAGCGCGTTTCGCACCGCGCGGTCGAGCATGTCGTCCAGGTCTTCTGGAGCCAACGGCCACGGCATCAAGGGTGGGCACCCCTTGGCTGCGCAGACGAGCACGAAATGGTAGCGCGGATCGATCGGCCCTTTATCATCATTGGCTTCATCAAAGACAAAATGCTTCTCGAACATATTCAGGCTGTAGGTAAGATCTCCAACCGTATAGCGTGGTTCTTCGAAGATGGCGAACGGCTTTGGGCCCAGATCCTTTACCGAGTTGAGCGTGTCCTTGCCGGGTGCCACGAAATGCTCGACGACTTGATCGATGACGAGGAAGTTATACGCGTTCACCGCCCAGGCGTGCCGTGTGGCGGGGTCCATGGTCTCCGGATTGACGGACAAGAATCGTTTCCGAAGCTCCTCACGAAGCTCCTGCTGCCGGGCGGAAGCATGAAACCGCGCGTAATCGAAGCGCGTGTCCATCACCGCGCCATCCTTCGTTCCACCGATCTGGACGACATAATCCTTGAGGAGCTGCGCGTAGCCGGCCGGAGCGTAGGGAGTCTCGAGGAGAATCGGATCCAGCTGCGGAAAGCACTCGTCCACGCCCAGCACCAGCGCGGCGGCAACCAGCAGGGTTACGAAGAAAAAATAATGATGAGGGCGCGTATACGAGGACATGGCCGCTATGGGAGTACCTTCTTCCCGCCGGGGCCATGATGATGCGCGTCCCCAGGATCTAAATCAATCCTTGGTCGTGCGATGGTTTTGGACTTCTTCTACGAAATAGCGATGCACGCGCAAATCCTGCGTCATTTCGGGATGGAAGGTGGCGCCCAGGACTCGTCCTTGGCGCACCAGGACCGGATCGCCGTTCGCGCGAGCCAGCACCTGAACCTCCGGCCCTTGCCGCGTCACCCGCGGCGCTCGGATGAACACCGCGCGCAAGGGCTCATCCTTGCCGATCGACGTCTCAACATCGGCCTCGAACGAGTCGGCTTGGCGACCATATGCGTTTCGTTCGACATCGACGTCAAGCAACTGCAGCGAGCGCTGCGACGGATCGGTGACATGGTCGGCGATGAGGATCAACCCCGCGCACGTGCCGAACAATGCGCCGCCCTTCTCATGAAAAGAGCGGATTGCCGTCTCCATGCCGGTGCCTTCCATGAGTTTGAGCATGGTCGTGCTCTCGCCGCCGGGCAGCACGAGGCCGGTGAGGCCAGTGAGATCATCGGGCACGCGCACTTCGGTGGCGGTCACCCCGAGATGCTTCAGCGCCTCGAGGTGCCGCTCAAAATCGCCCTGCAAGGCCAGGACGCCGATGCGCGTTCCGTTCTTCGACGCCACGTTTACCATCCTCGCGTCTCGAGGAGCTCCCCTTCCTTGAGCGAAGCCACGCTCACGCTCTGCATGGCTTCACCGAGGTTTTCGCTCACCCGCACCAGGATGTCCGGATCCTTGAAGTGCGTGGTTGCCTGAACGATGGCCCGTGCACGCACCTCGGGATTTGACGACTTGAAGATACCGCTACCTACGAACACCGATTCGGCGCCGAGTTGCATGACCAACGACGCATCGGCCGGCGTGGCCACGCCACCCGCGCAGAAGAGCGGCACGGGAAGTTTGCCTTCCTTTGCCACCATGCGGACCAGCTCATAGGGCGCACCGAGCGTCTTCGCTTCGTGCATCAGCTCTTCGGACGGAAGCACGGTAAGTCGCTTGATGTGTCCCAGGGTCTCGCGCAAGTGGCGGACCGCCTGCACGATGTCGCCGGTTCCTGCTTCACCCTTGGAGCGAATCATGGCCGCGCCTTCGGCGATGCGGCGAAGCGCTTCGCCCAAGTTCCGGCAACCGCACACGAACGGCGTCTTGAAGCCGAATTTGTCCACGTGATGCGCCTCGTCGGCGGGGGTGAGCACTTCGCTTTCGTCGATGTAATCGACCCCGAGCGCTTCCAGAATTTGCGCCTCCGCGAAATGTCCGATGCGGCACTTCGCCATGACCGGAATGCTGACCGAGGTCATGATCTCGCGAATCTTCTCCACGCTGGCCATGCGCACCACGCCGCCTTCCCGGCGAATGTCGGCGGGCACGCGCTCCAAGGCCATGACCGCGACCGCGCCCGCATCTTCAGCAATCTTGGCCTGGTCGGCGTTGGTCACATCCATGATGACGCCGCCCTTCAGCATCTCGGCTAGGCCGGTCTTAAGGCGCAACGTATATTCGGTTTTCATCGTTCGTCTCCTTCTACGTCAGACGGGGGGAAGCACGGCCCCGCGTTCCCGCCGCCCAACTTTCTTCGACTTCGCGAGCGCTTCGCGCAGCACCTCGCCTAAACGTCGAGCGCCCGTCTCCACGGCTGGCTCGTTCGTGCGTCCAATGGATAGGCGCAGGTGGTTGGCGCCGTCCGCGGTGAAAAACAATCGTCCCGGTGTGTACATCACGCCTTTGGCAATCGCATCGGGCAAGAGCTCGGACGAATCCAACCCTGCCGGCAGCGACACGAGAATCGAGAGGCCGCCCTTGGGATGCGTCCAGGTCACCCCTTCGGGCATGTACTCCTCGAGCGAGGCCAAAAGCCGGCGCATGCGCCGCCCGTAAGCCTTCCGCACCACCGGCATGTGTTTCTTGAGCTCGCCGTGTTCCGCGAAGCGTGCCAGCGCGGCTTGCAAGAGCGCGGAGCCGGACAAATCACTCACTTGTTTGATCCGCGACAACCGGCGGATCACCGGTTCGGCCGCCGCCACCCAACCGATACGAAGTCCCGGGAAGAGCATCTTGCTTGGCGTGCCGATGTAAATGACGCCTTCCGATCCGGCCAGGCTCTTGAGCGGACGCGGCGGAGCGTCGTCGTAATACAACTCGCCGTCGAAATCGTCTTCGATGATCGGGATTTGATAACGCGAGGAAAGCCGCACCAGTTCCTCGCGCCGTGATGCCGGCAGCGTGCTGCCGGTGGGGTTTTGGAACGTGGGCATCACGTACATGAGCTTGGGGTGCTCGCGAGCGAGCATCGACTCCAACCCGTTCACGGTCATCCCTTGTTCGTCCACCGGAATGCCGACCAGCCGCGCTCCATAGCCGCGGAAAATTTCGAGTGCGCCGTAGTAGCTGGGTTCTTCCACCAAGACGGTGTCCCCGGGGCGCAGAAATGCGCGCGCGAGAAGATCCACTGCTTGCTGCGAGCCGTTCACGACCAACAGCTCTTGTTCGCCTTGAACGACGCCACGCTCCTCGGCCAGATACCCGCGCAGAAAATCGAGAAAGATGTCATGCCCACCTGGAGGTCCGTATGCGAGCAAGGGTGCACCGTATTCGTCGATCACCTCGTTCAATGCTTTTCGCAGCGCACCCACTGGATAGAGCGTCTCGTCGGGAACGAGCCCGGCAAACGAAATCGTGTCCGGCCCCGCAGTGCGCGTCGCTTGAGCGAGCAGTTCGCGTTCCCTGGGGACGACTTCGAGATCGGTGAAGTGATCGGTCCAACGGAAGGGGCCTTGGGGAAGATTGCCGTTTACGGGCACGCCTTCCACGTACGTTCCACGCCCGACGTGCGCGTTCAATACGCCATCGGCAACCAGCTCGTCGTATGCCGAGCTGACCGTGCCTCGATTGAGTCCAAGCTGGTCGGCGAGGATGCGGGTAGGCGGGAGGCGCTCCCCCGACCGCAGCGCACCCGACCGAATCTGGCTCAACAGCGCATCCTTGAGTTTGTCCTTGAGCGTCCCCGGACTCGATCGGTCAAGAGAAATGCTTTGAATTGGCATGCTCATTGGCTCCCTGTTTTGGACTAGTTGCGAGGATATATCCGCCCAAATGAGCCATTCAACAACAAAGTTGGCATGGTCCAATGATTAAATTGTCAGGCCGGGTTGGCGGCGCCTCGGCAAAGCCGGGTACACTCCCGCCGGCCCCGGAGGACTGCCGCCTTGGAGCTCAAGCGCTCAACTCGAATACCCCAATCGCCCGGTCCGCTCGTCCTGGTCGTGATGGACGGCGTCGGAGTCGGGACGGGTGATGACGGAGACGCCGTCGCCCTTGCCCGCACTCCCGTCCTGGATTTTCTGACCGGAGCCAGCGCCTACCGTCACCTTCGAGCGAGCGGTACAGCGGTGGGACTTCCCACCGATGAGGACATGGGAAACTCCGAGGTGGGGCACAACGCGATGGGAGCCGGTCGGATTTTCGATCAGGGCGCCCGGCTGGTGAACCGCGCCATCGAGACCGGCGAGATCTTCCGCACCACGGTCTGGAAGAAGATCGAGGAGCGCTGCGCGAACGGCGGTGCACTGCATCTCATCGGGCTTCTCTCCGACGGCAACGTGCACAGCCACGAAGCGCATCTTCACGCGCTGCTGCGCGGTGCCGACCGCTCGGGATTGAAAAACGTCTACATCCATATCCTGCTGGATGGACGCGATGTGCCCGAAACTTCGGCGGTCACGTATGTGGATCGTCTGGAGAAAGTTTTGGCGGAAATAAATGCCCAGAGCGATCGCCGATACCGCATCGCTTCCGGCGGCGGACGCATGACCACGACCATGGACCGCTACGAGAACGACTGGCCCATGGTGGAACGGGGTTGGAAGGCGCAAGTAGAGGGCGAGGGGCGGCAGTTTGCATCGGCTGGTGAGGCCATTGAGACGTTTCGCTCCGAAACCCCGGGCATCATCGATCAGTATCTGCCCACGTTCGTGATCGCGGAAAAGGGCAATCCGGTCGGCAAGATGCAGGATGGCGATTGCGTCATTCTGTTCAATTTTCGCGGCGACCGCGCGATCGAAGTCTCGCGGGCGTTCGATGAGGGGCCGGAGTTCAAGAAGTTCGATCGCGGCCGCATTCCCGACGTGTTGTTCGCGGGCATGACGCTGTACGACGGGGAATATCAGATTCCCAAAACGTATCTCGTCTCCCCGCCGGCCATCGATCGCACGATGAGCGAGTACCTGGCCGCCATGCGCGTACCGCAGTTCGTGGTATCGGAAACGCAAAAATTCGGGCACATGACCTATTTCTGGAACGGCAACCGGGGCGGCATGTTCGACAAGAAAACGGAAACGTACTTGGAGGTGCCGTCGGATCGCGTGCCGTTCGATCAGCGACCGTGGATGAAGGCAGCCGAGATTTCCGATGCCGTGCTCGAAGCATTACGCGGCAATGCGCATCGTTTCCTGCGATTGAACTTTGCCAACGGCGATATGGTGGGACACACCGGCCAATTGCTTCCTACAATCGTAGCCATGGAGGCCTTAGATCTAGGGCTGGGACGGATTCTAAGTGGAGTCCGCGCGGCAAAGGGAACGCTCGTTGTCACCGCGGACCACGGCAACGCGGAAGACATGGTCGAGCGCGACAAACACGGTGGTCCGCTCCGGCGCGACGACGGAACGATGAAGGGCAAGACAAGTCATACAACCAATCCGGTGGGGATTTGGATTCATCGCCCCAAGGGGCCGCAACTACGGTTGCGGGGGGATCTCCCGGATGCCGGGCTCGCAAATCTAGCCGCTACCTTGATGGATATTTTGGGCTTTGCCCCACCCGAGGACTATTTGCCCTCCCTCATCGAGTAATAGGCAGACATTTGTCCCCTCCCCCTCATGAGGCAGTTCGATTCATGCGAAACCTTCTTGCTCTGACCATCCTTGCGATCACCTCGGCTTGTTTCGTGGGATGCAGCAACACCAAGACCTCCTGGGAAGCGGGGGGTGATTACCAGGCCACGCTCACGATTGACGATTCCACAGGGACCGCGCTGGGCCAGGTGTATCGAACCGGGGGCTATCAGACCGAAGATGAAGTAGAAATGTGCAGCCTGCGAAATGTAACCTGGGGCATTCCTTTTAGCACCGCAGTGCGCGGTCACATCGCGGCGATCAGAACCACTTTGCCTCAACCACTTTGCCGCGTAGGTTCCTACAACGTGTCGACGGGTACGGTTCTGACCTGGCAACCCGTGGGCTCCGACACCTCTACGGTGAGTGCCCAACCGGCCGCAGGATGGACAGTCAGCGGCAGCGTAACTGTCGACGAATACACGCGCTTGAATCACCCGGAGCCCAAAGTTGACCAACGATTGCTGAACGAAACGTCAACGGGAACGTTTGCTCTGGAAGCTCACGGTCCTAGCGGTGAAATCGTTCGATTCCAAAACGGCACGTATCAGTTCGACATCTATATCCGCAAAGATCCCTACAACCCGTTCGATTGATCTCAATCGCGATCGTTGTTTTCCTTCCGTAAATCATGGCGCGAAGATGTCAGCAAGCACTTCGAGCACACGACGGCCAGTTGCCGGAGATAAAGAGCCAAGTTTCTGGAGCAATCTAGATCGGTCCACCGTCCGTATTTGATCCAGTGCGACCTGTCCCTTCTTTCCCTTAAATTGGCACTGAACTCGCATTGGGTAGGAACGCATCTGGGTGGTCATGGGGGCGACAATGAATGTTTGCAGATGGCGATTCATTTCGTCGGGGGAAATGACGAGATAAGGTCGAGTTTTTTTCATCTCCTTACCTCGTACCGTCCCCGGATTGATCAAGAAGACATCGAAGCGCTTTACTCCCAGGTCCACTCTGTCTCCTCCCAATGAGTGGGCGGGAGATCAGGATCCAGAAGAGCATCATCGCCTCGCTCTGCCATGTCAGCGCATGCCTTGTCCCAACCCGATCGCGGATGATCGGAGGGGGCGATGACCAATCGGCTGCCTTCCACGGTTAGCTCCACTTCTTCCCCAAGACCCGATTCTTCCAACAAGTGCTTGGGAAGCCGAACGGCTCGTGAGTTCCCTATTTTGACGATTCGAGTTTTCATGACGGGGCCTTCGCGGATGTGTATACACTGTATATCCGTAGGAGCATCCTGGTCAAGTAGCCCAGAGCGCGCTCCGGTTGGAATTGTCACCCGGGCAGAAAATAAAACGTGATTCCGAAGACTAGATAAACCGCTAGAAGCAGCACGCCTTCCATCCAGTGCGACTCGCCATCCTGAGCCACGAAATTGAGCACAAGAGTAGCCATCCCTACCGCCAGCACTTCGAATGGGGTGAAGACAAGATCCATCGGCCGCCCAAACGCATAGCTCGCGAACACCAGCACCGGGGCAATGAACAACGCAACTTGAATGCTGGAGCCGATGGCCACATTCATCGCCAGGTCCATCTTGTTCTTCATTGCCACCAGAATGGCGGTGGAGTGTTCCGCGGCGTTTCCGATCACGGCCACGATGATCACACCCACGAATACGTGGCTCCATCCCAGCGCCTCGGATGTGGCGTGTACCGCTCCGACCAGGAACTCGCTTTCCAAGGCCACGATGGCAGTCGCCACCAAGAGGAGGATGATGCTCCTCCGGCGCGTCCATGCCTCGTCGGGCGGAGGGCCGCTGTGCCCTCCGGCAAACAAGTGTTGATGCGTGCGCAGCGAAAACACGAGGCTCAGCAGATACGTTGCAAAGAGAACGATCGCGATGGCGAGGCTGATGGATTGTGGATGGAGCACTTCGGGAGTCACCGGATGAACGAACGAAAGATAGACCGCCGGAATAACGAGTCCGATCACGCTCAGGAACAAGAGCGTGGCTCCCAAACCGGCCGCGGCAGTGTTGAAGGTCTGCTTCGGGTACTTCAATCCGCCGGCCAAAAATGACGCCCCTAATACCAGCAGCGTGTTGCCGATGATCGAGCCGGTGATGGATGCCTTCACGATATCGATCAGGCCTGCTCGCAGCGCCATCAACGAGATGATGAGCTCGGCCGCATTCCCGAACGTAGCGTTCAGGAATCCACCTAGGCCCGCGCCAGAGCGTGCGGAGAGCTGCTCGGTGGCTTCTCCCATGAGCCCCGCCAAAGGAATGATCGCGAGCGAGGCGGCAGCGAATATCCAGGGAGCGGGGGCATGCAATAGCTCTAAAACAATAGAAACAGGGGCAAAGATGAGGAGAATCCAGAGCGGCCGCACCGTTATCCCCGCCAGCTTCATTCAGGGAAGCCTACAGAGGAACTGGTTCTAGAACCAGTTGCCGCGAGTCGCCCAATTCAGGGCAAGACGAGCACGCGGCGCGTGACCCGGTCGCTTCCTGCTACCGCTTCGATGAAATACACCCCCGCCGGGACCCGGCGCCCGCGATCATCGGTACCCTTCCAGGTCACCTCGGTAAGGCTGGGGGTAATCGGGAGTGTCGCAACGCGCCTGCCCGATGCGTCCAACACCCGCATCAAAGACGGCGTGCCCGACAAAGACAGTCGCGTTTCCGCGCGGAAGGGATTCGGAGCCGCCGGTCCCAACCCCAAACGCGCTACCCCCTTCACTGTCACGTCGAGGGGTCCGTAACGCGTCTCGGTGCCCGTGCGGCTCAGCTCCACGACCCAGTAACGGTTGACAGAACCGAACACCGGAGCCGCATCCACGAACGTGTAATCATCCTTGCCACTCAACAATGACGAGGTGAGCCGCTCCCGATCTCCGTTGACTTCGCGATCCACATAAAACCCGGCGTGGTTCACCGCATCGGTAACGCCCCACCTGACTGCCACCGTTGATCCCGACAATGCGGCGCTCAAATGCGTGAGCCGCACCGCGACGGGATCCAGATCTTTCGCCCACACGCCCGCGTTGATGGTCCCGATGTAGAGCCGGTTGGGATCATCCGCGTCAAAGTTGATGTTCTGCGCCAAGAGCGCGGCCGGACTCAACCCGTCGTTCAGCTTGGACCAACTCGACCCCTCGTCATAGGAGACGTGCACCCCATCCCGAGCCGAAACGTAAAGCTCGCTCGGGCGGGATGCGTGCAAGGCCATGCCGTTCGTCGGGGCGGAGAAATAATCCGAACGGGCATTTTCGCGAACGATCGACCAGGTATCCCCTCCATCCACACTCTTGTACACGATCCCGAACAGATCCGCGCTGTTGAACTGCCCGCGTCCGCCGGTGGCGAACACATGGTTAGGGTCCCAGGGCGTCACTTCCATGTCGTAAAGCTCGAGATGCACCGGGAACCAGCTCTCGGCCGTGCCTTCGTTCAACACGTTATCGATTTGGTTTTGCACTTCGCTATCGATTTCCATGTGCCCTTCGCTTCGCCGTACCCACGCATCGCCCCCATTCGTGCTGCGATAGGGGCCGCCCCAGCATCCGCCGGATCCAAGGAAAACACGGTTTGGATTCGCCGGATCGAAGGTGAAACTCAACATGGCGAAGTAGTTGTGGAAATCGGAGGCCCAAAAACTCCACTGAGGGCAATGCTGGTCGGGAGGCGACGTACACCAATCGGGCTGGACCGGCATCGACGCCAGCCCTTGTGAGGTGCGCGTCCAGCTCGCCCCCCCATCGGTGGTCTTGAACATGCCGCCGTCGATGCCCTGCACACTCACGTAAACAAGATCTGGATTCGTGGGATGTACTTGGGTGACCAGGATCTGCTTGCCGCCGACGAACGGCATCGTTCCCCCGACATCCGTCCAGTGGAGTCCGCCATCGATGGTCTTGAACACGCTGCCGTTCTCACCCGTGTCGTCCAAGGCATCCGCGGTGCCGGCATACGCAATGTCTGGGTTGCCGGGATACACGCTCAAGCACCGAACGTCGGGATTGGTAATCCCCGTCGCGCGATGCGTCCAGGTGAATCCATCGTCGTCGCTACGATACACACCGCCATCGAACGCGAGCCCCGTGGCAACGTAGATAATTTGCGAGTGCGGCACCGGCACGACCGCGGTGATGCAGGCGTTGTTCATTCCATCGCCACGCAGCACAACATCTCCGGTGAACGCCGAACCGTTCCATTCCCCTTGCAAGACGCCCATGTCGCTGGCCAAGAACAACGATCCTGAAACCGAAACGGCGCCCACCACTCGCGTGAACGGAAACGTGCCCACGTTTTGCAAATGATCGGGATCGGCGGCATTCGAGAGCACGGAGCCGCGGGCGAGCGCGACCGTTGTTCCACCTAAGGTCACGAACTGATACACCTGAGGATCGACGCCGTCATCCAAGCGCGAGAACGACGCCCCGCCATCGGTCGACAGCCAGGTGCCGGTGTCGGTCGAAACATAAAGGCGATTGGCATTTGACGGATCGACGGCCAGGTCACGCAGTTTAGTCCCCGGCAACGGCCCCCGTGACGCCCACGTGTGCACGCCGTCGATCGACCGAAAGACGTACGGCACGCCTCCGGTGACTGCGTAATAGATGGTTGGATCTCCAGGCGCGCGCTCCAGCTCGTGCACGGGAAATCCCGGCATGCCGCCCGGCTTCACCCACGCGTTCACCGAATCATCGGGTTCGAACACGAACACGCCGCTCGAATTTTGCACAACCCAACGCTCCGAGTTCTGGGCGTCTACGAACAACCGCAGCTCGTTCAAGGAGACACCCAAGGGCATGGAAGCAATTTGCCACGAGACACCGCCGTTCGCGCTCGAGTAAAGCCCCTTGCCGGTGCAAGCGATGAGACGCGTTCCGTTCACCGTGATCCCGTTCACGGTTTGATATCCGCCTACCGAAGGATCCGAAGGAAGTCCGGCGCTCGATGGAGTCCACGTTTGCCCCGCGTCGGCGGAGACATACACGCCGCCCGATTGCGTGCCGGCGAACAAGTGCCCGGTGCCGTCGTCGACGAGCGCGCGGACGTTGGAGCCCCCTGGACCTATGGGGTGCCATGGGGAGGCGGCGAGCCGTCCGGGAACAAGAGGAAGGACAACAAGGATGAGGAGACCGAACCATGCCCCTGGGCGGGGGGCCATCGCTACCTCCAGACGTTCCCCGGTCGCAAATGCACGATGCGAGGGCAGGCCGGAGAGGGGGACGGCTAGAGTTTAGCCAAGTCCAAGGCTCTATTCAATTTCGAACCGCACCGAGGCCTAGCCGGCCACTCCCATCGCTTTTCCCACCCGAACGAACGCGTCCACCGCGGTTTGGATGTCCTTCGGCTCGTGAGCGGCCGAGACCATGCAGCGGATCCGGGCGGTTCCCTTGGGAACGGTGGGAAAGGCAATCGCTTGAGCGAACACGTTCTGTTCCTCGAATAGCCGTCGTGAGAACTCCCGGGCGGTGGCGGCCTCGCCAATGATCACCGGCGTGATCGGTGTTTCGCTCTTGCCGGTGTTGAATCCCGCTTTGCCGAGACCGGCCTTAAGCGCCCGTCCGTTTTCCCATAGCTTTCTCACCGGTTCATCGGTGCGGCTGAGCACCTCTACCGCGGCAATGCACGCAGCTACATCGGGGGGCGTCAAAGCGCTCGAAAACAAGAACGGTCTGGCCTTTTGACGTAGGTATTCGATCAAGCTTCGCGATCCGGCCACGAACCCGCCCATCACCCCGAACGCTTTGGAGAGCGTTCCCACCTCGATGTCCACCCGCCCGTGCAGGTGGAAATGATCCACGATCCCGCGACCATGGCTACCCAGCACGCCTTCGCCATGCGCGTCATCCACCATGACCATGGCGCCGGCGCGCTCCGCCTCGGTGACGAGGTCAGGCAAGGGCGCAATGTCGCCATCCATGCTGAACACCCCGTCGGTGACCACGAGCTTGCGACGAGCGGCCTTTCCCTCGTCGAGCTTGGCCTTCAAGTTCGCGACGTCATTGTGCTTGTAGATGTATCGCGTCGCTTTGCTGAGCCGCACCGCATCGATGATCGAGGCGTGATTCAGCTCGTCGGTGAACACGCCATCCTCGGGAGAATCCAAGAGCGCGGGAATGGTGGCCAGGTTGGCGATGAGTCCGCTCTGCATCGAGAGCGTGGCCTCCGCACCTTTGAAGGCAGCGAGCTTTTCCTCGAGCTCCAGGTGCAGGTCCATGGTACCGGCGATCGAGCGCACCGCGCCCGGTCCAATGCCATGCGTATCTAGCGCTTCCTTCGCCGCGGCGACCAGGTTGGGATGGTTTCCGAATCCCAGGTAGTTGTTCGAGCAAAGGTTCAGGACCCTGCGACCGTCCATCACGATCCAACCCCCTTGGGGGCTTCCCAGGGTTCGGATGGTGTTGTAGAGTCCTTCCTTCTTCAAGCGCTCGAGTTCTGCGTTCAGAAAATCGACGTTGGCCATGTGGTAATCCCCTTCCGCTGGTCACCAAAGCGACGCTTCGGAACTCTAACAGATAGCCCCCGGGCGTCGTTCCTGGCCGAGCGGTCGCCGGTAAAGCATCCTCGCCGGCAAAGGTCGCCGGTAGAAAGTACGTTTCCAGCTGGCAACTTTGGAGCCACCAAACACGGGCCTTCCTGGGGCCCTCACCTCGAAAAATCAACAACTTAGCTCATGGCATTGAACTTGCGTAAGAGAAAGCTGGGTCTTCCTGGCGAGGAGGTTTTCGCGCCCATGCGTCTGGGTGTTCTTTGCACTCTAGTCATTGGCTTGGCCTGTTCTACCTTGACCGCTTGGGCTCAACCCCGGCTGGAATGGCAGGTCGAGTCCGCGTCCTGGCACCGGAACTGCGCCTTTGCTCCGCACGAACTCGGGGAATCCTCTCCCGAACACCGCTTCGTCACCCTCCGGGCGCAACTCACCTCCTTCGCTCCCGAAGACGCCTCGCTCTATGCCGTGTTCGTGAAGGATCGCCAGGATCTCGGCTCGGTCGAAAAAGAAATCGCCAAGAACACCCAACTCCTCACCGCCAAGAGTGATCTTCGCGCCCTGTGGTTGCCGCTCGACACCAACGGTCAACTCACCTTGCGGGTCGATGAAGCGGATCGCGAGGGCAAGAACTGGGTGGCGGTGGTGAACGGAAAAGGCGAAGTCTTGGGTGTGCACGCGTTGTGGATGATCGGCGACGTGGCCGATCAGGATCGCAGCATTTCGAAGAATCCCAGCTGATTCCCCAGTTTTTCACGAGTATCCAGCTAATCCCTCTGTTCTTCACGAACGTAAGTAAAGTTTGAGCCCCCCACCGTTTCCAATGGGGGGCTCGATTGTTTATGAACCCGTAGATGTGGTTCTCGATGGTCTTACTTCAATAGAATGAGTCTCTCCGAAGCCTGATGACCGGCCACATCGGCTTTCATGAAGTAGGCTCCCGCGGCCGCGCGAGTGCCGTCCTCACGGCGGCCATCCCAGGTGGCGACGTGGCTCCCCGGACTCTGCGTCTCGTTGACCAGCGTTCTAACCAATCGTCCCGACAGATCGAACACCGCGATCTGGACATGGCTGGGCACGTCGCCGACCGAGTAGCGAATGAGCGTCGACGACCGGAATGGATTCGGCTGTGATGGCATCACGACACGCGTGACGGGGGTGGAACCCGCCAACGCGACCGGAGCGCCGAGTTGGAAGATGTCGGGCACGACATAGGGAACGTTCCCGATCTTGTAACGCAGCCCGGCGGTGGTGCTGCCCGATTTGAGGAGCTGGTTCAATGCATTCGCGTCATAGGAAAGCCCCAGGTCCACCAGACCGTCCTTGTTCGCATCCACATACTGGACCTTCTTGGGAGCGATGATTCCCACTTCGTTACCGATCTTGACGTTCGAAGCATCTACGCGCTTCGCGTCAAAGCCCGGGCGGGACGGGATCACAACGGTAAACGTGCCGATCCCGGGACGAAGGGCTGATCCGTCGGGGGTGAAGCCATCGGATGCGAGGGCCTGTCCCGATTGGTCATGCGCCACCACTACGGTAGCGGTGTCGCAGGCGGTGTGACCGGCGCTGTCGGTCGCACAGTAAACGATGCTGTACACGCGCCCGTCGCCACCCCCCGACCGTTCCGCGCGAAGGAGGAAACAGTTGTTCCCCTCGATTTGGATGTCGTTCGAGGTATGCCCGTCACCCTTCCCGTCGTCGGGCTCATTGCTGGTAACGGATAGCAAACTCACCACTGGATTCGCGTCGCAGTCGTCGGATGCCGTTACCGTCGCGCAGACTTCCCACATCTTGTGGTTCGGCGGCCAAAGCGAATCGCGATCCATCAAAATCTGGACGGTCGGCGGAGCAATATCCACACAGGCGGCCGCCGTGCACTCGAGCACCTGGAACTGGATATTGGACCAGGTGATGGTGAGGGCTTGGCCGGTATTGGCGCGGGGCTGGAAGTACCCGCCCACGCGTCCGTCGTTCAGCATCCCCCAGAGCCCGTGCACGCACTCCGCCTCGTTTTGCTCGCCGAACGGGAGCACGGGACTGTCGTAGGTGGTGCCGTTCATCACGATGCGATACTGGATGGTGGCCGGGTTGGCCGCCGTCAGATCGTTGGCCAGGTAGGTGAATTCGAGATGAACCGTCGTCCCCTTGGTGTACGAGATACCCTGGTTCGCGGTGAAGCTATAGAAGGGAAGCGCACCGCCGAACGCGGCGATCTCCCCCGACGTGGCGTTCAACATGAATCGTCCGTCGCTGTACTTGCCGTACCAAGGCGAGATCCGCAATCCGCCCTCGCCTTCTCCTTCGCCCGAGATCGTGACGTCGGCGGCAACATGGAAGTTCGAGTTGTTGTCGAACGCCGCCGCGCTGTCGCCCCCGGCCGAGAAGCTGAAGCTGTGCAGGTTGGCAAACCCCGAGCACGTGGAGTCCATCTGGTCGGTGATCACGATGGACGCGGGGTAGTTGTTGCTCGTGGTCAGGACCGAGAACGGGCAGTCATCGAATGTCCGGGTCTCGATCGTCGCCCCAGTCACTTGCGGTGTGGCATGGGATGCACCGGAGAGAACGAGGGTTAGAACCATGGACCCCAAAATGGTAATGAGTCCGATCCGTTTCATGGCGACTCCTCTTCCTGGATTGATGCCGACACAGCAGTTCCTTGATGCAAGCAAAGGTGTCGACATGCCTGGATCGGGAGGATCGATTGGATCCTGGCTCTCCATACAGGAGCTGAGGCCGAAAACGTCACCCAGAAGGCGGACTCTCTCGGACCTCGGACCCGCCCGAAGTAAGCATAGTTGTTGCCATATGATAGCATGATTTTAGGGTCCAAAATTATTTGAAAAAATTTTGCCAAATCGATTCTGGATGAGATGGGGTAAATACCTTAGTGAGTATACGTGTACACTATGAGCTTGGTTCGGTATCTCTCAGACACAAAGGAACTCATGAGTAAGATCTACGTTGGAAATCTGCCGTTCACTGCAAGCGAAAATGAAATTCGCGAACTCTTTTCAACTTACGGAAATGTGACCTCCGTAAGTCTCATTACTGACCGCGAGACGGGCGCCCTCAGGGGATTCGGGTTCGTGGAGATGGAGGAAGGGGCGAAAGAGGCGATCGCAGCTCTCGACAATCGAGAGATGTCCGGTCGGAGTCTTCGCGTCAACGAGGCCAAACCCAAGGAAAACGGGACTGGTCCGCGGCGCTCTCGCTGGTAAGTCGAACGGGCTCTAGAAGGACGGGCGTCTTCGGACGCCCGCTTTTCATATTTCTTCTCATTTTGGGCGCATAGACATTTCTTCTCGCCGTTCGGCTCAAGCGTCGAACAGGAAACCTATTTTTGTGCACAAGGCCGAACCTTGGCGCGACATTATTGCTCCCTATCAGAAATCAGATTGCCGTCGCGCTTGGGGGCAGATCCTCAACTCCTTCCTGCCCTACCTGGCCCTCTGGGTTGCGATGGTCTGGAGCCTCGGAGTGTCCTATTGGATCACGCTGGGTCTTGCCGCCCTTTCCGTCCCATTCCTGACCCGCATTTTCATCATTTTCCATGACTGCGGACACGGCTCCTTTTTCAGGTCGCGACGCGCAAACGACGTCCTGGGCTTTCTGTCCGGTCTTCTGACCTTTACTCCCTACCATTACTGGCGACATGACCACGCGCGACATCACGCCACGGCGGGCAACCTGAATCGACGGGGCTTGGGCGGGGACGTCTGGACCATGACGTTGGTCGAGTATCAAAACGCTTCTCGATGGACACGGATTCGGTTCCGAGTGTTCCGAAACCCGATTTTCCTGTTCGTTATCGCGCCCACCTTTCTGTTCCTAGTCATGCATCGTTTCGCCCGCCCGTCCGCGGGATGGCGCTGGCACTGGAGTGTGTTCTGGTCAAACATGGCTCTCCTGGGTCTGATGGCGGGCGTGTCACTCCTCATCGGGGTCCGCGGATATATACTCATCCAGCTCCCGATTGTGGTGATGATGTCCTCGATAGGTGTGTGGCTCTTCTATGTGCAGCACCAATTCGACGGTGCCTACTGGGAGGACGGGGAGGACTGGGACTATTTCGATGCGGCGCTCCAGGGCAGCTCGTACTACAAGCTACCCCTAGTTCTGCAGTGGTTGAGCGGGAACATCGGCTTTCATCACGTGCATCATCTCGGTCCCCGCATTCCCAATTACCTGCTTCCCCAATGCCATAACGAGAATACAATCTTCCGGCGGGTGAAACCCTTGCGGTTAGGTGAGAGTCTAAAGTGCATGCGTCTCCGGGTGTGGGATGCGGACGCGAAACGCATGGTGGGGCTAGGGTCCTTTCTCTTCTGAGGAATCCGGCGTCACAACTCGTGCGGCATCATCTCCCGCGCCGAGCGGAAATAATGATTGAGGTCGTAATACAGCAAATTGCTCACTCGAGTCATGTAAATGCAGGCGAAGTCCTTCACCTGGTGCGCGAAGTGACTCATCTCCTGGCCTTCGCGGAATAGCGGGCCCCAACGCGAGTTATAGCTGTCGTTCAACGCATCGCCCAGCTCACCGGTGACCCGGCGCACGGTCTCGAGCTCGTGGCCCAGACGCCCTTCTTCTTCGCCAAGCGATTCCAGCCGTTTTTTGATCTTCGAAATCGCTTCGCCCCGGCCATTGCGCTTCTCCATGCGACGCTCGAGCTTGCGCTCCTCAACTTCCATCGCCGAGATATCTGCCTCAAGCACCGAACGCAACGCCTTCCAGTGGTTGAGCTCGTCGATTTGCGGCTGCAGCCGGCGCGTGACCTCGATCTCCTCTCGCAGCTCCTCGACCACCATCGCCGTTCTCCAGCCGAGGCTCTTCTTGCTCCGCAAGATGTCGCCGTAGGTGTGATCGCCGAAGTACAACACCTGATCGCCCTTGAAGCCTAACGCGGTTTCCAAAAACGATGCACAGCCGCCAGTAAAAATCGGGCATACCGGCGCTTCCTCTTGCTGCACCACCGGCTCCCCTTCGGCGGAGGTGAAGAAGATCGGCTTCTTCGCTTCCACCACGATCAAATGAAAAAGCTCGCGCCAGTCGGTAACGCGCCCACCCGGGTCTACCAGCAAGTACTTCAATAAGGCATCGGTGTAGAAGTACTCGCTGTTCGTGAGCAGGAACAGTTTCTTTCCCGCCCGTGCCAGTTCACGCAAGGTGGGGGCGAGGCGTGGATCTTTGCGGATGTACTTGTCGAGATTCCCCATGATTTCGCTTTTCAGCGAACCGTTGGCGTGGATCGAGTCCACGCTGAATCTCACGTCGGTGAAAATCTTCTCGTACTGCCGCGCGCCCATCCGCCGGCCCTCCGCCTCCAGCAAATGCACGAGTACCATGAACAAAAATACTTCGGGCAAGTGGAAGAGCGTGTCCACGGTCACGTAGTTCGGATTTCCCATGCGAATGCGGCCGGAACGGTAGTTCGTCTTGCGCTCCTCGGAATCCAGCATGCGCAACCCGTGGCAGCCTCGCGCCACGTAGTTGTGGTAGTTCATCTTCAAGATGTTGCCGCGGCGCTTGTCGATCACCAGACCGCGGATGACGAACGTGCGGTCATAGGGGATATCCAGGATCGCCTTCGGATATCCGAACTGCTCGACCAGATAATGGCGGGCCAGCCGAAACGCCAGCTCCTCGACCGCGGGCCCACGGTAATGGGCCAGGGTGTGGTCAAGGTCGAACCCGATCGCCTGGATCGACCCCAAGCGCAGGTTGCGATTTACGTAAATGCGATGTTCGGGGGCGAGGCGCGTTTCGTGGTGAATGCGGCCCCAGCTGCGTACTTCGGTCATCAAACGGCGTTCCTGCAAAAGGTTAGCTACCCGGGACAACCCGGGCTTTGTTTATCGGCAACCGGAACCGGAATCTGTCCCTCTCGCCACAAATTGCAAAATCGGCATCCCCCTGGGTCCGATAAACCAAGACGAGATCACTCTCTCCTTTTGCAAGGTCTACGTTCATGGCGTCACCCAAGAAAATCATCGGTTTCATCGAGCTGCCCGATGAGGCCCTGGACCTCTTTGGTCACTACGCCCGCCGCCCCGACTGGGAGGTGGGAGTGGTCGTCTCCATCGACGGACAGTCCTACGCGGCGCGCATGGCCGGCATTCTAAAGATTCCGCTACTGGACCGTCCCAACCGCCCGGCTCTCGTCACTTGCGATCGCTTGGTGGTCGGGAAAAAGCCCGGGCTTCGCGCCACGGTTCAGGAGCTCCTCGATGATACCCAAGTCGAGGTGATCCCGGTCGAGGTGGCGCTGGAAGAGCTGGCCAAGCTCAACGCAGCCGCGGCCGCCCGGGCGAGGCAAGCGGAAACCCGGGGTGCCGCGCAAGCAGATGCCAAGAGCAGACCCCAAGGTCAAACCAAGGGGCCTCAGGGGAAAACGACTTCAAAGAAAAAGGCAGCACCTGCTCGCCCGGGTGCCCAGACGCAGCGTCCCGCCGCGGCTCGCCCAGCGTTCCCAGCAGAGCGGCCGATTCCGATCGCGCCCGCGCCCGGAGAATCCCGTAGTTTCGATGCCGGAATCCTTCTCGGTGCCGACTTCCGTGACAAGCTGCAGGCCTTGCCGCTCGAAGACGGCGACCGTTTGTTGCGCGGGATCCTGGAGCTGGCGGTCAAAGTCATGCACGCGGATTCGGGCAGCATCATGCTCGTCGATGAAACCGGCAGCCATCTTCGCATTGCGGTGGCCAACGGACTTCCCGAATGGGTCGTCACGCATACTCGCCAGGAAGTAGGCAAAGGCATTGCCGGCACGGTGTTCGCCACCGGTGAACCGCAAATCGTGCACGGCCATTTGTCCGGACCTCACGCCACGTCGGCCGACGTGCGGCCTTCGCTTCGCGAAGCGGCGTGTGTGCCGATTCCGGGCAAGGATGGCCCCATCGGTGTGCTCAATCTCAACGTCGAGTCGGACGGTGTACGCCTGGATCGAAGCGCGATCCCCCTCATGAAGCTCTTTGCGCGCGAAGCTTCGGGAGCCATCCTGAAGGCGCTCAGTCTGAAGTTGCTCTCCGGCAATGTGCAGCGAGAAGTGGCGATTCGTCAGGTGGAGCGACTCATGAGCCTGCAGGAATCCCTCACCTCGCGTTTGGTTTCCGTCGCGGACGTGATGGGACAAAGCCTGGGCGCGGATTTCACGCATTGCATGGTCGTGGATCCGACGGGCGCCGAGCTTGAGCTCGCCGACTCGGGACAGGAACAGGCCACGCTGCATCCCCGCCGTCAGCCCATCGAGCGCGGGTTTGCGGGGTGGGCGCTCCGTCAGGAAACTCCCTCCGTGCTGGAGGGTGGCGCGACGCAAGACCGCGCGGCCATGGCGTATTTGCCGCTGTCGAGCGGGCAGCCGATCGCCATCTTTTGTTTCGAACGGATTCCGCTCGAGCGCACCACGGCGGTGCAACTTCTTCAGTTCCTCACCGAAGCCAAGGAAATTATCGAAGCTCTGCTTGCGCTGGAAATCTCGACCGAAGATCTCGATACCGAGTTTCCGGGCCAGCGCCGCATGGGATAAAAGAAAACCGGCGCCCTTTTGAGCGCCGGTTTGAGTATCAACAATCGTCGAACGCGTTTAGCTTTCGGTCTTCACTTCCTTTTCCAGGTTCGCGATGAAGGCTTCGAGCTTCGCCATTTCCTCGGCCTTGGCCGGCTTCACCATGGCCTTGGCACCCTGCTTCGTGTTCTCGACCGAGATCGAAGCATGCTGAATGACTTCCATGCCGTGTTTGCAGTCCTCGCAGGACTTGTCCGCCATCTGCGCCGAAGTGTAGGTGCAGTGAGCGGGGGCGTTCATGAGCGCATAGGCTTGGTTCGCGATCGCCTGCGCCGCCACCACGTCCTCTTTGTTCTTTGAGGCCGCGGCAAACACGAGCACCACGCCATCCTTGTTCTCGACCGTGGAGAACGTCACCTTGCCCTTCTGGGCGCGGATTTGGGTGGCGAGGTTGCAGAACGGACAATCCTGACGGGCATCCGCCATTGCGGTCTTCATCGCGTGAGCGGAGCAGCCACCGTTGGCCGATGCGGCCTTCATCGAGCTGCTACACGAGCCGGCCGAAGCTTGAGCGCCGGCGTGATCCTTGTCGCAAGCGTACGCGGCGCCGGCGACGAGGAGCGTCAAAGCGGGAACGAGAATCCAGCGAAAGGTGCGCACGTTAGTTCCTCCTCGAGGGACATGATTTACAAAGGCGTTGAGGGGTTGGCTGCCTTTGAGTATACACCGAGTCGGGTTTGTCCCAACGTGGGCAGGGCCGTCCGGTTGGGAGTGAAAGTAAGTACCCGGTGTCCCCCGCCCGTATGCCCAAAAGGCCCAAGAATTTGCAGGGGGTGGGCGTGGTGTGGGGCCAAAGCCTCTATAGCAAGAATCCGGTGCGGCCCCCATCCAGCCGGATGGCCTCGCCGGTTACGTAGGCGGCCCGGTCCGAGCATAGAAAGGCGACCAGGGAGCCGAACTCGTCCGGCCGCCCAAGGCGGCCTAGGGGCACCTGTTCTCCCATCGCCACCATTTCCTCTTCCACGGTCTTGCCGCTTTCCTTCGACCGGTACTCCCCCAGCTCGCGGAGGCGATCGGTGGCGATGAGCCCCGGCGCGATGACGTTGCTGGTGATCCCGAAAGGGGCCACCTCACGGGACAACGCTTTGGAGAACCCCGCCACTGCCGGCCGGACCGACGAGGATAGGAATAACCCCACCGACGGTTCCTGGATCGTGGTCGAGGCTACGTGGGCGATCCGTCCCCACTTTGCCTTTTGCATTGCGGGCAACGCAGCGCGAGTCATGACCACCGCGCTTAGAAAATTGAGGCGCAGCGCTTCCTCGAAATCCTCGAGGGTCTGCTTGGCAAACGGTCCCGGTGCCGGCCCGCCGGCGTTGGTGACCAGGATCAACGGATCGCCGAACCGCTCGCGCGCTGCGGCGATCATCCGATCGCCCGCATCGGGTTGCCGCACATCGACCGCCACCCCGTGCGCCGCTTCACCGGTGACCTGAGTGATACGCCGGGCCGCTTCAGCAATGCGACCGGGATCGCGGGACGCGATCACCACACGCGCGCCCTCGGCGGCCAGCGCTTCCGCCGCCGCATAACCCAGTCCCGCCGAAGCGCCCGCCACCAAGGCCACTTTGCCTTTGATCCCGAGCTCCATGATCAGTCCCTTCCGCCGAGCTTGGTTACATCCCGGCCCGACACGCCGAGCATGTACAAGAGGCCCAAAAAATCGCTGCGCACCAACGCGGCGTCGGCGCATTCGCGCGTGCGCGCCTTGGCGCGAAACGCGATGCCGAGACCGGCCGCCTGCAGCATGGGGATGTCGTTGGCCCCGTCGCCCACCCCCACCACTTGCTCCACCGACACGCCTTCTTTCTCGGCGACACGGCGTAACGCGGCCGCTTTGCCCTCCGCATCGAGAATCGGTTCGATCAACCGACCGGTCAAGCGTCCGTCCTTGATCTGGACCTGATTCGCGACCGCGAAATCGAGGCCGAGCCGCTCGCGCACCGCTTCGACGATGATCGAAAAGCCTCCCGAAACAACCCCCAACCGGTAACCGAGACGTTTGAGCACGCGCAGCGCTTGCGGCGCACCGGGCGCGATTTCGAGTTGGCTGGCTACGTCCAATAATGCGCTCTCGGGCAAACCGGCCAAAAGCGCCACACGCCGGCGCAATGAATCCGCGAAATCGAGCCGGCCCTCCATGGCCTCGCGCGTGATCGCTTCGATTTCGTGAGCGTTGCCCATCCGCTGGGCGAGGAGATCAATGCTCTCCCCCACCACCAGCGTGCCATCCATGTCGAAGATCACCACTCGCTTGCTCTTCCGGTACACGTCCTCTCGCGCCAGTCCCGCGTCCGCCCCAAGGCGCTCGGCGGTGAGAAACAGATCGGCCTTCAAGGCGTTCTGGTCGGCCACCCGGGTCACGTCCAGCACGAACTCGCCGGCCCGCAGATCCTCCTCGGCCAGCCGGCGGATGCTGACCACGTTGGCACCGTGACGCGCAGTCGTGTGTCCCAGCTCGGCAATCAAGGACGACGAGGGCTTTTCGGAAAGGAGGACGAGGACCGCATGATCCGTCTCCTTGAGCATGCGCACGTCGTCCGGCGCAAGCGCGCGCACGTCGGCAACCAAGCCCAGCTCGGCGGCCAGCGGCATCACGGTCCGAAGGAGCGCGGACGCGCGACGGGGGTCTTCTTCCAAATCAACGAGGAAGGACAGAGCGAGGAAATTCTGAAGGGTGGCTTGCTCGATATCGACGATATCGATGCCTTGCGAAGCCAAGGCTTCGGCTAGCGTGCCGAGGACACCCGGCCGGTCCCGGCCCGACACCGAAAGGATGAATGGCTCCTTGAGCGGTCGCACGCAGAGGATGAGAGCATCCAAAGCCGAGCACAGCAACCGTTCTCTTCAAAACGCAATCGGTTCTAGCCTGAGTTGAGTCGGTAACAAAAAAACAACCCGAGGATCTCTCCTCGCACCGCCCCGGACGGGAAAGGCTGTGCGAATTGAGAACCTCGGGTTAAAACTTTGGGACTTCGATCCGGGAGAGCGCCAGTTTTACGCGGGAAACCCGCGGTGCGGAGTAGCACGTGTGGCGCTCTCCCGTTTCGAATGCACTCAACCTCGAAACAGGGAGGCCGACCGGGCATTTGGCGATCGGGGGGCCGTTTGACCGCCGAGTCCCCGGTCGGCTTCGTCCCTTCATTGGGTATTACCCTGCACTTAGGGCACGATTCCCGAAACCTTCCATCAAGATTGCATAAGCGCGAGCGGCTCCCAGACTCGATTTCGCCGCGCCTTAGGGGGGCAATACTGCACTCCCGGAGAGTGCCTTCCGGCGAGTGCGAAGCGATGAGCCGAGCGATCAGGCGGGCAGGCGGGCGTCCCGAGTTGCGGCCTGTTTTTTGCGGATCAGCATGAGATTCCGGGCGTAGACGATCATGCCCGCAGCCTGCCCGAGGATGAAGACCGGGTCCTTGCGATAAATGGCGTAGGCCAGGAGGAACACGCCCCCGAAGATGCTGAACACCCAGAACGCGACCGGGATCACGCTTTCCGAGCGGCGCTCGGACACGATCCATTGCACGATGAAGCGTGCGGAAAAGAGCGCCTGTCCTAAGAAGCCGACGATGAGCCAGTTATTCAACGTTCATCCTCCTCAACCATCACGTCGCGCCGCATGGGCGACGTCTTCGGCGCCTCGTAGCTGACCCGATAGCGACCCCAGCGCCGCGAAAGCCAGAACACGCCGGCGAGATCGGCCAGGCCGCGCCCCAGCCGGTTCGTGACGTTGTACTTCGTTGTCCCCGCCTGCCGCGGACGATGGTGCACGGGAATCTGCTTCACCGTGGCGCCCTCGAGCATGGCCAAGGCGGGCATGAAGCGATGCATGCCTTTAAAGCGTGGAAACGCGAGAGCGAACTCGCGCCGGAACACCTTGAGCGAACAGCCGGTGTCGATGATGCCGTCCCCGAGCACGGCGCTTCGGAAACGATTGGCGATGCGGCTCGAGAGCCGGCGTACCGTGCTGTCCCGTCGCCGCGCGCGAATGCCCACCACCATGTCGAACTGCGGCACCCACTCGAGCAGCCGGGGGATATCCGCGGGATCATTTTGCAGATCGCCGTCCAGCGTGATGATGTATTCGCCGCGCGCGGCATTGAATCCAGCCGAGAGTGCGGCGGATTGCCCCGCGTTCTGCTGCAGATGGAGAACGCGAAGCTCGTGATGTTGGGTGGCCGCCTTATCGAGCGCCTCCGCGGAGCCATCCTGGCTTCCGTCGTCCACGAGCAGGATCTCGAACGAGCTGCCGAGACGATGAAATTCTCGGAGCAACTCACTGATCAATGCATCGAGATTGTCGCGTTCGTTGTAGACGGGAACGACGGCGGAAAGCCGAGGGGAGTAGCGGGCGGACGGAGCCTCTGCGCTCATGAGACGAACTACTGTAGCAGAGATTCCCTACCGGCTTGGATGGTGGGCAAAAAAGAAACGGCCCGCCGAACCCGGCGGGCCGCTCGTTCAAAAACACTTCGCGATCAGTGTCTTCCGCCGCGACCACCCCCGCCTCCACCATGGAAACCTCCACCGCCGCTATTGCCGCCTCGGAACCCACCCCCGCCAAAACCGCCGCCATGCGACGGAGCCGAGCCCCTGCTCTGGCCTCCCCATTCGCGGGCCGGCGGTGCGCTTCGTTCGGGCGGAGCGGAACGTTGTGGCGGTCCCGCCTCCCCCTGGGACGGACGTGAGCGATAGACCTGCGCCTCTTCGCCTCGACCTGGATCGGTGCGGACAGAATTGCGTCCCGGGGCAGTGCGAACGTAATTACGCCCGGGTTGCGTGCGGACGTAACTCCGGCGCGTGCCGCCTCGCGCATACTGCGGCGCTCGATAATTTTCCGGCGTGCGCATACGCGTGCGGTTCGGATGGGAAATCATGTTTTGGTCGGCACGCGGCGAGTTGGGCCGCTTGATGACGTTCCGGACGGGAGAGCGTGTGTTGCCGGCCACCATATTCGAACCGGGATCCTTGTACCGCGTGCTCTGCCGGGCGGCTTCTACGCCATAGGAGCCTTTGCTGGTGCTGCCCGGGTTCTTGATCGTGCGGTTGTACCCGTAGGAGGGACCGCGAGAGCCGACGTTGCGGCCATCGTTGTAGCCGTTGTAATAGCCGGAGTTATAGTGATTGCCGTAGTAACAGTTGTCGTAATAGCCGTGGTAGTAGCTGTTACACGCGTACCACGGATCGTGATACCAGTAGTAGTAAGGATACGGGGCGTAATAGTTCCAGTAGTAGCACCACGATGGCCACCAGAACGGATCGTAGTAGTACGAGTACCAGTACCCCGGCCAGTGCGGATAGTAGTAGCCGAACGAGAAGCCTACGTTGCCGTACGAGTCAAAATTGAGTCCGACGCCGACATCACCACCGTCATCGTACTTGCCGCCCTGGGTGCTGTCGTAATCGGCGGGAGGACCCGTTTCGTCGCTGGGAGATTCCTGAACCGTGTTGTCTGGATCCGTCTTTCCCGAGTTCATCATGTAGGTGATCACGACATCGCTCACGCCCTTTTGCTTGAGCAGCAGGATGTCGTCCACCGTCGGATGAAAGACGGTACCGTCATCATCGATCTTGGCCATGATCACCGAGTCGGATGCGCCCGCCTCGGAAAGTTTGATCACGTCATCAATCGTGATGGCCCAGACGGGGGCTGCAACAGCGAGCAGCATGAGCCCCATGGCCCCCACCATTCCGGACAAATAGAGCCGGATCTTCATGACCCCTTCCTCCTCGAAATGGTCGGCCCGTTTCGAGTAGCGCTTACAGTATACACCTACCCTACTTCATCGGCGGACGGCCGACGTTCTCCCAACGCTTGCCGTCAATGTTGTACAGCCAGCATTGATCGTTGTCGGCAACGAGAAAACCGAACGTCTCCATGAACCGGATCTGAGAGATGGGAATCGGCAAGGGCGAAGTGGTGGTGCCTTGCCCCTCTAAGGCAAACGACTCGTCCAGGGTGATCCACTTCTTCTTGTCGGGGCGGTACTGCCACATTTTGCCGTCCCGGTTGAGGACGCCCCCCACCCCGAATGTCCCTACGATCGAGCCGCCTTCGGTCATGACGGGGCTGGCCGAGGGAGCGCCGGGGCGGCCAACCCAGGACCCCACCATCCCCCCCGCAAACGCCACCATCAAGAACAACGCCCCTCGTAGCAGGCTCCTCCAATTCATCGATCCTCCTCAATGCGCACGGCCCGGAAATTGCGCTCAGGCTACTCGATTCTAACCTCATCCAGTTCGGCCCCGAAGCATGAGTCCCTGGGCCACCAGCCCCGCCCCTCCGACGGCCGCTGACAAGAAGTACGCATACTCCAGGTGGTGCGTTGTACTCGCCAAGAGCCCGGCGGCCAGGGGAAGAAAGAGAGACCCAAGGGTAAGGATGGCCTCATGGGCCCCCGCGTTACGGCCCCGAGCCAGGGGTGCCTCCACGGAGTAATAGAGGCTGGCGAAGTAGGCGATCCCCAGGCCGAGGCCCACCAAGGGCGCCGTGGCGAGAATGGCCCAAGCGTGGTGAAGAAAGGGCAAGGCCACGAGCATGAGGACCATCGGAAGCTGCATGCAAATGAGTGGAGCCACCCGATGATGCCAGCTGGACACGTGGGTCAGCACATAAAACGTCAGGGTTTGAGAGAAGAACACCACGCCCAAGTACGTACCGAGGAGCACTTCGCCCCGGCCGATATGTTTCAGCCAATGCGGATAGTGAATATTGAGCACCGTGGCAATGCCGTACGCGATCGCGTTGGCTACCCAACCCGCGCGCCGAAATGCTCGCGCGCGTTCGGGAACGGGTGAAACGGCGACGCTCGAGGCCGCGTGGTCACGCTTGGGAAGCGGAGCGGCAATGAGCGCGAGCACGCCGCAAAGTCCCACCGCCGACGCGATGAAGAGTGCGGGAAATCCAAGCCCGGCTAGAATGGCACCGCCCAACAAAAAGCCGGTCGCCTTCCCCGAGCTCCACGCCATGTTGAACCAGCCCAGAGATTTCGCTACGCCTTCGGGTTTCAAGTCGGCGAGCGCGGCTTGGACCGCGGGCCAGTAAAACGCCATCGCGAATCCAAGCAGAACGAGCAACGCGAAGATGCCGGCCATATTGCTCACGAACACGAGCCCGAGTGCGGCCAGAACCGCCGTCCCAACGGTGATGCGCGCCGCGCGAAGACGATCACCGCGTTCGGTGAGCTGGCCGGCCCACACCGTGGAGACGCTGTAGGGAACGCCGCGCGCCACCGGAATGAGGCCCAGGGCGAGGGCCCCGGCCCCGAACGCGAGCGCGCGATACGGCACTCCGGTCATCATCAAATACATGGACATGTCGGCCAGAAAAGCCGCAAGCCCAAGCCGGAGAACGGCACGTCCTTTCATGCGGTGGGGAAAATATCAGCTTTGCGGATTCAAGAAACGGCCCTGTCCCGCGCAGTACCCCAGGTCCAGGGCTTCGGTCACGAGTGCTTTGGCCGATCTAACCGCGTCCGGTATCGCGTCGCCTCCAGCGAGACCGCTGGCAATGGCGGATGCGAGAGCGCATCCCGTGCCGCGTGTTTCGCCGTGCCCACGTTTCGATTCAAGGAGCCACGAACCTCCGTCTTTGGAGGCGAGATAATCCGCCGCCGTGTCGCCGCTCAAATGGCCCCCTTTCACCAGCACCCACTCCGGTCCCATCTCCAGCAATGACCCGGCGACACGCGGAATATCGTCACGATCCTTGATCGTTTGCCCGGTCAGGAGTGCCGCTTCCTCGAGGTTGGGCGTCACCAGGCGTGAACGCGGGAACAACTCTCGCACTATCGTTTCGATTGCAGCGGTATCGACCAGCGCTCCGCCCGAGGTGGCCCGCAGCACGGGATCGAGCACGAGCGGCAATCGCGGCCGCGCAGAGAGCCAGTCGGCCAACGTTTCCACAATTGCGGGGGTTGGGAGCATGCCCGACTTCACCGCGCCGAGCGCAAATTCTTCGCTCACTACATTGAGCTGCTCTTGCACGAGCCCCGCGGGAAGATCGTAACGGTGAACGACGCGATCGGTGTTCTGGACCGCGAGTGCGGTCATGGCCAGAACGGGGTGAAGCCCCAACGTCCGCACCGTCATCGCATCGATGAGGAGTCCTGCGCCTCCGGACGGATCAATGCCTCCTACGAGGAGCACGGAGTGGCGTTCTTGGATCATCGACTCAGATGACGACACGCTGTTCCCTTCCCAATGTGCACACTGGTACCAAGGAACAGGCAGCACACAACACCGGGTTCACCCGGCGCGGACACGCCTCGATGATCCCCAGCCGGGAGAGCGCGAAGTCGTAGCGGATGGGATCGTCCGGGTCCAGCGTGCGCAAGTTGTCGGCGATCTCGAGCGCCATCTTCCAGTTCACCGTTCTACGCCCGGTGAGACCCAAATAACGGCTCAACCGGCTCACATGGGTGTCGAGTGGCATCACGAGCTGATCCGTGCGCACGGGATTCCAGAGACCCAAATCGATGCCGTCGTCGGGGCGCACCATCCATCGCAAATACAAGTTGAGCCGTTTGCATGCGCCGCCATTAGTTGGATCCGGAAAGAATGTCGCCACGCCGCGTGGAAGTGAGCTGCCTGTTTTTGAAACGCACTCACGAAGTGCGGCTACGAAACAGGCCAGAGGACGCGAGAGATCCCGCTCCGAAGCATCGTATTGTTTTAGAAACAGAGCACGAAGTGACCCGTATTCGCGGCCAGCACGACCGAGCGCAGCAAGCACCAGCGCCAACTCGTCTCCGGGAACCCAACGGTGCACGAACCCATCGAGCCGTCGATGGTCGGATGCGCGCCAATCATGAAGCACTCGAGCGGGACGGTGGTCGAGCCGGTCCCATAAATCGTTCAGGTGTTCGAGGATGATGCTCACCCGGCCGAAGGCGAGCCCCGCGGCCAGGAACGCCGCCACTTCGCGATCCTCGGGATCGTCGAACCGCCGGACCGCTCCGATGGGATCGGTGTGCAGGTACTCCGCTCCATATTCGCGCGTCAGCGCATCCAGATAGGCGCCAAGACCGGGGTGCATGGGGCGAGCATAGCAAAGGGATATTTCAGCGAAGGAAGGGAGTAGACTGGGACATGGAGTAATGAATGCCTCCTGCATTGACGCGAGACCAACAAAACCTGGGCAATCTGCTGAGCGCACGCACCGCGTCCGCGGCGCCGGAGCTGGTCAGGAGCATGCCGGAAAAGAACGGCTGGGTGCGCTGCCTGGCCTGCGCGCATCGCTGTCGCATTCCGCCGGGCGAGCTTGGCATCTGCAAAGTGCGCATGAATGACGACGGCGTGCTGCGCGTGCCACACGGGTATGTGGCCGCTTTGGCGGTGGATCCCATCGAAAAGAAGCCGTTTTTTCATGCGCTACCCGGCGCAGGCGTGTTGAGCTACGGCATGCTCGGCTGCGATCTGCATTGCGCCTATTGCCAGAACTGGTTCACCAGTCAAACGCTTCGCGATCCGCTGGCCACCGCTCCCCCGAGCGATGTGAGCGCTGACGCGCTGGTTGCCGAAGCGATTCGCACGCGGTCGCAAGTGGTGGTGAGCACGTACAACGAGCCCCTCATCACGAGCGAGTGGTCGCACGCGGTCTTCTCGCGCGCCAAGGCCGCCGGCCTCGTTACCGGCTACGTGTCCAACGGCAACGCCACCCCCGAAGTGCTCGACTACATTCGTCCGGTAACGGATCTCTACAAAGTCGATCTCAAAAGTTTCAGCGACAAAGGCTACCGCAGCCTGGGCACGGTGCTCAGCAACGTTCTCGATACGTTGGAAGGACTCAAAGCGCGGGGATTCTGGGTGGAAGTGGTGACGTTGCTCGTCCCCGGTCTCAATGACCAGGACGATGAATTACGCGAGCTGACACGCTGGCTGGCCCGGCTCGATCCCCTCATTCCCTGGCATGCCACCGCGTTTCATTCCGATTACCGGATGCGGGATGTGCCGGATGCCAAAGACGAGCTGCTCTTACGCGCGGTGGAGATAGGAAGTGAATCAGGATTACGTTACGTGTACGCCGGAAACCGTCCCGGTCACGTGGGGCGGTGGGAAGACACGCGTTGTCACAACTGCGGCGAGACTGTGATCCGCCGGTTCGGATTCCGCGTGTTGGAGAATCGTTTGGGCATC